>Ga0116126_1000266_pt1 | contig 42887 bp, 44 predicted proteins | sample June2015DPH_16_5_FD_89730 | JGI IMG/M metagenome (GOLD analysis project Ga0116126, IMG submission 89730) | Peatland microbial communities from SPRUCE experiment site at the Marcell Experimental Forest, Minnesota, USA - June2015DPH_16_40 | ecosystem: Environmental > Terrestrial > Soil > Wetlands...
AGTGAAATACCGCAACACCATCCACGCCAGGGCCGCCAGCAACAGCGTGAACACGATGAAAATGTTCGTCGCGCACGCGCCCCGTTTGCGGCTGCTCATCAGCACCGCTGCCGCCAGCGCCAGCGGACCGCACCACTTCAGGCTCCGCCAGAATTCTCCCCACTCCGCCGTATTGAACGCCCCGCCTTCCCACAACAGCCGCGCCTCCCACGGCAACCGCGCGGGATCCGCGGGTCGTTGGCCGAGAAACCGCAACTTGTAGAGGAAAAGCTCATAGACGTGCGCGTATTCGCCGTACGACCGTTGCAGCACCGTGCTCAGCGCCAGCAGCACCGCCGCCCAACCCGCAAAAACCAGAATCGCCCGTTTCCGTCCCCCGTTGATCCAGACCGCCAGCGCCAGCGCGTACAGCCCGCACATCGTCGGCGAAAAAAAGACCTGCTTGGCCCGCAACACCGGCACCGCTGCGGTGCCCGCCGCCAACGCCAGTACAAACCACGGTATCTGCGGCGTTTCGCCACGGCCCAGATACACCAGCACCGCCGCCACCAGCAACGGCGCCATCACAAATTGCGTCAAATGCCAACTCGCCAGCGCCGCCAGCCAGAACACCGCCGCCCAAGCCTGATCGCGCCGTTTCTCGTCCTGCAGCGCTCGCACGGTGAAACACAACGCAACGATGATCAGCGGAATTGCGAAGTCTTCGCGCAGGAACAAATTCTTCACCGTCCGCCCGTAGCTCGGATACAACGCCACGTACAACGCGCTGGCGAACGCGCCCGACTTGTCGCTGCGCCACAGGGCACGCGCCAGAAAGAACACGCCGAAGACCGACAGACTGGAAATCAGGCAGTCGTACCAGACCACGAACACATGCAACGGCATGGCCGGTTGCCAACACCGGTACACCACGCCGACCGGCACCTCCATCGCCACGGTGAACTCGGCCCAGTCGTCGATCGTGTCGGGGTATTGAACGTCACGGTCGTGGCTGAGTTGGCCCCACTCGCTGACCGGATGCGCCGCGAAAAACTTCGCGAACCGGTACTGAAACGCGCACTCGCTCCAGAACTGCCCCACCTCATCCCGCGCGTCCCACGTCGGATTGGCGAAAATCTTCGCCGTCTTCAGATGGACGTGGAACACGTAAAAGACGGAAACCGCCGCCAGACAAGTGACCAGTCGCCGCCACGAGTTCATCGTGGCAGCGATTCTTAACCCCTCCCACCGCCGATTACAAACCCGATATGCGCGTCAGTCCGCGCCGCTCAGGCTTTGCTGCGGAACTTGATACTGCAGCCGATGGCCTTGGTTTCCGCGACGGGAACAGCCTTGCCGGCCAATGCCGCATTGATCGCGTCTTGCAGGAAGTGAGCGGTCACCTGATCGGCTTCCTTCGAATCGTCAATCGCGCCGTGGTACACGAGCTTGCCGTCCTTGTCGAACAGGAATGCTTCGGGTGTATGTGTCGCCCCGAACGCCCGCGCTACGTCCGATGTGGCGTCCACCACGTACGGGAACGTGAAGCCCAGGTCTTTGGCCCGCTTCTGCATTTCCGCATAGCTGTCCTCGGGATAATCCGTGGGATCATTCGGATTGATGATAATGACGCCGATGCCCTTGGCCTTCGCCGCGTTGCCAATCGAGGCGATGCGGCCCTGCCACGCTTTCACGAACGGACAATGGTTGCACGAAAACATCACCAGTGTCCCCTGCTTGCTGGCGACGTTGGCGATGGACACGTCGCTGCCGTCCACGTTTTTCATCTTCACGGTCGTCGACGGCGCTTTGTCGCCAATGTTGAGTCCAAACGCGCTGCCGGCCATCGCCAGCAATGCCGCCAATGCCATTAACGAATCTCGCTTCATGAAGCTCCTCCTGTCGGTTTTGATTGTTTGCCCAATGCTTCGACCACCTTCTGCTCGAAAACGCTGAATGTGACCCCGCCCTCCCAGAAATCGCGCAGTTTGCCGTTGCCATCGAAGATAAACGTCGCGGGGATCGCGCCCGTCCACTGCTTGTCCAGCCCGTCAATGAACGCCTGGTCCTTCTCGGCCTTGATGTACGCGGGAAAATCAACGCCCTCTTCGGCGAGAAACTTTTTCACCGCCGCCATGTCCCCGGTGTCATCGGCGGAGACGAGAATGGTCTTCAGTCCTTGTCTGTTGTATTTTTCCGCCACGCGCACCAGGCCGGGAAACTCCTCGCGGCACGGCCCGCACCACGTCGCCCACATATTGACCAACACCGCCCTGGCCCCGGGTTCATGAATCAACCGTTGCACATCGGCTGATGTGACCGGGGTCACGTGAACGTCCTCGACGTTCACATGCTTCGTTGGTCCACAGCACGCGAGCACGAAGACAAGGCCCCACACGGCGCACAACGCCGCCGCTCGTTGGATTGCCACCATGAAGACAATTGTACACCAAATCGGTCGCTTCGCCAGTCGCCGTTGCATACGTGACCCGACGGACATTCCCTGGCTTGCGCGTCAGCTGCCGGACTTGACAGTGGCCTGAACACTGTGTCCAGCATCGTGAACATCCCGACCGGATGGTTACCAGTGTGGCGTCCGTAATTCCGCCGCGCCTTTTCATTCGCAACCGATTCGACGCAAGCTTGTTACGCAACGCCGCTGGGCCGACATTGCGACTGTACACTTCCTCTGGCACAAGCCCTGCGACCCATCCTCTCCGCCTATGCGCGACAACATAAAGTGCCAAGCCAGACCTCACATCCTCGTCCCATCGAAGTTCGAACAACGACAGATGGAAATCAGCACGTTGATGTGGGCCGGGTTCTGGACGGGAATTCTGCTGGGGGGCATCAGTGTGTTCATGCGCTAGGCGGGTACGATGATGAACATGAAAATGGAAACACCAGCCGCGACTGTTGTGACCTTCTCCGCTGAAAAAAAGACGGACGATTTCAAACAGAATTTCTGGGTCCGTATCGGCGCATTCGCGCTGTCCGTGGCCGGTGGATTTATCTTCGCGCGATTGCTGTATGTGGGGTTCGCTGTGTTACCCACGCTCGGCGATGGGGCGCAGAACAAGGTCAGCCCGGTCGTGACCATCCTGAAAATATTGCGTTCGGGATTCGGCAACTGATCGGCCGCTGACGAGCGCGTCACGTGCTACGGTTCTCTCCGACCCGGCCCCGCGCACTCGCCCGCCCAAGGCGGGCAAGCTACCCCGGCAATCTTCCAAATCAACCCCAGCCCCAAAAAGTAAAAGATCAGTCCCAGGGTTTCGTGCACAAATCCGTAGGGCAGTGTTGTCCGCAGCGCGACCAGACAGATGCTCACAATCCGCACGTAGTTGCAGACGATGGCAATTGGCACCGCGAGCGCCCACAACGATAGTTTCTGCACCCACGGCAGCCGATATTGAAATGCCAGCGTCGTCGCCACGATCAGCGATGCGGTCAGCAGCCCAAACCCGTTGCACTCGGTGGCCACGACGAACATCCGCCCTTTCACCGAGAGAAGAAGTTGTGGCGGCTGGCCCTGCTCCAGCCCGATCTTCACGGGCACGCCGAGCGTGGCCAGCAACGAACCCGCGTGGCGCGCGGCCATCGCCCGCAACGGCCAGTCCAACCTCGGCACCAGCCCGACCAGCACGCCAAAGACGAAGAAGGCGCTCACCGCCGGCAGAAACAGACGCACCCGGTCCGGGCCAAGCACCAGCGACACGATGCCCGCAAACGCCAGACATGCCGACAACAGCAGAAACGGCAGCGATAGTGAATGCCACTTTCCCGCCACTCCGAGGAACAGGATTGCCAGTCCAATCAGACCAAACCCGTGTGGGCTGACCTGTGGATCAAACCGCAGTTTGTCCACTGCGTTACGAACACAAATCACCAGGGCAAACAGCACCAGAAACGCGCCGTTCACCAACTGTTGCGTGTGCAGGGTCTCCCACCCCAACCAGTGCAATAACGGCACGTACAGCAGCCCAACCAGCACGGTGATCGCCAACACCAAAACCACGCTCAACGGATCGATGCGCGGTGGTTGCCCGCTATTCGTTGTTATCGGCCGGTCGGACACAATTTCCATAACCTCGATTTAGACGACGCGCAGCCGTTTCTGCTCAACCGCCGAATGCCGCCGGCCCATCGACCGCGCTCACAGGGCGCGCTCGAGAACCTCGCGCAGTTCTTCTTCCTCCAGCGATACCGGGTTGCCTTTCATGCTGTTGGATGCCTGCGCCTTCTCGATGATCTCCGGGAAATTGTCGCGCGTCACGCCATGGTCCCGCAGCGGCCGAATCTTCAGCGCCTGGACAAGTTGGCCCAGGTCTCCCACCGCGCGCTTCACCTGTTCGAACCGGGAGACGACGGGGCTCCCCACCAGCCGCTGTCGCGCCGCCCGCTCATTGACTTCCACGACGTAGGGCAGCACCGCCGCGCACAGCGCCCCGTGCGGCGCCCCAAACATGCCGCCCAACGGACCCGAAAGCCCGTGCGCCGCGCCCAGCGCCGCGTTGGACAGCGCCATCCCGCTCAACAGTCCCGCCACGCACATGTCCTCGCGCGCGGTCACAATGGCCTGCCAGTTCTCCCGCCACGGCGGACTGTCCCCCTCCTCATACGCGCGCCGTAACGACCGCGCCACGCGGTACATTCCTTCGCGGCAGATCGCATCCGTCAGCGGATTCGCCTTCACCGACACAAACGCTTCGATCAACTGCGTCAGCGCATCCAGTCCGGTGGCCGCCGTGACGTCCGGCGGCAAATTGTACGTGAGTTCGGGATCGACCAGCGCCACGCGCGGCAGCATGTACGGACTTCGCAGGCTGACCTTGACACGATGTTCGGGCGACCCGAGCACCGCGTTGCGGGTGACTTCCGACCCTGTGCCGGCCGTGGTGGGAATCGCGATGTAGGGCGCCGACGGCTTGGTCAGCGGCTGGCCCTTGCCGATCACCTCAATATAATCCAGCGGGTCGCCCTCATTGGTCAGCAGGGCGGCGATGGCCTTGCCCGTGTCCAATGCGCTTCCGCCCCCGAACCCGATGACCATATCGCACCGCTCGGTCCGGGCATGCTTGGCGCCCTCGCGTACCAGTTCGATGGTTGGCTCGCCCGATACGGCCAACGCCACGTATTCCATCCCCGCGTTCGTCAGCGCGGCAAACAGCGGCCGGACCCGCTCGACGGCGCGTACGGTATGACCGCAGGCCACCAGCGCGCGCTTTCCCATCGCCGGCGCAATCGCGCGTATCTCCTTCAACCGCCCCGCGCCAAACACAATGCGCGGGACGGTGGCGAATTCAAAATCCATGGGCCTAGTAGAACCGGCCTCCTGCCTGTTTGTCCAGCCGAATGAATTCGAACTGTACCGGCGGTTTATGAGCGCCGATCCGTTGGCAGCGCGGGCCTGGCAGCGACTTCAATCCGGCGACGTGGAAACCATCAAGAACAAGCAGTGGCTCGCCGGCTACAAACGCATCTGCTGTCGTGGGAGGCTGGTGCTGCTCTAGTCTCTCGTCCAAAACACTTCTCCGAACTTCACACTACTGCGCGGTTCGGCCATCATCGGGGCGACAACGTCGCGCCACTTCGCGTAGTGCGCCGTTTCCTTGTGTTTGGCGGGCGCGTCCGCGGTGCGATAGACCTCGACCAACACGAACCGGGTCGGGTCATCGGCTTGTTGGGCCACATCGAACCGCGCGATGCCGGGTTCCTTCGCGCTTTCGCGGGCGTTCTCGACGCAGGCTTGTTTGAATGCCTCGACGCACTCCGGTTTTACATGCACGTGGACGTGGACGATCAACATGGCAGCCCTCTTAGTGTCGGTGTACCGGCGCTCTTTGCCTCGATTCCGAGCGCGGGGTCGTGAAACGCCGGTAATCGATTTCCCAAAATCTCTCGGCGGCTCACAGAGCCGCCGCTACAACGCGGCTACTTTACCCTCCGTTGTGCAATTTGCCGGAGAAATACGCCTCGTACGATGGGAGGTCGAGCAACCCGTGGCCGGACAGATTGAACAGGATCACGCGTTTCTTGCCTTCCTCGCGCGCCTGGATCGCCTCGTCAACCGCGGCGCGAATGGCGTGCGCCGACTCCGGCGCGGGTACGATGCCTTCGTTCTGGGCAAACATCACCGCCGCCTCGAACACCTTCGATTGTTCGTAGGCCACTGCCTCGATCAACCCGAGTTTGTACAGGTGGCTGACCGTCGGCGCCATGCCGTGATAGCGCAGCCCGCCTGCATGAATCTCCGGCGGAATGAAATCGTGGCCGAGCGTGTACATCCACAATAGCGGCGTGGTCATCGCCGTATCGCCGAAATCGTAGCGGAGCTCGCCCTTGGTCAGCGAGGCGCAAACCGAGGGCTCGACGGCCACGATCCGCGTCTTCTTCTTGTCGACAATCTTGCTGCGCACGAACGGGAACGCGATTCCGGAAAAGTTACTGCCGCCACCAATGCAACCGATCACGACGTCGGGCTCCTCGCCCGCATTGGCCATCTGTTTGATGGCTTCCTGGCCGATAACGGTCTGGTGCATGCACACGTGGTTGAGCACGCTGCCGAGCGAATACTTCGTGCCGGGGTGCTTGACGGTGTCCTCGATCGCCTCGCTGATGGCGATGCCCAAACTGCCCGGGCAATCGGGGTCGTCTTTCAGCAGTTTCTTGCCGTACTCGGTGTAGCCGCTCGGGCTGCCGTGAACGGTGGCGCCCCAGGTGTGCATCAGCAACCGGCGGTACGGCTTCTGGTGGTAGCTGACCTTGACCATGTACACGCGGCATTCCAGCCCGAACAACTTGCACGCCAGCGCCAGGGCCGAACCCCACTGTCCTGCGCCGGTTTCCGTTGCCAGACGGGTCGTGCCCTCCTGTTTGTTGTAGTAGGCCTGCGCGACCGCCGTGTTCGGCTTGTGGCTCCCGCAGGGGTTGTCGCCCTCGTACTTGAAATAAATGTGGGCGGGCGTCTGCAGCGTCTTCTCCAGCCGCACCGCGCGCAGCAACGCCGTCGGCCGCCACATCGCATAAATCTCACGGACAGGCTCGGGGATCTCCACATACCGCTCGCTGGTCATTTCCTGCCGGACGAGGTTCTCGGGGAAGATCGCCGTCATGTCCTGCAGCGTGATGGGTTGTTTCGTGCCCGGATGCAACGGCGGCGGCAACGGCTCGGGAACATCCGCCAGAACATTGTACCAGTGCGTCGGGATGTCGGACTGCGTCAGCGTAAACCGAGTTGGTGTGCTCATAATGTTCTCCAGTACAAACGGGAGCTTAGAGAGTACACCAAGCGACCCAATTGCGTCAAACCCCGTGAGATACCGGTACCGGTACAGTTTGAAACTGATTAGCTCTTGAGTTGTTTCTTGGCTTCCTTCTCTTTGGCCTTACGAAGTGAAACTCGCCAAGACTGAACTCCAGCTAGGACGCCCAAAATCGTGCCGGGCAGGTTTCGCCAATCGCCCCCAATCCCAACAACTGTCGCTCGTTGAGTCGGGAAGACCATGACCATAATCATGCCACATACGACAGCGACACCGAGCCAAACAAACAGGAATGAAATTGCCGCGACGACGTACTTCATCTGTTCTCCCTTCTCGTTAGATCGGTCCCAGCACTTTACAAAGACCCCACACATGGTTAGTGATACCCGCTTCCATTGCGGGCGTCACGCGCAAAGTCTGGTGGATTCGGCAGAAATTGAAGTGCATGTAATGCAGGGCAACCGCGTGCTCAAGATTCGTGACCTCCTTTGAGTAGGCATTGGTGAATTGGGCACGCGGACGGCAACCCTCCATCGCGATGGCATCAAGAAGCTCCGCAAGAATTGGGTCTACCGGCTCTGAGGGGTTCCGTTGGGATGAAATCGTGAAAGTTTCGGGATGGCCCTGCACGCCATCTGAAAGTACCGCACATCTTTCTCGACCCCGACACTCGAGTAGCCAATGGCTTCCGCCGCTGCCAGCGTCGACCCAGCGCCAGCAAATGGATCCAACACAATCCCCTCGCCCAACGGCAAAAGCGCTCGGACCACCTGCTGAAGAAATGCCTGCGGCTTGAGGCTCGGGTGCGGAGCGAGCAGCCGCTCGGCCTTTCGCGTCGGAGATGACGGGATCACGTCCCCAAACGGCTTCTCAGTGGATGGACGGCGTAGTCCCCCCGTCTTCCACTTTCGCAAATTGTCCTGCGCTCGGCCTTCCAGCGGTTTTCGATATACCAGCCACGGCTCCCACATCGAGCGAGGCATGACGCTGACTTCTCGAAACTCCTCGTGCGCGGCCTTGGGACGATCTCCCCCCCGCATGGTCATGACCAGTCTGATGATTTCGCCCCGGCGCTCAAGGCCCGCATCAGCCAATGCACCGGCCACGATGTAGGACAACAGTGGATTCGACGCAACCACCACATGCGCACCGGGCACAAGCTTGGGGAGCAGAAGTCGCCCCCACAGGAAGAAGAAACTGCGCAGCTCTTCCAGTTGTTGATCCGTCAGGGTCGTGAATCGCGGGAGCGGCGACCGCACATGGCCGTCAAACGATGGGGGAATGCGCCACACTCCTCCTTTGCCGCTGCGGAGCTTCGCTTGTTGTTCCGGGGTGTATTCGTGCAACCCATACGGCGGATCGGTAAGGACCGCATGAAAGGAGTCGTCTGCTTGTTTCTCCAGCCAATCAAAACAATCGGCGTGGATAAGCTGAGCGCGGCCGATGCGCTGGGATGGTTGCCAGGTTTCATCGCCGGGCAGAGTTCGTTGGACTCCCGGCGCGGTGTCGCGTCGTACACTGTAAACACCCAAACCCTGACGCACGAAATACTGCGGCGTGTTGAGCCGCAGATAGGAACGAACGGAAGAGGTCGGCGTCGGCCCAATGACTTGAGACACCCGTTGCTGAATCTGTCCAATCGAGAGCGGCTTGGAACTGATCGACAGCACCTGGAAAATCGCATCGCGAACCCGTCCCGGCGCGTACCTGCTTTGGGTCTCGCTCATTTCCGACATGATAGACGTCTAGACGTCCCGTGTCAAGCGAACACGCAGCTTTGAACCTGCATTGTGGCCCCCGGTCGGAGGGCAGCCGCAAAAAAGTTTCGCGGCTACAATAATGAGAGGCTACACTCCCTGCCATGCGCGCGTTTCTGGTGCGGCGAATTGGGTCGCTGGTGGTGGGGCTGTTTGCGGCCGGCATCGCGGTGTTTCTGCTCGTGCGGGCGGTGCCGGGCGACCCGGCGCGGTTGCTGTTGAAGAATCCGACACCGGAACGAATCGCGGCGATCCACAGGCGGCTGGGCCTCGACCGACCGCTTCCCGTTCAATACTGGCTCTGGCTCAAAAACGCGTTGGGACACGGAAGTTTCGGCGAATCGATTGTCACGGGCCGCGATGTGCAGGAGGATTTGGCGCGGACCTGGCCGGCCACCATCGAACTTTCGGTCGTCGCCCTGATTATCGCCACCTTCGCCGGGGTGTGGCTGGGGATTTTTTGCGCGCGCCATGCGGGAACGTGGAAGGATGCCCTGGGAACGACCGTGAGCCTTGTTGGTCTCAGCATCCCGGTGTTCTGGCTGGGATTGCTGGCCATGCTGTTGTTTTCACTGGAACTCGGCTGGCTGCCGGCGGGTGAGCGTGGCGGCTTCGATCATCTCATCCTGCCATCGCTGGTGTTGGCCACGATTCCGGCGGCATTTGTCGCCCGCGTGACGCGGTCGGCCGTGCTGGACACGCTCGGCAAGGATTTTATTCGTACCGCCCAGGCCAAAGGCGCGACGGAGCGCGCCGTTCTCTATCGTCATGCCCTGCACGCGGCGCTGGTGCCCATCGTGACGATGATTGGCGTCGAGTTCGCCTACCTGCTCGGCGGCGCGGTATTGACCGAGACGGTGTTTGCGTGGCCGGGGATCGGACGCTATGTCGCCACCGCGGTGCTGGCGCGGGATTACCCGGCGATTCAGGGCGCGCTGCTCGTGCTCGTCGCGATGGTGATGGCCGTGAATTTCGCGGTGGACGTGGCGCATCAGGCGCTGGACCAGAAACTTCGACGATGAAACGGCGAAACCTACTACTCGGGATCGGTTCGTCGATGCTCGCGGCGGTCGTTTTGGCCGCGGCGTTGGCCGGCGCGATCTCGACGCACGGGCCAACCGAACAACTTTATCGCGATCTGGCGCTGGCGCCGCCGTCGTGGACGCATTGGATTGGTGTCGACGGCGTCGGGCGCGACGTGTTGACCCGGATACTCTTCGGCGCGCGGGCGACACTGGGCATTGCGCTCGGGGCAACGGCGCTGGCGGTCATCGGCGGGGTTGGGCTGGGCGCCGTCGCCGGTGTGTGGCGCGGCTGGTTCGACGGGGTTGTCAGCCACGTGACGAATTTCCTGTTGGCGTTCCCGTCCATCTTATTGGGGCTGGTGGCCCTGACCATTCTGACACCATCACCAACGAGTGTGGCGATTGCGGTCGGCATCGCGAGCCTGCCGACGGTGGTGCGACAGGTGCGGGCGGCCTTCGTCTCCGAAGCCGCCAAGGAATATGTGCTGGCCGCGCGGGCCACCGGCGCGAGTCAATGGCGGATCGCGGCCCTGGAGATACTGCCGAACTGCGCGGGACTGATTCTCGTGTTGACGACGCTGACGCTGGGCAGCGCCGTGCTGGAAGCCGCCGGGCTGGCGTTTTTGGGGTTGTCGGGCCAACCCGATATACCCGAGTGGGGCATGATGTTGCGCGAGGAACAGGGCACGTTCCGCATCGCGCCGTGGCTGTGCATCGCGCCCGGCCTGGCCATCACCTGGACCGTACTAGCCTTCAATCTGCTAAGTGACGGCTTGCGCCAGCGCCAGCGGTGAGTCGGGCCTGGTCGCGACCGGCTCGGTGGAACGTTCGCCCGGGTGCGTTCTTCCTCATCATTCCGGTCGTTCGGCCCCGCCGCCGGAGTGTCCTCCCGGCGGCGGAATGCCAGCAGGCTTGAAGGGAATTCGCGGCAGTGATACAAGCGGCGATGTAAACCAGTCCGAACCGGAGCCGACGATGAAGCGACCGAGCCTGTTTGTTGCCGCAACAATCGTGCTTTCGCTTCTGCCTGTATTCTTGTGCACAGGCCAGGAGACGAACACGCTGCCCAACGGCGCGAGATACATCGGGGAGTGGAAGGACGGGAAGCCCAACGGGCAAGGGACGGCCATGTTGCCCTATGGGCCGGCGTACGTCGGTGGGTGGAAGGATGGCAAGCCGAATGGGCAAGGGACGCTGACGTTTCCAGACGGGTCGAAGTATGTTGGCGGGTACAAGGATGGCCAGTACGACGGCCACGGGACGATGGCGTTCCGAAGTGGCATACGGTACGTTGGAGAATTCGAGCATGGCCAGTACGACGGGCAGGGAACGCTGACGTCTCCGGATGGGACCGAGTACGTTGGCGAGTTTCGGAATAACAAGCCGAATGGCCATGGCACGGAGACACGCCGGTTTGGATTCAAGTACGTCGGGGAGTTCAAGGACGGCCAGTACGATGGTCAGGGGGCGCTGACGTTTCCAAGTGGAGCGAAGTACGTGGGAGAGTTTGCGGGTGGCCAGTTCAATGGCCAGGGGACGGAAACGTCGCCTGATGGTCGCATATACGTTGGCCAGTTCCGCGATGGGAAGAGGGAGGGGACTGGGAAGATGACCTATCCTGACGGCAAGGTCGAAGACGGATTGTGGAAGCGGAACGAATTCGTGGGAGCCTCGACCTCGCCCTAGCGGTCATGACGTGGTACAAGCACCCGTGAGAACCAATCCGAACCGGAGCCGATCATGAGACGACCGAGACACTTTCTGACAGCGATAATCACCATTTCAATCCTGCCTGTATTCTGGTGCACGGGCCAGGAGACAAACACGCTGCCCAACGGGGCGACGTACATCGGGGCGAGGAAGGATGGCAAGCCGAATGGCTATGGGACGTACTCTGACCCGGGCGGACAGACCTACAATGGGGAGTTCAAGGAGGGCCGGTTTAGCGGCCAGGGGACGCTTACGTATCCAGATGGAACGAAGGTGGTGGGCGAATACAGCGATGGCCTGGCGAATGGCCAGGGGACGGAAACATGGTCAGATGGACGGAAGTACGTTGGCGAGTTTCAAGATGGCGAGCGAAATGGGCGGGGGACGGAAACGTGGCCGACTGGACGCAAGTACGTGGGAGAGTTTAAGCACGACAAGGAGAATGGCCAAGGGACGCTCACGTTCCCCAATGGAAGTAGTTACGTGGGCGAGTGGAAGGATGGCAGAGTCAATGGCCAAGGGACGTACACGTGGCCAAATGGAGAAAAGTACGCGGGGACCTGGAAGGACGCCAAGGAGAATGGCCAGGGAACGTACACGTGGCCAAATGGAGAAAAGTACGTGGGGGCGTTCAAGGATGACGAGAAGAATGGCCAGGGGACCTACACGTTCTGGGATGGAAGAGAGTACATCGGTCAGTTCCGCGATGGGAAAATGGACGGCCCTGGCAAAATGACGTATTCAGATGGCCGGGTAGAGGAAGGCTTGTGGAAGGACGGCACGTTTGTGGGGGCCTTGACCGCACCGCCGAGGACCAGCCGCTAGAGTCCACCTCCCCGAATCCGCTCAAGGATTTCTTGGTATGGGACACCAAGGTTTCTGCCTCGACTAGAGGCGGGAAAGGAGTGGGCGAAAAAAGAGAAGCGTTGTGCGTCTTTGATGTCCCATGGTCGCAGGTGACCTGAGGCTTGCAACGGGCTCGCCATCACGCCTTGAGCGGCCATCTTTGTGCCGCTCTCAGGAGCCGTCAGTAATTGAAACCACGCTCGACAGGGCTTCTGACCCGTGGTACAAGCACAGCATGAACACCAAGGGCATTATCTCACAACTAAGCAAGCAAGCCAGCCGTTTGAAAATCCAACTCGATCGGACTGAAAAGGCGATCGAAGCTCTTTCGGGACTGGGCGGAGTCAAAGCTGCCAGGGTCGGCAGACGCAAATCGAAGATGTCAGCGTCGGCACGGGCAAAGATCGCAGCCGCGCAACGGGCACGATGGGCCAAGTGGAAAGCGGCGAAGAAGAAGTAGGAATCCCCCCAGAATGGGTGGCAGCCGGCAACTTCTGTCCTCCATTTTGCGATGATGAAGCGCCTCTAAACGTAGGGCGTTGGCTCAGAGGGCCAATGCTTGCGCTTGTATGGCTGCTTGTAAGTCGGACGGGGATTTCTGCGACTCAAGGCGAATTTCAGGCCATTCCCCGAAGTCCCCAAAAGGCGATCTTTGCCGGGGTTTGAACGGAGGCGAATACGCTCGACAAGAGGCTGGTTTTGTGAAAACTTTCGCTCTGCTGGTAGGACGCGGTGCCGGTCCTGTTTCCGTCGGGTCTTGGGTCACTGGAGAGATCACTGAGATTCGGATTTCAGGCCGTTGCTGGTTGTTTGGACACGGTTCGCAAGACACGGTGCCAGGTCTACCCCTTGGTTGTGGTCACTCCCGGTTGCCACCGTGCCGATGTTCTTTTTGATGACTTCAAGCAATTCCGCAACAAGCCGGTGTTGACGGAGCCGAGTCATGCGTCGACACAGCGGGGAGCGCGCCCGTGAAGAAGATCGAGGCAATCATCAAGCCGTTCAAGTTGGAAGATGTCAAGGAAGCGCTTCTGGGTCTGGGCATTCAAGGGATAACGGTTACGGAGGTCAAGGGGTTTGGGCGCCAGAAAGGCCAAACCGAGATCTACCGGGGCAGCGAATACACCGTGGATTTTCTCCCGAAGCTGAAGTTGGATATCGTGCTGCCGGACGGCGCCGTCGAGACGGCAGTTGCCGCGATCTTGATCGCGGCGAAGACGGGCACGATTGGTGATGGCAAGGTTTTTGTCGCGCCCGTCGAAGACGCGGTGCGCATCCGCACTGAAGAGCGCGGGGAACAAGCAATCTGAACACCTCGGAGTGATCTATGGGAAACGAGATGGCTGATTTTGTCGCGAGGCTGGTGGCCCGGTATCCGGCCGAAACAGAGTTCCATCAGGCCGTGCGTGAGGTGGCGAAGTCGGTTTGGCCGTTCATCGGCCAAAACCCCAAATACCAAAAGGCAAAGATCCTCGAGCGGATGATCGAGCCCGAGCGGGTCATCCTGTTTCGCGTGCAGTGGGTCGACCGACAGGGAGAAGTGCAGGTCAACCGCGGATACCGCATCCAAATGAACAGTGCCATCGGACCGTACAAGGGCGGGTTGCGGTTCCATCCGTCCGTCACGCTGGGGACGTTGAAGTTCCTGGCCTTCGAGCAGGTATTCAAGAACGCCCTGACCACGCTGCCGATGGGCGGCGGCAAGGGCGGGTCGGACTTCGATCCCAAGGGCAAGACCGACGAAGAAGTCATGTGGTTTTGCCACGCGTTCATGAACGAGCTCTACCGGCATATCGGGCCGGACACGGATGTGCCGGCGGGCGACATCGGCGTGGGCGGGCGCGAGATCGGCTACCTGTTCGGCCAGTACAAGAAGCTGCGGAACGAATTCACCGGTGTGCTCACGGGCAAGGGGCTTAACTGGAGCGGCAGCCGGATCCGCGAGGAAGCCACCGGGTACGGGCTGTTGTACTTCGTCGAGGAAATGATGCGCACGCGAGGCAACTCGATTACCGGCAAGACCGTCGTCATCTCCGGTTCCGGCAACGTGGCGCAGCACGCCGCCGAAAAGGCGTTCCTGATGGGCGCCAAGGTCGTTACGCTGTCCGACTCGGAAGGCTTTGCCTATGATGCGCGCGGGATCGATGCCGAGAAACTGGCGTTCGTGAAAGAGTTGAAGAACGTCCGCCGCGGGCGGATCCGTGAGTTCGCCAAGCAGTTCCACTGGCAGTATTTCGACCGGCAGCGACCGTGGGGCGTGAAATGCGACGTGGCGTTGCCGTGCGCGACCCAGAACGAAATCAGCGCACGCGATGCGGACAAACTGGTGCGCAATGGCTGTATCTGCGTCGCCGAAGGCGCCAATATGCCGAGCACATCCGAGGCGGTGGAGGTGTTCCTCGGCCACAAGATTCTGTTTGGCCCCGGGAAGGCCGCCAATGCTGGCGGCGTCACGGTCAGCGGCCTCGAAATGTCCCAAAACAGCCTCCGTCTGCAGTGGACCACCGAACAAGTGGACAAGCACCTCAGCGACATCATGAAGGCCATTCACAACCAGTGCGTCCGACATGGCAAGCAGGAGGGCTTCATCAACTACGTGGACGGAGCCAACATTGCCGGGTTCCGCAAAGTTGCCGAGGCGATGCTCGACCAGGGAGTTGTCTGACGGGGAGGGACACGACATGACGGCTGAGGGGAAACCCAGGAGGATCGGGAAGTTGGTTATGCGCCCACGTAAACTCGTTAACCTGATCGATTACCAGGCCGGCTCGGTGGTCAGCCGCGTGATCCTGAAGGCGAAGACGGGCACCGTGACCCTGTTTGCATTCGACGAGGGCCAGGCGTTGAGCGAGCATACGGCGCCATTCGATGCGTTGGCCGAAGTTCTGGACGGCGAGGTGGAAATCACGATCTCGGGCAAGCCCCACCGGGTCCGTGCCGGAGAAATGATCATTCTGCCTGCCAACAGGCCCCATGCGCTCAAGGCCGCCGGCCGATTCAAGATGATGCTCGTGATGATCAGGTCGTAGGGGGCATCGTCGAGACGACTGGGAGAGTGCCCGCGGTAGATTCTCGCAGCGACTTCACGACTCACCGGGCGGCACCGGCCATGAGGCGCTGCCGGGTCTCTGGCCACGTCCGCTCAGGCTGGCGTCACCGCCCCGATGCCGGTGATCACGATGGTGGTCTGGGAACCACTCATCGGTTCCATTCGTTCAGCGCAGCGCCGTGTAGTATTCCCACAGCGGACCGACCACACCCCGTTGGCGCAGCCGCTCAGCAATCGGTGCAAAGGTCGGTGGCAAGGGGCCGACGATCCAGTTGGATGCAAGCCTGCCAAACTCCGCCAATTGATCCAGCAACCGCGCCTCGGTAAGCGCGGGCGAAATATAGTAGACGGGCTCGAGCAGGTCGGCGTTCGCCGGCAAGATCCCTTCGCGTTGGGAACGGGCGAACAGCGCCGTGCCGGGATAGATGCGCATGCCGGCAAAGGCGAAGATGACCGCCCCGGTCAGCCGACGCGAGTTCTCGAAGCTCGTTCGAAGCGTCGTCAGCGTTTCCCCCGGGCCGCCGCAGATGACGAAGTGGCTGTAATGGACTTGTGCGGCCCGAGCCAGCTCGGTCGAATGGACGATGTCGGAAAAGCCAAATGTCTTGCCGTATTCCACAAGCACTTCATCGCAGAAGCTGTCGGCACCGAATTCGATGTGCGTGAGTCCGGCCTTCGCCATCAAGGTCATCAACTCGGTCGTCAGGTTCTTGGGGCGCAAGAAGCAGGTCCAGGTCAGTTTGAGGCCCCGGCGCAGAATGGCTTCGCAAACATTGGCGACGTGCTCGTTGGTAAGGTTGAAAACGGCATCGGCGATGAAGACGTGTTTGGCGCCTTGCTGCTGGATGGTTGCCAATTCATCAGCGACCGCTTCCGGGCAGCGTCGGCGGTTCTCGCGGCCTTCAATCAGCGGGTAGGTGCAGAAACAACAGGGCAGACCACAGCCGCGTTGGGTCGAGATGCTCAGCATGGAGCTGCGCCGCAGGTAAAACTCCACCAGGTCCTGCCGTCTGTCGGCAGGGCCGAGCGACGCTGATTCAACCGGGTCGCGCGGATTGATGACGACTCGTCCTCGGCAGCGATAGACCAAACCGGGGATGGCCCCTGGGTCGGCGCCGGTGGCCAGGGCGTTGATGAGGTGGTCGAAGGCGGCTTCACCGGCGCCATGGATGCCGTAGTCGGCGTTGGTGAGCTTGAGTAATTGCTCGGGGAAAATGGAAAAGGCCGTGCCGCCGAGAACGATTGGGCGGGAACACATGCGGCGGATCGTTTGGCAAAGCTGGATGGCGTCGCCCGAATAAGTTTGGCGGCTGAGAAGCTGGACATCGTCGACGTTGCGCAGGGAAATGCCGACGACATCCGGGTTGAATTCCGTAAGGATTCGTTCCACCGGCTCGTGGCTAACCTGGGTATCGTGCACGCGGGTGATATGGCCGGCGCGTCGCAGCGCCGTGTCGAGGTGCGCCACCCCCAGCGGAAATACCGGGTACGGCTGGTCGCAGTGATTGCTGCTAATCAACAGAATCCGCGATGGCATCGGGGGAATCTTAGGGACTGTGCCTCAGAAAGCAATGGATAATCCCGGTTGATGTGGTCGGGCCGGAGCCGCACTGCTCCGCAGAATTGGGAGTTCCGCCCCAATCGCTTCCGCAACCTTTCCCTGAGCCGCCACCATCCATGTCTTGTCGCCGTGGGTTCACAGCGGTAATGTCGGCGACGAGATGGGAGAAGTTCCGACCAACAGAGGAGAAACGTCATGGGACAGAATATTGTGAAGAGTTTCTTCGTCCGGCTACTGGCAACCATCGGCGCACTGGTTCTCCTCGCGGCGGTTCTCGGCGCGGTCTGCATTTTCATCGTGAAGAAGTCCGTACCGTCCCGGGTGATTCTTGAAGCCGATTTCGAAAAGCGTCTGGTCGAATACACGCCGGACGATCCAGTGGCGCGGATCGTCTCCGGCCGCACGCCAACGATGCTCAACCTGATCGAAGCCCTGCAACGCGCTTCCATTGACAACCGTGTCGTCGGCCTGATTGCGCGCGTGGGCGAGGCCGGCCTGCCGCTGGCCGACGTGCAGGAGATTCGCGACGCCGTCATTGCGTTTCGCCGCAGCGGCAAACCCGCCATCGCCTACGCCGAGACGTTCGGCGAAGGCGGCAGCGCCAACGGGTCGTATTACCTCGCCACCGCGTTCGATAAGATTTACCTGCAACCATCCGGCGAACTCGGTCTCGCGGGCCTTCTTTTCGAGCGCTCGTTTCTCCGCGGCACGCTCGACAAACTCGGGTTCGTCCCGCGCCTCGACCATCGCTCCGAATACAAGAGCGCCATGAACATCCTCACCGAAAAGAAATTCACGCCGGCCCACCGCGCGGCCACCGAGAAGATCATGGAATCGGAGTTCGGCCAGATCGTGGCGGGAATCGCCCAGGCCCGTAAGATGTCCACCAATGACGTGCGGGCGCTGATCGATCGCGGACCGTTCCTCGCCGACGAAGCCCTCCAGGCCAAACTCGTCGATAAACTTGCCTACCGCGACGCGGCGTATGACGACATCCGGAAACAGGCTGGTCCTCATGCCAAGTTCCTCTACCTCTCGAAATACCTCGACCGCGCCGGCTCGCCCTACGACGACGGCGCCACCGTGGCGCTCATCTACGGCATCGGCGACATTCACCGCGGCAAGAGCGGGTATAGTCCAATCTTGCAAAACGTCTCGATGGGGGCCGACACCGTTGCCGCCGCCTTCCGCGCCGCGGCAAAGGACAAGAATGTGAAGGCGATTCTGTTTCGGATCGACAGCGGCGGTGGCTCGTATGTCGCGTCGGACACGATCTGGCGGGAAACGGTGCGCGCCAGGAAGGCCGGCAAACCGATCATCGTGTCCATGGGCGGAGTGGCCGGTTCCGGCGGATATTTCATCGCGATGTCCGCCGACAAAATCGTCGCCCAGCCGGCCACGTTGACAGGTTCCATCGGCGTATTCGCGGGCAAATTCCTCACTACCAATTTCTGGGACAAACTCGGCATCTCATGGGACGAGGTCCACACCAGTTCCAACGCCATGGCGTTTACCGGCCTGCAGGATTACACGCCCGAACAATGGAAGCGGTTTGAAGGCTGGCTCGACCGCATCTACGACGATTTCACCACCAAGGTCGCCGAAGGCCGCAAACTTCCCAAGGCAAAGGTGCTCGAAATCGCCAAGGGCCGCGTCTGGACCGGCGAGGACGCCAAGGTGCTCGGGTTGGTGGACGAACTTGGCGGATTTCCTGTGGCGTTGAAACTTGTCCGCGAGGCGGCGAAGTTGCCCGCCGACGCGAAGATCAAATTGAAGTTATTCCCTCGACGGAAATCGGCCCTCCAAAGATTGCTTGCCCAAGGCCCGGACAGCAGCCAGAAAGCGGGCGAGGAAACCATCGCCAGCGCACTGGAAATCATTCAGCCGTTCGCCCGCGCCGCCCGCGACCTCGGCCTTGCCACCGATTCCGACGTTCTCCGCATGCCCGACCCTGGCATCGAACCGTAGAAGTGTTTGGCAGCCACATAATAGGTGATCTGTCGCGGCGTTCTAACTCGCCGAGAGGCCGCCTCGTAGTGCCTTGGCGGCAAAGCGCCGAGCACTAACTTCCCCGAGGATTTCGGCGGTCTACGACTGCCGATATATGACAATTCGGTTGTCGGCAACGCTTCCACGCGGTAAGTTGCCCGCGTTACAGAAAGGATGGTCGCGATGGCGTTCACACTACAAATCGGAGACAAGGCGCCGGACTTCAAGTTGCCGGCCACGGACGGCAAGACGTATTCGCTGGCGGATTTTGCCAATGCCAAGGTGTTGGTCATCTTCTTCACCTGCAACCACTGCCCGTACGTGACCGGGTCGGACGAGGTCACGCGAAAAACGGCAGAGAAGTTCGCGGCGCAGGGCGTGAAATTCGTGGGCATCAATTCCAACAGCAAAAACACGTACCACGAGGACGATTTCCCGCACATGGTCCAGCGCATGGAGGAGAAGAAGTTTCCCTGGGTGTACCTGTACGACGAATCGCAGGACGTGGCCCGCGCGTACGGCGCGTTGCGGACGCCGCATTTCTACGTGTTCAACCAGGCCCGCAAACTGGTGTACACCGGCCGCGGCGTGGACAGCCCGCGCGACACGAGCAAGATGACGGTGAACGATCTGGAGAACGCGTTGCGCGAGCATCTGGCGGGCAAACCCGTGTCCAAACCCTTGACCAATCCCATCGGCTGCAATGTCAAATGGGAGGGTAAAGACGCGCACTGGATGCCGGCCGAAGCCTGCGATTTGGTTTGAACGATGCGCGTCCTGATCATCGGCGGGACGGGTCTGATCAGCCGCGGCATCGTCAAACACCTGCTCGCGCGGGGCGCGGAGGTCACCGTCTTCAACCGCGCCCAGCGCGGGGACACGCTGCCGCGCGAGGTGAACCGGATCCGGGGCGACCGCAATCAGCTTGGCGATTTCGAGCAAGCGTTCCACACAGCGCGCTTCGACGTGGTGATCGACATGGTCTGCTTTGGGCCCGAGCAAGCGTCGGGTGCGGTGAGGGCGTTCGGCGGGCGTTGCGAGCATTTCATCTTCTGTTCGACCGTCTGCACGTACGGTGTGAAGGTGCCCCCCGCCGTGTTGATCGACGAATCGTTCCCGCAAGAACCCATTAGCGACTACGGACGCGATAAACTGGCTTGCGAACAGATCTTTCACCGCGCCCACGAGGATCGACGGTTTCAGGTGACCATCATCCGACCCAGCCACACCTACGGGCCCGGCGCGCCGTTGATCGACAACCTCGAAGCCGATGCCAGCGCGTGGGACCGCATCGAGCGCGGCCAACCGGTTCTCTGCGCCGGCGACGGCCTGGGTCTCTGGCAGTCCACTCATCGCGACGACTGCGGCAAGCTGTTTGCCTATGCGGCCCTCAATCCCAAAACCTACGGCCAGGACTACAACGCCACACGCGGCGAAATCCTTACGTGGCGGGACTACCATCGCCACGTGGCGGCTGCGCTCGGCAAGCCGGCCCAACTGGTGTTCATGCCGGCCGCGTGGATTGTGCGGCACGACCCGCAACGATTCGGCCTGCTCCGTGAGATCACCCAGTTCCACGGCGCGTACGATTCTTCCAAGGCGCGCCGCGATGTCCCGGAGTTCCGTTGCGAGATCGACCTGACGCGTGGCGCCGCCGAAACCTTCACCGATATCCGCCGCCGCAACGCTTGGCGGGACAGCACCGCCGATCCCCTGTATCAATCCATGATCGAAGAGGCGCTTGCGACTGGTGTGGAGCCTATCCCGGCTTAGCGCGTCACCGAAACAGGCTGGTGTACATCGGTCTCACATGAACCGTGCCGCCGGGGAAATAGAACGTCTTGTCGTAAGAGAACGCGCGGGTGATCGTGTCGAAGAGCAGCGTGCGCGGGCCATCGGTGTAGTTCGGATCGTACACGTGAAACGCCAATTGATCGGGCCGTGGCCGCTCGGCTTTCTCGTAGACAGTGACGGCGTGGTTGATGTCCACGTTCGGGAAATTGTAAACCCATACCGCCATGGGATGGCCGTGCTCCATCCAGTACTGCAGGTCATCCGCGACACGGGATTCTTCTTCCGGCGAGGGCAGGAACGGCATCGGGTATTTCCGCGGATGAAAATACGTTGTCCAGCCCGCGCCCATATTGGCGCGCAACAACGGGCCTTCCCGTTCGCTCAAATCGTGCAGGCTCGCAAAGCCGGGAAGCACAATCCGCTGGTCCGACGGTTCGCTCGGCCACCACGCCGCACGGTTTCGCACCTGACGAATCCGTCGCGCCAACTCGGCCTCCGCCACCGGCGCGGCTTGCGGGTCGAACCGGGCATGCTTCCAGAACTGCACCACGCCGGCGGCCATAATGAAACACCGGCGCGTGTAGGCATGCTCGCGGGCCGGCGCGTTCGTCGAGGATACCGGGACACCGTTTTCGTAGTGGAACACCAGTTCGTTGACGTAGGCGAAAGTGTCGTCCGGATATTTGAAAGGCCGTCCTGGGCCCGTTGACGGCCGGACAGATGCGCATCCCACCGAAACCGCCATCCACCCGAGTGCAATCAGAATTCGCATGTCTTCAGCTCCCGAAGGCATCGCAGATCCCAATCATCATTGGCCGTCGAGCGCGGGTGGAAATAGAATTCATGAAATCCCGGGCCGAGGCGCTGGATCGCGCGGGCCACCTCACCCGCCTGCATGCGAAACGTCCGTCCCAGGCCCCATACCGTGTCGGAGCATCGATAGGGGCAGCGCCGCCGCCGGGGCCCCATCCACAACCAATCGGCAGGCCCGATCCAGATTGCATCGAGGTTGGGCGAGAAGAATCGCGGTTGACCGAGCCGCAGCCAGCCGTGGAATGACGAACCCAGGACATCGAGCAGCGTTCGGTACACAAACGGATGCGCATGGAGATGATGATGCGAATTCACAAACGCGCACGTCAACCCCGTCTCACCAAACATATTCCACTGCGCCCGGACCTCCTCGCGCATCAATTGCCGCGCCCGTCGTGACAGACCGATGGCCCAACCCGCCCGCCGGTAGGAATTGCCCCACGGCCACGCGGCGCACGTGACGGGCTGCGAATTGTCGAGGTGCAGGTGCCATCCCACCGGCAGGCTCGGGTTTTGCTGCGCCATACGGACGGCGTCGGCTGTCCCCGGCTGGCCAAGCATCAAACTGGCCCCGTGCAATACGCCGCGGAGATGGGCCTCGACGACGGCCCGGTTCACCTCCGCGTTCATTCCGAAATCATCGGCGATGAAAAACACTTTTCTGTCGCTCACGTTTGCCGTAGATTCTGCCCCAATGGGCGCGGCGACGCAATTCCTGATCACGGGTGGCACAGGTTTTATTGGCCGACACGTCGTATCTCGGCTTCTGGACCGGGGCGCGGCCGTGGGTGTGTTCTGCCGCGCACCGGAGAAGGCACACCGCCTCTTCGGTGGTCGGGTGAAAATTTTCCGCGGTGATTTGTGTGATCGTGCCAGCGTGGCGGAAGCCGTGCGGGGCTGTCGCGTGGTCATCCATCTCGGCGCCGCTTTTCAGTTCGGCCCGGCAGTACGGCGCATCGCCGAAGAAACCAACGTGCGGGGCACAGAGCATCTGCTCGAGGCGGCCGAGCACAGCGGCGTCGAACGGTTCATCCACGTCAGTTCCAGCGGCGTGCTGGAAGGGGGACCCGGATTATTGACCGAGCGCGACTTCCCGGGCCGTGTCCCCCGGCATGAGCCCTATCGCCGCTCGAAATGGCTCGGCGAACTCGCCGCCCTGTTGGCGGCGCAACGCGGCCTACCGGTAACGATTGCCAGCCCGACGTGCCCGCTGGGAGAAGGCGACGAAGCGCCGACCCCTACGGGACGCATCGTGGTCGATTATCTGCGCGGGCGTTTCCCATTCAGCGCCCGCGTGGGATTGAACCTCATCCACGTGGGAGAACTGGCAGACGGTATCCTCGCTGTGGCCGACCGCGGACGAATTGGCGAACGCTATCTGCTCGGGCATCACAACGTGTGGCTCCAGGAGTTTCTCCAGGCGCTCGGGCGGGTCACGAATCGTCGCGCGCCACGTTTCCCATTACCGCGGGCGGCCATCGCGCTGGCGGGTGCCGTTGGCGAGGCGATCGGCAGCAAACGCATTTGCCTCGAGACCGCCGCCCACGCGCGCCGGCGGCAGTGGTTCGATTCTTCGAAAGCGACGCAGGAATTGAAGTGGAACCCGCGGACACCGTTGCAGACCATCGCCGACGAGGCGGTCCGGTGGTTTCAGGCGGCGGAACGAACGAATATGGGTCTCGTGTTCACAGAGTCGAATGTCGCCACTTCTTGAATGGACACTGGTGGGTTGGTCGCTCCTGGCCGTGTGCTGGTGGGCCATCGTCATCGGGCTGGTTTCCTGCGAACGCAACCGGTCCCGCCGGATTCGCGCGAGCGCGCCCACGACCACGCCCCAGACCAAACCAACCGTTTCCATATTCAAACCGATCGCTGCCTTGCGCGACGCCGCGCCTCCCCCGTCCTTGATCGCGGCCATGGAATCGTTCGTCAGCCAGTTGGATGATCGTGCGGAGATGTTACTCGGCATTGAAGACCGGGACGCGGCGAAATGGCAGCCGGTCGTTGAGCAGTGGCAACGAAAATTCCCTCGCTACCGCCTCAAGCCAATCGTCGCCCCGCGGCCGGCGCAATTTCTCAGCCCGAAGGTTTCCTGGTTTCAGACCTTGTCCGAACACGCGACCGGCGAGTACTGGATGTGGAGTGATACCGACATCGTTGCGCCTCCGGGATTCCTGGACGTGATGAGGCAGGAACTCATGGATGGCGCCACCGGCCTGGTGACATGTCCGTATGTCGTACGAAACGTCGAAAGCGGATCGATGATGCTGGAGGCGTTGTTCGCGAACGTGGAGTTCTATCCCGGCGTCCTGTTCTGCGGCCGAACCGGTCTGGTCCAATTTGGGCTCGGGGCCGGGATGATGTTTCCGGCGGCGCGGTTCCACGAACGGGTGAAATGGGAGACGCTGGGCGCACGCCTGGCCGACGACAATGCCCTGGGTCGGGCGCTGGCGCCGATCAAGGTCAGCCAGATCACATTGGAAACGCAGGCTTCGGAATCGAACTGGGCGGACGCCATCCAGCACTATATGCGTTGGCAGAAGACCGTGCGCTGGTGTTCGCCCGCCGGTTACGCCGGTCTGGCTCTCATCGTGCCGGTGTTGGGATGGCTAGCCGCCGCCCTGACGCATCCGGGTTGCGCCGCGGCCTGGCTGGGGTTGGTCGTGACAACCCAGATAGAAATTCTCACGGCGGCTGTGTTATTCTGGTTGGTCGGCTGCGAACTACGCCCCTGGTGGGCAGCCTGTTTATGGAGCGTGCTGGTGCGGCCACTGACCTGGCTGGCTTGCTGGATCCCGTGGCCCGTTGTGTTTCGTTCGCAGAACCGAAAATGGTGGAGTTTGCATCGATCCGTTCCGCTGGAGGGAAAAACATGAAGCAAGTGCTGCAATTGCCGCCGTGGTTGTTCATGGTCGGATTCATTATTTTCCAGGTGTGCGGAAGTCTGCTCCTCCGTGTGGCCAGCCAGCGGACCGGGGTCGCGTTTGCGAAATTCTTCATCTTCGGGAACATCGTCGGGCTCTGTGGCGTGACGTGCATGACGCTGGCCCTGCGGACGCAACATCCGAACCTCACATTCGCGCTGTGCCAGGGCGGGGCGTTCTGCGTGTTGCAATTGGCGTGCTATCTGGCCTTCCGCATCCCGTTGCGACCCGCCCAGTGGATCGGCGTCGCGTTTATTGCCGCCGGGGTCGTCTGCGTGCAGTGGAACGGCGCCGCCGCCAGGCTCCACCCACAAGCCATCGCCCAGAATCGATGAATCCGGTGCCGAACCACCGACCGAAGTTTCCCACGGGAAGTTGACGGATGAGCGAACGTGTTGTCGTGACAGGTATGGGCGCGGTGACGCCGCTGGGCCTGGATTTCCCGGGCACATGGCAGCAATTGGTGGCTGGGAAAACCGCGGCGGCACCGGTCACGTTGTTTGACGTGACAGGTTGTCGCTGCAAACAAGCGGCAACCTGTACACTTCCCGATCTTGCAAACCTCTCGGGCCGGCAACTGGCGCGTCTGTCCCGTGCCAGCCGGCTCGCACTGTCCGCCGCTGGCCAGGCGTTGGCGGATGCGCGGTTGTTGGACAAGCACGGAAAGTCGTTGGTGCCCCAACTGCCGGTTTCCATCAGCACCACCGGGGGCGGAATGGCGTTGGGCGAACAATTCCTCCGGTCCATGCTCGCCCAACACCGTGGTCCGGGACAGTTGTACCGCGCCGCGCGATACCAGGCACAACATCAAACACACGATCTCCAACGACATCTCGGTTTCCGCGGACCGGTGACGATCATCGGCAATGCCTGCGCCAGCGGGGCCAACGCCATCGGCCATGGCGCGGACTTGATCCGATCGGGCACGTGCGATTGCATGCTGGCGGGCGGCTACGAGGCGCTGACCGAATTGATCTACGTCGGATTTGATTGTTTGCAGGCGATGAGCCCCGACCGTTGCCGACCGTTCGACATGGCCCGCAACGGCCTGATGCTCGGCGAAGCGGCCGCATTTGTGGTGCTGGAGTCGGAATCCCACGCGCGGTCACGCGGGGCGCGGATTTCTTGCGAACTGGCCGGTTATGGACATGGGACCGACCTGCATCACCTGACCCAGCCGCATCCCAGTGGTGCAACTGCGCTGGCTACCATGCGGCAGGCCATCGCCCAATCCGGCAGCCGCGCGGCGGACATCGGCTACGTCAACGCGCACGGCACGGGCACCCCCCTCAACGACAGCAGTGAGGGCGCGGCACTCGCGGCGATGTTTGGGGACGGCGCCACCATCCCGTCACGCCTCCGTATCAGTTCCACAAAGGCCGCCATCGGGCACACGCTCGGTGCCGCCGGCAGCGTCGAAGCGCTGTTTGCCATCGCCGCATTGCAGTCCGGCCAACTGCCGCCAAACCTGAACGTCCAACAGCCCGAGCCGTCGGTGGCTGCAAACCTCGTGGCCGTGGGCGAACGGCGGACCGACCTGCCGGCGACATTGACGGTAAACCTGGGATTTGGCGGGTCGAACGCGGCGCTGGTTTTCAAGAAGTACGAATCCCCCTTGCGCGGAACGCCCCATGACCGTGCTCGCAAGCCTACGCCGCATCTCGCGATCTGCGGAATGGGTGTGGTGCTTCCCGCGGAATCGTCACCGCGAATGAAGGGGTTGAACGAGGCGACCGGTGAACACGTCGTCCATTGCGTTGACAGGACTCGCGAGCCGCTGGCGACATTGCAGAACGAAGCGCGGGTGCGTCGGGCCAGCCCGCTCACGCTCTACCTGCTGGCCGCGGCGCAACAGGCGCTCGCGGCGGTTCGCGAATTGCCCCGCGATCGGCTCGGCATCGTTGCCAGCTTCAACACGGGCGCGGTCGTCGCGACCCGGCGGTTTTTTGAGGGCGTCATCAAGAGCGGCCAGCGTTTTGCCAGCCCGAATCTGTTTCCCGAGACGGTGTTCAATTCGCCTACCAGCCACGTCGCGGCGGTGCTCGGCGTTGCCGGGCCATGCTATTCGCTTGTCGGTGACGACGCGGCCTGGGTCAGCGCGATCCGGGTGGCGTCAGCGTGGCTGGCGAACGCTGTCGTGGAATACGCGCTGGTGATCGGCGGCGTGGAACTTGACCCTGTCGTCCTCGACGCCTTCGCGCGCGCGGGCTGGTTGCCACCGCACGGGAAAACCGGCTACGTGCCGAGCGAGGGCGCCGGGGCGTTGCTGTTGCGGCGCGCGGAGCCAGGAGATAATCTTCAAATTGTGCAGATGGCCGACGGGTTCACCTATCGCAACCGGAACGACGCCACGGAATCTGCCCGGGAATGCCTGGCTCAATTCCCGTCCGATGTCCTGCGCTGTCACACCGCTCAGCACAACTGGTTCAGCCGCATTGAAGAGCAGTTGCCCGGCGGCAAGCGGGTGACCCTGCCCTACCACGGTGACGCGTTCGTGGCGTCGGCAGCCTGGAACACGGTCGCCGCGGTGGAGTTGGCGCGCCGCGAACGACGGAGAATTCTGTTGCCCGTATGGGGTTTGACCGGCGAATGTTCGGCTTTGCTTTTGGCCGCGGAATGACCTAATAAATCTTGTCAACACATGCCAGGCCATGGCTGAAATCTCTCTGGATGAATTAAGAAAATTGGTTGTGGAGAATTGCGTTCTCAAAGTCAAACCCGATGAAATCGGGGAGGAGACGCCGTTGTTCGGGCCGGGGAGCGTCGGATTGGATTCTCTGGATGCGTTACAATTGACCGTTGCCATCGAACAGCGATACGGGATCGCGATTAATGATGCGAAGGTTGCCCGTGAGGCGATGCAGTCGCTGGGCACGCTCCGGAGGTGGCTCGCGCAACAGCCCGGCCCCGGTCGGCAATCGTAGCATTATCATGAGCAGTCCGCCCGCATACGATACGATCATCATCGGCGGCGGCCCCGGCGGCAGCACGGCGGGCGCATTTCTCGGCAGGGCCGGCCAGCGCGTGCTGTTGCTGGAACGGGAGGTCTTTCCCCGGTTCCACATCGGGGAATCGCTTCTGCCCTTCGGCAACGACGTGCTCAAAGACAGTGGCGCATGGCCGAAAATTGATGCGGCCGGTTTTCAGCGAAAGTTGGGCGCGGAGTTTTTTGTCAGCAACGGCTCGCGGTGGCAGCGGTTCTGGTTTGCTCGCGGGCTGGTGCCCGGGTATGGCGAAACGTTCCAAGTCGAACGCTCGAAGTTCGACCACATACTCCTGGATCACGCGGCGAGTTGTGGTTGTGAAGTGCGCCAGGGCTGTGCGGCAAGGGATACCACACGCGAGGGCGACGAGTGGCGCGTGAAATTAGACAGTGGCGACGTGCGCGGGCGCTGGTTGATCGACGGCAGCGGACGTGACGCGTTTTTGGGACGCGTCCTGGGTTTCCAGAGGAAACCGATGAACCTCACCAAGCGCATCGCGACGTATGCGCATTTCAAAGGCGTCTATCGCAACCCGGGCGACGCCGAGGGCCACATCACGATCGTGCGCCTGGAGGATGGCTGGTTCTGGCTGATTCCGCTGGCGGGAGGAAAAATGTCCGTGGGCATGGTGCGGACGCTCGACGATCTGAAGCGATTTGGGAAAACGGCGGAAGAATGGTTCGCGAAAACGGTGGAATCGAGCCGCGAGTTGACCCGGCGCATGAAGGGCGCGGAGCGGGTGAGCGAGTTCTACAAGACCGGCGACTACAGCTACCACCACGACCAAATGGCCAACGACCGCGCGCTGATGGTGGGAGATGCCGCCGGGTTTATCGACCCGATTTTTTCCTCCGGAGTGCACATCGCCACGAAGTCCGGACAAATTGCGGCGGGACTGATTCAACGCGCCGATGTCGAGAAGCGCGGGCTCACGGCGGCGGAGCAACGTCGCTACTCGCACGACGTGCATCGGTACATGGAAGTGTATCGCCAGATGATTTCGATGTATTACGACAACCGCTCCTTCGAAGTATTGATGCACCCCGAGGGCCGCTTCGGCATCGTGCCGGCGGTGACCTCGATATTGGCGGGTAACTTTCATCCGTCGTTGAACATGTGGTGGCGGGTCAAGCTCTTCCGGCTTGTGTGTGCCATGCACCGCCGGGTGAAGATCGTGCCACCGTTGGACTATTCCGAAGCTTGAAACCACATTATTCGCAGACGCTGTACCGCGCCTTCTGGTTCGACGCGGGCGTTTGGCTCGCGCGGCTTCTGGGCATCAGGGGGGCGCGCCTCGTGGCTCGCGCGCTGGCCGAAGCGTACCGATTGGCCCATCCGCGGACGCAATCGGCTGTGCGGGAGAACCTGACCCTGTTGTGTGGACCACGACTTCCGAAGGGCGCGGTGCGGCGGACATTCGGTAATTTTGGCGCGACGCTCGCGGATTATTTCCAACTCGGGGCCCGCACCCGGGAGGGCGCGCGGGCCCTGATCGAAACGCGGCGCGGGTTCGAGCATATTCAAAGCGCGCTGGCCGACGGCAAGGGGGCGCTGCTTGTGACGGTGCACACGGGGTTGTTTGAGCTCGGCGGGTTGTTGATGGAAGAATTTCATCTGCCGCTGGTCGTGCTCTCGTTGCCCGAGCCGAGTCCGGCCCTGAACCAATGGCGCGCCGCGTACCGTCAACGCTGGGGTGCGGAAACCCTAGAGGTGGGTGTCAGTGAATTCAGCTTTGTGGAGATCGCCCGCCAGCTCGGCAACGGCAAATGCGTCGCCATGCTCATGGACCGCCCCCGCGGCAATGGCGACGTCGTGCTGGCGGATTTTCCCCATGGACAGGTGCCGTTCTCCACGGGACCCGTGTGGCTGAGCCTGTTGACCGGCGCGCCGATCATCCCCTCCACCATCCTGGCAACCGAATCCGGCGGGTACGCCATGGAAGCGCTACCGCCCCTGCGCCCGAAATGGCGCGGACCCGACCGCGCGGCGAGCGTTCGTGAGGTTACGCTCGAACTGGCCGGCCGTTTCCGTGAACCGTTATGCAATCATCCCGACCAATGGTATCAATTCGCGCCGCTGTCGCGGCTGCACTCGTAGCCATCGGCGCAGGCGCGGCCTGCGCGGACACGACAAATGCCGACGAGTTTGTTGCGCACCAGACCGCTACGCAGACGTTCGAGGCTGACCTGCGGCAGGTGTTTCATTGGGGGTTCCCGCGGCGACACGTCGAGAGCCTCGGCCACATCAGTTATCGGACCCCGGATTTTCTGGCGATTGTCCTCACCAATCCTGCGCCCGAACTCGTGCTGGTACGCGGTGACAACCTTTACATTAAGCGCGACAAGAAGGCGCTCGCGACGTACAAGTTGGGGGTGCGCAACGGCAAACCAGTCCAGAACGTGCAGTTTCTACTGAGTTTCTTCCAGGACGGCTGCACGAATTTCGCCGAGCTGTTCGATGCGAACATTACGCGCACACCCGAGACATGCACGGTGACGCTGACCCCCAGACATTCGCTGCAAATGCTGCCATTGCGGTCCGTGGAAAATGTGATCGCCTTACCGTCGATGGATGTGCGATCCATGCGGATCGGTCTCATTATGAATGGTTACATCACGTACGAATTCCGCAACCCGCGTCGCAACCAACCGCTCGACGCATCCATTTTCGAGGTGCCCAAACCATGAGCCTCACACCCCACGGTCCGGGATTCTCCTTTATCGATTCGTTTGAGATTCTCGAACCCGGCAAGACCGGCCGTGGCCGCAAATGGCTCCACCCACGAGCGCCGTTCTTTGCCGATCATTTTCCCGGCAACCCGCTCATGCCCGGCGTACTGCTGGTCGAATGCGCGGCGCAGGCCGCCGGCGTGCTCTGGCAACAACCCGGAGCGGCCTATCTCGCGGCGGTCCGCGACTTTCGTTTCCGCAAACCGGTACTGCCGGACCAAACCGTGGACATCGAAGTGACGTTGGAGAAAGAGATGGGCCCGTTCGCGCAATTCGATGCCGTCCTCCGCGTCGGCCCAGACATCGTCAGTCAGGGCAAACTGACGTTGAGCCGCGCTCTGAGTTCGACGGTGTGAAGTTTGCCGCGATTGGTGCGGGGCAGCGCGGGGTCGATCAGCCAGGTCTTGGGCAGCTTCCACGGGGGCAGGGCGCGCAGCAGTTCCGTTTCGATTTCCACGCGTCCGCGGACGGTTTCAACCGCGGCGGCGAGGCAATCGTTACCGCGCTTGTCCTTCACCACGGCGACCCAGGCGTCGCTGACGCCGCGCAGCGCGCGCAACGATCGCTCCACTTCCGCCGGTGAGACCTTCTTGCCGCCGATGTTGGCCATTTCTCCGACGCGCCCGAGCAGCCGCAGTTCGCCGTACCGATTCCATTCGCCTAGGTCGGGCAAGGCGGCCTTCCCGGCGCGACTGCTGACGAACACGCGGCCATCACGCCGGATCCGCACCGCGACGTCATGGACCGGTTTGCCGACGCTACGGCCGCTGAGCGTAGCGTTGCCGGTGCGGTCATAACAAATACCGCCGGTCTCCGACGAGCCGTAGAAATTGTGGATTTTGATGCCGTAGCGGCGATGAAACTGTTGGGCCACTTCGGCCGAGAGCGGCGCGCCCGCCGAGATCACCAACCGCAAGCTCGTCGGTTTGGTGACGCCTTCCAGCCGGGCAAGCGCCTGCAACACGGCGGGCACGGCGGGGAAAACCGTGACGTGGTATTTTTCGATCAGGTCCAGAATCTGGCGGGGGATGAATGTTTGCGCGCACACCACCGCCGTCCCCTGCAAGAGCAGCGGCATCACCAGATTACCGAGTCCATACGAGTGACCGAGTGGGATGACCGCGAGATTGCGGTCGGCGGGTCGGATTCCCATCGTGCGGATGATCTGTTCGCCGTCGGCGCGGAGATTGGCGGCGGAACAATGGACCAGCTTCAGGTCGCCGGTGGTGCCGGAGGTGAGCTTGATGCAACTGATGTTATGCGTCGAGCGGGCGAAGGCGCGGCGGACCGTTTTCTCCCGGGCTTCTTCTGACAATGCCGGGTCGAGGGGCAGAACGGCGGCGCGGCTCTTCTGGATACCGAGAAAGGCTGCGAGCCAGAATGCACTGTTGGGCTGGCCAATGGGAATGATGCGAACGTCGAACGGCGACGCGATCTTCTCCGCGAGATCCGTGAGTTCCGCCCGGGTCCACTGTCGTCCCGTGTCGGCGTCGATGACGGCGATTCGGTTGGCGTAGCGGTCCGCGGTGGCTTGCCACAATTTCCACAGTGAGTTCATGCGTCGGCGTGTAACTCGTACTTGTAACCGATTCGCCCGAAATAGTACCGCATGAAGGTGACGAGCTTTTCCGTGTCTTGGACGGAGGCGGTCGCGACCGCGAGCATCGGGCTCATTCAGGAAACCGCCACGGCCGGCGTGCTGCGGCGCAGGTGTTCGGCGACACCGACGCGGCTCGGCTGGCACCCCGCCTGTTCGATGGCCGACAGCACCAGTTCTTCGTCCATAATGACGCGGTCCCGCTTGTAGATGGGATAATCGCCGCGGACGGCGCGTGGCGTGAGGTTGATGGTGGCGAGATTCGCCCCGGCTTGGAACGCCCGCACGTAGCCGTTCGCGGACACCAATTTCATGGCACTGACGGCGGGAATGATCCACTGCCGCGAGGCCAGCCGCATCCACGCCACGCAATCCAGCGTCAACTCGATGGACCCGTTCGGCTTACCCTCGAACGGTGTTTGTCCACCGGCCACGAAAGGACTGACACTGCACCCCGCCAATGGGAGTTCGGTCAACAACTGCAACGATTGTAAAATGTGTTCTTCGGTTTGGCCGGGCAGACCGACGATCAGCCCGGACGACACCTTCCAGTTCGTGCGAGCGAGATAATGGATGGATTCGACGCGACGCGCGAGTGTCCCCGGCGCTTCCAGCAGCCGATAATGCCTCGCGCTGCCCGTTTCGATTTTCAAGATATAGCACTCGCCGCCGGCTTCGCGCAACTCGTCGTACTGGCGCGGCGTCAACGTGCCGAGGCACAGTGTGATACCGAGGTCGGTACGCTGGCGCAGTTCGCGCATCAGCGGCAGCACGACTTCGCGAACGGCCACCGGATCTTCGCCCGCCTGGATGTCGATGTCGGTGATCGACGCGGGACGATGATGGATAAGGAGGTTGGCGACCTCGTCAGCAGCGAGGCGGTAGCGGGTTAATTGATCGTTATCCCGTCGCATGGCGCAGTAGTGGCAATTCTGTCGGCAGTAATTCGATACTTCGACCACGCCGCGCACGAACACCTGCCGGCCAAAGACGGTATCCCGCGCCGCCGCCGCCCGCGCGTGAAATGCCTCCTGCGCCTCGGCAACGCCATTTATCCGCAAAAAGTCTTGCCTCAGACGACCCATGGACTTCACCAAAGATAACGGATTGGCGGCGAAAGACAACTCTGAGTTCAGTGTCTTTGTTTAGCTGCGACAGGCTTCCGACAAGCCTGACGAACTTCGCATTCCAAACCCGGCAACTCGGAAACGACTCGCGCACCCATATACACGCCCAAGTATTCGTGCGGCAGCAAGTTGCATTTTGGGTCATTCGCAGCTACTAGTTGCCCTAACACGTCGTGTAGGAGGATTGGCACCATGGACCTGAGCGTCCTGACGTTGTCGCGCTTTCAATTCGCGCTGACCATCATGTTCCATTATCTGTTTCCGCCATTGTCCATCGGTCTGGGCGGCATTCTCGTCATTATGGAGGCCATGTACCTGAAAACCGGCCGCCTCGAGTACGAAGCGATGACGAAATTCTGGACAAAGATTTTCGCAGTCAATTTCGCCATGGGCGTCGCGACCGGCGTCACGATGGAATTCGAATTTGGCACGAATTGGGCGACCTACTCGCGATACGTGGGGGACGTGTTCGGTTCGGCGCTGGCCGCGGAAGGCATTTTTGCATTCTTCCTGGAATCCGGGTTTCTGGCGGTATTGGTTTTCGGATGGGACCGGGTCTCACCGCGCGTGCATTTTTTCTCGACGTGCATGGTTGCCCTGGGCGCGTTCTTCTCGTCCATCTGGATCGTCGTCGCCAACTCGTGGCAGCAAACGCCGGCGGGCTACCATATCGTGGGACAGGGGCTGGGCGCGCGGGCGGAGATCACGGATTTCTGGGTGATGGTGTTCAACCCCTCCAGCATGCAGCGGTTGGCGCATACGGTCATCGGCGCCTATCTCCTTGCGGCATTCTTCGTGATGAGTATTACTGCCTATTACATCCTCAAAGGACGGCACCTCAATTTCGCGAAGAAGAGTTTCACCATCGCCCTGATCGTGGCCACCGTGGCGTCGCTGGCCGAGCCGATTTCCGGCGATCTGCAGGGCAAGAAGGTAGCGCAAACGCAGCCCGCCAAGCTCGCGGCCATGGAAGCCGTCTTCCGAACCGGCGAGGGGCCGACGCCGCTGTATCTGTTTGGCCAGCCTGATCCGAGAGAGCGTCAGGTGAAGTGCGGCGTTGCCGTCCCGGGGTTGCTGAGCTACCTGGTGTATGGCGATATCCACAAGCCGGTCGCCGGGCTGGATCGAATCCCGCCGCGGGACTGGCCGCCCGTGGTCGCGACATTCCACGCATACCACATCATGGTGTGGCTGGGAATACTGTTTGTGGTATTGACGCTGGTGGGAACGTATGCTCGTTGGAAGGGAACGATCTTCGAGAAACGCTGGTTGCTGTGGGTGTTTGTGCTGGCCGTGCCGCTGCCGTACGCCGCGAACCAGTTCGGCTGGATGACCGCCGAAGTGGGCCGCCAGCCGTGGGTCGTGTACGGATTGCTGCGCACGAGCGATGGCCTCTCGAAAGCGGTCGTCGCCAACCAGGTGCTCGGGTCGATCATTATGTTCATCGTCATCTACGCCCTGCTGTTCGTGGTGTGGGTGTTCGTGTTGGACAGCAAGATCAAGCACGGCCCTGATGAAGTCGGCCCGGTCCCGCCCACGGCAGCGCCCGGCGGACTGCTGGGCATCGCCGGCCTGCGGGCCGGCACCGGCGGGGCGTCGCTGACCGAGACTGATCACGCGAAGGAGAAGGATTAACATTGCATTTATGGATCTGAACATTTTCTGGTTCATCCTGCTCGGGTGCCTGCTGACGGGCTATGCGGTCCTCGACGGCTTCGATCTGGGAGTTGGCATCCTGCATCTGGCCGTGAAGAACGATAATGAACGGCGGATCCTGATGAACTCCATCGGGCCGCTCTGGGACGGCAACGAGGTATGGCTGGTCACGTTTGGCGGGGCGTTGTTTGCCGCGTTTCCCCATGCCTACGCCACGGTATTTTCGGGGTTTTATGCGGCGTTCATGGCGCTGCTGTTCGCGTTGATCTTTCGGGCGGTGTCGATGGAGTTCCGCAGCAAGCACGATTCGCCGACCTGGCGCTCCTTCTGGGATGTGTCGTTCTGTCTCGCCAGCGGATTGGCCACACTGTTGTTTGGGGTGGCGGTCGGCAACGCCATGCGTGGGATGCCCATCGGCGCCGACATGGAATTTCATGGCGCGTTCCTCGATCTGCTGCATCCGTACGCCCTGCTGGTGGGGCTGTTTGCCGTCGCCACGTTTGCCATGCACGGTTCGATTTATCTGTATTTGAAAACCGAGGGCGACCTGCAACAGCGAATTCGTGGATGGATGTGGCGGACATTTGGGATCTTCCTCGTGTTCTACCTGTTCACCACCATCTACACGTTGGTGGACGTACCGGCGGCGACCGCGAATTTCCGTCTTCACCCGTCGGCGTGGGGCGTGGTCGTGCTCAATGTGCTGGCCATCGCCAACATTCCGCGGGCGATCTTTCTGGGCCGGCCCGGCTACGCCTTCTTCTCCTCGTGCGCGACCATTGCCGCGCTGACGTTCCTGTTCGGGGTGGCGCTGTTTCCCGATCTCGTCCACTCGTCGCTCAATCCGGATTGGAGCCTGACGGTCTACAACGCGGCCTCGTCGCACAAAACGCTTTCCATCATGGCGGCCATTGCGGCGCTGGGGATGCCGTTCGTCCTGGCGTACACGTCGGTTGTCTATTGGGTATTCCGTGGTAAGGTGCAGTTGAGTCAGCTCAGCTATTAATCGAGGAGACAGTCCATGGACATTCTCATCCAAGCCGACGGGGTCACTCTCACGGAAGCCATCAAAGACGCCATTGACGAAAAAGTCGGCCATGTCGAGCAATACGCGCCTCGCGCGCTTCGGGCCCGCGTGCGCCTGCGCAAAGTCAGCGCCCATCCCTCCCCGCGCCAGTACACCGTGCGCGTGCTCGTGGAGATTCCCGGCGCCGACCTGAGCGCGGAGGAATCCCGCAGCGATGTGATCAACGCCCTCGATATCGTTGTCGGCAAAATCGAGCGCCGCCTACGCAAACGCAAGACCGAGCGCCTGGCCAAACGCGAACGCGGCCCCCGCCGCAAGCCGTAGACGGGGTTGTTCACGTACGCCAGCGGTCTCGTCCGCGCGCGGACGGCCGAGCCGCGTGACTTTTCTTATGCCACCGGGCTGAGGGTTTGTGTTACGCTGGCGTGTGTGAGTACGTGTGTGAGTATCCGCAACGTCATACTCGATTGGTCCGGCACGCTCGTCGACGATCTGATGCCGGTGGTAAAAACGACGAACCATGTACTGGAATCGTGCGGGTTGCCGGCGATGACGGTTGCGGAATTCCGCGCGCAATTCTGCCTGCCGATCCGAAAGTTCTACCAGAGCCGCGTGCCGCATGTGCCCCAGGCCCGGCTCGAACAGATCTTTCTCGCAGAATATCCGAAGCATCACGCCGAGATCACCCTGCTGCCCCACACGCTGGTGTTTCTGCGTTTCTGCCAGCAACGACGCATGGGTGTGTATATCGCCAGCACAGTAGATGCTCACACGTACGAGGCGCAGATGGCGCGGTTCGACATCAGATCCTATATCACCAAACCCTACATCGGCATCGAGGACAAGACCTCCAAGATTCACCATATCCTGGAGGAGAACCGCCTCGACCGCGACGAAACGATGTTTGTCGGTGATATGGAACACGATATCGAGGCGGGTCAAGCCGGCGGCGTCCGCACCTGCGCGGTGTTAACCGGCTACAATCCTCTCGACAAACTGCGGGCGATGAAGCCGGACCTGATCTGCAACCATCTCGGCGAACTGCAACAGTTCCTTGCCGCGCGAGAGGTCGTGCGTGGATAAGATCGTCGTCAAGGACCTCGAGGTGGACGCGCGCATAGGCGTGACCGAATCCGAACGCGCCGGGCCGCAACGATTGCTGGTCACCGTGGAACTCGAGTGCAGTCTGGCCGAAGCCGGCCGGACGGACCGGGAGTATTCCACCACGCCGTACGATGTGGTCGCCGAGATGATTCGTAAGACGGCCGCGGAGAGACCGCGCAAACTCGTCGAAGCTCTTGCCGCGGACATCGCGAAGATCATTCTCTACCGCAAGATGGCCCAGGCGGTGACCGTCGAAGTGAAAAAATTCAGTATTCCGCGCAGCCAATATGTTTCCGTCCAAATCCACCGCAGCCAATAGGGAACCGCCGTGGGTATGCTGGTGCTGGCTGCTGATGGCCTTCGCGCTGGCCGCCGTTTCCGCCCGCGCGGACAGGGTCACACTCAAGGACGGCACGGTGTTGGATGGCGAGATTACCGCGGAGGATGATTCGTCGTTATCGATCTACCTCGAGTTTGCCCACGCCACGATTACCGAAACACGGCACATCGACAAGGCGGACATCGCGCGGATTGTCCGCTCGACCCCGGAGCAACGGGCCGCTGAGCAGACGAAGCGCGACTACGAGGCGCTGGAGAAATACCAGTTGAATCCGAACGCGAGTTATCGACTCGACTATTACGATGAGGTCATCAGCAAGGTCTTCCGCAAGTTTCTCGCGCAACATCCGGGTTCCGTTTATGAATCAAACGTCACCGAACGCATCGCCCATTGGGTGGCCGAGCGCAATTTGGTGGCCGCTGGAACAATGAAATTCCACGGCCGCTGGCTGCCGGCGGCGGAGGGCGCACGACTGGCGCAGCAGGAGCGCGGCCAACAGCTGTTACAGCAAAGTCGATGGCTGATTTCCCAGGGCCGGTTCGATTCCGCCATCCAGCAACTCCAATCGGTCCTCTCCCTGTCCGCACAACCAGACCTGGTCTCCCAAGCCAGGCCCCTGGTGGCTTCCGCATTCCAGCAGGAGACTGCCTTGCTCGATCGCCAGCGGCAACAATTGGAAGCCGACGTCTCGTCCGCACAGCCGCGGGTGGATCGCGCCCGACAAGCGGTCACCGAGGCGGAGGCGTCACTGAGACAGGCGATGAGCAACGGGCAATCCCTGGGAAGACCGGCACCGGTCGGTTCCACGCACCAGACGCTGGGAGGCAATGTGCAGTCCTTCGTCCAGAACCAGGCCTCCGTCAACGCGGCGCGCAGCACCCTGGCTATCGAACAGCGCACCCTCGACCAGGCCAAAGACCAGTTGAACGTCGTGGTCCAGAAACTCGCGGCCCTGCGGTCGCAGGCGTCGACCATCGAAGCTCGATGGGGAATCGACCTGGGAAATGCCCGCCCAGCCGCCGCGTCACCCGCACCACCGGCCGCCGCCAAATCGCCCGACATGCTCGTTGGCCTCACGACGTGGGTGCAGAACAATTGGATCTACATGGCGGTGGGCGCATTCGTGCTCCTGTTCCTGTTCTCTCGCCTGATCAAGGATTGACCCCGGGGTTTTCTTCGGCTGCCAATTCGCCGCTGCCGCTTTTGTCGTTGCACAAGCCGCGGGCTTGAGCGTAACCTATTCTGCGGAGAGGAGCGCATGCTATGAGACCGATTCCGCGCGGGCGCATCGTCCGGATTCTGATTCTGGCCCTTGCGCTGGTTGGCTCACGTTTCGTGTCCGTTGCCCTCGGCCAGACAACCGATCCCACCGTCGACGATTACGTCACGATCAAGCTCAAAGATGGGAGAGTGCTGGAAGGACCGGTTCTCCTCGAGGACAATCAGCAAATCATCATCGAAGCCCAGTATGCCAACGGCACCATCACCCACAAGGCCCAGGTCGACAAGAACGATATTGCATCCTTGTTGCACCTGAGCGCTACTGATCGCGACCAGCGCCTGGCGACGATCGCCTACCACGACCTCGGCAAGTATCAACTGGATCCTCAAAGTTCGTTCCCCTTGTCCCACTACGACACTGCCATCAACGAGGGTTTCCTTCCGTTCCTGCAGCAATTCCCTCACGCGAGGGAAACCGCCACCATCAGCAACCGACTCGCCGATTGGCAGGCGGAACAAAGCCTGGTGGCTTCGGGCCAAGTCAAGTACCACGGGCACTGGATGACCGCCGCCGAGGCCGACAAGCTCGAGCAAATCGAGCGCACCCGGCAAGTCATTCAGGATGCCCGGGCGTTGATGGCGCAGGGCCGGTTCGAAACGGCCACCGAAAGGCTCGCGCCCTATTACAACGTGACGCAACCGCCGCAGTTCGCTGCTGAAAGTCGGCGTCTGCAGACCGACGTGTATCGCCTGTGGATCAGCAGCCTCGAGACCATGGAGGATCACCTCACCAAGGATCTTGAAGCCAGCAAAGAACGCGTCACCCGTCTTTCCGCGGTGCGATCACAGGCTCAAGCCAACTACGACCAGGCGCGCAGCAAGAGCCTCACTTCCAACACCCGCATGCTCGGGGACGGGGCGATGTCCAGCCAGGCCAGCGCGGATTATCTCCGCGCCGAAAAACAGTTCAATGAAGAGCAGAACCGCCAGTTCACACTTCAGGAACAACTCGACAGCACCATTCACGAACTGAGGGAGATCCATCAAGCCCAGGATCTCTTCACAGTAGCCTATCCGTCAATCGAGTTGGTCAAAGAGACACCTCCGCCCAAGACCAATGCCCCCGCTCCACCGCCGCCGCCACCGCCTCCGCCACCATCGGTTGTCGAGGAAATGGGCGCCTGGTTCGGCCGAAACTGGATTATCGTCGCCGGGGCTTCGCTGCTCGGGCTCTGGGGCGTTACCCACCTGTTCACGCGCTCCTGAGGGCTTGGACGTCACTTCCAATAATTCTGGAAGTTGTCCGCGTTCGCCTTCTCAAACGTCGGGAAACGCGTATGTCCCAGATCGTTTGTTTTGACTCCGATCGCATCTTCGATGGACTGGTAAACCTCGATCGGCTTCTGATCAAAACGGAACGTCAACGCGTCGGGATTGTAGGGTTCCCAAATCTGGGGAACGATTACCGACAGGCTCGTCATCACGCAGCACACCAAGATCGTGGAGGAGATCAGGCCGAACACAAACCCCAGCACCGCATCAACAATCCGCGGGTAACGGGGTACGGATTGCTGGGTGACCCGATTGAGCACCAGGATCAGCGGCAGGCAACCCACCAGAAACACCGCCCAATACGCGCCGAACGCACCGTACGCGCCCGCCCCCGGCACCACCGATTCCACCAATCGCGTCGCCTCGTACCAGTACCGCATCGTCACCATCATGGCAAAAAACAACAGCAGCGAACTGGTCAGTTCGTAAAACACGCCGAACCATGTGCCGCCCCATGCCAGCGACAGGATCAGCACCAACGCCAGAATACTGAGAATGACTTCCACCATGGTCAGCTCGCTTGGATCACTTCCTCGACGGATGTGAGCCCCATAAGGACTTTTTCGGCCCCGTCTTCGCGGTACGGACGGAGACCTTTTCGCGCCGCCATCTCCGACAGCACCTGCTCATTGGCGCCCTCATTGATCGCTTTCCGCAGTTCTTCGTCCAACACGAGTAATTCAAAAATCCCGGTGCGCCCCTGATACCCGATATTGTCGCAGGCCTCGCACCCGACTGCCCGATACAGGCGGCTTCCCGGGTCGAAGGACAGTCCGATCTCATTCAATTCCGTCCCGGTCGCCTCATACGCCTCGCGGCATTCCTTGCACAGGACGCGTACCAGCCGCTGGGCCATTACCATCAGCAGCGCCGAGGAAATCTGGTATTGCTCCACGCCGATCTCTTCCAACCGCACGACCGTGCCCACCGCATTTCTCGCATGCAGCGAGGTGAATACGAGGTGGCCGGTCAATGCGGCCCGAATCGCAATCTTGGCGGCCTCGGCGTCGCGCATTTCACCCACAAAAATCACGTCGGGATCCTGCCGCAAAATCGATCGCAGCCCGGCCTCGTAGGTCACACCGGCCCTCACGTTGACCGGTATCTGCGTCGCCCCCTCCATTTCGTATTCCACGGGGTCCTCGATGCTCATAATGTTCAGCCGCTTGCGGTCGAGCCGGCTGAGGGCGGCGTACAAGGTTGAGGTCTTGCCCGAACCGGTCGGCCCAGCCGCCAGGATAATGCCGCTACGCGAGTGAATGACCCGCTCGAAGCGTTCCAGCATGTCCTTGCGCATGCCGAGGTCTCCCAGGCCCATCACTCCGCTCTTGCGGTCGAGAATACGCAGCACCATCTTTTCCCCGTGAATCGCGCTGGCGGTGGCCGCGCGGAAGTCCACCTCGCCCCCATCGGTGCGCACGCGAAACCGGCCGTCCTGCGCCCGGCGTTTTTCCGCCACGTCGATCTGCGCCAGCGTCTTGAGCGCCGCGACCACGCGCAGCCCGTCCGCCCGGGTAAATATCAACCGCTCCTGCAAGGCGCCATCGACCCGAAACCGCACCCGGCAACCGTCGGCCTGCGGTTCCAGGTGAATGTCACTGGCCCGTTCGCTCATGGCATCTTGCAACACTTCCCGCGCCGCCTCGATGCCGGTCATTTCCGGCATATCTTTGCGGACCTGGATCTCGTTGCCATCCACGTCCAGAAACTCCATGCCCATCCGGCGCTTTCTGGCCCCGAGGGTGGCGGCAATTTTCGTCCGCCCGCCAAACAGTCCCCGCTTCTTGGGCGCTTCACCGGGCGACAACCCGGCCACGCGGCCGGTCAACGTCTTGGGCCCTTCCCTTTCGCGGAGCCGACGCCGACGCGCGACCAGATACATCAGTAATCCCAGAAACGGCAGAAGCAGCACGTCTGCATTCGTGCGTTTGACTTCTTCCGGCATCCCTTTCACGTCATGCTGTACCCAAATGAGCGATCCAATCCACGCCATCGCCACCAGTCCACCCACCAGCAGAAAAATATCCATCGACCAGCGATGCACATACGGCGGCGCCACAGGCTCGGGGAGGGAATTCATGGCGGGCGTGGGGTGGGGTTCTTCGGTTCCGAGCACTGCGAGATCCGGCGACTTCGCCGGTTGCGGGATCGGGACACCGTCAATGCTTTCGACCGCGTCCAACGGCAGCTTGATCTCGCCATGGGGCACGGCCACGAGAACGCCCTGGCCGTCGCGTTGCAGAATCTTCACATCATCAAAGACCCTGCCGTCCTTCAGCTTCACTTCGGATGCGAACAGCGAGCTGACGGCCAGAAAAGCGGCCAGAACAACAAGCTTGTAGCCTTGCAAGTTCGTGTGCCTCTCCCGTTCGACGACTACTGTGTCCGAGTTGGGGTCGAAGAGTCAACAGCGTTTTGCCAGCCGGATACACGCCGACCGCGGAATGCGCTTGCTGTGTGGCCGGGACTAATCGTCCGCCGGCTCTTTTGCCGCGAGTTCGTCGGTTGCTTTCGAGTGATTGCCCTGCGCCTGGATCATGCCGCTCTGGCGGGCAAAATCGAACAGTCCACCTGCGTCAATCACGGGTCGCGCTTCCCCGAGTGATTTGGTTGCGAGAACCTTCGAGGATTTGAGAATCTTGAGCGTGTTCGCGTCCAAATCGAGTTCGACTTCGTCGCCGGTCCGGATGGTTTCGCAGATTCGCGTAGTGGATTCCACGGGGTAAAGTTCGCCCGTGGCCACGCTGTTGCGAAAGAAGATCCGCGCAAAACTTTCTGCCACCACCGCCTCACAGCCCGCCGCTCCCAGGGCGATGGGGGCATGTTCGCGGGAACTCCCGCAGCCGAAGTTGCGCCCGGCAATGACAATTGTGTACGGGGTCCTGGCCTGTCCCTCGGTAATATATCGGATGGGATACTGGTCTTTCGGCAGACCGCACATCGCGTAGCGGCCGAGCTTCTCGTATTCTTCCGGTATCGTGGGCACGAGTGTCAAATACTGCGCCGGAATAATCTGGTCGGTATCGATATTGTCTCGCACTACATACGCTTTTCCGCG
>Ga0116126_1000267_pt1 | contig 42818 bp, 47 predicted proteins | sample June2015DPH_16_5_FD_89730 | JGI IMG/M metagenome (GOLD analysis project Ga0116126, IMG submission 89730) | Peatland microbial communities from SPRUCE experiment site at the Marcell Experimental Forest, Minnesota, USA - June2015DPH_16_40 | ecosystem: Environmental > Terrestrial > Soil > Wetlands...
CTCAAGACATTGCTCATTCCGACCGAGAGGGTAAGCTCTCGTCGGTGCCAATGTCCTGGGTGCGGTCCTTAGTGGCCGGTTTTCAGGTGACCATCAGTGGCCGGTTTTGGGTGATCACCGAGGGACGAGCATCAAAACTCCATATCGAACTCAGCCCGTTGATCCCGAACCATCCCGGCGACCGCAGCGGCTTCCCCTTCAACTTTGCGCTTTGTGAAAAACGAAAAAGAACACAGCCACGCTGAAGGCACCAAACGTAAAGATGAGCGACGAGAACAGCGCCACCGGAGGAACCAGCCCTTGCACGACGTTCAGTACGTTGCGGATCAAGTGAAAGGCCAGAAGCGCCGTTACGAGGATCGTTCCGATCAGAGCCAGCAATGCAGCATTCTTGACCGTCATGCTCGGAGTATGACCGATGCTTCCGTCGTTCGCAAGCTAAGGCGACCGCAGCGGCTTCCAAGACCCGGCTCGACCTAATCCAAGATCGACAGTTCCAAATACGGCTTCGAGATTTTCGTGATCCGATCATCTGGACTCTCCTTGAAGCTGCTCGGGTCGCCAGCCGGGGCAAACTCCACATCGACCTTGACGAATCCGCACTTCCGATAGACGTAGCGATGCCAAGTGCGAAATGAGATGCCGCCTTCCTCCATGAAGACCTTCAACAGTTCACCCCTCGTCATGCCGACCTTGATGGATTCCAGTTCCGGCAGATTGGCCCGTATCCAGCGTGCTTGTTCAGAACCGTAGGGCGTTGGGTTTGGCTCGATCCGCAGCAGATTCAGTTGCCGAACCCAACGGGCGTTTCTTTTCTCACCCGGCACGACCAATTGAAACGGCCCGTCCTCTTCCGACAGCGGCTTCCCATCTCTTTTTGTGACCACGTAGACGGCCTTGTCGATGAACGATGGATCGAGTTCCGCCCACGCAAAGAGCGCCCGATAGCCATCCCTGCCTTCTGCCGCCACGTAGTACGATGCCGCCGTCTTGTGATACTTCTCGCCGGTCGGTGTTGCGACTTTGCCAAGCACGTCGGTCAGCAGGACACCTTGGAATGTGACCTGCGTTCCGTGATCGGTAGCTGTGATGGTCCGCTGCGGCAGAAGAGCAAGCTCCGAAGCGGACGGTGCCCAGCCAGGCCCACGTTCGGTAATTCCCTCAATACAAATCCTGGGTGGATTCTGACAGAGACCGATGTTCAGAAGAACGCAAAGGAGGAGAGCCACGTTGCGAATCGGCATGGTCCCTATTCTCCAACGAGCGCAACGCTGCCGCAATTCCAAGCGGCGGCTCAAGACGGCGAATACCCGCCAGATGCCCCGCCACTAGCGTACAGAAGCGCCAGGAGCGATTCCCAAGGGTCGGGCCGATCTAAGAGTCCACGGCGACACCAGCGGCTTGTGGAGTCCTTCTCGACGGTCTGCTCTTGGTTCGCTACCGCCATCGTGAAGGTATAGAATCTGACCGTGGGTAGAGTGAACTCGTGATCCTCTCTGGGCTCTCGGGATACTTCGACGATGCGGGCAAGATCCATGACCAGCCCAGTGTGGCGATAGGCGGGTTCATCGGGCGGAAGGAGCAGTGGGAACGTCTATGTTCCGATTGGGACGCCTTGCTGCTTCGGCACGAGATCAAGTACTTTCACGGCGTTGATTGCGAGCATGGCAACAACGAGTTCGATAAGTCCAAGGACAGATGGAAGAATCCGCAGGCCCGGTCCAACTGTCGTATGGACTTCGTCGAGGCTATCATCAATGCGGGGCTAACGGGTTTCGTGTCTGGTCTCGTCAGTGCCGACTACCATGCGCTGGACAAGGCTGCACTGGCCAGGATTGGGAAGCCGTTTTCCTTGGTCGCCCAGACTCTCGTAGTGACTGTCAAAGACTGGGCTAACGCCTGCCACGTCCACGAACTGATCCCATATTTGTTCGAGGCTGGTTCGGAGTGCTCCGTTGAATTCCTCAAGCAATTTGCCGGTCAGTGGGTCCGTGATCGTATAGCGGGCGTACACCCGGCATCCATCAAACTTCCTCCTGGGATGCTTGGCCTTTGCGTTGGGGCAGGTAGCCTTGTGACGGGGGTAGATCTCACGTTTCACTTGCCCCATTTTGCACGCAGAGCGCCTACATCTGCAACTGCGTTTGTATCTTACTGATTATAAATGATTTAATGGCGGAGAGAGAGGGATTCGAACCCTCGATAGAGTTTCCCCTATACACGCTTTCCAAGCGTGCGCCTTCAACCACTCGGCCATCTCTCCGATGGGATCGGGTGAGCCGCTACCTCACAAATGTAACACGCCACACCGGCCGCGCACCGCTCACACCAGGTCGAACTTCTCTTGCTGCAGCAACGGGTCGCTGTGGATAATCACCGGCCGGCCCAGGATTTCCTCCAGTTCCTCGAGATAGGTGTTGCGGCTGGATTTCAGAACCTTGGCCACCTCGGGGTGTACCCGTAGCGTGCAGTCCTCGCCCTCCACGGCCTTGGCGTTCTTCTGAGCCTCTTGCAGAATCTCCGCGATGATCGTGTCCACGCTCTTCACGTAGCCGGCCCCGTCGCAGTACGGGCACGGCGAACACAGCGTTCTCTCCAGGCTTTGCTTGACTCGCTTCCGGGTGATCGCCACCAGGCCGAAATCGTTGAACTGGAGAATCTTGTTCGGTGCCCGGTCCGATCGCATCGCCTCCTCGAGCGCCTGCATCACTTTCTGGCGGTTCTTCCGCTCGTCCATGTCGATGAAGTCCACCACGATGATGCCGCCCAGGTCGCGCAGCCGAATCTGCCGTACGATCTCCTTCACCGCTTCGGTGTTGGTCTTGACGATGGTGTCCTCCAGGCGGTTGGACTTGCCGACGAACTTCCCGGTATTGACGTCCACCGCCACCAGCGCCTCGGTCTGGTTGATGACGATATATCCACCGGATTTCAGCCACACTTTCGGCCGTAGCGCCTTCTCCAACTCCGATGAGACGTTGAAGGCATCGAAAATCGGCGTGTCGCGTGTATACATCTTCACGCGGCTCACCAGGCCCGGCTGGAACCGCTCGACGAATCGCAGCACGCTCTCGTAGACCTCTTCGTTGTCCGCCCAGACGGTCTTGAAAGTGTCCGTCATCTGGTCGCGCAGGATGCGGTGGACCAGGTCCAGATCGTGGTGGATCAGAGCGGGCGCCCGGCGCGCCTCCGCCTTCTGCCGTATGTCCAGCCACAAGTTGAACAGGAACCGCATGTCGGCGGCGATCTCGTCTTCCGGCTTGCCCTCGCCCGCCGTGCGCACGATGAAACCGCCCGGCATCCCGGCGCGGTGCGTTTGCAGAATCCGCCGCAGCCGCATTCGCTCGTCGTCCGAGGCGATCTTCCGCGAGACGCCCATATGCTCGACGGTCGGCATGTAGACGACGTAGCGGCCAGGCAGCGCGATGTGCGACGTGATGCGGGCGCCCTTCTGCCCCAGCGGCTCCTTGGCGATCTGGACCAGGATCTCCTGTCCCTCGCGCAGCAGTTCGGTAATGGAGGGCTGTGCCGGCTTCTCGCCGCGTGGCTGTGCGCGGCCGTTCGTCTTCGAAGCGGGCGCCTCTTCGGGAACCGAGATGGGCTCGGCTGCATCTTCAGGCGCTGCCTCGCCGCTGCCGCCAGTCCGCATTTTGCGCCGCATGCGGCGCGAGACGCGGTGCATGTAGCGATAGCCCTGCTCGCGGAGCGTCGCGGTCAGGCTCACGGGCATCCGGGCGGGCTCGACTCCCTCGTCGTCCGGCGCGGGCCCGGTTTCTCCGGCTTCCCCGCCCGACTCGGCCGGCTCCTCCGCGGCAACCGGCGCCTCGGCCTCGAGCGGGTCCGGAATCACGCCCTCGGGCAGCTCGGTCACCTGTTCCGCAACAGTCTCGACAGCGGGGTCCGGCCCTTCAACCTCGGGCACTTCCGGCGCCTCTTCGTCCGGCTCGGGCTCTTCGGGCAGCGGTTCGGAAGCCGGAGCCTCGTCCGCGGCGGCCTGCTCTTCGGCAGTCGCCTCCTGCGGAGTCTCCAGTTCGGCCGCATCCGGTTCGTCGCCGCTCACCCGGGAATACTTCGCAAGCGATTCGCCCGGAAGGATGGAAAACTCGGATGCCGGCACGGCGGCGGATTCCGCTTCGGGCTCCGCCTCGACGGCAACCGGGGCTTCGGGTGCCTGTTGCGGTGGCTGATCCTCGCGGATGCTGGCGTACTTGGATTCGGGAAAACCCCGCCCCCGCGCACGGCGGCGCCGCGACCGGCGGCCGCGGCGGTCCCGGTCCCCCTCCTCGGACCGCTCCGAAGCTGCTGCGGACCTATCCGGCGGAGGGGGCGGTTCGATGGCCGCAGGCTCTGCCGGCCGGGGCTCTGGCGCACGCTCGACCACCCGCTCCGGAGCGCGGTCCGCTTTGAGAGCTTTCTCCTCAGCCGCACCCGCGATCTTGTCGTACTCCTCGTTGTCATCGAAGAAATCCGAAACGTACAGGAACGCGTCGCGCTCCAGGCCGATATCGACGAACGCCGATTGCATGCCCGGCAACACGCGCGTGACGCGGCCTTTGTGGATGCTGCCCGCCAGGGAGTACTCGTTGGCGCGCTGAAAGACGACCTCCACCAACTGGTCGTCTTCGAGGATTGCCACTTTAGTTTCGTGGCGGTTGGATGCAATGACTAGCTCTTTTCCCATGACGTCTCTCCGCTCATCCGCGGCGAGCGTAGTCCCATCGGGAACCAGAGGCCAGTTACAGGGTCGGAGCCCCCGCGGGCCAGCCAGCCCGCTCAAAAGGGCAGTTGAATCTCGTTTCGGCCGGCGGATGGAGTCAAAGGCTCTGACATCGGCGCCGGATCGGAGTCGCCTGGCGAGCCGGGAACTGTGCCGCGCGGCCCGCTCGAGCGCCTCTGAAATCTTTTCGAACCGAACCCTTCGCTAACCTCGATCTCTTTGCCGAACTACGATCGGCCGCTATGTGGCCCGCCCCGCGGACCTTAGCTCACAAACCGCTGTAGCCTGACGCTATTCACCAGGCCCAGCATCAAGAAAAACGACAGGACGTTGGAGCCGCCGTAACTCATCAACGGCAAAGGAATGCCGGTCACCGGCATCCGGCCTGCCACCATCCCGATGTTCACCAGAACGTGAAACAACAACAACGCGCACACACCCATGCAGATGTACATCCCCGCTCGATCGGGGGACATTTGCGCGTTCTGAACGATTTGCATCAGCAGAACAAAATACAAGCCGAGCATCACCACGACGCCGACGAATCCGTGCTCCTCGGCGAACGACGAAAAAATGAAATCCGTGTGCGGCACGGGCAGGAACCGATACTTCGTCTGGGTGCCCCGGGTCACGCCCTGGCCCCACATTCCTCCGTTGCCGACCGCGATCTTGGATTGAATCACCTGATAGCCGGACCCCCGCGGATCGAGCCCTGGATCCAGGAACGTAACCAATCGGGTCTTCTGGTAGTCCTTCAGCGCGAAGCGCCAGCCGGCCGGCAGCACCAGCGTCAGGATGACGGCAATCGTCACCAGATACTGCCAGCGTAAACCCGCCAAAAAGACGCCGATCGCGAGGATTGGGAGGTAACACAGCGCTGTCCCCAAATCCGGCTGCTTCACTACGAGCAGCATCGGCACCAAAACCAACCCGCCCAGTTTCAGCAGGTCGCGGCCTTCCACCCGATCGCTCTTCAACTCCGTCAGGTATCGGGCTACCAGCAATATTATCACCGTTTTGACAAATTCCGATATCTGCAAATGGAATCCTCCCACGGAGATCCACCGCCGGGAGCCGAACGTCTGCTTGCCGATCACGAGCACCAGCACCAGACCGGCGAGCGACAAGCCATAGAACACGAACGCCCGGCTCAACAAGGTGTGGTAATCGACCTTGGCCACGATCCACATGATGCCCACGCCGACCGCCACCCACAGCGCCTGCTTCCACCAGGCATCGCTCCACACCGTCTCATGGGCGGCGCTATAGATCTGCAGAATGCCCATCCCGCAGATCACCAGCGTGATGATCAGCAGCGGCCAGTCGAGATCGCGGACGGAGCGGTAGCGGGCCATGTTTAGTCCTGGCCGTCCCACCCGTGGGGCAGGCGGTTCCGCCTGCCTTGGGCAGGCCAAACGGCCTGCCCCACGAGGATGTAAAGGTGGCGGGCCATGTTTACTCTTCCTCTCCCGCCTCGGGCTGTTGCTCTCCTTGTGGCTCTTGGGGGAGAGCCGGGATCACCGGAGGCATCGCCCGATTCAATCCCGCCAAGGCCTGGGCCTTAGCCTCCCGCGCCTTCTTGTCGAAATACGCCTTCAGAATGTCGCGGGCGACCGGGGCATTCATGCTGCCATGCTCGCCACTACCTTCCCAGAGCACCGAAACCACGACCTCGGGCGCCTCGCACGGCGCGAACGCGACGAACCAGCCGTTGTCCTTGAGCTTGTGGCCTGCCTTTACGGCCTCGTTCGAGATCCGCTGCGCCGTTCCGGTCTTGCCGCACACGCTCACCCCAGGCAGCCGCGCCCGTCCGCCGGTGCCTCCGCCTTCGTTCACCACGCCCCACATTCCGGAGATGACCTTCTGCGCGTTGGCGGCATCGATCTTTCCTATCCGCCGTTCCGGCTGGTCCGTTTTCACCAGGTGCGGCTTGTACCACACGCCGCCCATGGCCAGACCGCCAATCGCCGACGCCAGTTGCAGCGGCGTCACCGTCAGCGCGCCCTGTCCGATCGAGACCGAGATGGTCTCGCCGGCGTACCACTTCTGCCGGAACAGCCGCATCTTCCATGCCGTGGAAGGCACCACGCCGGTCGCCTCGTTGGGAAGGTCGATCCCGGTCTTGCGCCCGAACCCGGCCATCTCGGCGTACTCGGCGATGTTATCGATCCCCAGGTGGTTCCCCACGTTGTAAAAGAACACGTCGCAGGACTGGACGATACCCTTGTGCACATCCACTACTCCGTGGCCGTGCTTGGCCCAGCACTTGAAGTAGCGGCCATAGAAGGTGGCGCCGCCGGGACAGTGGACCTTGAAATCGTCGTCGATCACGCCCTTCTCCAAACCCGCCAGCGCCATGATTGGCTTGAAGGTCGAACCCGGCGCGAATTGCGCCTGAATGGCGCGGTCCAGCATCGGGTTGTCCGGGTTATTCGCGATCTCCTTCCAGTCTTCCGAGCGGATCCGCCCGGCGAACTTGTTGGGATCGTAGGTGGGGTTGCTGACCATGGCCAGCACCTCGCCATTGCGCGGGTCGAGCGCCACCACCGCGCCGTTCTTCCCCTGCATGCCCAGCTCGGCTACCACCTGCAGGTCCAGATCCAGCGTCAATTGAAGGTTCTTGCCCGGAACGGCATCCTTGATGGCCGCCACCTCGTGCTCATTGCCGCGGTTGTCCACCACCACCTGCCGCTGGCCGTCCTTGCCCATCAGGATGTCGTTGTACTGCCGCTCGATGCCTGCCTTCCCGATCACGTCTCCCTGGTCGTACTTGATGAACTCGGGAGCATCGAGCTCGGCCTCGCTCACCTCGCCGACGTAGCCGATCACATGCGCCGCCATGCCGTCCTGCGGGTACAGGCGCCTTTGCGTCCGCAGCACCTCCATCTCGGGAAAGGTCTCCGGGTCGCTGTGGGCTCTGACAAATGCCAGCTCGCCCGGCGTCAGCTCGTCCTTGATGATGATCGGTTCATACCGCGGCCGCGACCGAAAGCGCTGGAGCCTCGCTTCCAACCGCTGATAATCCATTCCCAGCCCCGTCGCGATCGACTGGACGTGCTCGAACTTCAGGGTGTCCCGCGAGAGGATCAGGCCGTAGGACGAGTGGTTGTCCACGATCACCCGGCCGTCCCGGTCGAGGATCTTGCCCCGTGGCGCCGGCAGGGGCAGCGACTTGATCCGGTTCCGCTCGGCCTGCTCGTAGTAGACCTCCGGGTTGCGTACCTGCAGGTCCCAGAAGCCGGCGATCAGGAACAGAAAGATGCCAATAGACAGGTACTGGTAAAACGCGATCTTCGCCGTGGCGAACTTCGTGTCGTCCCGCAACGGCGGCTTGGAAGGCAGGCGCGATTCGTGGCTTTCCGGATCAGTAATGCTCACTGGACAACGGTAGCGGGGCTCCCCGTTACCAGTCTACCTCTACGGCACGACCACAAACGACCCCCGTGCCGGCCTCCAGTCGCCGCGGCAGGCACGTACGCGATCGATCACGACCGGGCCTCGTTCCGCGTCGCGGTCCACGCGCGCAAACCCCGCGCCGCTCGCGTCGAGGCTGGCCCAGGAGTACCAGACGCCGGCGCGCATAAGCTCGTCCTCAAGCATTCGGTAGGCCACGTCGATCGGGCAGCCCGCGAACGCGGGAGGAAGGTGCAGCCCGAGCGCGTGCCCCCGGCGCACCGTCTCCGCTTCCATGGAAACGGGCACGGGCGGGCCCGCGGGCGCCGGCCGGGTTTCTACATCGTATCCCCGGCCGTTATAGCGGAGCTTCATCGCGTAGAGGCTGACGTCCCCGGCGTGGTAATCGTCCCCCAGGCGCGAAACCCGGTCCACCCAGACAGTCGGGTCCCCATAGCCGAGACGGATCAGGAACAACGGATCCCAGATGAGCTCCGGGAAAGGATCGCTCTCCAGGAGGATGCGGCCGCCACTCGGAAGGGACGGCGCGGCCGCTTTCACCACGCTCCACAGAACTCTCAGATTGCGCTGCTGCGGCTCGAAGGAAGCTCCCATGTTCGCGGCGTGCGGCGCTTGAACCAGGTACGAAGCGACGATCAGGCACCCGAACAGAAGGGCCTGAATCGAGAGCGGCGCGAGCCGGCGAACGCGTTCGGATCTCGCTCTTGCTGCGATGGCGGCGATGGTCCACTGGGCCAGCCGCGAGATGGCCCCTCCCATATAAAGGGCGCAGCCGAGCAACGGCATGTACCAGACGAAGCCGCCGCGCGGGGGAATGACACAGACAGGGAAGAGTGTCAGGTTCGCGAAAAGCAGACCGAAAAGCATGATGCGGCTGCGCAGGGCCAGAGCACCGGCCGCGGCCACCACCAGCACGGCCATCAGTTGCAGGCCGGTCAGATCCGGAGCGAAGAACAATTGACGGTAGTAGTGGAGATACCCGTGAGCGATGAACACAGGGTCGTGCCGGGGCCAGTACGGACTGTTGACGGTCATCTGCGGCACCAGGACCTTGAAGATCATCGCCAGCAGGGTCATGCAGGTGAGCGCCACAATGGGCCTGGCGCGCCGCCAGAGGTCCCGCGGGCGGGAATCGAAAAAGAGCTCGCACAGAAGGAGCACGCCGGGCAGCGTGATCGCCATCTCCTTGCTTCCCAAAGCGGCGGCATAGAGCGCGGCCAGCAGGAGAATGCCCCCCGCGTTCGGAAACTCGCCCCGCCGGCGGATGCGCGTGTAGACCGAGAGAAGAATCAGAACGAAGAACAGGCAGAGGACGTCGTAGACGGTGCCGTCGTTATAGTACAGCTCGGCCAGCGCCGCGTGGAAAGAGAACACCGCGGTGCTCATCAGCGCCGTGGTGCGCGAGCCCGTCAGCCGCCAGATCCAGAGGCCGGCCAGTCCCAGATTCCCAATCAACAGCGCGAAAAACGCGATGCGGAATGGCAGCGGATGAAGGCCGAAAAGCGCGTAGAGGGTGCGATAGTATACGCCGCCCACCGGCCGGTACTCCGGCGTAAACGGAGACACTGCCTCGGCCGCCAGAACGGGAAACGAAACGCGCCCGTAGCCGTGCAGGAACGCGATGTTCATCATGTCGTCGCCGCTGAAGTAGGCGCCTAGGCCTCCCTGCGCGAGCAGCAGGAAGTAGACCAGAATGGCCGCGCCGGCAACGAGCAGTGCTGAAACGTGGTAGGGGCGCAAACTCAAGTATTATACGCGACTCCAGGCGCGCTTAATCTTTCTTTCCGGCGACCCAATAGACCTCTTGCTTGACCGCCTCCTTCGGAAAGCCGGCGCGCTCGAGAATCCCCTTCGCGTTCTCGATCATGTCCGGGTTGCCGCAGGCGTAGGCGGTGGTATCGGCGAGAGTAAATCCCAGCCCGTCCAAGTGCTTGCGCACGACGTCCTCGGCGCGGCCCCGCTCGCCGCTCCAGGCGCGCTCTTCCGCGATCCTGCTCACCGTGGGAATGTAAGTGAACCACGGGCAGCGCTGGGCCAGCGTGGAAAGCTCTTCGCAGTAACCCAGCTCGCGCGAGAGACTGGCCCCGTGCAGCAGCGCGACGCGGTACGGCACGGCCTGGCCTTCGTCGTGCCGCGCGGCCAGTTCCCGCACCATGCTGACGAACGGCGCCACGCCGGTGACCGTCGCGACCATGAAGTGGTTCGGCCGGCCGCTGGCCTGGTCGAACACGAACAGCCCCTTCGCCAGGCGCCTCACCTGCACCTGGCCGCCTACCGGAATTTCGTAGAGCTGTTGCGAGAGGTGCCCGCCCCGGACCAGTTCCAGAAAGAACTCCAGCTCGTCCTGGCGCGGGGAGGAAGCGATCGAGTACGGTCGCTCGATCAGCCGCTCGGGTCCCGGCAGGCCCACGGCCGCATACTGCCCGGGCGTGAAAGCGATCTTCTCCGCCGGGCGCAGCCGCACGATCCACAGGTCCGAACTGATGTCCCGCCGCGAGGTGACCACCGCGTCTACGTGCTTGTCGTCCATGATTCCTTCCGGATGTGGCGGCGCGCGGCGAGGAAGACATCCCGAAGCATCTCCGCGGTCAGCTTGCCCGTCTGCGTGTTCTGCTGGCTGGGATGATAGGAAGCGAGGAGCAGCGGTTGGCCCGGCGCGGTGACGTGCGCGGCGCCGTGCGCGAATCGGAACTCCGAGCGCCGCCGGATGGCCCCCCGGTCCTGCAGAATCCCGAGGTACGCCTCGAACGCGACCCGCCCCAGCGCCACCACGGCTTTGAGATGCGGGAGGGCGTCGATCTCGCGCTCCAGGTATGGACGGCAGTTCCGGAATTCCTCCGGCAGCGGCTTGTTCGCGGGCGGGGCGCAGCGGACGGCCGCCGTGACGTAAGCGTCGTGGAGCCTCAGGCCGTCCTCCCGCGAAACGCTCTCCGGCTGCGATGCGAATCCCGTCTCGTACAGCGCGCGGAACAGGAAATCGCCCGAGCGGTCGCCCGTAAAGACGCGGCCCGTGCGGTTTCCTCCGTGGGCCGCGGGCGCCAGCCCGATCACCAGCAGGTGCGCCTCGGGATCGCCGAAGGACGGCACGGGCCGGCCCCAGTAATCGCACTCGCGGTAAGCGCGGCGCTTGGTGCGCGCCACCAGCTCGCGCCAGGCCGTTAGGCGCGCGCACTTGCGGCACGCGATCACTTCCCGCTCGATGACTTGGAGAGCTTCGGCCGGCCCCATGCTCTGTACCATTGTCGCCGAGGCTGCGCGGGGCGGGCGAGGGTCGGTGGCCGCGCACTGTCCGTTTTTGGGACTGGGTTCATCCTGCAATTTTTGATTTCGCGCTCCTCGTGCTCCCCGCGGCGTGAAATGCGCCGATAGCGATTCGCGGTCCGCGGGCTGGGGACATGGCATCACCTGGAACGAAGGTAATGCAAGCAGGCGGAGCGGGGAGACATCGGAATTCGCAAGTAATTGAAATGCGGGCAAATTTGGAAATACGATTGGCGTGATCGTGGCGTTCACGCTGATGCTGCTCACACCACCATTGCAATTCCGCTGGCGCGCTTCCGGGAGATGCGCAAGGCCATGGAGAAGTACAAGGACGCCGCCAACGCCAACCCGCTCCGGCGGGCAGGATCGACAGCGACGGATATCCGGCGAGCCTGCAGCAGCTCGCGGACGGCGTGCGGTGCTTTCACCTTCTGCCCTCAGCGACTGTCGAGCCTGACCGTGGCCACGGCGGTCGGCTTGCCCACCTCGTAGAGCGCGATCTCATCGTCGGCGACTTGGGCTACGTAGTGGCCGCCGAGCACATCCAGTACGGGGCTCTTGGTGGTAACAATCTCGCCAGTGCGGTACTGGAAAGTCGCAGCGGGGCACACCCCGCAGAGACGAAAGACGACGAACTGCGGGTCGGTTGCCGCGTACAAATCGCCCCCCGTAAGCGCTGCCCGCCAGAGTGCGGTTGGGAGCCTCGGCTTTAAGAGCGTCTTCGCCGATGGGACTTCCACGACCGTGCCGGTGTAGACGCTCTTCTCCGGCCGATGTCCTCCCATTATCAGCACCCGGTCCGGCGCGACGAAGACGAAACTGCCCGCGACATACGATTGCTTCAGCTCTCCCCTCGAAGGCGCCGCCTTCCTCGCAACAGCATCCCAGCAGAAAACGGGAGAGCGTACTGCGCACAACCGACACGCGACCAGGGCAAACCGGCTGTCGGGCGAGAACTCGATCCCGGCGGAGCCAAGATCGCCGGACTCAAAACGCGTGTACATCCCACTCTCGTCCCAGCCCCAGTGTACAAACGGGCGGATTACGCCTTTTTTTTCAAATACTGTGTTCCCCGAGGCGACATCGATGAAACGCAACGCCCCAGCGAAGTCCACGCAGCCCAAAGTACGACCGTCCGGTGACAGTTTCAGCGTTCCGCAGGATTGAGAGCGGACTTCGGTGAATTCGATGCGCTTCCGCTGGGTGATGCTCCAGCGCTCCACGTGGGCCGCCGGGCCGGCCAGTGCGAGCTTGTCGGATTCCACGCGTGTCACGGAACTGACGAACAGGACCTCCTGCGAGTCCGGGCTGAATTCGGCCAGGGTGGCGCTCCCGGCGGGAGCGCTGAACACAACCGCGAGTGGCTCTGCCGTCAGCACCGTGACCCGGGAGCGGTCTTGCGCCAGGACGTATTGCCCGTTGGGGCTGAAGCGAAGGTGACGAAGGGCGCCGGCCAGCGTAGGCCCAGTCAGCCTCGGAACGGCACCCTCGGGCCGCTGCTGAGACGGACTGCGGGCATTGGAAACACACGGACACGACATCCAAGCCAGAACCGCGACCGTTAGCGCGTATCTGCCCGAGCGCCTCATTCCGCAATGACGTCCGCGGTGCCGTCCGGCGTTACTCACTCGTTTGGACGAGGCTAACCGATGCCGGACGGCGCGGAGCGCGCCAGTCGCCCTCATGGAGCCAACGGCGGTGTGTAGCACATCCCCGTGTTGAGGTTGTTCGGGTTTGGAACCCGATAGGAGCCAGGCGGACACTGCCCTTTGAGAGGACGGGATCGGGGGCGAACGTGAACGCCTTGTTCAGGGGCGCGGTCGTATTGGCTGGACCGTTGGCCGGCGCCGCAGTAAGCTGGTCGCCAGTGGGCTCGGAAGGCCCGGACTCAGGGCAGCGGGGTGTTGGCCGCGCTCTCATCGGGCGCCAGCCGGACATGGGCGCCGTTGCCGTTCCCGTTGACGCCCTGCCCGTTCAGCGCCCGGCGCATGTTCTCGAGGGACCATTCGAACGCCTGCGGGAGCACATACGGGAAGGCGTGGCCACCGTTTCCGTTGCCGGCCGGGGTGGTGCAGAACTGCCGCAGGAGTTCGACCAGCGCCGGGTCGCGCCAGCCCTTTCGCACTTCCTCTTCCAGAATGCGGAGCGCTTCGGCAACCGGCAGCGCCGGCTTGTAGGGGCGCGCCGAGATCAGGGCGTCGAAAACGTCGGCGACTTGAAGAATGCGCGCCAGCAGCGGAATCTCCTCGCCGCGCAGCCCGTCGGGATAGCCGCTGCCGTCCCACCGCTCATGGTGGCCGCGCACAATCGGCAGCACCGCCGCCAGCGTGCGCGCCGGTCTGCAGATCTCCGCTCCCTCGATCGCGTGCTTCTTCATGACCGCCCATTCGTCGCCGGTGAGCGGGCCGGGTTTGAACAGGATCGCGTCCGGAACCGCGACCTTCCCGACGTCGTGCAGGTAGCCGCCGCGGTGCAGCGCGATGAGCTCCGCCCGGGACAAACCCAGCGCCGCGCCCAGCGACGTGCTCATGATGGCGAGGCGTTCGCAGTGGCCCGCCGTGCGGCTGTCGCGATGCTCCACGGCCTGGGCCAGGGCGATGAGCACCGCGTCCGCCTGGTCGAGCGAATCGATGGCCTGCTTGTGACGCAGCATCGCGCGGACCCGCGCCCGGATCAGCGCCGGAGGCGGCGGCTGCACCAGAAACGCGTCCGCACCGGAGGAGATCCCCGCGATCTCTAGCTCCTCCCCTTGCATGCCGCTCAGAAGAATCACCGGAATGAAATGGGTGTCCCGGCCCGCCTTCACGGCGCGGCAAAACTCCAACCCGCTCGACTCGGGCGTGACCTGCCCCAGGACGATCAGATCCACCCGCTCTCGATCGATCAGGCTCAAGGCGTCCCGCGGGCGGGCGCTCTCCAGGATTCGATAGCCCTCCGCTTTCAGCACGCCCCGGAGGACACGGCGGTTGATTTCCTGTCCCGAGAGGATGAGGACCGTTTCCGGCAGCGCGCCGTCCCATCCCGGAAAATCGTTCAACAGCCGCGGGATCGACGGGATCGGGTTCGCGAACTGGTCGGGAGCCGCCACGGTGGCCTCAGACCATGTTTATCGACGCGATTTGCGAAGAGTTTAGGGTCAACGCCCTAATCGTGCAGGAACACGCTGCGGCCGGCCAGGGCGGTGCGAAAGGCCCATGCGGCCAGCGCGGCCAGCAGGGCCATCACCAAAATCGAGATACTCACGTACCAGGCTGAAAAGTCGAGCGTCAAAGGCATCGAGGCCAGGATGTTGGTGACGTAGGTGGCGGCGATATAGGCCACCAGGCCGAAGCGGAACAGAATGGCCACATCGATCGACAGCGACACCACCCCGAACGCCAGATCGACCGGAAGAGCGTTGCTGCGCAGCAGGCGGGGAATCACGAGCAGGGCGACGAACACCACCGCGGCCAGCCATTGCTTCCGCAGCCCCGCGCGCAAGCCGAGCAGCAGGAAGAAGATCAGCAGCGAAACGGCGACGGACACGGCAATCTGCAGCAGCATCGCGCTCGCTAGTTGGCGGAGGCCCAGCAGGACGGAGAGATCCACCTGCATGGGCAGTTCGCCGGCCCGTTCTCTCACCGCCGCACCGCAATAATAGAGGAGCGCCCAGCCGATGCCAATGGCGGAGCCGATCAGGGCGTCCCGAGCGACCAGCGGATCGCGGAGCCCGCCCGCCAGCAGGCGGCTCCAGGAGACCAGCGTCCGTGGCCAGAGGCGGCGGGCGTGAGGCTCGAGCGCAAGATACAGCACCCAGACCAGCGCGGCGAAGAACAGCGCCCAACTCACGGCCATGATCACCAACACCAGCTCGATGAAAGAGGGCTTGTGGCTCGCTCCCAGAACCCACGCCGCCAGAATGACCACAAACGTTACCGCAGCGAGGCGCGCGGCTCCGCGGCGGTCTCCGCGGCCGAGGCGAACGTTGCGGCGCGCCAGCGCGCAGCCCCAGGCAACCGCACCGAGGAAGAGCACCAGCAGAATCACCTGGCTGGCACGCTGCCCCGCGCTCAACTGCCCGGCGTAGATCGCGGCCGGCTTCGACCAGGGGCCGCCGATGTCGAAGTACACCGGTTTGCCCCGGAAGGCGGCGGCTTCAACGCGCAGGGCTCCGGGCGTTCCCCCGGGCCACGCGCCCGTCCAGGCGGCCCGCGTGTCCCAGGAGCACCTCGGCAGCCACTGGGGCGCCGCAGGCGTGAAACCCGCCGGATCAAGGCCCGCGGCCGCGAAGAGCAGCTTCCAATCGAACGGCTGTGGCTGGCCGGGCGGATCTTCGAACTGCGGCGGCACGGCCGCGAGCGAAAGCAACCGGCCCTGCATATCCAGGTCGACTTTCAGCATCCCGGAGACGTCGGCGGGCGGATCGTCCCCGGTGACGATGCCCGGCAGAAGCGTGCCTCCGAAGAAGGCGAGCGGCTCGAAGTAGCGCGGGCTGGACCGGTACCAGAAACGGACGGGAGCGGGGCGGCCGGAGGCCAGGCTGCGGTCCAGGGGCCGGCCGCTTCGCCGCGCCCAATCCAGGTAGCCCCAGTCGAGATCGCCGCCCTGGGCGGTGTCGAAGGGCCTGCCCTTGTAGCCGAGCGAAGCCAGGATGTCGCGCGCCTTCCCCGCCAGGGCGCCGGGTGAGTTGTCGAACGGCATGCGGGCCTGCATCGCAATGCGGCCGGAGAACGCCGCGCAGGCGAGCAGTCCGGCGACCACTACGGCCAGCAAAGCCGCGGCCACGCGCGGAGCGATCCCCTCGGAACTCTCGCCGGCCGCGGCGACCATCTCGGGCGAAGGCGTCTCCCCGGCGGCCAGCGCGGCGGCTACCGGATCGCCCCCCGGAAGCCCCGCGGCGACCGCCAGCGCGGAAGCCGGCCGGCGGCCCGGATCGGGGTCCAGGCAGCGCATAATGACTCGCTCCACGGCCGGGTCCAGCTCTTTGACCAGGGTGGCCGGCCCGGCGGGCAAGGCGGCGGCCACGCTGCCGGCCTCGAACGGGCGGCGGCCGGTGAACATCTCGTAGAGCACCAGCCCCAGGCTGTAGATGTCGCTGCGCGCGGTGACCTCGCGGCCCGAGATCTGCTCCGGCGCCATGTAGGCCGGTGTTCCGCTGTGTATGTCCGCGCCTTGAAACTGGCCGGCCAGCCCCGCCAGGCCGAAATCGGTGATGAGCACGTGCCCGCGGCCATCGAGCATGACGTTGGCGGGTTTCAGATCGCGGTGCAGCACGCCCTTCTCGTGCGCCGCTGCCAGGCCGGCGCAAAGCCGGCGCGCGATATCGAGGGCCTTGTCGGCCGGCAGGCGGCCGATGCGGCGCAGCAGCGACGCCAGGTCCTCGCCGTCCACGTATTCCATCGAAATGTAATGCTGGCCTTCGAATTCTCCGATGTCGTAAACGCGGCAGACGTTGGGATGTGAAACCTGGCGCGCGATGCGCACCTCGTTGAGGAACCGTTCGAGGAGGACGCGGTCGGCGGCTAGCGCCGGCGGCAGGAACTTCAGCGCGACCGGCTGGCGCAGCTTGAGGTCGGTGGCCCGGTAGACCTCGCCCATACCGCCCCGGCCGATGAGCGCGACGATCCGGTAGCGGCCGGCAACCAGCGCGCCCGGCAAGAAACGTTCCTCGTCGGCGGAGGGGGCGGAGCTATCGGGCCGCGGCATCAGCTCAGTGGGATTCAAATTGGCATCGGCCTCGGATGGCACTGGCGTTCCACATTGGCTGCAGAAGCGGGTAGAAGAGGCCAGTTCCGTGTGGCACACGCGGCACGTGGGCATTCGAGCGCCAGTGTAACATCTTTGGTTTAACCCGTTCGATTTCCGTTAGCGTTACCAGGAGTTGGCCGCCAAATCAAAGCAGATCGATAAACTGGTCCACCGACATCCCCGACGCGCGGACGGATGTCCTGGCTTGATCAGAATGACGTGACTTCCGTGCTGGCGGTCTTTTATCCAGCCCGCCCTCTGGAAAGTTCTCACGGCTCGCTCCCCCGAAACGGAGGGCAGAGACGCCATTTAGGCGGGAACCTCGATTTCGCGGACCTCAATGGTCGGCGGCATCCCGTGAGCGGCACGTGCAGCCAGACAGCCGGCGATTGCTTCGCGGACATTGTCGAGAGCCTCGGCTTCCGTCCGTCCCTGAGACACGCAGCCGGGAATCGCCGGGCACTCAGCTACGATCATGCCGGTTTCATCGGGCTCCAGCGTCACGAGAAGCTTCATACTTGGATCTTATCGGGATTGTGGCCCTTAGAGCAACAGGTCGCGGCAAGCCAGTCGTTGCAGCTCGGGCCGCTCGGAGACGCCCACCCGGTCCACGTGATCGAGGTCCCGGGCAAACTCAAGCCACCCCACCTACCCCCGCCGCGCCGCCCAGATCAGCAGGCTGAAGATGACCACCGGGATCAGCGCCAGCATCGCGTAGAAGAGGATCCGGCGGAGCACCGGCGTGCGGCGGTGCCGCCAGTCGTGCAACTCGGGCCGCTCGGCGACGCCCACCTGGTCCAGGTGCGCGAGGTCCCAGGCAAACTCGCGCGCGGTGGCGTAGCGGTTCTTGGGATCGCGCTCCAGCGCGCGGTAGATCACTTCCTGCAACTGGGGAGAAATGGACGGATCGATCTCGCGCGGGGGGACCGGATTGTTCAGCAGCCGGTCGTTCATCACTGCAAAGGGATTGGGGCCGGCGAAAGGCGTCTTGCCGGTCAGCATCTCGTAGAGCATGACTCCCAGCGCGTACAAGTCGCTGCGCCCGTCGCCGCGCTTGCCCTTCACCTGCTCGGGGGAGATGTAGTCGGGCGATCCCATCACCTGCGAGAGCTTGGCGAAGGTCAGGCGGCGCGATCCCTGGTTGCCGGCGATGCCGAAATCGATGATCTTGATCCGGTCCTCGGCGCCGATCATGATGTTCTCGGGCTTCAGATCGCGGTGCACCACGCCGCGGCTGTGAATGTACTCCAGCGCGTCGCAAATGGCGATGGCGATCCGGATAGCCCGCTCGGGCGGCAGCTTGCCGTGTTCCGCCAGGAGCTGGCGCAGCAGCCGGCCTTCCACCCACTCCATGACCATGTAGACCCGGCTGCGGTCCGCGTCGGTCATGACCTTCATCACGTTGGGGTGATCGAGCTTCTGGCCGATGGCCTGCTCGCGCTGGAAGCGGTCCCAGAACACCGGGTCGCTCTCCATTTCCGGATGGGGCACCTTGATGGCGACCGGCTGGCCCGTGTTCAGGTCGGTGGCGCGAAAAATCGAGGCCATGCCGCTGCGCGCCGCCACGCCTTCGATGCGGTAGTGATCGAGCCGGTCGCCGGTATGGAGCGGAGTCATGCGTGGATCAGCGCAGCTTGTACGGCCGGCCGCGGTACATACCGACACGTTCCACGTTTAGAACGCGGATGAGCTGTACGCTGATATTATCGCTGCCGTCCCGCTCGTTGGCAACGTCCACCAGTTTTTGGGCGCTCTCGTTCAGATCCCTGGTGTGCGCCACGAGGGTGGCGATTTCGGAAGGCTGGACGGAGGCGTGCAGGCCGTCGGAGCAAAGCAGGAGGATGTCGCCGGGCAAAAGCAGGTGCTCGGCGGTCTCGGCGCTGACGAACATCTCGGCGCCCACCGAGCGGCTGAGCAGGTGGCGCGACTCCGAGCCCGCCGCCTGCCGGGCCGAAAGCACTCCCAGGCGGACCTGCTCGTTGACCAGCGTGTGATCGCGCGTGAGCGTCTCGGCGCGGCCGTGGCGAATCAGGTAGCAGCGCGAATCGCCGACGTGGGCCACTACCACGCGGTCGTAACGGAGCACGCACGCGACCAGGGTGGTCGCCATAGAGGTCCCGCTCTGATGGGCGGCCATCCCGGTCTCGAACACGTGCGTGTTGGCCGCTTGCACCAGACGCGGCAGGAGCGTCCCCGGCGCCTCCCCGCCGGCGGCCGCGCGGAAACCGGCGAGCAGGCAGTCGACGGCGGCTCGCGAAGCCACCTCGCCCAGATCCTGCCCGCCGACTCCGTCGGCTAGGGCAAACAGCCAGCCAGTTGTGCGCGCCTGCTCCGGTGTTGCGGGGAGCGCGTATCCGAGGTAATCCTCGTTGTGATCCCGCACCCGCCCGCAATCGGAGAGCTGCGCGAACTCGACATCCAACATAGACTCAGATCGCAGGAGCGGCCGGAGCGCGCTGTCCGACCATCGTGGTCCTGCCTGAGCGCTTGCTCGATCGGACAAAGTAGATTCCTCCATAAATGGCCCACACCAGCGCGATGCCCAGCGCCGTAAACGGTTCCATCTTGGTGCCGAAGCCCATGAACGGACCCACCAGGTAGAAAACCATGCAGGCCAGGTTGGCAACCACGCCGAACACGGGAATCAGCACATGGCGCAACACGCTGAAGTTCGGGTGGCGATGGTAAGCCACCATGCAAATCACGCAGCTCAGGCCATACAGCAGGAACGTGCCGAAGTTCGAAGCCAGCGTGACGGTCAGCAGCGAGTTCGGCAGCCCCGCCAGGGTGTCGTGCGACATGTAGCCGACGCTCGACCAGAATCCCTGCGGCAGGGCCTTGATGGCGGCGTCGGTGGGTGCGCCGGCGTCGCCGAAAACCAGGGACACGCCGATGACACCAATCACCGCCGAGATGATCGCCAGAGTCCAGATGGCGCGATGGGGCGAAAGGTTCTTCGAGTGCAACATGCCGAAGTGCTCCGGCACTTCCTGATCCTTGCCCATGGCGTAGGTGACGCGCGCCCCGGTGTTCATGCAGGAAAGCGTCGTGCCGATGATCGCCAGGAACACCGTGAAGGCCTCGATCAGCATGAAGACCCGCCCGTTTCCGGCGCCGAACAGCGCCGTGCCGACGACGATCATCATGTCGCCGATAGGCGCCGCCGAGGTGGTCGCAGTGGGCATGTTGTACCCGCTATTGAGAAAGTAGTTGGCGGCGAAGTACTCGAACAGGTAGCAGACCATGCCCTGGATGAGCAGCGATGCGATCACCGCGATCGGAATGTGACGCTTGGGGTTCTTCGCTTCACCCCCCAGCGAGGTTACCGATTCGAATCCCACCAGGATGAGGATCGCGACCGTGGCCTGGACGAAAACCCAGCCCCAATTGTGGGCGGCGATCACCGAGGCGCCGGTCGGATGGCTCAGGAAGTTGCCCTTGTCGTCCTGCATGGGATAGGCGATGTGAAAGGGCACGGCCTTCCCGGCCGCATCCAGCTTGGGCTTGGGCCGCCCGTCGGCCTCGCGGAGAATCGTCTCCGTCGTCTGTCCGTTGGCTACCGTCTTTTCGGTCGCGAACTCGTAGGTGTACGCTTCGCCGGAAGTCGAATCGAACTGGTAGGCCACGCTGCCCGGAGGATGACTCGTCCGGAAGCCGATGGCCAGGACCGAAAACACCACCAGGGCCGAGATCTGTACGACGTTGATGGCGACGGAGACGGCCGTGGAGCCGGTTACGCCACGATGGGCGATGTAGGCCACAAGGAATGAAAAAACGACCGCGATCGCGGCCATGAACATCGGTCCGGGATTGGTCGCGCTCATGAAGCTGGGCCAGATGGTCCCTGCCAGATAGCCGCACAGGATTCCCATGACGGCCACCATCACTCCGGGGTAGATCCAGTAGTAGAGGTGCGAGCCCCAGCCCACGATGAACTTGGAGAGGCGGGCGTAGCGCCAGACGTTATCGTGGTTGAGGAAGGACTGCTCCGCGAAGTAATACGAACTGCCGGTTCCGGGGTATAGCTTGGCCAATTCCGCATAACACACGGCGGTCGCCAGGCACAGCAAAAGGGCCACAAAGATGCCCATCCACATGGAAGGCGCGGATACGCCCGTCGTAGCCTGGATCACGAAAGTCAGCCACAGGAAGGCTCCGGGAGCGATCAGCGCCATTGCGTTCGCCGTCAAGCCGGTTAAGCCTAGGGTCGGTTTCATCTCGACAGGGTTGGTGTCGGCCATACACTTCTCCTTAGCAGGTAGATTGTCTTTGATCGGCGGGGATCACCCAGCTTCCGACAGGGAAGAACTGTGCTATTGATACAATAAACCGGGCGGCCGTTCCGGCAAAGCGGGAAGTTTCGATGCGGCGGATAAGTGTTTTCTATTGCTCGCAGTTGCGGTTCCCGCTTTGCCCCGCGATAGAAAAAATCGATTGGACACGCCCCGCCGGGGGTTCTATGCTGACGCGGAGACCGTGGCGCACGCTTCAGCACCCGACCGCGGGCGGGTCGGCAGCCCGCGTGGGGCAGGCCGTTTGGCCTGCCCCGGCAGGCGGAACCGCCTGCCCCACGGCAACGTGGGTTACTGGAGAGCGTGCCGTGCCGGCACGGAGACAGGACACTAACGAATGAAACTGGCGGGATTTCTGTTACTTGTTGCGGGATGGGCCATCGTGCTGGCCGCGGCGGCGCTGCTCAAGACCGTGCTCCTCGAAACAGCTTTCGTGCTGGCCGGCGTGGGAACGGAGCTGGTGGGGCTGGTGCTGGTGATCCGCTCGCATCTGATGGTGCGGGCGGCGAGAGGATGATGGCCATGAACGCGCTGGAGCTTTGCTTTCTCCTCACGCTGCTGGTTCCCCTGGCCGGGGCCGGCATCGCGCTGATCAACGCCGGCCTGGGGCGTTCGCGCAGCGCGGCCCACGCCATGCTTGCGTCGCTCTCGATCGTCGCCGTGGCGGCCCTGGTGTATTTCGTGTGCGGCTTCGCATGGCAGGGGTTTCCGGGTCTGTCGGCGCACACCCTGACGGTGGCCGGTAAGACCTGGAACTGGCTGGCCGCGGAACCGTTCTTCCTGCGCGGCCTGGTTCTCGATGGCTCGCCGGCTTCGCTCGCGGTGTGGCTCGGAATGCTGAGCGCCGGATTGGCCGCGCTGATTCCGCTGGGCAGCGGAGCGGACCGCTGGCGCCTGGGCGCGAGTTGCGCCTCGGCGGCGCTCCTGGCGGGATTCACCTATCCGCTGTTCGCCCACTGGGTCTGGGGCGGCGGGTGGCTGGCGCAACTGGGCGCCAACAACCACCTCGGCGCGGGCTTTCTGGATGCCGGCGGCTCGAGCTCGATTCAGGCGACGGGCGGCCTGACGGCCTTATGTATCGCTTGGATTCTAGGCCCCCGGCGGGGCAAGTATGCGCCCGATGGCGCGCCTTCGGCCATTCCCGGCCACAATGCCGTCCTGGTCCTGTTCGGGTGCCTGGCGGCGTTGCTGGGATGGCTGGGACTGAACTGCGCCGGCTCCATTCTTTATTACGGTGTGGAGCCCGGGCGGATGGTCCTGGTGGCCGTGAATACTACTCTCGGCGCGGCCGCCGCCGCTCTGGCATCGGCCGCCATTACGCGCACCCGCTTCGGCAAGCCGGATGCCTCGCTGTGCGCGAATGGCTGGGTGGGCGGACTGGCGGCCGGCAGCGCCGGATGCGCCTTCGTAGTGCCAGCGGTGGCGGTTCTGATCGGCGCAGTCTCCGGCGTCCTGGTGGTCTTCGCGGTGGAGTGGATCGAGCTGCGCCTGGCGGTGGACGATCCCGGCGGTGCAGTCGCGGTGCACGCCGTCGGCGGCATTTGGGGCGTCATCGCGGTGGGCCTCTTCGCCGGCGGGCCGGGCCAGTTGGTGGCGCAGTTGGCGGGTCTCGCCACGCTGCTCGGTTTTGTCCTGCCTCTGACCTATGGCCTGAACCGGGCGCTCAACCGCTTCTACCCGCAGCGCGTGGCAGTGGAAGGCGAGCGCCGCGGGATGGACCTGTTCGAGCTCGGCGCCGGCGCATACCCCGAGTTCATGACCCACACCGAAGATTTCACCCAGAGGTAGGCTTCCGGCCTGAGCCGCAACCGAGATGGCCCAGCGCTACCGGTTGCGGCTCAGGCCGAAGTCGGCCGCCCAGACGGAAAGCGCGATGACCACCAAAGCGGCGGCTATCGCTTCGAGCATCTGTATCCCCATAGCACCCTCTTTGCTCCTTTGGATGCAGCAGTAGTTCTGTTGGACGCAGCTTTTGTTGGGACCGCTCCCTACGGCCGCGGCTCCATGCCGTAGGGAGCGGTCAGGCTACTTCTTCTCGGTCATGTTGTTGCCGAAGATGAATCCGATTTCGGCCATGGCTCGGGTCTGGTTCTGGTTCATGCCCGCAGAGCCAAAGCCATCGCCAGGCGTCATGCTGCCCAGATGAACGAAAGCCATGTCTCCGCGAACGAAGAAGCCGGCGTGTTGAAAGGTCGGCGTCAAGGTCACAGACGTGCCCGTGCTGCCCGGACCGTACATCAGATTGACGGATTGGTCGGCGACATTCCCCGTGCTCCCGATATACTCGAAGCGCCCCGCGAGCGAGAAGCCGTGTTTGAAGGCGTAACTCGCCAGAATGGCGCCACCCCTGGTCGACGCTCCCTTCAGGGTGCCGATGCTCGAGTTAGTCGGCACGTCGGTGTATTGAAAGTAGGGCTGGATGATCCAGGGTCCCTTCGTGTACGTGTAGATGACGTTGTAAATACTCCCATTGTCCTGCACGGGTGTGGCAAAAGTCTGATAGTTCGTCTGCCCCAGGTTTCCACCCCCCACGAACGCCAGGGCGTGAGGCCCGTTGGCATAGGTCAGCGAGCCGCTCACCCAGTTATAGCGGTTGGAATAGAAGCCGTCGTTCCAACTCAGGGAGGCAGTAAACTTGCCCATGGTCTGGTTCACCTGGATTCCACGATTGACGGCGTTTTCCTGGTTCCACAGCAGACCGCGAGAGACGTTCACGTTCTCGAAGCTGAAGGTGTACTCGGCGCCGATCAGCGTAGGCAGCTCGCCGACCAAGATCGAGGTGTTCTTCGCTGGCTGAAGTTTCAGGAAGGCGACCGGCAGCGGGCCGTAGAGGTCGCTCACGGTCTTGCTGGTCGATAGAAACGGCACTCCGAGATCCGCGATGTTGTAAACGCCCGCCTGCAGGTAGAACTGCCACCACCCATCCGTCTTCTGGATAAAGATTTGCCCGTTGCTCAGGTCCGCCTGCGTGCTCTTATCGCCCGGTACGTGGTTTTGCGTCGCCATTCCCACACCGTCCAAAATGCCGTTCACCGCGATCTTGCCGAAAGGTCCGGCATCGAAGACGGCCGGGGGCAGCCACTGCACCGGGCCGGTTACTGCAGGGGCTGGCAGCGCGGCGGGAGCGGGCGTCGCTGGCGCCGCGGCCGCAGCGGGTTCCGGGGTTGGCGAGGCAGCGGGGGCCGCTGCAGTCTCTTGCGCAATCGCGGACGACGCCAGCAAGAGTAACAATCCGACCGTCAGGATACAGCTTCGGCGTTTCATTTTGTAAGTAACCTCCAAAGTTTTCGTGGATTGAGGCTGGCTGGCGCGACTGGGGGCCGCAGCCGAATAGGGCTCGTCCCGAACCTACCGGGTACGTGGAGCCATGCTGCGATTGTATGCCCGTCAGGCACATTTACCAAATAGAAACTTTGAATCCTCCGCATAAAAACGTTGCGCTTAGTGGCGGCGGCGCGCGGTAGGAAGATGAAAGGAGACTATTCTACGCCTCGCGCAGCCAGCGCGCCAGCGGGAGCAGGAAATGAAGAAAATAGAAGCGATCATCCAGCCGTTCAAACTGGACGAGGTTAAGGAGGCGCTGAAGGCCATCGGCATCGACGGAATGACCGTCAGCGAGGTCCGGGGGCACGGCCGCCAGAAGGGACACGCCGAGGTCTACCGCGGACAGGAATACCAAGTCGACCTGGTGCCGAAGATCAAGCTCGAAATGGTGATCGCCTCCGAGCGCGCCGACGAGGTCATCCACGCGGTCGTCGAATCGGCGCGCACCGGCCGCATCGGCGATGGCAAGATCTTCATTTACGACGTAGCAGAAACCATCCGCATCCGCAACGAGGACCGCGGCGCGGCGGCGCTATAGGAGTCCGCTCCCTCACGGTCGCGGTTCGGTGCTATGGCCCGTTCCGGCGCCACCCGGCTCAGGCCTGGAAGGAGCTGCCGCAGCCGCAGGTCGACTTTACGTTGGGGTTTTCGAACTTGAAGCCCGAGCCTTCCAGCGTCTCGACGTAATCGACGTTGGCCCCGTCCAGGTACAACATGCTGGCCTGGTCGACGAACACCTTCAGGCCGCCAAAGGTATACGTCTTGTCGAGCATGCCGGGAGTGTTCTCGAAGGCCATCGAGTAGCTGAAACCCGAGCATCCCCCGCCCACCACCGCGATGCGCAAGCCGGCCGGCTTCGGCTCCTGCGTATCGAGGATCTCCCTCACCTTTTCCACCGCACGTTCCGAGAGTTGAATCATAGCTGTATCCAGTTTATCAGCCGGGCCGCCTGGGTTGGCCCGCCCCGCTCCCTTTCCTCATAGATAGATGAATTTCCAGCCCCGCGGTTGCTGAAAATCTGGTACTTTGGACGGCAGGAGGCCCCCGAGCATGGGCCGCGGGGCGATCGAAGCCAGCCGAAAAAACCTCGAAACCGTTGGAAACGCAGCCGCGTCCCTTGTCGTGTATGAGCAGCTTGAGTGGCGCTCTGCGGCTGCCGGCCTCCGGTAAAGCGATTGCAGTCGAGAGAAGAGTGGACTACAAGAACGAAGAGGCTGCCCTGGTTCGCCGTGCACAAAGCGGCGACGAGATGGCGTTCCGCGACATCGTCGAACGCTATCAATCCAAGGTGTTTTCAATCATTTACGGCATTCTGCGCAACCACAATGACGCCGAGGACATCGCGCAGCAGGTGTTCACCAAGGTCTACTTCTCCATCAAGAGCTTCGACTTCCGGAGCTCCTTGCTGACGTGGATCTACAAGATCACCGTCAACGAGTGTTACGATTACCTGCGCAAGAAAAAGGTCCGTAAGCTGGTGTACGAGAGCGACTTCAGCGAGGAAGATGCCCTTCGGATGGAGCACTCCGAGCCGGCGCGCGATCAGCGCCAGCCGGTCGACGTCGCGCTGGCCCAACGGGACCTGGTGATGAAGCTCCTGGCGCGGCTTCCGGAGGAGGAGCGCAACCTGCTCCTGCTCAAGGAGGTGGAGGGCCATTCGGTGGAAGAATTGGCGGCGATGACCGGGATCAACGAGAATACAATCAAAGTGAAGCTTTTCCGTGCCCGGCAAAAGCTGCTCAAATCGGCCCAGCGGCTGACCAGGTCGCCGGGGCTGGTTACGGCTTAGGAATTTGGAAGCGGACGGTAAGATCCGCGCATTTGCGGTGCTGAGGGAATAGATCTTTATGCATGGGCTCATCAGAGAACACTTGGAAGACTGCCTGCGAGGCGCTCCCGCGAGAGCTCCCGAGGTCGAAGAGCATCTTCGCGATTGCGAAGAGTGCCGCGAAGAGCTGAGATGGATGCGGGAACAAGCCCGGTCGCTGCACGTGCTGGCGCCGTCGCGGACCATGGATCCCACGCCGGGATTCTACGCCCGGGTGCTGGAGCGGATCGAGTCCGAGCGCAGGCCGTCGTTCTGGGATGCGTTCCTCGAACCGGCATTTGGCAAGCGGCTGCTGGCCACATCGCTGATGCTGGTTGGCCTGCTCGGGGGTGTCCTGGCCTTTACCGAGGCGACGACCGAGGTGGCGACGGCAACCCCTGAGGCCGTCATGGCGGCCGAGCATCCTCCCGGGCTGGGCTCGAACGTAGACCGGGACCGCGAGACCGTGTTGGTGTCATTGGCCACGTACCGAGACTATCGATGACGCCGGCGCATTCTCCGGGCTGGCAGAACCCGCGGATCCTGCTGACGCTGGCGGTGGTCTTCCTGTGCGGCGTCATGGTGGGCATAATCGTGCATCACTGGATGCACGTCGCGCCCCCGCCGCCTCCGGGACCGACCGCCGGACCGGGAGCGGCCTTGCTCACCAGGCTCAAGACCGAGCTGGATCTGACGCCCGGGCAGACCGAGCAGCTCAAGACGGTTCTGGACGACTTCTTCACCTACTACTACACGCTCCAGGCGCAACTGGACGATGTGCGGGCCAGCGGCAAGCAGCGCATTGAGCGCATCCTGGACGACGGCCAGAAGAAGAAGTTCGAGAGAATCATGACCGAGCAGGACAAGCGGCTGCACTAAGCAGCTCGTGGCTCGTCGCCCGTCGCCCGTCGATCCCAAGCGGGCTTTCCCGGCTTCGCACCGGGACGAATTCCGGCGGCGAGGCGCACGAATCGCGCGAGGGATCGACGCCACGAGCGACGAGCGGGCCGCCTCGGGCGGCCCTCAAACCACCTCGATCGTCACTTCGGGAAAGCGCCGCGAACCCACCGCGATGTCCAGCCGATGCGGCCCCGGCCCAATGCCTGCGGGCAAGGGAAAGATCACCTCGAACAACGGCCGGACCGGATCGACGCAGCGCGCTTCGAATGTCTCGACCGCGCAGCCGTCCACGCTGGCGCGGAACTGGCTCGCGTCCGGTATCTCTTCGAAGGCCGCCTGGATGGAGCGGCAGGCGATGCGCGTGGTCGAGAGGATTTCGTCCGCATCGCTCAGCCAGACCAGGCGAGGAACCGTGGGGCCCGGCGGAATCACGCGCACGAAGGACGGCGGCGCGATCGGCTTTCCCCGGTACAACACCTCGATTGGCTGAAGCCCCGGCTCGATTCCCGGCGGGAGTTGTATGTTGAACTGCTGGACGCCATCTGATCCGGGCGGCCCGAGGAAAGGTCCCAGATACTCCGCCCTCGCGCGAGCGTGGCCCACCGTGGCTTCCAGAGTGTTCAGGTCGCTATCGGCGGGCAGTCCCTCGATCCACAGCGAGGCGAACGCCCAGCGGCCGCGCGCGGGCACGACGGGCACGGAGTTGTAGGCATCGGTGATGCGCCGGATTCGCGGCGGCCCTGCCGGAAGGGGCGCGGGGCGGCGCGGCTTTTGGATGGTCACCGCCATATGCGGCGTCGCGGGCGATTCCACCGCCATCAGCAGCAGGCCGGCCTCGCGCGCGAACGCGGCGATCTCGCCTCCGGCGATGCGCGCCCCACGCCAGGTGTCCGCACCCTCCGTGGCGCCCGGCGCGGCGTCCGCCTGGAACCAGAAAACTCCGCCGGGCGCCAGAACGCGGCACGCTTCCCGCAGATAACCGAAGATCGCCTCGCGGCTCGGAATGTGCTGGAAGACGGCGTAGGAGTACACGAAGTCGAAGGACTCGCCGGCGAAGCCAGCCAGATCGGCCCCGTCGCCGCGGTGGACGTGCGCGTGGGGAATATCCCGCAGCCGTTCCCGCGCGCCCCGAACCATTTCGTCGGAGACGTCGATGCCGTGGATCTCGCCCACCTGGGCGCTGAGAGGCCGCATCAGCCGTCCCAGGCCGCAGCCGATTTCGAGCGCGCGCCGGCAGCGCGGAACGGGCCCGGCCGGAAGGCGCAGAAACTGGCGCGCAAGGCTGGCCGCCAGCTCGCGGCCGCTGGCGAAGAACTCCTCGTCGTCCTGATTCCGCCGGCCGAACGCGACGAAGAACTTGGCGTCGCAGCGCGCGCGCTGGTTCCAGTCCTCGCGCATGCGCTGGCACAGGGCGTCGTCCATCGGAACCATTATCGTCCGCAGCGCGGAACGGTCGAGGGCAGCGAATGGATCACTTCGTCGGGCCGGTGATCGTCAGGGTGATCGTGTTGGACTTCACGGTCACCTTGGTATCCAGATCCACTCGCGAGAGCCAAATCGTGTACGTGCCCGGAACCAGGGTGCAGGCCTCAGAGACATCCAACCAGGTCTCATCCGTCCGTCCTGGTTTAATCGGGAGGTATCCTCCGTCTAGGGCCATGACAGAGTCGTTCCTGTAGTCGCTGTAGTCGTTCGTATCGTCCACCGCTGGCTTCATTCCAGAGAGTTTCCAGGCAAGCTTGGACATTTTGAAGTGCCTGTTTGCAGCGTCATGTACGTGGACCTGATATCCGTTGAGCAGCGCATCGGTGTTGGGCCCTTTGTACAAACCGATGATCCTCGTGGATGTGTTAGTCAGCAGAACACTGACCCTGACCTTGGCCCCGGCCTCCACGACAGCATTCGGTGTGCTGATTCGGATCGAGAAGGGGGCCTGATTGCCCTGGGCGTAACCGCCCGCGACTGGCCCGAGCAGCACGGCCAACGATAAGGAAATTGTTCGGCTCATCTTTCGTCTCCAACTCTTGGCAAGGAATAATCACTTCGTCTCGCCGGTGAGCGTGAAGGTGATCGTGTTCGACTTTACGAGGACGTTGCTCCGGTAGTCGAGCCGGTGCGCCTGAACTGTGTACTTTCCGGGCTTGTCGAGGACGAATTCCCTATTGAGATCCGATTCCTCGCTAAAGCTCTCGCCCTTCTTGATGTAGGATGGTGGAGCGCTGGGGCCCAGGGCCGGAACTAAGGTGGTTCTTGCATGGATCGTCTTGCCGTGATACGTCTCTGGCGTCGGCTTACCGTCACTGTCAGACACTCGCACGTCCACCATGCGGAGGCTTTGTCCAAGCTCGCCTCCTTGCACCGAAATCGAGCCATAGGGGAGGAGCTGGTCGCAGAGATTCGTTTCGGCGAGGTGCAGCACGATCGGGGAGCCGATCTTCACCACGGTTTGCGGTGCGCTGATGGTGATGGTGAAACACGGCTTCGGGCCGGACGCGTTCTGAGCAAGGCCAAGTCCGCCGAGGCCGGCCATTGCCGCAAGCAGCACGGGCATTGGGGAGATTCTCATATCGGCAACCATCATTATCCTCCACACCGTACAATCGAATTCATGGCCATCGAGTTCCTCCAGGCCGGCTTCCCCCCGCTCGAGAACCTGAGCGTGGCGGCGCCGGATGGGGCCGTCATCGGCATCGTGGGAGAGGACGGCGCGGGCAAGCGCTCCCTGCTGCGCCTGGCCGCGGAAGCGGAGCGGCCGGCGTCGGGCCAGGTTCGGGTGCGCGGGACGGCGCGCCTGCTGGGCCCCTCGGACCCTTGGGAACCGGGCGCGGCGGATGCACTGCTCCTCGATCACGCGCTGGCCGAGCGGGACGCCTTGGTGCGGGCGCGCGCCGCCATCGACATCGAACGCCTGCGGCGGGTCGGCGGAACCGTCCTGATCGTGTCGCACGAGGACGCGCTGCTGCTGCAACTGTGCGACGAGATCTGGTGGCTCGACCGCGGCCGTCTGGCGGCCAAGGGCGATCCCGGCGAGACGCTCGACCGCTACCAGCGCCACATCGCGCGCCGGCTTCGGGAGAGCTCGGAGGCCGTGGCGGCGATGGCGCCCAGCCTCAGGCGCGGCGACGGCCGCGCGAGCGTCCTCGGCGTAGAAACTCTGGACGCGGAGCGCCGCCCCACGACGGTCTGGCAGGGAGGCGAAGAGGCCGCCGTGCGGGTGACGGTCCGCTTCGCCCAGCCGGTCGCCGATCCGGTGGTGGGCATCATGATCCGCAACCGGATTGGCTTAGAAGTCTACGGCACCAACACCGGGATCGAGCGGCTGCAACTCGGGCCGCGCCAGGCGGGCGACACCATCGCGGTGACGTTCTCATTCCCCTGCCCGTTGTGCCCGCAGGTGTACACGCTGACGGCGGCTTCGCACGATCCCGACGGCGTCTGGCACGACTGGCTCGAGGACGCGGTGCTGGTTTCGGTGGCGGACAGCCGCCACGCGGCCGGCGTGGTGAACCTGCGCGCGCGGGTCTCGGTGGAAACGGCGTAGGACGCCGCTTCAGCCCTGCACCTTTTGTGGTACATTCCTCTTATCTTCTTCCGCGCGGAGGCCGGCGGTGAGCCGGTTCGGGACTGGCTGAGGAGGTTGCCCGAAGCGGAGCGCCACGCGGTGGGACAGGACCTGCTGCGCGCGCAATGGCGTTGGCCGGCAGGCATGCCGCTGTGCCGTCCGTTGGGAAGCGGGCTGTGGGAAATCCGGACGGACTTACCGACGAGACGGACAGCACGCGTGCTGCTATGTCCTTACCACGAGCACCTCGTTGCGCAGCACGGGTTCATCAAGAAAGCGCGGACGACGCCGGATGAGGACTTGGCATTGGCGCGCAAGCGTCAGAAGGAGTTGGAGCGATGAGCAAGAAGCACATGGGGTCGAGCATTGACGATTTCCTCAAAGAGGAAGGGATTTTCGAAGAGGCGCAAGCGCAGGCGGTCAAGGAGGTCGTCGCGTGGCAGCTCGCCGAGGCCATGAGGAGCAAGAAGATATCCAAAGCACGCATGGCTGGACTGCTCAGAACGAGCCGCACCCAGGTGGATCGCCTGCTCGACCCGAAGAACGATATCACGCTCTCGAGCCTCCAACGGGCGGCGGCGATCGTCGGTCGTCGCGTCACGATTGAGCTGGTGTAAGAGGGACCTGCCGCTGCGGGAGCGCTACTACTCGCCGCGGCGGCGCCTGACGAGCCAAGGCTCGATCGCGCCGGGGTTGTCGAGGACTTCGCGCTCGACGTCGCGGAACTGGCTATCAATCACCAGCCGCTCGATACCCTCTCCCAAGGTTGCGTCGCCGGTCTCGACCCGTTTCCGCTCGATGAGGGACAGGACGGCTTCGCACAGCTCGATGTAGTGCAGCGTGTCGCTCATGGCCTACCCTCCTGTCCGGTTAGACGCAGGGCGGGCCCGGAAGTTCCCGTTGGAAGGATGAGCGCGGCGCGAGGGCTAGCGCTCGCCGCGGCGGCGCCGGACGAGCCAGGGCTCGATCGCGCCGGGGTGCTCCAGGATGTCGCGCTCGATTTCGCAGAACTGGCCGTCGATCGCCAGCCGCTCGAAACCCGCCCCCAAGGTTGCGTCGCCCGTCTCGGCCCGCTTGCGCTCGATGAGGGACAAGATGGCCTCGCATAGCTCGATGTGGTGAACAGTAGTGTTGCCCATGGACCCCTCTTGCTCGATTAGACGCTGAGGCGGGCGGGAAGTCGCAGGAAGGTGAGCGGAATGGCATCCCCAGCGGGCTTCGAACCCGCGTTACCGAGGTGAGGGGGGGTTCTATTGGGTTTTGCGCAGTTTGCAGTGATTCGCTGGAACTCGCATAAGCCCGTGCCGTACAGCCGGATCGGAGCGGCTCCTGCTCGGAGGGCTTCGGCGTACCCTGGCCTGTTTGGGCTTCAATACGTCACCATAGCGTCACCGCTCGCCTCGTGCGGGAACCGGTGCGAGACAGATCGTGACGGGTCCGGCTCAGTTACGCATGTGATCGGAAAAGAAGTCCGTGCCGCTGTGATGGGCTCCGGGAAAACGCGACACTGTCGTGTTCGAAAGCACCCACTCGCCACGCAACCTGCCCCGATATTTTGAGACGCGCTACCAGCTCCCCGCTATCCTGTAGTGGTTGCGGACGGCCTTGTGGGTGAGAGGCATTTCGTAGTTTACCCAAACCGACTCGCCTTCCAGTTCCCCATAGTACCTACCCGGACCGATTGTGGTGCACCCCTTACGACGCTCGTAACAGTCCAGCAGGGCGTGCTCACCGTTCACGATGACATGTATCGTGGACGTATCTGTGTGGGTCGTCCTTCCTACTATCCCCCCTACGATCCCGCCGCCACGTGCATCCAAGGTTAGGTTTTGCGTGTCCACCACCTCAACAACTACGGCCGTCTTCCCCTGCTTGGGCGGCGCCGACGACTCCGACCGCTGGCCGCCCGTTGCGATAAAAATGGCGTGGCAAACATCCTTCATCGCGTTGGCTAGGCTCGGGGTCGAAGCGGTGCGGAAAGTCTTGCCGTCGCGGTCAATGAGGGTCAGATCGAAGCTGTCCTGCCCGGTCTTGAGATCGGTCCTGATGACCTCGAGCGTGTAGTCGCTCTTGGCTACGTCACTTGTAATGCTGACGCTCGGGCACTCCTTCCGCAGCGCCTTCGATATGTCCTCAGGCGGAACGGTAGACTTGTACGTTAAGGCAATGCTCTTGGGAGTGCCCTGAACGGTAGACTTGTCCGTTAAGGCAATGCTCTTGGGAGTGCCCTGAGCGATTGCTGAGATGGCGGGTAAGACCAGGTATGCTAACAACCTCAGCCTCATTTCATTCTCTCCCTTTCAAGATTTCCTGCCAGCAGGTCCACCGCGCCTGCCCGGCACTCCGCCTTTAGCTGACCGAGCATATCACCGCTCAATCGCGACGGCAAGGTAGTGCCTGAATTGTGCCTGAATGCGCGTTGATCTGAACGCGCGTCCTTCCACACGCTGAGACACACCGCAGCAAGCTGGCTGGTGATGCAGGGAGCGGACCTCTACGCGCTGGGCCAACTACTCGGACGTCGAACGCCGCGCATGACTCAACTATGGCTTGCCCCTAAGAACGGGCGGGAGTGGAACGCCTGGGATACCGTGAACAAGCCGCCAACCCTCAGGCAGGCCAATGGCTTTGGTCAAACCCTGGTACTTGTTGCTTGCGTCAAGCGCTACGAATACCCAGCCATCAGGCAAGGAGGCTGTATCGCTGGTTCTGTAGTAGCTGTCCTGGGAATCCAAAACGACAACAAGGCTGGGATCAAAACCTTCTCTCTGTTCCGCCTTGAAAATGCGCGCTTTCCCCACCTTCTTTCCTACCCGTATAAAGGCGTTGTTGTCTCTGATCCACACGTCGTTGTGTCCGCCAATTGTCAGCCCGCTGAACATATACCAGTTCTGAATTGTGTAGTTACAGCACTCCGTCTGCATTATGAACCAGTGATCCATTGCGCGGCCCACGTTCGAAACCTCCGTGACGACTCCGCGTTCATAGGCAGGCTCCCCCTTCTCTCCGCCCCAGCAAACATGGCCGGAGCGGTTGGGAAGCTCGACGGCGTTTTCGGGGGAGTGATACCTCAACCAGCCAAACCAATCGGATTCTTGGCGCCGGCCGGGAGGCCATAGACCGCTATCGTCGAGTGCGGCCGGGGTCAGGGTGTCGTGGCGTGCGCGGTCTGCGCATCAATTCGTTTCCTCAGTTCCCCAATCGCTCTCTTGGTCGCGCTCTCGCTCCATCGAAACGGCCCCCAGACTTCGGACTCGCTCCATAGAAGATCGCCTGTCTTGGCGTCGATCACCGACAGAACGGTCCAAGTATACGCGCGCTGGGCCGTGTCACGCACATTCACCGCGAGCCGAAAAATAAGATCGGCCTGGCTGCGATCCTGAACCACCTGAAACCTGCCCCACTCCCTGAGAGCCTGGTAGGCCCGATCTCCGAGCTCAGCGTAGCCGCCTCGATTGTCGATGTACACGGCTTTAGCCGACATCAATGAAGGCGGGAGCGGCAGGTGTTCCTTGTCTTTGGCGAAGGTCGCGAGCGAACAGGACATGAGCAGCAATGCGGAGGAAAGGCCTCTGGCGGGCTTCGTCATGCTGGACCTCGGGCCTGAGCGTAACACCGCGGCGACCAGCCGTCAACCCACGCGCTCGGATTCCGGGGGCGCGGAGAGGGACTGCCTTCAACTGTTGAATTGGATGGCGTCCCCAGCGGGATTCGAACCCGCGTTACCGCCGTGAAAGGGCGATGTCCTAGGCCGGGCTAGACGATGGGGACCTCAGGAAGACCGAGTACCTTCACTACTCTAGCGGTCGGCCCGCGCCGCAGTCAACCTCGCTCGGGCCACACCGAGTCCATCACCTCGAGCGCGAAGCGCGCCGCGACCGTCGCCGGACCGCCGCCCATCTCGATCGCGACCTCTACCGCTTCCAGCACCTGCTCGAACGTCGCGCCCGCCCTGGCCGCCTGCTCGATGTGCCATTGCATGCAGGACTCGCAGTTGCCCACCACCGAGATCCCGACCGCGATCAGCTCTTTGTCTTTCTTCGCCAGCGCGCCCTCGGAGAAGGCGGCGCGCTCCATCTCGACAAAAGCGCCGTACACTTTCGAGCCGAGCCCCATCATCCGCGCGTGCGCCGCCTTGCGTCTCTTCGCGATCTCCGCCAGTTTATCCATGAAGCTCAGTGTAACCGTTCCCCGCCCTGCCGCCATCTAAGTTAAGTAGGCAGAGAGGGGCGCATGACGAAATCGGACGTGTTCCGGGTGTGGGGACGTGTGCTTAGCGGCCGCTCTCCCTTCCTTTCTATCGAAATCACGAAGGAGTGCCCGCTACGCTGCCCGGGTTGCTACGCCTACTCGCCGGATCACCTCGGCGACGGCGTCAATCTGCGCCAGTTGAGCGATCTCAAGGGACGCGCGCTGGTGGACGAGGTCGTCGCCCTGGTCGAACGCCTGCGTCCCGTGCATCTGTCCATCGTCGGCGGCGAGCCGCTGGTGCGCTACCGCGAGCTCGACGAGCTGCTGCCGAAGCTGGCCCGCATGAAGGTCGAGGTACAACTCGTCACCAGCGCGGTGCGCCCCATTCCCATCGCCTGGGCGGATCTTCCGAACCTGCACATCGCGGTTTCGATCGACGGCCTACAGCCCGAGCACGACCGCCGCCGCGCGCCGGCGACCTACGCTCGTATCCTCCAACACATACGCGGCCAGCGGATCAACATTCACTGCACCATCACCCGCCAGACGGTCTCGCGGCCGGGCGCGCTCGCCGAGTTCTGCCGCTTCTGGTCCGCGCTTCCGGAGGTCCGCAAAATCTGGTTCAGCCTCTACACGCCGCAGGAGGGCGACGTCTCCGAAGAGCGGCTGACTCCCGTTGACCGCATCGAGGCCGTCCGCCAGATCGGCTCCCTGCGCGGCCGTTTTCGGAAGCTCGACGCGCCGGCCTATGTCGTCGAGGGTTTTCTGCACCCGCCCGAGTCGCCCGAGCAGTGCGTTTTCGCGCAGCTCACCACGTGTCTCTCCGCCGACCTTACTTCGCGCATCACGCCCTGCCAATTCGGCGGCCAGCCCGTGTGCGCCGAGTGCGGCTGCCTGGCTTCGGTGGGTATGGCTGCCGTCGCCAACCGTCGCCTCGCCGGCCTGGTTCCTCTCTCCAGCCTGTTGGCCGGCTCGCGGCGCATCGGGGATCTGTTCGCGCCCGATCCGCTGCCCGCCTCGCGTCTCGACCGCGCGGCCTGATACAATCCGTCACATGCCCGAAACCGGCGCCCGCCCCAAATCCGTCAAACGGCGAGCGGTGGCGCAGACCCTCGCCCAGTTGATCCTCATGTCGCTCCCCTTCGTCGCCGCCGGCACGGTCCACTGGACGCGCGGATGGATCTGGATCGGACTAAGTCTCTTCTCCTTGGCCGTCTTCCTCGGAGTGGTCCGCGCCAAGAACCCCGGCCTCCTCCGGACTCGGCTCGGCACCAAAGCGCCCAGCAAGCCTTTCGATAAGCTCTTCGTCGCGCTATTCATCCCGTCCCTGCTGGCGTTCAACGTCACCGCCGGTCTCGACGCCCGCTGGGGCTGGTCGCACCTTCCGTTCGCGTGGGTTTATGCCGGAATCGCTTTGCATCTGACCGCCGTGGTGCTGCTCAGTGCGGTCGCCGCGACGAATCCCTTTCTGGAAGGCACGGTCCGCATCCAAAGCGAGCACGGCCACTTCGTCGTCACCAGCGGTCCCTATGCGATCGTTCGCCACCCCATGTACGCCGCCATGGTGGTGATGTATATGGCCTGGCCGCTCGTGCTGGGCTCGCTGTGGGCCTACATTCCTGTGGCCTGCGTGGCGATCCTGCTTGTCTTTCGCACGGCGAACGAGGACCGCACGCTGCTCCGCGAGCTGCCGGGTTACGAAGACTACGCCCGCCGCACCCGCTATCGCCTCATCCCCGGCCTTTGGTAGCCGCCATGATCGAGAAGCAGACTGCACCGCACTATTCCTGGGGCGACGGCTGCGATGGATGGCGGCTGGTCCGGACGCCAACCTTGAGCGTGATCGAAGAGCGCATGCCGCCCGGCGCCTCGGAAGTCCGGCACTACCATCGCAGCGCGACACAGTTCTTCTACGTGCTTCATGGAACCCTGTCGATCGAAGTGGATGAACGCGAACAAGAGTTGAGCCCGGGGCAGGGTATCTTGATTCCGGCGGGCCAAGCCCACCCGGTGCTGAACCGGTCTGAGGAGGCTGCGGAGTTCCTGGTGGTTTCAAACCCGCCGAGCCAGGACGATCGCGTGCCTGCCGAGCCGCTTCCGTGAACGCCGACCTTCCTCTCTTCGGACCGGCCCATCTCGCTATCCTCGCGGCCGTCCCTGCTCTGGCCGCCGCGCTCGCCGTCGCCGCCCGGCGCCGTCCCGCCACGCGGCGTCCCATCCGCTATGCGCTGGGCATTTTTCTGCTGCTCAACGAAGTCGTCTGGTACATTTACCAGGTCCGGCACGGGTATCTGCGCTTCCCCGGCGAACTGCCGCTCCAACTCTGCGACCTGGCCGTCTGGCTCGCCGCCCTGGCGGCGCTTTCGTCGAGCGCCTGGTGCTTCGACCTGGTCTGGTATTGGGGACTGTCCGGCGCCGGCATGGCCCTCCTCACGCCGGACCTTTGGACTCCGTTCCCTTCCTACCTGGCGATCGCCTTCTTCGTCTCGCACGGCGGCGTCGTGGCGACGGTCCTGTTCCTGGCCTGGTCCGGTCAGGCGCGCCCGCGCCCCGGCTCCCTCTGGCGCGCTTTCATCGCTGTCAACGGGATCGCCGCCGCCATCGGCGTCTTCGACGCGATCTTCCGAACCAACTATTTCTATCTCCGCCAGAAGCCGTTGCACGCATCGGCGCTCGACCTCCTCGGCCCCTGGCCGCTTTACATCCTTCTCGCCGAGCCGCTGGTCCTGCTGCTTTTCTGGATCCTCTGGCTGCCTTTCCGCCACGCGGATGGATGACAATGTAGCCATGCGCGTCGTCTTCAGCCCGGCCCTCCTTTGCGTCATCGCCGCCTGGGTCATCCTGGGTTTCGCCACTTACTTCAGGCCCCGCCCGCCCCAAGCGCGCGAAGTCCGGCGCGGCCGCGGCTGGGCGTGGGGCGGCGCGCTGCACACCCTTTCGATCGCCATACTCTGGGGGCCTCGCCCCGAGGCGCCTGGCTTACTCCTTTCCGTAGTCGCGATCCTGCTGGCCGCGGTTTCGGTGGCCGTGATGCTCGCCTGCCAGCGCGCTTTGGGACGCCAGTTCGCCTTCCAGGCCCGCCTGGTCGAGGGCCATCGCCTGATCGTCGCCGGCCCCTACCGTTACGTCCGCCATCCCATTTACACCGCGCTGTTCGGCCTCGCTCTGGCCACCGGCCTCGCCGTCAGCCGCTGGCCGGCCATTCCGATATTCGCCGTCCTCTACGTCGCGGGCACCGTCATCCGCGTCCGCGCCGAGGAGCGCCTCCTGCGCGCCGAGTTCGGCGCCGAGTTCGAGGATTACGCCCGCCGCGTCCCCGCCTTCATCCCGCTTCCGTTCCACTGGTGTAAGCTGTAGAGCCATGGTTCGGAATATGCCGGAGGTCGCGCCCGCCGGGAGCCCGGCCCGCCCCCAAAGGCGAGGGCAAGTGTGGCTACTTCGAGCATTTCTTCGCAGTGAAGCGACCTGGGACAGATTTGTCCCGCTGAAGCGCGCCAAGGGTCTGATCGGCAAGCTGGCCCCGCTCTTGTCTCGCATCGGCATCCTTCGGCCCGCGTGGGTTCGGTTGGAGCCCGGCGTCAAAATGCTGCTCGATCCCTCCGACGTGGTTTCGAATCACATTCTGGCGAGTTTCCGGAACAGGTGGCAACCCTACGTTTGGGAGGCCCTGTCCAGCAGCCTCCGCGAAGGCGGCGTTGTGCTGGATGTCGGCGCCCACATCGGGTACTTCACTCTCAAAAGCGCCATGCGAGTAGGTGAGCACGGCCGGGTCGTCGCGTTCGAACCGAACCCCAGAACCATGGAGACGCTGCGCGCAAATGTCGCCGCCAACCATGCGGCCAACGTGACTATTGTTCCGGTCGCCTGCACCGACAGCGAAACAACCTTGAAGTTCTACGATGCCGCGCCCCGGCATAACTCTGGCGCCTCTTCGCTTTCCCATGCGAATGTGGGCCGGCAGTCGCACGAGCTGACCGTGCGCGGCCGTCCTATTGACGAAGTGCTTCGGGAACTCGGGATTCAACGCGTCGATGCGATGAAGGTGGACGTGGAGGGAGCGGAATTGTGGGCCCTACGGGGAGCGCAGGAGACGCTGCGGCGCTTTCATCCGAAGATAGTCATCGAAGCTATCCCCGAGGTACTGGCCGGAATGGACACGACGGTCGAGCAGCTATTCTCGTTCCTCAAACAGATGGGGTACACCCGCGGCCGCGAGCTCGGTTGCGCGGACTGGGAGTGGACGGTGGAGTAGCCATGCTCGAGGCCGCCGTCTTCGCCCTCGCCTCCGCGGGTATCGTGTGGATCTCCTGGAGGTCCCTGCGCTTTCCCCGCTCCCACGGTTTCTATCGCTTCTTCGTGTTCGAGTTCATCGCGGCACTGATCGTCCTCAACGCGCCGCATTGGTTTCGCGATCCCTTCTCGCCGCGCCAACTCGCTTCCTGGCTCCTCTTGTTCGGCTCGATCTGGCCCGCCGTGGTGGGGCTTCGTTTGCTCGTCACCGCGGGCCGTCCCACTTCCGAGTCGTCCGACCCCGCGCAACTGGGCTTCGAGAAGACCACGGCTCTGGTCGCAGTCGGCATGTACCGCTATATCCGCCATCCGATGTACGCCTCGCTGCTGGGCCTGGCCTGGGGCGCGGCTCTCAAGGATCTCTCCGCGGCGAGTCTGCTCCTGGCGCTGGCTGCATCCGTGTCCGTCGTCGCCACCGCGCTCGCCGAAGAGCGCGAGGACCTGGCGCACTTCGGCCCGTCCTACGCGGAGTACATGAAAACGACCCGCCGTTTCATTCCTTTTTTGTTCTGACGCAGCGTTGTGCTAGGCTGCGTGGGTATGCCGCATAGAGTCTGCCCCTGGTGGCTCGGATACTTGCTCGCCAGCCCGTTGCGCCGCCTCATGCAGAATCCCAGCGAAATGGTGGCTCCGCACGTTCGCGATGGGATGACCGTGCTCGAGCCGGGCCCCGGCATGGGCTTCTTTACTCTGGAAATGGCCCGCCGGGTGGGCCCATCGGGCCGCGTCGTGGCCGTGGACATTCAGCCCAGAATGCTCGCCGCACTCGATCGCCGCGCCCGCAAGGCTGGGCTGGCGGACCGCATCGAACTTCGCCTCGCCCAGCCCGATTCCATGCCGCTCGACGGCCTCGACGGCGCCGTGGACTTCGTCCTCGCCTGCTTCATGGTGCACGAACTCCCCAATCAGGCCCGCTTCTTTTCCCAAGTGGCCGCGGCCATGACACCGGGCGGCTCGCTCTTGCTGGTCGAGCCCGCCGGGCACGTGAAACCGCCCGACTTCGACGAGGAGCTGAAGGTTGCTGCCGATGCCGGGCTGGTCCTGGCGGGCCGACCCTCGATCGGCCACAGCCGCGCCGCGCTCCTCAAGAAGGCCTGAGGAACGCTGACACTGGGGCAGGTGTTTCCGCACGCCCGAGACAGGCCAGAGGCCTGTCCTACTTCGGCTCCCGGAGCGCGTGCCCCAGTTTCTCGCCGAACAGGCTGGGCGTGGACGGCTCGGGAAGCTTCACTTTGTGGGCTGGCGCATCGGCCGCGGGCGGCGCAGGCTCGGGCTGGGCCTCGGCGAGGTACTTCCCTTTCTTCAGCACCACGCGCTCGAGCGACGGGCTGTAGCTGGTCCAGTCGCCCTCCACCAGGCGGTCCTTGTCCACCAGCGCCCGCATGCACCCCATTTTGGAGTCCAGGTCGTCGAGGTAGTGCAGCAGGAGCGCCTCGGGGAACAGCGGCACCTTCGGCGAGCCGAACTCCAGCGCTCCATGGTGGCTGAGGATCAGGTGCTCGAGCAGCGTGCGCAGCCGCGGCGGGAAATCCGGAAGTTGCGCCAGCTTCTCCTCCACCATCCGCAGGCTGATCGCGATGTGGCCCAGAAGCTGGCCTTCGCTGGTGTATCCGAAGCTGCGCTCGTAGCTGAGCTCGTGGATCTTGCCGATGTCGTGCAGCACCGCGCCCGCCAGCAGCAGGTCCAGGTCCACGGTGGGGTAGTGCGAGGCCGCCATCTGGCACAGCTTGCAGAGCGAGAGCACGTGCTCGATCAGGCCGCCCAGATAGGCGTGATGGATGAACTTACCCGCCGGCGCCCTGATGTACCGGCGCACGACCTCTTCGTCGCCGAGGAACAGCTCGACCAGCGCGCGCAGGTGCGGGTCCTTCATCGAGCGAACGACTTCCCGCAGCTCCGCCAGCATCTCGCCGGGATCGCGCTCGGAGGCCGGGAAGAAATCCGCCGGGTCGATCGCCGCGTCCTCCACCCGCTTCAGCGTGTGGACCGTGAACTGGGGCCGGTTGTTGTAGATCTGCAGCAGGCCCTTGACGCGCACGAAATCGTCGCGCTCGAAGGTGCTCATCACCTCGGCGACGTTGTCCCACATCTTGGCGTCGAGGTCGCCGGTCCGGTCGCCGAGGACCAGCGAGAGATACGGCTCACCGGTCTTCTTCTGACGGACATCTTTGGATTGCACCAGAAACGTGCCGGTCGCGACCTTGCCGGGCTCGATGTCGCTTACGCAGGGGGACTTCATCGCTACCTGCCGGCCGGAGCGCTCGAGCTCGTCAGCCCCACCTGCTTCTCCGTCCCCGGAACCGGCACCAGGAACAGCAGCCGCTTCCGCCTGGTCCGCTCCGCCACCTCTTCCTTGGTCACCGTCTGCGGCTTCAGTTTTTGCACCGCCTGCCAGGTCGTGTCCTTCCCCGGCGCCGCCCCCGAATCCTCGTACCCCGCCCGGATCTGCAGGTACGCTTCCTGCCGCAGCTTAATCAGGTACGTCCGCAGCGCCGGCTGCATCCGCGGCGTGTACATCCGGTCCGCTATCTCGTTCTCCACCGCTTCGAACGGCTGCAATCCCGCCGCGTCCCGCTGCGCCAGCTTCAGAATCAGATACCCGTTCGCCTGCCGGATCGGGTCCGTCACATACCCCTTGCTCTCCTTGAAAACCAGCTCCTCAATCTCCTTCTTCAGCATCCCGTGCTTGAAGGCCGGCAGGTTGCCACCCCCCTCCGCCGTCTCCGCGTCCGAGTTGTCCCGCGCCAGCGTGTTGAAGTTCTCCCCCTTGCGCGCCCGCGTCACCAGGTCCTTGGCCTTCTTCTCCGCCGCCGCTACCCCTTTCTCGTCCTTGCCCGCCGTCGAGATCAGAATCTCCTGCAACCACACCTGCTCCTCGCGCACAAATTCGTTCTTGTGCTCTTCGTAGTACTTCTGCTCCTCCGCCTTGGAGATCGTGATCCGCCCCCCCACCTCGTGCCGCACCACTTCCTGCGTCAGCAGCCCGTCCTTCATCTGCTGCTTGTAATCCTCGAAGGCCATGCCGCTCTGCTCCCGCACCCACTCCTGGAACTTGTCCGGATCCGTGATCCCGCTCTTCAACTGGAGCTGGGCCATTTGCTTGCTCAGATCCTGATCCACCTTGATGTCCAGTTCCTTGGCCTTTTGCACCAGCAGCAACTGATCGATGCGATCCCGCAACAGATCCGTTTCCCCCCGCTTCAAGGCCTCCCGGGCGCGATCGGGCGTCATCTGCTGGTGCGCGATCTCGCCTGCCAACAGGCGGCGATATTTCTCGATCTCGCTGCGCGTGACGATCTCGTTATTGACCTTGGCGACGATTTCCTCGACCAC
>Ga0116126_1000280_pt1 | contig 40731 bp, 31 predicted proteins | sample June2015DPH_16_5_FD_89730 | JGI IMG/M metagenome (GOLD analysis project Ga0116126, IMG submission 89730) | Peatland microbial communities from SPRUCE experiment site at the Marcell Experimental Forest, Minnesota, USA - June2015DPH_16_40 | ecosystem: Environmental > Terrestrial > Soil > Wetlands...
GGTAACCGAGTTCTCGTGGAGTCTTCTCAGGCATCAGTCGAGCAGGCGTTGGGTGATGCCGCCGTAGGCGTCGATGCGGCGGTCGCGAAGAAACGGCCAATGCTGGCGCGTCTCGTCGACCTTGCGGAGGTCGCATTTGGCGATCAGAACTTCCTCTTTGTCGGGGCCGGCCTCGGCGATGATTTCGCCAAACGGACCGCAAACGAATGAGCCACCCCAGAACTGGACGGTCCCTTCCAAGCCGATGCGGTTGGGCACGGCGACGAAGATGCCGTTGGCGATAGCATGGGAACGCTGGATGGTGACCCAGGCATCATGCTGCTTTTCGCCTAACCGCTTTTTTTCGCTGAGGTGCCAGCCGATGGCCGTTGGATAGAAAAGAATCTGAGCGCCTTTCAGGGCGGTGAGCCGCGCGGCTTCGGGATACCACTGGTCCCAACACACGAGCGTGCCGATGGTGGCGCGCGGCGTGGCGAACGATTGGAAGCCGAGGTCGCCCGGCGTGAAATAGAATTTTTCGTAGTACAGCGGATCGTCGGGGATATGCATCTTGCGGTAGCGGCCGACCAGTTTGCCGCGGGCGTCGATGATGACGGCGGTGTTGTGATAGACGCCCGGCGAGCGCTTCTCGAAAATCGACCCGACAATGGTGATTCGGCGCGCGCGCGCGACGTTCATGAGCGCGGTCGTCGTTGGACCCGGGACCGGTTCGGCGAGCGCAAACTGGCTGTGGTCCTCGGTCTGACAGAAGTAGCGCGATCGGAACAGCTCGGGCAGGCAGACAATCTGTGCGCCGCGCTTGGCGGCTGTTTCGACGAGCGCGAGTCCATGTTTCAGGTTCGCCGTCGGCGGCGCGGTGCAGCGCATCTGGATGAGGCCGATGGTGACCACGTGGTGTTTGGTGCCCATGTGAGAAAATGCGGCAAGACCATGATGAATTTCTTGCATTGCTGCAAGAAATTTGTTTTTCTCCGCAGGAGGAGCGAGAGAAAACTCACATGCATTTTGTTCCATCGAAGATTTTTCTGACCAAAGGTGTCGGCACGCACAAGCACGAGCTGCGGAGTTTTGAGCTGGCGTTGCGCGATGCGGGAATCGAGAAGTGCAACCTGGTGACGGTGTCGAGCATATTGCCGCCCCGGTGCAAGATCATCTCCCGCAAGCAGGGTGAGCAGTTGCTGCAACCCGGACAGATCACGTTTGCGGTGATCGCGCGCATTTCGACGAACGAGCCGCACCGCCTGATTGCGGCGTCCATCGGGGTCGCGCAGCCCGCCGAGGAGGACGCCTACGGATACCTGAGCGAGTTGCACGCGTATGGGATGAACGACACGGCGGCGGGGAATTTTTCCGAAGACATGGCGGCCGCGATGCTGGCAACGACGCTGGGCGTTGATTTCAACGAGGACGCGAGTTGGGATGAGAAGGAACAGGTCTTCCGGATGAGCGGAAAGATCGTTCGCACAAGCAATTGCACGCAGACGGCGGTCGGCCATCCGCAGGGTCAATACTCGACGGTCATTACGGCGGCGATTTGCCTCTTTTAATCTCGAATACGGCAGTTTGCCTTTCCCGGCAAAGACATCTATTATAGGGCCGTGAAGAATGACGTTGTTGAAGTGCAAGTCAAGGGTGTGCTGCCGACGACCACAGGCTGCGCGGTGTTCGTCGGCAACGACGAGAAGACGTTCGTTATCTACGTGGACCACAGTGTGGGCGCAGCCATCACCATGTTCCTCCGCAACACGCCGAAAGAGCGCCCGCTCACGCACGATCTGATCGGCCACATTTTCACGGGATTGGGAGTGAAGGTTGAGCGCATTGTCATCAACGATCTCAAGAACAGCACCTACTACGCGCGGCTGGTATTGCGGTCCGAGAACGAGCTCGGGAAGAAGATTCTGGAGATCGACTCACGCCCGAGTGATTGCATTGCCCTGGCTGTCCAGCAGAAGAGCCCGATCTATGTCGCCGCCAAGGTTTTCCACGTGGTCGAGGACATGTCCGAGGTGCTGAAGCGCATGAAGCAGGAGGGTGGCGACGAGTTCACGGGTCAGGAAGAAGGAGGCCAGCCGGAGTGAGTCTGCGGCTGACGGTCGTCACCGCTACCACGGTTGATCGACCCAGTAGACGTAAATGGAATAGCCAATCACTGCCGCCGGCTCCATTTCCAGCAGTGGGCGGTACACACGGCGTGAGGCTTGTGGAAAATAGAGGCCGCGCAGATTGGTAACACTGACGGCGACGAACCCGGGCAGGCTCGGGTTGGCGACAAGCTTGTCGTCAAAAAACGGTCCGCCGAAGAGATATGTGCAATCGATCTTGTAATAGGCAGGGTCGGCGGTGCCGAAGTAACTGAGGTTGATGTGATGCACGTCGTGTTGATCCATCCACTGCTTCAGCCCTTTCAAGTCTTGTCCCCAGTCAATATTGGAATCGAGAAGATATTTGTGTCCCTCGCGCGGTCCGCCGATGGATTGGTTAAAGAAGGCAAGGTAGTGTGGGCACGCAAGCGCAAGTTCGACAATGGCCAGGAGGCCGAGGGCGGCCAGTGTGGGGCGGCGTGGCCAGGGCCGCTTCGCACATAGCTTGGTGATGGCGTAACCAGCCAGCAACAAGACGAACGGGTAAACGGGCAGGATGTGGCGCAATCCGATGTTTAATTTCGCCAACATGCCTACCGCCAGAAACGTTACCGGCGGCAGTAACGCATACGCGGCATCATTGACAATACGCTCCCAACGGTTCGCGGCCAAGATGACGCCCGCGGCAAATAATACAATTACCGAGATGGGCGTCTTGATCAGAAACGCGAAGGGGAAAAACCACCACCAACCATTTAGTCGATAGCTACCCGCGAGAAAGCCGCTACGGTTTTGGGCTTTGATCTGTCCGAGCAGGAAGCCTTCATTGTATGCGTTGGGGAGGAGACGGTGTTCGTCTATCCATGTGACAGCGCGGGTGAGTGTGGGCATACGCTGGAGAATGCGGGGATCCTTGTGGAATTCCATGCGCCAACCGGGCGCGTTCGATGGCAGGTACCGAAAATCATAAGCGGCCCAGATTCCCAACCATCCGGCAAACACAAGCATCGCAAAGACGGCCACTGCCGCGACGAACTTCTTACACCGGGTGGACAGTTCCGTCAACTTGCCCATGTGGACCGGCCAGGGAGATTTATGCCAGGCGCGCATGACCAGCAACACCAGCACCACCGGGCCAAGCAGCACGGCGGAGAACTTGCTCATTTGCGCCAGTGTGAACAAGGCGACCAAGCCGAACAGGTTTCCCACGCTCAGGCGACGCGCGGTCCGCCACAGGAAGTACGCGACGCCAAAGGACCAGCATGTTACGCCAAAATCCGTGGTGACGAGCCGGCAATGCGCCAGGATGTTGGGCTCGATGGTATAGAACCCGAGGACGACCGCGGCCGGCCAGAACCCGAACAGGTCACGCGCCCAACAGAACAGCAGCACGCCCAGCAGCACGCCCAGTAGGACGATCATGAATCGAGCCGCGTACAGCAGACGGTCGGCGTCGTTGGCGACATACAGCATATCGTGACAAAAAAAGAATTGTCCTGCCATGACCCAGCCTGCCGAGGCCACCCGGTCGATCTTCTGGAGGTCCACCTTGATTCGGTCCATACCGAGTAACGGCAACGCGGCCCACATGCGGATGAACGGCGGATGCTCCGGGTCGGTGCGGTAGTCGTGGAATTTGAGCGCGCTGTAGCCGGCGATCAGGTGTTGTGGCTCGTCCCAGGTTGCGGACTCACGCACGTAGCTACCAACGGTCAGCGCCAGAAACACAACGGCAAAAAAAAGCAGACAGAGGATGCAGCGAACTCGCTCGGAGACTTTCATGTGCGCGGATTATACCACCAGTTTGTCTGGACCCAGTACACATCAATCGAGTAACCGATCACCGCCAACGGCTTGCGCTCCAACAACGGGGCGTAAAACTCGGGCACGGGTGCGTCGCGGTGGATGGCATGAAGATTCTGCACGCTCACCGCGACGTAACCTGGAATACGCAGCCCGCGGATGGTCGGGGTATTATTTTCAGACGTTCCGGGTAGACCCGCCCAGCGGATTCCGTAATACCCCGGGTCCGCCGTGCCGAAATAGCTGAGATTGATCTCCCCGACGTGGTGGGCGTCCATCCATTGCCTGAGCGGTTTGAGGTCCTGTCCCCAATCGAGATTCGAGTCCAGAAGAACCAGATGGCCGTTGCTTGGGCCTCCGATGATTTGATTGAAGAATGCCAGACAATGCGGATACGCCGTGGCGAGTTCGATGGAGGCCAAGACTACTGGAGCGAGCAGTACAACGGCGCGCCACTTGGCACGAATCTCGTCCAGTGTTACTCCCGCGATGAGAAGCACAGACGGATAGATCGGCAGAATGTGGCGCAAACCGATGTTGAGGTGTGCCATCATGGCTGCGCCGAGGAAAATGGCCGGCGGTAGCACGAGGAACGCGGTGTCCGTGTTCCACCGCGCGGGTTTCTGGATGAGGAGCGCCAGGCCACAAAAGAAAAGCAGCAGGATGGTGATCGGCGTCTTGACCAGAAATGCCGCCGGGAAATAATACCACCAGCCGGCACGACTGAATCGGCCCGCCAAATACGCCGTGCGGTGCTGCGCTTTCACCTGGCTGAGAATGAAACTCTGCGCATAAGCGTCCGGCACCAATTTATGTTTGTCCAGCCAACCGGCGACGCGCGAGATCATGGGTACCGCCTGTAAAAACCGTGCGTTTTCACGCACAAGCAGGAGATCGGTGTTTGGGATAATTAGTCTGTACTGGAAGCCGTACACAGCCCACACCGCCGCAAATGATGTGAGTGCAAGTAGCGCCACGACCGCGATGGAGGCAAGTGCTCTCGATCGCCGTGAACGAAGCACACCTGCCTGGACAAGGCAGGACCGCCAGGGATCCGCTCGCAGGACGTGCACGGCCAGCAATACGAGCACGATCGGTCCGAGAATCATTGCGGAGAACTTGGAGACCTGCGCGAGCCCGAAGAACATCGCCGCCCCGGCCACGTTGCCACCGGTGAGTTTTCGCGTCATCCGCCACAGAAAGTAGAGGGCACCGAAACTGAAGCAGGCCACGCCCAAGTCGGTCGTTACAAGGCTCGAATGGGCGAGGATGTTTGGTTCGACACAGTAGAGGGCCAGAATCGTTGTCGCCGTCCAGAACCCGAAGAGTTCGCGCGCCCAACTGAAAACCAATAAACCCAGCACAATTCCGAGCACGACCGTCATGAAGCGGGCGCGATACAGCAACCGGTCCGCATCGTTGAGTTCGTAGAGGAAGTGATGGCTGAACTCCCACCCGTTGGCCGTGCTCCACGAGGGACTATTCGTGTCGATCCGGACAGCGGGCATCGCCAACAACGGCAGCGCGGCCCAGATGCGCAAGAACGGCGGATGTTCCGGGTCAATGCGGTAATCGTGCAAGCGGAGTGCCGTATAGCCGGCAGTCAGGTGCTGTGGTTCGTCCACCGTCGCGGATTTCTGGGTGTAGCTGCCGACGGTGAGCGCTGTGAATGCCACCGCGAAAGCGCAAAGTACGACCGTCGTCCGAACCCAGGCGCTACCCTCCATGGCGGCGGATTGTACCGACTCGCGGTGATTGCGACCACAAAAACCTTGTTGGCTACCACCACGGTTGCTCGACCCAATACACGTAGATGCAATGGCCGAGTACAGCAACTAGTTGGCGTTTCTGAAGGTTGGCGTACAGGTCTCTGGCGAAATCGCTAAGGTACAGACCGCGAAGGTTGGTGGCGCTGACCGCGATGTAGCCGGGCAGTTGCGGTTTGCCGATTCGACCGTAGTCAAAAAAGGGCGAACCCGGCAACGGGTTGTAATCGATTTGGTAGTAAGCCGGGTCGGCATAGCCGAAATAACTCAAATTGATGCGGGCCACTTGATGTTCCGTCATCCACTGTTTGAGCAGTTTCAGGCCCTGGCCCCAATCCAGATTGGAATCGACCAGGTAATCCGCCCCATGCGACGGGCCGCCGATACTGGCGTTGAAAAACGCCAGGCAGTCCGGATAGACAGCGGCGAATTCGGCAACTTGGGCCAGACACAAGCCGACGAGCGCGACACTTCGCCAACGACGGCTCGTGCCGGGAGCCGACGACCGGACAAGAGCGGCGATGGTCCGCCCGGCCAGCAGCAGGGCAAACGGATACACGATCAGGACGTGACGCAGGCCGATATTCAGATGACCGGACATCGCCATGATAAAATATGCCGCCGGTGGTCCCACGACGAACAAACCATTCAGCCAGTCGTGCCTCCAGTCCGCGGCCCAGAGGACCAGTCCGATAAATGACATCAACATCAACGCGATGGGAGTCTTGATCAGAAACGCCACGGGAAAGTAGTACCACCATCCTCGCTCGCTGAATTCACCAAACAAATAGGCGGGCCGCAACTGTGCCTTCGCGGTCATGGACAGGAACCCCTGGGCGCAGACGTTGGGCAGCAGGTGATGCTCATCGATCCATTGCATGAAGCCGGTGAGCCGCGGCAGACGCTGCTGAGCCTCGATGTCCGTAGCGAACTGCGCCAGCTTGGTTCCCGCGTTGGTCGGTGCGTAGCGGAACGAATAGATCGCCCAAAGCGCCGCGTAAGAAACCAGCACCAGGCAAGCAACGGAAGCCAGAGCCAGCATGACTTTACGCGCTCGTGTCGACAAAAGCGTGGCGCGACGAAGATGGCACGTCCAGGCCGTTGGTGCGAGCGCCCGCACAAGGAACAGGGCCAGAACAATCGGTGCGAGCAGGACCGCGGAGTATTTGCTCAATTGCGCGAGCACGAAGAAAACGGTGAGTCCGATGGCGTTGCCGATGCTGAAACTGCGCGCGGTGCGCCACGCGAAGTAGACCGAGCCGAATACGAAGCACGTCGCACCCAAATCCGTCGTGACCAAACCGGAATGGGCCACCAGATTCGGTTCCGTACACAACAATCCCAGCGCGATCGCCGCGGGCCAGAAACCGGCCAATTCCCTGGCCCAGCAAAAAACCAGAATGCCGAGCAACACACCGAGCAGGCTGATCATAAAGCGGGCGCGATACAGCAAACGGTCCGCGTCATTGTCCTGATACAGGAATTGATGGCAGAATCGCCACTCATCGAAGGGCAGCCAGTATCGGCTGTGCGTGTCGAGTTTGATCCCGGGCGTCACCAGCAGCGGCAGCGCGGCCCACATGCGCAACAGAGGCGGGTGGTCCGGATCGACCCGATAATCCCGCAGTGTCCACGCCGCGTACCCGTCGACGAGATGCTGTGGCTCGTCGATGGTCGCCGACAGACGGCGGTAACTGTGGATCGTGAGGATCTCAAAGACAACACCGAACAGGATCAGGACAGCGCCTGTTCGAATCCAATCCGATCGGTTCACAAGTTTGAATTGTAGCGGGCGGTCACTGCCGCGACCACAAAATCCGTCGCGCAACACCGATCGCGGCAACTACAGCCCGAGATTCGTGCCCGATGCTGGCTTGACGTCCTTCTCGATGATGATCTCCCTGACCGTCTTGCCGGCGGGGATCATCGGCAACACGTGCTCGGTGTACGGGACGATCACATCGAGGACGTACGGCTCCTTCGAATCGAGCATCCGCTGCATCGCCGCCCGCAGTTCGCTCTTGCGCGTGACGCGCTCGGCGGGCACGTTGAACCCCTTGGCGACCGCGACGTAGTCGGGATAGATCTTGTGCGGGTTCTGCGGATCGCCGAGGTACGTGTGTCCGCGGTTCGAATCATAGAACTTGTCTTCCCATTGAACGACCATGCCGAGGTGCTGGTTATTGAGAACCAGCGCCTTGGCGGCAATGCGTTCAATGTGGGCTGTGGCCAGCTCCTGGATATTCATCAGGAACGAGCCGTCGCCATCGATATCCACAACTTGCCGGTCGGGAAACGCCACCTTGGCGCCCATCGCCGCGGGATAACCGAACCCCATCGAGCCGAGGCCGGCCGACGTCAGGAACGTGCGCGGATGCTTGAACTTGTAGTACTGGCCCGCCCACATCTGATGCTGGCCGACGCCCGTGGTAATGATCGCCTCGCCCTTGGTCAGTTCATCGAGCAATTCGATGGCGTACTGCGGCATGATGATTTCGTTCACGTCGCCCTGGAGGAACTCGCGGACGTATTGCGATTTCAATACCTCCTCGGTCACGCGGTACCGGAACGGGTACTGCTTCTTCCAGGCGTCGATCTGCGCGTGCCACTCGGTGAACTTCTTGCCCTTGACGACCTTGTTGAGCTGCTGCAGCGCGTACTTGATGTCGCTGACCACCGGCAAATGCGCGACCTTGTTCTTGTTGATCTCGCTCGGATCGACATCGATGTGAACGATCGTGCCGTGCTTGGCAAATTCGCTGACCTTGCCCGTGACGCGGTCATCGAAGCGGACGCCGAGCGCCAACAGCAGGTCGGACTTGTCCACCGCATAATTGGCGTACACCGTCCCGTGCATGCCCAGCCAGCGCATCGACAGCGGATGCTCGGCCGGAATCGCGCCGACACCCATCAGCGTCGTCGCGACGGGGATACCGGTCTTCTCGACGAACTCGACCAGTTCCTTACTGGCGTTGGAGGAAATAATGCCGCCGCCCGCGTAAATAACCGGCCGCTCGCTCTTCTCGATCAATCCCGCGATCTCGTTGACCGCGATGTCGCTGATGCGCTTGTCCGGGTTGTAGCCGCGCAGGTTGATCTTGTCCGGGAACACCGGCTTGCAGTTGCTCTGCTGGACGTCCTTCGGGATATCGATCCAGACCGGGCCGGGCCGGCCCGTGTTGGCGATGTAAAACGCCTCTTTGAAAACGCGCGGGATATCCTCGACGTTCATGACGAGGTAGCTGTTCTTGACGATCGGCAATGCCAGGCCGAATACGTCGGTTTCCTGGAACGCGCCTTTGCCGATCATCGCCCGCGGGACCTGCCCCGTGATCAGGATCAGCGGGATCGAATCCATGTAGGCATCCGCGACGCCCGTGACGAGGTTCGTCGCGCCGGGGCCGCTGGTGGCGATGGCCACGCCGCATTTGCCGCAGGCGCGAGCATAACCGTCGGCCGCAAACGCGCCGCCCTGTTCGTGGCGCGGCAAAATCGTCCGAATGCGCTTCGACCGGGTCAGCGCCTGGTGCAATTCCATGCTCGCCCCGCCCGGATAGGCAAATACCGTGTCCACGCCCTCGCGTTCGAGACATTTGACCACAATGTCGCACCCGCGCATGGGGGCGTTGTGTTCCGCGCCGAGTTCGACAACCGGCGCTTCCGTCTTCGCGCGGCTCTTGGCCGCGGCATTTGCTTGTTGCTTGCTCATAGGAATTTCAACCCTTCCAAGGACACCTTTGCCCTGGCAGGGAAGCACTTATACACCCAAAACCGCCCCCCGGCAACCCATTTCGAGCGCAGCAAGAAGCGCTTCGGACTTGCCCGGAGCCCAATTGCAGGACCGGATTTGGGTTCGTTTTTGGCTTTGTTTCCACCAATTTTCCACGCCGGCTTGCATAAACTTGGGTTCGTTTTCCAATTTTTACTTTTTGCGTGGCCTGCCTGCCCTGAGCGCAGTCGAAGGGCCTGCCCTGAGCGCAGTCGAAGGGCCTGCCCTGAGCACAGTCGGAGCCGAAGGCGGCACTGGCCGCCGAGACGCGCCGAATATTTGCCGACGGCGCAACGGTCTCCCACACGTCTTTTTGCACTCGGACCGCAGGACGCGCCCGTACGCACCAACGGCTTTCCCCCGCACCGAAAGGAAGCGGGTCAGCATCACCTCGCCGACTCTAACGCCGATTACAAACCTCTTCATCGCTCCAGAGCATATCACAAACCGATAATTCGTCAAATCAAAAAAACTCAATGAACGATCAAAGGGCGCCCTTGATGCGAACCCCACGACTGAGGGCCTTGTCATTCTGAGCGTAGCGAAGAATCTCTGTCGTTTCCCGATGAAGGTTGGGACGGGAGGGCTTCGCCGTGCTCAAGTGGTAGGGCCGTTGCGGGGGCAACGCCGATCTGCCCCCGATCAACCCTCATGCAATAGGGGCGCGCCTTGTCCGCCGTAGGCGGATTGCCCGCCGCAGGTTTACCCGCCACAGGAGGGCGTGGCTTGCCCGCCGCAGTGCTCGTTGCCAACACCGACGCCGTGGCATTCTGGCAGGCCGTCGGCTATCGCGATTATTCGTTGAAATTGGAAATCGTGCCGAAGTAGAATTCGCCATGAGGGCCAGTGCGGTATTGATACTCGGCATCGCGGCTATGTCACAACAGATTCCAGAGTCTGATTGGAAAACTTTGCGTGAGCTCAAGCCGATGCTTCTGGAGCGTTTTTGCAGGCGGGTGCTTGCTGACGTCACTCAGATGGCGAACAACAACTCGGAGACTTATCACGAGCGCTATTCGCGGATTTTCCGGCTTCTGCAGGAAGGGGACGACGACCTTGCGCGCGCCTTCGACGACATCCGCCGATCAAACGCAATTCAGAAACTGACCGCCATACGTATGCTGGGGTTGTTGGATGACGAGGAGTTCGTACGCCTTCGCCCGGAGACCAGGACCTTGATCGATGAACTGGTGTCGATCCACAGATCACGGAGTCAACCCGGTCGACGTTGCCTGGAAGCCTAGCCCGCTTCCTTCCCGCAAATTGCACTTTCTTCTCTCTTAAATGGTACCTTGCGTCCCTTCCTGTATATCAGCCACGCGAGAATCGTACCGACTAGGATAAGGATCTCCACTAGCGATATAACACTGAAAATCTTCCTCCCGAGACGAGCCTTAAGGTAATTTTGCGACAAAACAGTGACTGCCAAGCTCAAGAAGACAATCAGCAGACCGGCGCCTCCGAATACGACAGAGCTGAGCCACCATAACCACAGCTTTCCCGGCATATCCCTCCACTTCGCAATGTGGCGTAATCGTGTCCTCAGATACCAAGGAAGCCACCAGTCTATTCCAAAAAGGATCACCGCCAAGGGCAGCACGGGGGCCACGATGGCTAGTGCCAGAAGTAAAAGCCGTGTCATTATTGTTTCCTTAACTCATTCGATGCGTTGCCCCTGCCGGTCACAAACTAGCAAACCTACAGAGGCAGCAGTCGGCCACGGTTGGGAACTCGCCACGCGTTGCCCTCGCCTTGCTATCGGACATTTGTGCCTTTCCACCGTGCCATTCGATCGTTGACCGCACGCCGATTCCAAATCCAATAGACGTAAACCGGACTGAGCCACAGGAAGAACATCAAATAAGACACACTCTGTCTCCAACTGGGGGGTACAATCTTGGGAGGAGGAGCGACCCAAATAAATGCGACAAGAGGTCCAAAGATCAGCAGGGCAGTCGCGAGCAGGGCAAAGAATATCCGCACAAAATCGTTCCTCATGCGGCTGACAAGAAATGTGTAATAGTGGAAACCAACTGCCGTATAGAGCCCCAAACATAGGACCGCAAGCATATGCAGGAAGATCGCAACAGACATGTGTTAACTCCCTTTAGCGCTTCGGCAACGGTACCCCGCCTGGAAGCGTAGTGCAACACAATTGCGCTACGGTCCGGTTAGGTGCTGGTCGTTCTCACCGCTTGATTTCGGACAAGTATCCCACTAGCCTATCGGCGTGGACCCCATTTATCAGGAACTGGCCGGGCTGCTGGAACGCAAGGAACGGCTGGCGTTTGCGGTGCTGGTCGAGACCAAAGGCTCGACACCGCAGAAGTGCGGCGCCAAGGCGATTTTTCTGCCCGATGGACGCGTGATCGGAACGCTCGGCGGCGGCTGCCTCGAAGCCGAGACGCGTCAGAAAGCTCTCCGGGCACTCGAAACGGGTGAGTCGTTCACATTTAAAGCCGTCCTCGACGACGATTTCGGCTGGGATGACGGCCTGATTTGCGGCGGGTCGGTCCAGACGTTCGTCCAGCCGAATCCCCCGAGCAGCAAGGTCTGGCAGGCATTGCTCGAAACACCCGCACTTCGCCAGCGCCGGGTGCTGACCACCATCACCAGTGGTGAACACACCGCCAAGCGCGCGTTGTTTGCCGGCGAACATCTGATCGTCGCCGATGATCTGCCGTCCGACCTACTTTCGGAACTCTCCGGCATGTGCGTCAACCTTCTGGCCGAACCTGAGCCGGAACCTTCATCCCTCATCCTTCATCCCTCATCCCTTTCTGTTTACTTCGAGCCGATCTTGCCGAAGCCCGTGCTCGTTATCTGCGGCGGGGGACACGTCGGTTGCGCCGTCGGCAAACTCGCCGCGTGGTCGGGCTTCGATGTGGTGGCCATCGATGACCGCGCCTCCTTCGCCAACAAAGAGCGGTTCCCCGACGCTTCGAAAATCATCGTCGACGATCCCGCGAAGGTCATGAAGGATTTCCCATTGGATGCAGACTCGTATATCTGCATCGTCACCCGCGGGCATCGCCACGACGCGGTGATTCTGAAGGAAGTCATCCACAGCAAGGCGGGCTACATCGGCATGATCGGCAGCAAACGCAAGGTGCGCACGGTCATGGAAGGGTTCATCAACGAAGGCGCGGCCACCGCCGAGGATTTCCGCAGGGTCCGCACGCCAATGGGCTTGGCGATTCATTCGCTGACGGTCGAAGAAATCGCCGTCAGCGTCGTGTCGGAATTGATTGCCGTGCGGCGCGGTGCCCAGAACTATGTTGCCTTGTCCGTGACGAACCAGATTGCCGACAAGCTGACGACCGAAGGTCGTCATCCTGGACGAAGTGAAGGATCTCCCAATGCAGCAGGAGACGCTTCGCGGCACTCAGCATGACGGCATCTCGGGGAATGAACGTTGCGATCATCCTGGCGGCGGGCGAATCGCGGCGCATGGGCCACCCCAAGCAACTTCTCCCGTTTGGCGACCAGACGATGCTCGAATGCGTGATCGACGCCTTTCGGTCGCAGCGCGTGGATGAGATCCGGGTGGTGCTGGGTTACAAGGCCGACGAGATCGCCGCGAAGATTGCGCATGCACCGTGCACGATTGTCAGGAATGACCGCTACCAGCAGGGCATGTTCACCTCGATTCAAGCCGGCCTGCGCGGTCTTCCCAATAACACGAAGATCGTGATGATCGCGGTTTGCGACCAGCCCCGATTGAAACGCCAGACTGTCGAGACGCTCATCGAGAAATTCGAGCAGGGACGGCACAAAATTTTGATTCCGTCGTACAGCGGGCGACAAGGCCACCCGCCGCTGTTGCGGGCGGAGTACGCCAAGGAGATCCTGGCGATGGACGAGTCGATGACCCTCAAGCATTTCTACGCGAAACACGCCGACGACATCGCGCGGTTGGTGGTCGACGACGAAGGCGCGTTGATCGACATCGACGACCGCGAGACCTACGAACGCGAAATGAACAAGCTGCCATGACCGGCACGTTTGAAATCCTCACACGCGATCCCACGACGGCGGCCCGTGGTGGCCGGCTGCATACCGCGCATGGGATTGTCGAGACGCCCATCTTCATGCCCGTGGGTACACAGGCGACGGTCAAGTGCATGACGCCGGACGAGTTGCACGAATTGGAGGCGCAAATCATTCTGGCGAATACGTATCATCTGGTGATCCGGCCCGGCACCGAACTGATCGCCAAAGCGGGCGGCCTGCACAAGTTCATGGGCTGGGACGGCCCGATCCTGACCGATAGCGGCGGGTATCAGGTCTTTTCGCTGGCAAAGTTGCGGAAGATTTCCAAGGAAGGGGTGGAGTTCCAGTCGCACGTGGACGGCGCGACGTTGTTTCTTGGGCCGCGCGAGTCGATCGCGGCGCAAGTGGCTCTGGGCAGCGATGTTGCGATGGCGTTCGACGAGTGCCCGCACTGGCCGTGCGACCGAGAATACGCTTGCAGTAGCCTGGAGCTGACCTTAGAGTGGGCGGCCCGCTGTCGGGAGGAAGTCGAACAGGCGTCCCGCCTGTTCCCTCGTCCTGTCCAACAGCGCCAGTTGCTCTTTGGAATTGTGCAGGGAAGCGTGTATCCCGATTTGCGGGAACGCGGCGCGCGCCAATTGGTGGCGATGGGATTCGACGGGTACGCCATTGGCGGCGTCAGCGTCGGGGAACCACCCGCCGAGATGCTGCGACAGGTCGAGATGACGGTGCCGTTCCTGCCGCAGGACAAGCCGCGCTATTTGATGGGCGTCGGGACGCCGCCGCAAGTTCTGGACATGATTGCCCGCGGGGTGGACATGTTTGATTGTGTGCTGCCGACGCGGGTGGCGCGCAACGGGACAATCTTCACGGCGCGCGGCACGTATGCGATCCGGAACGCCCGGTACCGCGACGACTTCGGGCCGTTGGAAGAAGGCTGTGAATGTTACGCGTGCCGCCATTTCACGCGGGCGTACATTCGCCATTTGTGCCGCACGAATGAAATCCTCGGGTTGCGGCTGATGACATGGCACAACCTGCACCTGTACCTGAGCACGCTACGCCGCGCGCGGGAAGCGATTGCGGCGGGAACATTTGAGGAATTTCGACGGGAATTCACGTCAGTATACACGGAAGGAATCGGAGTAGATGAGACAGTTTGAATTGTTGGCCATGTTTGGCCCACCGGCGGGTCAGGAGCAGGACCCGAAGGCGGCGATGCTGCAGATGGTTGTCACCTTCGGGATCCTCGGGCTGATGTTTTATTTTCTGCTGATTCGGCCGCAGCAAAAACAGCGCAAAGACCAGGAGAACCTGATCAAGAATGTCAAAACGGGCGACAAAATATTGTTAAACAGCGGCATGTTCGGAATTGTCTCCAACGTCAAAGAGAAATCGCTGATGGTCAAGATCGCCGATAACGTCAAAGTGGAAGTGCTCAAGAGCGCGGTCGGGTCGGTCGTCCAGAAGTCCGCAGAGGTGGAAGCCGCTACCATGTCCAACAAAGTTAAAGGACTTGAAGGGGCTATACCAGATTCTTACTTGCAACAGTTCCGCACGGGTTTTGGGCTAACATATAGCAACGGCTCGTGGCAATATGAAGGGAATGAGTCCGCTGGCGATATACACAATCCTAAGGAATGTGCGCAAGTACTACAAGTGGTGAGATCAAAACTTAGCTTTAGTCAAATGTGCATACTCCCCGGTCGCCCGGTTAGCATCATATTGAACACCACCCCGCCCACTCGTGTGGTAACGGGTTTCAATTTCGATGGTGTGCGCTCTGTTGCAGAGTTGGCAGCAAACCTCCTGCTAGAAGTGGGCGGGAAAACGGGCGGGAAAACGACAATTGTCGGTGGCTTCGTTGTTGTGACACTTCCGTAGAGCCTCGTTTTTGAAGAAAGGGGGGGCCGCCATGTCAGCCCCCAAAATAATCGCAGCCTTATGAATAAACTACTTGGTTGGAAGTGTACGTTGGTCGCCGCCGTCCTGTTGGTATCGGCGTGGGCGATCTCACAATACGGCATCAAACTGGGACTCGATTTGAAGGGCGGGACGTCGTTCCTGCTGAAGATGGACATCTCGGGGATCGACACGGCGGGACGCGCTCAGGCGGTGGGCCAGGCCATCGAGGTGCTACGCAAACGCATCGATCAGTTCCACGTGGCCGAGCCACTCCTCCAGCGTGTCGGCGAAGACCGGATTCTGGTGGAACTGCCCGGGTTGAAGGAAGCCGACCGCGAAGAAGCCCGCCGCCGGATTGAGAAAACGGCGTTCCTGGAATTCCGATTGGTGCACGCCGACAATGCAGCGCTGGTATCGCAATCGCTGACCGACCCGCGATTCTCCGTGCCGCCGGGCTATCAGAAAATGACGCTCAAGGAAGGCGAAGGCGGCCGGGAAAGCACCAGCACCTATTTCGTAAAGGTGCGCCCCGAAATGACCGGCAAGTACGTCCGACGCGCCTTCGTGCAATATGATACGATGACGGGTGCCCCGCAGGTCGGCATTGAGTTCGATGACGAGGGCGCCAGGGTTTTTGAGCGGATTACGACGGCCAACGTGGATCATTTCCTGGCGATCGTGCTCGATGGCGAACTGTACACGGCCCCGCGCATCAACGAGCCGATCTCCGGCGGCCGTTGCCAGATCAGCCGCCAGGGCGGCTATCCGCTCGACGAGGCGCAACGGCTGGCCAGCGTCCTCGAGAACCCGCTTCAGGCTCCCGTGAAAGTGATCGAGACGCGCAGCATCGACCCGTCACTGGGCAAGGATTCCATCGCCAGCGGCATGCGGGCGGCCATCATCGGGGCGACGGCGGTGGTTGTTTTCATGGCCGTCTATTACCTGGCAGCCGGTGTCGTCGCTGACATCGCGTTGCTGATGAACATCCTGATCACCGTCGGAGTACTGGCGATGTTTGGATTTACCCTGACGCTGCCGGGCATCGCCGGCGTCGTCTTGACCATCGGCATGTCCGTGGACACCAACGTCCTGATCTACGAGCGCGTTCGCGAGGAGTTGGCCACGAACAAAGGGTTGCGCGCGGCGGTCGCGGCGGCGTACACCCGGGCGTTTCGTGTGATTTTCGATGCGCACTTCACCGCAATCCTCACGGGTGTGATCCTGGTCTCCATGGGCAGCGGCCCGGTCAAGGGCTTTGGCGTCACCTTGATCATCGGGTTGCTGGCCAACCTGTTCTCCGGTGTGTTCGTGACGCGGATCATCTTCGACTGGCTGGTGGCCAAGGGTTGGATCAAATCGTTCCAGATGCTGCACGTGTTCCGCCACGTGCCGCATATCAACTTCCTCGGCGTGTGGAAAATCGTCTTTACACTTTCCTGGACCCTGATCGTCGCCGGCATGATCATGTTCGTGCACCGTGGCGGTTTGGACGTCGGTCGCGGCGAAGTCTACGGAATCGATTTCAAAGGCGGCGATACGGTGACGCTGGGCTTCGTGAAGCACGTGGATGCCGACCAGATTCGGCACAGCCTGGAGGAGAATGGCTTCAAGGAAGCCTACATCCAGTATGAACACACCACCGGCGCGGGCGGAGACGTGTTGGCGCTCCGCCTGCCCGAAGGCCAAACCGAGGCGGTCGTCAAGCATCTACAGGACAAATTCCCAGAGGCCCAGTTCAAAGAGCTCAGCCGGGAACGGGTCGGTGCGGTCGTCGGCGGCGAGTTGCTGAAGCAGGCGCTGCTGGCGGTGGGCGTCTCGCTCGTCGCGATCATGATTTACCTCGCGTTTCGCTTCGGCGAATTCTCGTTCGGTTTCGGCGCGCTGATCTCATTGATCCACGACGTGCTGATGACCGTCGGGATGTTCTGCCTCTGGCCCCATCGCACGTTCTCCATGCCCGTCGTCGCCGCCATCCTGACGCTGATCGGCTATTCGATCAATGACAAGATCGTCATCTTCGACCGGATTCGGGAAAACAGGAAGTTGACGGCTGGCAAACTCAGCCAGTTCGACCTGATCAACCGCAGCATCAACGAGACGCTGTCACGAACGATCCTGACGGCCGGCACGGTGTTCCTGTGCGCCGTGTCGCTGTACGTGTTTGGCGGGCGCGTGCTCAATGACTTTGCTTTCTGCTTTGTCGTCGGCGTGGTAACGGGTACGTATTCGTCCATCTACATCGGCCAGCCTGTGCGTGGTCTGTATCGCGGCGGTGAAGGCGCCAAGGGCAAGAAGTCGCCCGCCAAAAACGCGCAGCCGGCCCGCGTCTGACGAGCCGCCGTGGATAAACGCTGGGTCATTGCTCCAGGCGAGCCAGCGTTGACGGAAACACTGGCGCGCGAGTTACACCTCGCCCTGCCGCTCGCGCAGGTCCTGGTCAATCGCGGCTTTCGCGACGCTGACAGCGCGTCCCAATTCCTCAATCCGCAGCTACGCCAACTGGGCGATCCCTTCGATCTGCCGGAAATGGCGGCGGCGGTGGATCGTATTCTCGCGGCGATCGAGAACAAGGAGCGAATGGTCATTTACGGCGACTACGACGTGGACGGCGTCACGTCGAGCGCGCTGCTGCAGCTGGTCTTGCGGGCCGCGGGCGCGACGGTCACGAACTTCCTCCCGCATCGAATGGACGAGGGCTACGGTCTGACCCAGGACGGCATTGCGCGGTGTTTGAAGGAGCACAAACCGCAGTTGCTGGTGGCGGTGGATTGCGGCACCGGTTCGGTGTGCGAGATTGCCGACCTCCAGAACCACAAGGTCGATACGATTGTGCTCGACCATCACGAGCCGGGGGAGAAGCTGCCGGAGTGCGTGGCGTTGGTGAATCCGAAAATTGTAGCCGCGAGTCGTATTCGCGAAGGGGGAGAGTCGCCGCAAAACAGTTTCGCGGCTACAACCCCCTTTGCCAGCGTGGGCGTGTCATTCAAGGTGGCGCATGCGCTGTTGAAACGCGACCGCACGCTGTCCGAGCGGATCGATTTGCGCGACCATCTCGATCTGGTGGCGGTCGGGACCGTGGCCGACGTCGTGCCGTTGATCCAGGAAAACCGCATTCTGGTGAAGGCGGGTCTGGAACGTCTCCCGCACACCCAGAAGATCGGGCTGCGCGCATTGATGGATGTTGCCGGCGTGCCGGACGAGGTGAGTCCGTACCACATCGGTTTTCGGATCGCCCCCCGCCTCAACGCGGCCGGTCGGCTCTCCGACGCGATGGCGGCGCTGGAATTGCTGCTGACCGACAACGCCGCGCGGGCAAAGGAGTTGGCCACGCTGCTCGATGAGCACAATGCCGAGCGCCAGCGCATCGAGGAGCGCATGGTGGAGGAAGCGATGGTCATGGCGCGGGCGCAAGAGCGCGACCGGGTGTTGGTCCTGGCGAAGCCAGGCTGGCACGTGGGAGTCGTCGGCATCGTGGCATCGCGCGTCCAGCAGGAATTCTACAAGCCCACCGTCGTCATCGGCATCGAAAACAAGCTGGGGAAGGGGTCGTGTCGGAGTGTGACGGGGTTCTCGATTGTCGGGGCGTTGCAACACTGCGCGCCGCTACTGGAGCGATTTGGCGGGCATGAGATGGCAGCAGGGCTGAGCGTGAAAGCCGGCAACATCGATGAATTGCGCCGCAAGCTGAATGCGGTTGCGGCCAGCGAGCTCAAGGATGAGGATTTGTCGCAGCCCGTGCGCATTGACGCAGTCGCCAGACTTGACGATTTCGACGCGGATTTCTTCGAGCAACTGGCCCGATTCGAGCCCTGCGGGCCGGACAACCCCACCCCTGTGTTTGTGGTCGAAGACGTGCGACTACGGGGCGCGCCGCGTGTCGTGGGCAAAAATCATTTGCGCTTCAACGTGACGGATGGCGACGCGTCCACGCAGGCCATCTGGTGGGGCCGGGGCGATTTCGAGCTGCCGCCAGCCAAATTTGACGTGGCGTTCACGCCTGAACTAAACGAGTTCCGCGGCGTGGAAAACGTGCAATTGAAAGTCAGGGACGTGCGGGACCGGAATGGATAATGGCAAATGGAGAATGGAGGATGACGGCGCGGAAGGAGGATATGGGAAAGGAAAAGATCAGGAGCGTGGAGCAGATGCCGGTGTATCAGGCGTTTCTGACATTGGCTCTGGAACTCGAGAAGAAGACACGGGGTTTTGGACCAGATTTTCGGTGGCTTCGAGTCCAGATCCTGCGATCATCGGAATCCGTCTCTGCCAACATGACGGAGGGATTCTACTCGCAGTACAGCACGGAGTATTTGCAGGCATTATACCGATGCCGTCGCGAGGCTCGTGAAACGATGACTCATCTCTCGTACGCCCAATCTACGAATCAACTGCCCGAAGACATCGCGCTGAAACTGCACGGGCGATATGAACAGGCCTTGATGCAATTGGCAAATCTCACCGCGAGCATTGAGCGCAAGATTCGGGATCGGGGCAAGACGAAGTCGGGACCGTTGTTGAAAGAATCCAAGGCCGGATACGTCACGGGATCGGACGACGCGACGGATTAGGTGTCATCGACCATCTACCATTGACCATTCCTGCCTATGCTGCTTTGGCGACCCGGCCGCTCTTGATGCAGTTGGCGCAGACTTTGATCTTGCGATGGACGCCATTCACGATGGCGTGGACCACCTGCAGGTTCGGCTTGAACAAGCGCGGCGTCACCGCGGTCACGTGCTGGCCGATACCGCCCGTTTTCTTCTTTTGACCACGGCGCAGGATGGTGTTTCCGCGCACGTGGCCCTTGCCACAAAATTCACAACGTCGAGACATGATGATTATTCCCTTTGCTTTTCGGAGGGGCGAACAATAGCCAAAGAAACGCGGCTTCGCAAGGGTAAATTTGCCCGTCGACATTACATCCCAACATTTGCAGCTTGCAAGAACACTGCCAGTGTATCTGCAGCAGAGACTCGCAGTTCTCAGCCGCGCAGCTTCTGGGAAATCAGCGGCACCAACTCCGTGATTTTTACGCGCTCCTGCTTCATCGTGTCGCGGTCGCGAAGGGTAACGGTATCGGCCAGTTCCGGGCCTTTTTCGCCGAGGGTCTCGAAGTCGATGGTGACGCACCACGGCGTGCCTTGTTCGTCCTGGTAGCGATAACGCTTGCCGATGTTGCCGCGGTCGTCCCATTCGGTGGTGAAATGCGGCTGGAGAAGCTTGAAGACTTCCTTCGCCTTCTCGACGAGCACCGGCTTGTTGCGCAATAGGGGGAATACGGCGACTTTCACCGGCGCGATGCGCGGCGCAAACCGCATGACCACACGGGTCTCGGTCTGGCCTTTCTCGTCGGTCGCGGTCTCCTCATCGTACGCGGAGCAGAGCAACGCGAGCGCGATGCGGTCAACGCCGGCGGATGGCTCGACCACGTGCGGGATGTATTTCTCTTTCGACTCGTCGTCGAAATATTCCATGGATTTGCCGCTGAATTTCTGGTGCTGGCTCAAATCGAAATCACCGCGGGCGGCGATGCCTTCCAGTTCCTGCACGCCGAAGGGGAATTCGAACATCACATCCACGCAGGCGCTTGCGTAATGGGCGAGTTCTTCCTTCTTGTAAACGTATTGGCTGAGCTTTTCCTTCGGCAAGCCGATGGATTCGTACCATTTGAGACGTTCCTCGACCCAGTACTTGTGCCAATCGGCGTCGGTGCCGGGTTTGATGAAGAACTCCAACTCCATCTGCTCGAATTCGCGGCTGCGGAACGTGAAATTGCGCGGGTTGATCTCGTTGCGGAACGCTTTGCCGATCTGCGCGATGCCGAAGGGCACCTTCTGGCGCGAGACGCTCAGGACATTATTGAACTGCGCAAAGATGACCTGCGCGGTTTCGGGACGCAGATAAGCAACGCTGGCGCCGTCCTCGACCGGGCCGACGAACGTCTTGAACATCAAATTAAACTGCCGCGCCTCGGTGAACTCGTGCGGACCGCCCTCGGGACATTTCGTATCGGGAAGTTGATCGGCGCGCCACCGGCCTTTGCATTTCTTGCAGTCCACCATCGGATCGGTGAACGCGGTGGTATGGCCGCTGGCTTCCCACACGCGGGGGTGGGTGATGATCGTGCCGTCGATGCCGACCACATCGGTGCGGCTGCGGACAACGTCATTCCACCACGCATCCTTGATGTTGCGCTTGAGTTCGGCACCGGCGGGACCGTAGTCCCAGAAGCCGTTGATGCCGCCGTAGATTTCCGAGGATTGGAAGATGAACCCGCGCCGCTTGCAGAGCGCGACGATCTTTTCCATCAAGGGCGGCGTAGCTGGCTTTTTCTCCGTCATAGTGTGAGCCACGAGGTGGCAACGCCACTCGTGGCAAGGGCGGACTATGGCGAAAGCACGGCTTCAAGTCAAGGCACGGGCCGCGTGTGGCTCACTGGAAGTTGATGAGTTGCATGCGGTAGAATTGGTTCGACGCAACCACGAAATCGCTGATTTCGGTGAGCGGCAGGCTTCCGGTGACGGTGACGCTCGAGGAATAATTCGTCCAGGTCATCAGGTCGAAACTCTTCTGGATCGTGAAGGTGGTGATGTTCGTGCTCGTCGGAGCGGTCACGAGAAACTGCACGCCAACACTGTTGTCCGACGGGTAGCAGACGATCCCCGTAATGCCCGCCGTGACGCCGGCGGCGTTGCTGACCATCAGGCCGGCGTGCGCTGCTCCCGTGGTGGCCAACCAGGCCGCGGCTATCACGAGTGTTCTCAGTCGCTTGCATTTACTCCTTGCTCGAACTGTTTTCATAACCAAAACACCTCCAAGTGGTTTTAGACTTTGTCCGTTTGGTGATATGACACGTCTGCCCGGCATCAATGTTGATAGGCGCCGATATCCCAGTTGCCATTCGCAGGCCGGAGCACGCCAGTGATGTCGGCGTTCAGCCCGGGCAGATTCAGTGATCCGAGGTTCACGCCGGCCCCGATGCAGGGTGAGTTGCTCTGCAAATCATAGTTGTTTTGCAGTGAATTCGTGGCGGATCCATACGCTAGGCTCACAAACTGCGGATCGTTGGTCGTTCCATGGGGCTCGAAGCCGACGCTGCGGGCCGCGGCCAACCCGCCGTGGATGTTGAACCCGGGTTGGTTGTTCCACCAGAACCAGGTGTCGGCGGTGTTCTGGGAATGCCAGTCGTTGTAGTCCACCGTCCATTGGGCCACCGGGTACTGGTTGGTGACCACGCCCAGCAGCAGCACGGTCGCATCCGACCCCTGATTGTAGAAACTGTAGGCCAGGTTGTTCTCCACTTGGAGGTAGGCGTTGGCCGGCCAGGTGATCGGCGGCGACAGGCAGCCGCAGGCGCCCCAGGAAAGCGCCGAACTGGCGGCGGCACTGGGCGTGTTGACGATGATCGTGTTGTTGAGAATCCGAATGGTCCCGCCCTGATTCAACTCGTAGGAGATGGTCACCGGGGGCGCGCCGCCGCCGCTCCAACTGTTGGTGGTCAGGATGCCGGTGGAATTGCCGTAGACCGCCTGGCCGCTGAAGGCAATGCCGGCATTGGGATTGTCGAACAGGTTGTTGTAGACGTTCACGCTCGGGGCGTATTCCAGGTAGATGTCGGCGGTGAACACCTCGGCGGTGTGCGTGGTCTGAAAAACATTATTGTAGATGTTGTTGTGTACGCCGCAGCTCACGTTGGTGTTACCGGTGCGGAAGAAGATCGGGTCCTGATGCGGCGGTCCCACAAAGCAGGTCGAGCACGAAGCGGGTTCGTTCTCATAGCCGCGCCAATAGGGCGGAGAATACGCCCAGCCCATGCCGGAGAACGTGTTGCCGTTGACCGACAGGTAATCGAGGTTGCCCGAGACGGCCCCGAAGTCGATGCCCCAGACCATGAAATCGTGCAGGTAATTGGCGACGAAGGTCACGTTCGAAGAGCTCTGATACCAGCCGAACTCGATGCCGGTATGGACGTGGGTGAACTCGCAGTTGGTGACGACCAGATTGACGCCGCCGTGAACGACGATGCCTTCGGAGGCGTCGCGGCTGTCGGAGTTGCCCACCGAATTGCCGTCCATCGGGATGGTGTTGAACGTGTAGCCGAGATTGTGAATGTAGCAGTTTTCAATGAGGGAGTTATTGAGCGAACCGTAGACGAAGATGCCATAGCCTTGCTTGCTGGGCACGCCCGTGCCGGGATCGGGCGGCAATGTGGCCGAGCCGCCAATCGGGCCGATCTCCAGATTGTTGAATACCAGGCCGCTCACGGTGCCGCCGGTGTAGAAGGCCGCAATGTAATTGCTGGAGTAATTGTCGGTGAAGATCGCCCGCCCGGTGCCCCAGGTGCCGGCGCTGTTGCCATCGTAGGTAATGGGGCTGGATGCCGAGCTGCTCCAGTTCAGGCCGATGCCGGTCTGATAGGGCACCGCGCCATCGCCGACCAGGACATATTGCACGCCGCCCTTGAAGTATACCGTGTCGCCGGGACTGAGTGCTGTGTTGCCCGCCGTGCCGGTGGCGGCGGGATCGCCGGGACAATGTTTCCAGGGCGCAGCGGCGTTTGTTCCCGGATTCGAGTCCGAGCCGGCGGAATAATCCACGTAGAAACCGGGTGCGGACGGATCGCCTTGAGGTGCCGGCGGCGTCGTGATGCAGGCCTCGGCGCTGGGGGAAGCATCGTTGCCGCCGACATCGTAGGCGACAATCGTGTAGCAATACGATGTGCTCGGCACAACACTGGTGTCGACGAATTCTGTCTGGGTCGTTGTTTCTACCAATGTGCCATTGCGGTAGACCTGATAGCCGGCAAGTCCGGGCCCGCCGGTGTCGGTGGAGCTATTCCAACGCAGCGTGACCTCCGACGAAGAGTTCTCGGTTGCCATGAGGGCCGTGACCATTAAGGGAAGTATTGTTTGGCCAGATGGCTGGACGGTTCCATCAGGCGTGACATTTGACGCATCAACAGTCGCATTGGTGGCGGCAGATGAATCGTCAGTGGTGGCAGACGGATCGATTGGGGCTACGTCACTATTGACGGGCGCCGAATCGGTTCCCGACGGAGCTGGGGCTGCGGGATCGGGGCCGTTGTTGTCAGCGTCCTGATAATTACTCCAGGCGGCGCGAGGCGTCGGCCATGACCCCCAGCCAGCGCCGTCCCAGGTTTGAGCCGAACTCGTAGTAGGTGCAACCAACCAACTGAATGCGAGCGCGATGGTAAGAATGAAAATGCCATGATCACGAATCGTTCCCAGCCGGTGACCGAAGGAACCTGGTATTCGCTTCGCTTCGGTCGCACGTCCACAGACCGGGCGGAGGAACGTGTCGGGCACGGCTGCCGTTGTCTGGGTGGTTTTCATCATGACAAACGCTAACGGCATTCGTGGAGAAACTGAAATTACTGGGTTCCCTATATTCGGCCGGGAAATCACCCTAGAAAATTCACGCTGAAAAAGCTGTGGCTGCTTCCAGCGGCTATGGGCAAATGCGCGACAAGAATAAATACGCTTCTGGGTAATCTCCGGGCAGGAGATGCTTGGGCGGTGCTTCATAGACTGTTGTTCCTTTCAGCTTCATGGCTGTTTAAAGGATCACTCCCTACCGACGCGTACGCTCAACAACTGCGTGACGACCGTGCTCGTTTCGGGGTGAAGAAAACAACAGCGGCAGCAACAATACAGAACGGCGACGTGACCGTGTTGGGTGAACCTGTGGCTTTTGTTACGTAAAACAGACTGACATTACTGTGCTACTCCTGAATCTCTAACATTTGTGCGGCGAAACTCTCGCCGAACGCCACCGGCAGTGTCGGATATTCACACACGAAAGTCAAGGTATTCCTTTGGTTCTTTTGGGGTAGTGTCGAAATTTGAGACGTTCGCCTGGCAGGATCAATTTGGGCGGGGTCGGACCGGAGGGCGCCATCCGGCATGGAGCTGGTGGAACCTGATGACCTCGAGAGAATTCACCCGGGGAAAGCCGTGGCTGCTTCAGGCGGCGATAATCTGGTTACGGATGGCGTAGCGGACGAGGTCGGTTACGGAATGCAGGTCGAGTTTGTGCATGACCTTGGCCCGGTGCGCATCCACCGTCTTGACGCTGACGCCGAGCGCGACAGCAACCTCTTTGTTGGTCTTGCCCTCGGTCAAGAGTTGGACAATCTCGCGTTCGCGTGCCGTCAGGTGCTGCACCGGGCCAGCCGCGCCTTTCCCAGTTTTCCCAGGGTTCAGGTAACCACTCAACACCACTTCCGAGACCTTCCCCGTGAAGAACGGCTGGTGCTGGGCGAGTGATTCAACGGCGGAAACCAACAGGCGCGCCGTGTCCGCTTTCAGAATGTAGCCGTGCGCACCGGCGGCGAGCACCTCGCTCACCAACTTCTCGGACTCGTGCATGGTGAGGATCAGTACTTCGGCTTTGGGAATCGCCTTGCGAATCTGGCGCGCGGCCTCCAGGCCATTCAGTTCCGGCATCGTCACGTCCAACACGATCACGTCGGGCCCCAGTTGCCTGGCCAACTCCACCGCTTGCCGGCCGTTGACCGCCTCCCCGCAAACTTTCCAGCCGGGCTGGTTTTCCAACACCGCCCGCAATCCCTTCCGCACCAGTTCGTGGTCATCGGCTATCAAGATTTGCATGGTCTTCATCCGTACTGGCCTCCCCGGGCGCGATGGCCCGCACAGTTGTTCCCTTTCCCTGACCCCTCGATTCAATCTCGAACCGGCCGCCCAATTGACGCACGCGTTCCCGCATGCCGGCCAGCCCCACGCCCGCTTTCGCCACGGTGCCGTCGCCCCGAACGCGCAGTCCACAGCCTTGATCGGTCACTTCGAGCACGACATTGCCGTTCTCACGCGCGATCCGAATCGTGGCGGTCGGACTGCCGGAATGGCGATGGACGTTGCCCAGACTTTCCTGCACCACCCGAAACAGTGCCCGCTCCGTCTCGGCGGGCAATCGTCCCAAGGACGGGCTGGTGTCCAGCGTCACCTTGATCCCGCTGCGTTGCGAAAACCCGGCGGCGTACTCCTGTACGGCGCCAGTCAGGCCCAATTCATCCAATGACGGCGGGTGCAGTTGGTACGCCATTGTTCGCAGTTCGCGCTGGCTCTGCTCGATGATCGCCTGGCTGTCGGCGAGGAGATTGTCGACGGAGACATCCCGGCCGGCGGTGCGTTGTTGCACAAGGCCGAGGTTCATCGCCAGGGCCATCAACTCTTGGGCGGTCGAATCGTGTAGTTCGCGGCCGATCCGCCGGCGTTCTTCGTCCCGCGACCGCAACAGATGACCAGAGAGCTGGCGCACTTCGTCCTCCGCCTGTTTGCGTTCGGTGATGTCGCGCACCACACCGGCGAGTTGGACGAGCGTGCCGGCCTTGTCGGCCAGCGGGGTCAGGGTGACTTCGCCCACGCGCTGGCCGGCCGGGTAAGCGGCGCTGCCTTCCCAGCTCACGGTCTTGCGTTCCCGAATCGCTTCCTGGAATTTGCTCCGCACCCGAGCATGGGAAGTTCCCGGTAGAACTTCCTCGATCCGTTTGCCAACCACTTGTTCCCGGGTGAGACCGGTCACTTTCAGAAAGGCGGCATTGACGCAGAGGAACCGGCAGCAGTCGTCGGCTTCGACTTCAAGCAGGAACAGGCAATCGGAAACACCTTGAAAGATCAGCGCGAGGTGCTGTTGCTGGATGGCGATCCGCTTCAGCAGGAAGGCGGCGAACCCAAAATACCCCGCGCCCGTGATCATGACAAACGCCAGTCCCTTCAGCAGTTCGAAGTCGCGCAACTGGTCAATGGACCAGGCTGCGCCGGCCGCAATTCGGCCCGACAAGAAAATATACGCGCTGCACAGGACCATGTACCCCAGCGCGAGGCACAGGGACACCCCGGTCGGATGAGCGGCGACACGCCCCAGCCGGCTTGAGGAGCCAGCCATCACCCTGATCAGCTTTCTGGCCAGATGGGCGCTGATTCGCTCCTGGCGGTGTAGAGCGCTGGCGGCTTTCTCCATAGATGCGGTACTCATGAGATCCTCCCTCAGGGTCCGTCGCGGCTTTTTGCGTTAACTTCCTGTTTCCTTGAGCCGGTCATCGTGCTTTCGGAGCGAGAAAGAGATCCGGCCAACGGTACGTCAGTTGCCAAACGGGATGATGAGCCGCACGCCGACATACGGCCTGCTACCCTGCCACATGTCGAGGTCGAGCTTCACCCGCGGGCTACTTCGCGACGCTCCAAGTGAAATGGCCCGCGTGCGGCGCAGGCTGCCCTGATCAAAGCTGAAGTCGGCTTGGTTCTCGACGTTCTTGGTGAAGCGATCGAGCGCAAATACGGCTGTGTCCAGACCGTATTTGGCGGTCTCGATCTGCCGTTTGATGAGCGACGGAGATTTTTGCGGCGGGCTGTATTCTGCTTCAAAACGCTCCCACACCTCGGTGTCCGTCAGCTTGCGCTGGGGCATCAGTATCGACTGCAGCTCACGCTCGGCAGGCGCCTGATGGTCGGTCCGTTCGCTGATTTTGCTCCGGATGGACGCCGCTGTAATCGGAGAAACCGACAAGTAGGTCATCAAGGACGAGGACTCGGGTTGTTGCGCCGTGGCGGACGGAACGGCTGACCAGCAGGAAACACACGCGACCGTCCCCGATATGGTCGAGCGCCAGTAGCTGCGGATACTGTGTTTGCTGCAACTGTTCACGACAATCTCCCATTCCCGTGGCGTGCTAATCCTTCTTTTCGTCGTTCTTGTCGGCCTTCTGCTCGGTTGGTTCCCTGGTCGCGGCAGGCCGCTCGGCCGCAGGCTTGGACTCAACCTTCGCCTCTGGTTTGCTCTCCGGCTTCGCTTCCACAGCGGTAGGAGCGGGTTGTTTCTTCTCGCTCTCCGTCACTTGCGCTTTTTCCTGCTGCGCGTGTTTCTCTGCGTCGAGCTTCGTAACTCGGTTCTGCTCGTCAGCTTGGACGACTTCCTTCTTCGTTGTCGCCGCCTGCGGCTCCGCCGTTGTCACAACCGGTTTTGCAACCTGTCGTGGCTCGCTCGCGGGAAGTGCTTTCGAAGCCTGGCTGCGAACCGGCGTCTGGACTGCTTTCTCACTGGTCGATGTTGACGTCGGGTGCTTGGCGACGACCTTCGCTTCCTCTTTGTTGCGCAGTTCGCGAACCGGTACCGCTTGGATCGTTCGTCCGCTTGCCTTTTCGATGACGGCAGTAGCCGGGCCTTTCTTGTTGATCACGGTCTTATTGATGGCGATCTTATCCACAATCACCGTCTTGGGACTAACGGGTTCCAGAAACCGGCGTTCCTCAACCGTGACATACCCCCTCGACGCAACGCTTCTTCCCCAAAACATCCCCGACGGACCCAAGGGCGCCCAGCCGACGTATCCGCCGCCTTCTCGCCAGGAAACCCACGCCGGTGCCCATTGTATCTGCGGCACCCAATACCAGCCAAATTGCGGATCAAAATCCCAGCCGCCATAATGGTACGTGGCCCAGGCCCACGGCTCATCGCTGACCCAGTACCAGCCGGCGTCGGTTTGCTGCCAGTAGCCGTTGGAATAGGGACTCCAACCAGTGGCCACTCCGCCCGGTATCCAACAGCTTCCGTAGGATCCAACCACCTGCCAGCGCCCGTACGGGCTGAGGGGTTGATAGAAATCGCTTTGGGTGTGAATCGCCACGACCGAGACTCCTACTGATACCTCGGCTGCGAAGCTTGTGTACCCAGTCAACGCCCACAACAGCGCAGTGCAGAACACGAATCCGACTTTGCCGGCCAAATGCTTGGTTCCATTCATGTAGTTACTCCTCTGCTCAATAGATCAAGAACCCGTCGTTGTTCTCGAAACACAACGATGTGGGCATCAACGCCGAGCCGGATGATTCCTCTGGCTCTGCGATTCCCGCAGACGCCGTAAGCGGTCTCGATGAGATTGCCGAACGTCAATGCCCTGTTCTTGCGATTGGCTTTCATGCCACAACGATAACCTCGGAAGCCCTGTGGGCGCTATGGGGTGTTAACCTATGGGGCATTCACCCCACCGGGGGATTTTAGGAAACAAAGCGCTACGGGGTGGCAGGAATGGGCAAGGGCTCGACACCCAAGGCGATTCTTTCGTTTACCAACTGCCTTGCCGCTCCCCCCAGGAATGCGGGGGACTTCGAAGTGCACCGGTGTGCGGCTCGCACCGTAGGCTGCCTGCTTTCGGCCTCCGGGCTTGCTCAAGCACGTGCCTGCATCTGCCTGGTGATGGCACGGTTATTGCACCTTGCGACCCGCCTGCCTTGTCGATTTGATGGCAGAAATGGGCGTTCGGTGAATGCCAAGATGCAAACAATCGTGTCGAGGTTCGACCGACGGGACGGACGGCGATGACGCTGCGCCGCAAGATACTCCTGATCATCGGGGTCACACTGGTGGCGCTCATTCTGGGGTTGTACAAGGTGTCCTCCTCAATTCTGCTCACCGATTTTTCCCGACTCGAGCGGTGCGATGTTGTGCGCGACGTGAAGTGGTCGAAGAGCGCCTTGGAGCACGAGTTGGCAGACCTGAGTGACAAGGCCGAAGAGTGGGCGGCCAGGGATGACACCTACCAGTTTATCCAGGATCACAACCAGAAATACATTCGCGCCAATTTTGGCGATTCGACGTTTGCCGACCTGCGGCTGAATTTCGTTGTCCTCTTGAATCGCGATGGGCAGGTGGTGTGGAGCAATGGGTTTGATCTGCGAGCAGCAAAGGAGGCGCCCGTACCCGACAGTTTCTTGCGGTTGTTGACGAGGGAGAGCCTCCTACTGGACCACCCGGGTGTTGACAGCGTTCATGCGGGACCGGTGTTGTTGCCCGAAGGCGTCACGTTGGTGGTTTCGAGGCCGATTGTGACCGGGCAACATGCCGGGCCGGTCCTCGGCACGCTGATGGTTGGCCGATATCTGAACGTGGCGGCGATGAAGCGGTTCACCGATGCGGCCCATTTGATGTTGATGGTGCATCGAGTGGATGATCCGAAGTTGCCGGCGGATTTCCGAACGGTATTGGCCCGGGGACACGGGGCCAATCGGATATACGTGCATTCTCTGGTGGGCGACTGGATCGGGGGTTATGTCGTGTGCGACGACATTTTCGGGAAACCCGCCGTGATACTGCGGGTGGAGAAGCCCCGCGACATCTTCGCGCAGGGACTGGGCACCATCCGATTGTTGGGGACATCGCTCCTGGTCATTGGATTGTGTTTCGGAGCTTCCATGGCTGTGTTGCTGGAACGGCTGGTCCTGGCGCGGTTGGCAAGGCTGATTGGGGACGTCAATCGAATTGGGAGCCAGAGTGATGTGACCGCGCGTGTGGCGGTTGATGGTCGGGACGAACTGGCTGGTTTGGCAAGCGCCCTGAACAAAATGCTGGATGCCCTGCAGCACTCGCAGGCCAAATTGCGCGAGAGCGTGACGCAGCAGCAGTTGGCGGCTGATCGCTTGCGGTTGCAGGGGGCAGCGCTGGATTCCGCAGCCAACGCCGTCGTGGTTACCGACCGCGACGGAACCATCGAATGGGTCAACCCGGCCTTCACCAAGTTAACCGGGTACACGTTCGCGGAAGTTTATGGAGAGATGTGGTCAACGCTCAAGGCCGATGGCCACGAGCCGGCGGTTTACGACAAGCTTTGGCAAACTATTCTTTCCAGCCAGGTCTGGCACGGAGAATTGGTCAGTTACCGCAAGGACGGAACCCGGTACACGGCCCGGATGACGATTGCTCCCGTGACCAACGAACAAGGGCAGGTCGCGCACTTCATTGCCATCAAGGAGGACATCACCGAGCAAAAGACGTTGCAGGAGCAGTTCCTGCAGGCCCAAAAGGTCGAAGCGGTGGGGCGGCTGGCCGGGGGTGTGGCGCATGATTTCAACAATATCCTGACGGCCATCAACGGGTACACGGAACTGTTGCTGCGCAAGCTGCCTCCCGAGGATGCGCGGTTTCGCCTGGCGGAGCAAATCCGCAAATCGGTGGAACGGGCGGGTGGCCTGACGCGACAGTTGCTGGCGTTCAGCCGCAAGCAGGCGCTTCAACCGCGGATACTCGACCTGAGCAATATCGTCACGGACATCGAGAAAATGCTCCGGCGGTTGATCGGCGAGGACATCGAGTTGCACACGATACGCGGCGCGGCCGTCGGAAACGTTCGGGCCGATCCTGCCCAGATCGAGCAGGTGATCATGAATCTCGCTGTGAACGCGCGCGATGCCATGCCCAACGGCGGCAAGCTCATCATCGAGGTGGCGCGGGCGACGCTTCGCGAAGACTACACGCGCCTGCATGGCGACGTGGAACCCGGAGAATACGTCATGCTCTCCGTCACCGACACGGGATCGGGGATGACCGAGGACGTGAAAGCGCACATTTTCGAGCCGTTTTTCACCACCAAACCGCAGGGGAAAGGCACAGGACTCGGCTTGGCGACCTGCTACGGAATTGTCAAACAGAGTGGGGGCCACATCGACGTATTTACCGAACCTGGCCGGGGCACCACGTTCAAGATTTACCTGCCGCGAGTCGAGGCGAATGCGGATCAGCAACCCGAGCGACCGAAGATTCTGGAATGGGCGACCGGCAAGGAGACCATTCTGGTGGCCGAGGATGAGGCGGACGTGCGCAACCTCACGGTCGGCATCCTGCGCGATCTGGGGTATCGCGTGATGGAGGCGAGCAACGGCGAAGAAGGGATTCGTGTGGCGGAGCAGAACGCCGAGGACAAGATCGATTTGCTCTTTACGGACATCGTGATGCCCCAACTGGACGGCAAACAGTTGGCGGATTGGTTTGGGACAGCCCGCCCGGACACCAAGATCCTGTTCACTTCAGGTTACACCGCGGATGCCATGATCCAACACGGAATCTCCGAGGAGCGAATCGCCTTCCTGGAAAAGCCCTTTACGCCCGAAATTCTGGCACAGAGAGTGCGGGAAGTACTCGATGGCCAGGAGCCGGGGCCTGTTAGCCGTACAGAGATGGAGTCATGACGAATATGCCGCACTTGAATTTCCTTGATGAGTCCGTTTTCTCTTTCCCTCCGGAATGGATCAAGTCAGCGCTGGTCCTGGCGCTGATCACCGTCTGGATGGTCATCGTGTTGTTCACCTACCTGAACTACGCGACCCGGCGCAATCATCTCAGGCTGTGGACGGTCGCGTGGATGTTCTACTCGGTGTATCTGGCGGCGTCGATCGGACTGGAGGAATCCCCGCACGTGCCATTTTTGCTGATGGCGTCCCGAGCGTGCATCGGCATCAGCGCGCTGTTCATGTTTTGGGGCAGTTTTCAACTGTCAGAAGTCAAGCGCGACCAGCGCGAGCTGGCGTTGGCAACGATGCTGATTATCATCTGGAGCTACTTCGCGGCGTATCGCGGTGGGGACGGGCTGTGGTTTACGTTGCCGGTATTTCTATTGTTGGCCGGAGCGGGTGTCTACACCGGCGTCCTGTATATCCGCGCCCGGCGGCGGTCCCGGGGCAGCAGGATCCTCGGCATCGGTTTCCTTCTGTGGGGCATCCACTTGATCGGATTCCCGTTGGCGAGCGGCTCGCAAGTCTTGATGGCCGTCGCGTATCTGACCTCGGCGATTCTGGCGCTGCTGATCGTGGTGGGCATGGTGGTCGAGGACAACGTCAATCTGTCCGAGCACGACTACCACACGTTGTTTGATTCTTCCGGCGAGGCGATCTTCCTGCTCGATCCCAATGCGCTTCGCGTGTTGCAGGCCAACCAGGCCGCGCTCCGACTAAGTGGTCGGAACGCCGGCGAACTCATCGGTCGGCAGTTTATTGAGTTCTGCCCCGGACTGCTGGCGGCGCTTGCGAGCGTGGACGGGTCAGCGGCGGCGGCTGTGAATGAAGCGGGCCGCGAGCTTCAGTTCCTGCGTCCCGACGGCAGCGAATTCCCGTGTGAAGGAGATGCGAGTTTGGTCCATTGCCCGAAAGGCCCCGTGCTCCTGCTCAGTGTTCGAGACATTACGGCCCGTAAACAGGCCGAGCAATCTCTTCGCGAGAGCACGTGTCAACTTGCCAGCACGGTGGCAGAGCTACGCGAAACACAAAAGCAGGTTGTACAACAGGAACGATTGCGGGCCCTGGCGCAGATGGCAAGTGGTGTCGCCCACGATTTCAACAACGTTCTGGCGAAGATCCTGGGGTTCAACGAACTGTTGCTGGCCTGGCCGGAGAATCTTAATGACAAGGACAAGGTCAAGAAATACATCCAGATGACCAGTGCTGCGGCGCAAGAGGCCGTCAACATCGTCAATCGGCTTCGCGAGTTCTATCGCCACCGGAAGGAGTCCGACGTTTACCAGCCAGTCGACGTCAATGAAATTGTGACCCAAGCCGTCGTGCTAACCCAGCCGAAATGGAAGGACCAAATGATGGCCAGCGGCGCGACGGTCGTGGTGGAAACCGATCTAAAGGATGTCCCGCCAGTCCGCGGCAGTGAGTCCGACCTGCGCGAGTCGCTGATCAACTTGCTGTTCAACGCCGTCGACGCGGTGCCCCAGGGAGGTACGATCACGGTGGCGACCGGCACGGAAGACAATTCGGTGGTCATCCAGGTGCGGGACACGGGCCGGGGCATGACCGAAGAAGTCCGGCAGCGCTGTTTCGAACCGTTCTTCACCACGAAGGGAGAACGGGGCACGGGCCTTGGCCTGGCGATTGTTTACGGAATCGTACAGCGTCATGGAGGTTCGATCGATGTTCAGAGCGAGCCCGGTAAGGGGACGGTTTTCGTCATTCGACTGCCGATATTCCAGGCGGAGGGCGGGGAACTGGTGACCAGCAGTGCGGCACCGTCGCGTCCGTTGCGAGTGCTGTTGGTGGAAGACGAACCGCAGGTCCGCGACATTGAGGCGGAATATTTGCGGGGCGATGGGCACTTTGTTGAGACCGCTGCGGACGGTCGAGAAGCCCTGGAACGGTTCGCGCAATGGGGCTACGACCTCGTAGTGGCGGATCGTGCGATGCCGGAAATGAATGGCGACCAGTTGACGGCGGCCATCAAGCAGATGTCCCCCAAAACCCCTGTGGTAATGGTGACAGGCTTTGCTGACATGCCCGTGGAGGATGGTACCGATCCAGCGCACCAGCCGAACCTGATTCTGCGCAAGCCAATCACCCAGATGACGTTGCGACAGGCCATTACGCGTGTCCTGTCACCAGCGCCAGCGCCTGCCAAACCCGCCCCGACGCTCGTCCATTTCGGATAAGTGGAACACAAGCTGCTCCTAGAAGTACCAAAGAAGGATGGATGCCTAATGAGCAAGACAAAGGTTTTGATTGTGGACGACGATATTGCGACGAGCCGGCTCCTCGCAACGGGTTTGGAGAAGACAGGTTCGTTTCAGGTCGTCGTCGAGAATGTAGCGACACGCGCCCCCTCGACCGCACATGAGTTCCGGCCCGGCGTGATTTTGCTCGATGTATGCATGCCCGGCGCGGATGGCGGCGATGTCGCGTTCCGCATTCACAACGACCCGTCATTACGATCGACGCCGATCGTTTTCCTGACGTCACTGGTTTCCGGACAAGAAGCCACCACACAATCCGTGTTGCGCGGGGGCTACGAGTTTCTTCCGAAGCCGGCGAGTATCACGAAGGTGATCGAGTGCATTGATCGGCATCTCGGCAGGGGAAGCGAAGCCGCCGCGAACGTTTCGCGAACGTAACGCCTGGCAGGCGACGGTGCCCGGATCTCGATGGCGAGACTGTTCAGGATTGTACGGGGAGCCAACCCGCTCGTCCGTCCGAAACCAGGCATTTCTGCATCTTCCAGCGAGATTGGGAGCGAGCGCGTCCCCTGTTGCGCGATTTTGCGACAAAGCTGAGGTTCGGTCGCCGATGGCATTCCCGGTGCTTGATTAACAGCCAGATGGGTTGCCCTTGGAACTACTGCGGCGTCAGTAAGTTGGACACGAGACATGCGTGGGGCCAGGGTCGGCCCGGTGGAAGGAAATTACGACAATGCATTTGATCACCGACAGGTCGATTCGCGGGAAGTTGATGTGGATCAGCATGCTCACCAGCACGGTGGCCGTCATTCTGGCGTGCGTTGCCTTTGGGCTCTACGAGATGATCAACTACCGCCACCAGATGACCCGTGATCTGTCGGTGCTGACGCAAATGATCGAGGAGGAACAGGCCGCCGGGCGTCAGCTTTCCGATCCTGAGGTGGTTAAGGAAGTGAACTCCTGGGCAAGCAAACAGCACTCCATCGCCCTCGCGTGTGTGTACAGCAAAGATGGCAAGCTCGTCATCAAGTACGCCCGTGACGATGTCAAGCCCCAGCGCGAAGTGCCCGCGTTGTTGGGAGACGACATCGACCGCATCGAAGGCGGTCACCTGGTGGTGTATCAGCCGATCCTCCTCCAGGGACGGAAGGCGGGAACCGTGTTCATCCGCGCCGATTTTCGCTGGCTCACGGACCGCTTCGTGGAGGAGTTGCGGATTGTGGCGATCATTTTGCTGCTCTCCTGGCTGGTCTCGCTGCTGCTGTCGTCCCGCTTGCAACAGTTTATCTCGGGGCCGATCCTCGATCTCGTCCGGTCCACGCGAACCGTTTCGGAGACGCGTGATTACTCGGTGCGCGCCGTCAAGTCCTCCACCGATGAAATCGGTTTGTTGGTCGATGAGTTCAACGAGATGCTCCAGCAGATCCAGCAGCAGGACGAGGCATTGTGGGGCGCCAAAGAGAAAGCGGAGTTGGCCACTCGCGCCAAGAGTGAGTTCCTGGCAAACATGAGCCACGAGATTCGCACGCCGATGAACGGAATCATCGGCATGGCCGATCTGGCGCTGGATACCGACCTGTCACCCGATCAGCGGGAATACCTCGATACCGTCAAGCTTTCCGCGGAGACGCTGCTGCAGTTGATCAACGACATCCTGGATTTCTCCAAGATCGAGGCGGGAAAACTCGAGCTCGATCCGATCGACTTCAGTCTGCGTGACAATCTGGGAGACACACTCAAGACCCTGGCCATTCGCGCCCACCAGAAGGGCCTCGAGTTGGCGGCCCACATCCTCCCCGATGTGCCCGATGAACTGGTTGGCGACCCGGTTCGACTGCGGCAAATCATCGTCAATCTCATCGGCAACGCGCTCAAATTTACTGAACGGGGTGAGGTGGTCGTCCAGGTCACTGTCGATGGCCAGGAAGGGGACGATCTGTGCCTGCATTTTGCCGTCAGCGACACGGGCATTGGCATTCCCGAGGACAAACAGGGGGTGATCTTCGAAGCGTTCGCCCAAGCCGACGGTTCGACCACGCGCAAGTACGGCGGCACCGGTTTGGGTCTGGCCATCTGCTGTCAGTTGGTCAAGATGATGGGCGGCAAAATCTGGGTGGAAAGCGAAGTGGACAAGGGCAGCACGTTTCATTTCACGGCGCAGATGCGCCGGTCGAAAAATCTTCCGTCCCGGCTGCCCGCGCAACAAGCCGACCTGGAAGGTCTGCCGGTGTTGGTGGTCGATGACAATGCCACCAACCGTCGCATTTTGGAAGAGGTCCTGCGCCACTGGCATGCGAAGCCGGTGATCGCCGGCAGCGCCGCCGCTGCCTTCGCGGGAATGAAGAAGGCTCACACTCGTGGAGAACCATTCCGGGTGGTCTTGTTGGATTGCCTGATGCCCGAGACAGATGGATTTGGTCTGGCCGCGCAGATTCGCCAGGATCCGGAGCTGACCGCGACGAAGTTGATCATGCTCTCTTCCGCCGGCCAGGCCAGGATTGCTTCCCAATGCCGGGAAATGGGATTGGCAGGGTACCTGACCAAGCCGGTCAAACAGTCGGAGCTTTTTGACACCATCGTTGCGGCACTGGGGATTCGGAGCGAGCCGATTCAACAACCGGCGGAGGCCAAGCCGTCCCCGGCGGGCGCTTCGCGCAAGTTGCGGGTACTCCTGGCGGAGGATAACGCTGTCAACCAGCGGTTGGTCGTCAAGCTGATGCAAAAACACGGGCACGAGCTTGTCGCCGTCAACAACGGCGTGGAAGCCCTCGACGTGCTGGAGCGAGAGACGTTTGACGTGGTCCTCATGGATGTGCAGATGCCAGAGATGGGCGGATTCGAAGCCACGGCGCGCCTCCGCGAGCGCGAGAAGTCCACCGGCCAACATGTTCCGGTGATTGCCATGACCGCCCACGCGCTCAAAGGCGACCGCGAGCGATGTCTGGAAGCCGGGATGGACGACTACGTGCCGAAACCCCTTCAGGCGGCGTCATTGTTTGAAGCGATCGACCGCCTGGTGCCGAACCCGTCGCTGATCGCCAGTGTACCGGAGAAACTCCCTGCGGATGAAGCGGCGCCTGCGGCGAGCGCGAACGTTTTTGACCGCGAGGCCGCCCTGGCCATGATCGATGGCGACACAGAGCTTTTTGGTGAGCTGGTGGGATTATTCGCGACCGAGTCGGTGGAATTACTCAACCAGATTCACGAGTCGATTACGCGGCGCGATGCAAAACTTCTGGAAAGGTCGGCGCACTCGCTAAAGGGATCCGCCGCCGCCTTTTGCGCCGAGACGGCCCGAGCCATGGCCCAGCGGTTGGAGGGCATGGGGGCCCGCGGTGAGTTCGGCGGGGCCGACGTTGTCGCCGCCGAGTTGCGGGAGGAAGTCACGCGATTGATCCAGGTGCTTTCACCCTATCGGAAGGAGGGTGCGGTGTGCGAATCCTGATTGCGGAAGACGACGCGGTATCACGCCGTCTGCTGGAAACCACCCTCACCAAATGGGGCTATGAAGCCATCGTCACCACGGATGGGTTGCAGGCCCTTGACGTGTTGAGCCAGCCCGATGCGCCGTCCTTGGCCATCTTGGACTGGATGATGCCGGGCATGGACGGCGCGGAAGTGTGCCGTCGGGCACGGAGCCAGGAAATGGGGCGGCTACTGTACATCATTCTGCTCACCGCCAAGGGCCGCAAGGAAGACATTGTCCAAGGGCTGACGGCGGGAGCGGATGATTATATCATCAAGCCGTTTGACCGTTCGGAGTTGAAGGCGCGGATCAATGTGGGCGAACGCATTCTCCGCCTGCAAGCCGAACTGGCCGCGCGCGTCAAGGAGTTGGAACTCGCGCTGACCAATGTCAAACTGCTCCAGGGGTTGTTGCCCATCTGCTGCTACTGCAAGAGGATCCGCAACGACCAGAACTACTGGCAGCAGGTGGACACCTACATCGCCGACCACTCGGAAGCGCAGTTTACGCACGGCATCTGTCCCGAATGCCGGGAGAAGATCGTGAGGCCGGAGTTGGAACGGGTGAAAGTCTAACGAACCGGCCGTTCGCAGTTGACGGGTTTCAGCGCCGGTTTTGCAGGAAACTGGCGATCAATTCTTTCGGCGAGCACGTGGCCGTGCCGACCTTGCCTACCACCACGCCGGCCGCGTGATTGGAGATTTCCGCGGCGTCCACCGCGTCGGCCTTCGCCGCCAGCGCCAGCACCAGGGTGGCAATCACCGTATCGCCAGCGCCGGACACATCAAAGACTTCCTGGGCGACGGTCGGAATGTAGTGCGGCCTCTTGCCGGGCCGAAACAGGAACATCCCGTGCTCGCCAAGCGTGACCAGAAGGTTGCGGGGTTTCCACGTCCTCAAGAGCGCTTGCCCCACGCGCAGAAGCGCTTCGTCGCGCAGTACGTCTTCGACGGGTTCGACGTGGGGCAGGTCGGCGGCGGCAAACGCCTCGGAGCGATTGGGGGTGACCGCCGTCAGGCCGGAGTAACGGATCCGGCTGCGCGAATTCGGGTCCGCCGCCGTGATTTTGCGCGCGTTGTGCGCCAGCCGCTGCATCGCATTGAGCAGCTTCTGGGACAAAAGGCCTTTGGCGTAGTCCTCAAAGATCACGGCGGAAACATTCCCCAGGCGCGACTCGAAATGTTCCAACACGCGGCGCTCGATCTGGGGAGGCAGGTCCGCACACGTTTCCCGGTCAAAGCGCACCACCTGCTGGCCGTGCGCGACAATGCGGGTCTTGAGGGTCGTGGGACGGTTCGGGTCAATGACCAATCCATCCGTGTCCACTCCTTGTTGGTCGAGCAAATCCCGCAAATTCTCGCCGGTGTCATCGTCTCCCAATACGCCGAGGATGGAGACCGACGCGCCCAACGCCCGGAGGTTGCGGGCGACGTTGGCGCCGCCGCCGGGAAAGAGCGACTCGCGGTTGATTTCAACCACCGGCACGGGTGCCTCGGGCGAAATCCGTGACACTTTCCCCCAGAGAAACCGATCGAGCATGACATCGCCGACGACGAGGATGCGTTGTTGGGGGAAGCAGGTGAGGATGTGCTGGAGACGCTTAGCGTTCATTGGGTTTGAGTTGTTCCAGTGTGGCGGCAGCCCACAGCGGAACGAGCAGTTCGTGGTGGCCGATAATGTAGTAGCCTTGGCCGCCCTTGTGGGTGGGGCGGCGGACGACGTTCTCCGCGGGACGATACTGGCGGATCATGTCCAGCGTGACGGTCGTGAAGTTTTCCACGGTGTGGCCGAGGTTGCGAGCGATCGTGAGCGCTTTCAGAAACAACTCGGGCAGGATGACCGCCGAGCCGATGTTGAACACCACGCCGCCTTCGAGTTGAGCCACCACCGACGCGAACTTTTGGAAATCGAGATACGTGGCCTCGCCCAGCACACTGCCATCCGTCGTCGGATGTTGATGGATGATGTCGGTGCCGATGGCGATGTGGACGGTGACGGGGATTTTGCCGACTATGCCCTGGTGCAAAATGCTCAACTCGCGGTTGCGAAACTGGCCGGTGACGATGGCTTCGCCGAGCGCGCGGCCGGCGCCGACACCCTGCTTCACGCCGTCGGCCAGCGCCCGATTCATGAGCCGGCCGGTTTCATCGACCATGCCAAAACTGCCATCATCGAGCCCGCGCTGAACGTCTTCGCTGGTCTCGCCGATGTAGGCCAGCTCGAAGTCATGGATGGCGCCCGCGCCGTTGAAGGCAATCGCGGAGATGACGCCGCGTTTCATGAGATCGAGGAAGATCGGGTTCAGGCCGCACTTGATGGTGTGCGCGCCCATCATGACCACGACGGGTCGGTGGTTGCGGACCGCGGAAACGGTGGCGTCAACGACCGCACGGAAATCGTTGCCGGTGAGGATGCGCGGGAGCGACTCGAAGAATTGGGTGAAGCTGCCACCGGGCTTCCAGGCCCTGGCGAATTCATCGAGATGAACTTTGTTGGGGCGCTCGCGAATCGGGTACGTGCGCACGCGGCCGAAATCAAGCGGGGGAAATTCCATGTCAGGGGGCTGGCTCGTGAGAGCCGCCATTGGATGCCATCGGTGACGGGAAATTGGATGCGTCGCCGTTCTTATCGGTCGCGGCGGGAGGAGCCTTGCCGGTGGTGACGCTGTAGAGGACCAACCTCGCGCTGCCGAA
>Ga0116126_1000282_pt1 | contig 40620 bp, 34 predicted proteins | sample June2015DPH_16_5_FD_89730 | JGI IMG/M metagenome (GOLD analysis project Ga0116126, IMG submission 89730) | Peatland microbial communities from SPRUCE experiment site at the Marcell Experimental Forest, Minnesota, USA - June2015DPH_16_40 | ecosystem: Environmental > Terrestrial > Soil > Wetlands...
AGATGAGCGCCGCCGCCGTGACTGACCAGGGAACCATTCAAGCCATCGCCATCGGTGACGGGAGGACCATCGCGTTCGACCCGACAGGCACCATCGCGTGGTCGACGAGCGCGATCAAGGACAACGCGGCATGGCGGAACGTTAATTTTGCGAACGGTGATCTGATCGGCGACGGGCGGCGGGAGTGGGCGTTCCTGGAGGCGTCGGGTGATCTTGTCATCGCCTCCGTGCTGGGCGAGAAACTCGGCACGATTCCGGCTCAAAAAGGGATCGAGAGTTTCGCCATCGCGAACACCCCGGGCGCCGGCGGGATACTTGTGACTCTGAAGTCCGGCGCGATGCAAGCGTATCGATTTGCGCCCTCGCCGATCACGGCCAGCACTGGGAAGATTGAAATCGCTCGGTAGCGGTGTTGTCCAGCCGTCCGCCGGCCGGCAACCTGGAGCATCGGCATGAACTGTCAAGAGTCAGGCGATGCGCCCCTTGCTTGCGGGTTCTGGTCTATCATTCTGCTGCGCGATAGAGTTCCTTGCCGTTCTCGCCGTCATGCGAATGGCGCAATGGCAACACCCCCGCCGGGGCGCGGCGCAATTGGTCGGGGACGCGCACTCCCGGACTTCCTTTGGCCGGGGTCACGCCGCCGTCGGCCAGCCACCGCACTCCGGTGACGTAACTGGCCTCGTCCGAGGCGAGGAACGTAACGACGTTGGCGATTTCTTCGGGAGTACCGCGGCGGCCGAGGGGCACTCCGTCGTCGATGGAATTGGCCATCGTCTCGCTCATCGGGCCTTTGCCCGGGCGCGTCCAAGCGGTATCGATGGGTCCGGGACAGACACAGTTGGCGCGCACGCCATATTTGGCCTGCTCGATCGCCACGCCGGCCACGAATGCGTGCAAGAACCCCTTGGTGCCGCCATAGGGAGTGCATCCCGGCGAGCCGTTGAAACCCGCCTCGGAACCCGTGCACACAATGTTCCCGCGGCTTTTCTGCAAATGAGGCAGGGCGAACTTGGTCATGAGAAAGGCGGTCCTGAGATTGTTGCGCAGCGTGCGGTCGAAATCCTGAATGCGGTACTCCTGGGTCTCGGCGATGGCGATGAAGATGCCGGCATTGTTCACCAGCACGTCCAGGCCGCCGTAGCGCCGAATGGCCGCGTCGACACATGCCTGCGCCTCGGCTTCTTCGGCGACATCGCCGAGCCGGACTTCCGCCTGGCCGCCGGCGGCCATGATCGCCTCCGCGACGTCGCGTACGGGATCGCCCGGCAAGCCATTCAAAATCAAGCGGGCGCCCTCGCGGGCGAATTTATGGGCGATGGCTTCACCGATGCCGGTGCCCGCGCCGGTGATAATTGCGATTTTGTTCTGTAAGCGCATAGGTTCGTCCTCCTGATCCGAATTGCACAAATCTCTCACAGGCATCGTCGGAATACGAGTGTCCTCCTGAGTCAGGGCAGGGGCGGACGCGGGGTTGTCCGTTGGCTTTGGCCTATCCCTTCCCTGCGGCGCTTCGACTTTGCCTTTCAACTTACGCGCCAAGAGGTTGCAAACTTGAGGTCGCAAATTGCGATATCAAAAAAGAGACACGGAGGGCGGCGAACAATGCCGTGGGTATTCACCGAGCACGGGGCGATCTCACAAGTATTTGGCGCGCATTTCGCAGAGGAGTTTTTCGTCCGGCTCGCCGGTGACACGGCCGGTTTGGATGTCTTCGGCCCGACGTTTGCAAGACGACAACGACAGAGATTCTTCGCTATGCTCAGAATGACAGCCTTTGGGGAGCGGACGGCCTGTTGATCAACGCCGCAAGCAGGGACGTTGCCGCAACGGAACGGAGCGGCGTCTCGTCCGACTCGGCTTGCGCCGCCGAAGCCAAACCAACGACGACGGCCACGACGGAGCGTGGCCCTCCAAGCCGCCAGGGGCTGCAAGCGTCGTCGGGTGAACCATTTATCGGGCAGCGATAATTTTGCTGGACTCGGTCGGGCATTTATGGTAGGGTCGCGGCGTTATGGTCGCCTTCGGCCAACAACAACGACGGTACGACAGAGATGCTTCGACAAGCTCAGCATGACAACCGGGGATATACGGCTCGGCGGGCTGGGCCCCTCGACTCCGCTCAGGACAGGCCAGCCCGCCCTACCAACAACGTTGACCGGGCCAACAACCGACGGTCGCAGACCGCCGCGACAGTCGGACTGGACAGTCAGGGAGCGTGGGCCGCGCAAAAAAGTGAAAATTGCAAAACGAACCCAAGTTTGAGCAAGCCGGCGTGGAAAATTGTTCCGGACAAAGCCAAAAACGAACCCAAGTTTCAGGGGTCGCAAAGCCTGTTTTGGAGCTCTGGAGGGGTCAAAATGCATGGTTTTGGGGGTCTTGGGGCGGCAATTCGGGCACGGAGCCTCGTGAATCAAACGGCTACATCATCGCTCGAAAGGGCGTTGACAGGGGGGGTGTGTTTGGTAGAGTGCGACAGGCGTTTTCCCCGTTGATAGTAAGTTGGTTCCTGCCCCTGGGCAGTACAAACTCACAAGAGGAAGCTCAAGAATATGGCTAAGAAACTGAAAAGGTCCGGCAACAAAGGGCCGAAGTACGTGTATTTTTTTGGCGGCGGCAAGGCTGATGGCAACGGCTCGCAGAAACCGTTGCTGGGCGGCAAAGGCGCTAACCTGCATGAGATGACGCGGATCGGGTTGCCGGTGCCGCCGGGATTCACGATCACGACGGAAGTCTGCACCTACTACTACGCGAACAAGAAGACGTACCCGAAGGTGTTGACCGAACAGGTGAACACGGCGCTGGCGAAGCTCGAAGCGGTCACGGGCAAGAAGTTCGGCGACCGTCAGAACCCGCTGCTGGTGTCGGTGCGGTCGGGTGCGCGGGAGTCGATGCCCGGGATGATGGACACGATTTTGAACCTCGGGTTGAACGACGAGACGGTGGAAGTGCTCGCCAAGAAGTCCGGCAACGCGCGGTGGGCGTGGGATTGTTATCGCCGGTTCGTGCAGATGTACGGCGACGTCGTCATGGGCGTCCAGAAGGTCGGCAAGGACGACAACGAGCCATTTGACGAGGTGATGGACCTTCTCAAGGAAGAAGCCGGCGTCAAGGAGGACACCGAACTCAGCGCGAAGGAATTGCGCGTCCTCGTCGACCGCTTCAAGGACCTGATCCAGAAGCGCACGGGCAAGGCATTCCCGCAGGAGCCGGTCAAACAACTCTGGGGCGCTGTCGGGGCGGTGTTTGGTTCGTGGATGAACGATCGGGCGATCGTGTATCGCCGCAAATACCATATCCCGCACGAGTGGGGCACGGCGGTCAGCGTCCAGACGATGGTGTTCGGCAATCTCGGCGACACCAGCGCGACGGGCGTGGCGTTCACGCGGGACCCGGCCACGGGCGAGAAGGTGTTCTACGGCGAATACCTGATCAACGCGCAGGGCGAAGACGTCGTCGCCGGAACGCGGACGCCGCAGCCGATTGCCAAGCTCAAATTGGAAATGCCCAAGGCGCACGCCGAACTGGTGATCGTCTGCAAGACGCTGGAGAGCCGGTTCAAGGACATGCAGGACTTCGAGTTCACCGTCGAGGACAACAAGCTGTACATGCTCCAGACCCGCAACGGGAAGCGCACCGGGCTGGCGGCGGTGCGTCTCGCGGTCGAGATGGTCGACGAGAAGTTGATCGATTGGAAAGAAGCGGTACGCCGCGTGGCGGCCGATTCGTTGACGCAGGTGCTGGCGCCGATTTTTGACCGCAAAGACCGCGACGCCGCCGTGAAGGGCGGCCGGTTCCTTTGCAAGGGTCTCCCGGCCGGTCCCGGCGCGGCGTCTGGCCGCGTGGTATTCAACGCCGAAGACGCCGTGGCGCGCGCGCAGAAGGGCGAACACGTGTTGCTCTGCCGCACCGAAACCAGTCCCGAAGATTTGCGCGGGATGATTGCCGCGGACGGCATTCTTACGGCGCGCGGTGGCGTATCGTCGCACGCGGCGCTGGTGGCGCGTCAAATGGGCAAGATCTGCGTGTGCGGCGCGGCGGACATCGTGATCGACTACGGCACGAGGATCATGAGGGTTGCCGGACACACGATCAAGGAAGGCGACTTCATTTCGATCGATGGCACACTCGGCGAAGTGTACGAGGGCGAACTCAAGACCGCGCCCAGCGAGGTCGTGCAGGTGTTGATCGCCAAGACGCTCGACCCGAAGCAGGCCCCGACGTTTCAGCGGTTCGAGAAACTGATGAAGTGGGCCGACAAGATTCGCCGGCTGGGCATCCGCACCAACGCGGACCAGCCCGACCAGGCGGCCAACGCGATTGCGTTCGGCGCGACGGGCATCGGGTTGTGCCGCACGGAGCACATGTTTTTCGAAGGCGACCGCATCTACGCGATGCGCGAGATGATTATCGCCGAGACGAAGGAGGCGCGCGAAGCGGCGCTGAAGAAGTTGCTGCCGCTGCAACGCGATGATTTCGCCGGCATCTTCCGCGCGATGAAGGGTTACCCGGTGACCATCCGCACACTCGATCCGCCGTTGCACGAGTTCCTGCCGCACGACGAAGAGACGCAGCGGGAGACGGCGCAGAAGCTGGGGATCAGCCCCGAGAAGGTTGCCGAGCGCGTGGCGGCGTTGCACGAGGCGAACCCGATGCTCGGCCATCGCGGTTGCCGCCTGGGCATCACCTACCCTGAGATCACCGAGATGCAAACGCGGGCCATTATTGAGGCGGCGATCCAGGTGCGCCAGGAAGGCATTCCCGTCAAACCCGAGATCATGATTGTGCTCGTCGGGTTCGAGAAGGAATTGCAGAACCAGTTGGAGATCGTCAATGCCACCGCCAAGAAGGTCATGGAAGAGAAGAATGCGCGGATGGGTTATCTGGTCGGCACGATGATCGAGATCCCGCGCGGCGCGCTCTGCGCCGACGAGATCGCGAAGGACGCCCAGTTCTTCAGCTTCGGCACCAACGATCTCACGCAGACCACGCTCGGCATGAGCCGCGACGACAGCGGCTCATTCCTGCCGCAGTATCAGGAGTTGGAAATCGTCAAACGCAACCCGTTTGAGGCGATTGACCAGGCGGGCGTCGGCCAGTTGATGCAGATCGCCATCGAGAAGGGCCGCAAGACGCGGCCTGACATCAAGCTCGGCATCTGCGGCGAGCATGGCGGCGAGCCCTCGTCGGTGGAGTTCTGCCACCGCATCGGCCTGACCTATGTAAGCTGCAGCCCGTTCCGTGTGCCGGTGGCACGATTGGCTGCGGCGCAGGCGGCGCTGAAGGAGGAAAAGGCCGGCAAAGGCCGCGAGATCAGCTAAACGGCCCAAAAAAATGCTGAAATACCGCAGGGCCGGGGCCATCCTCGGCCCTGTTGTTTTTGGCGCAGGTGTTGCTTTGAACCAAATACGGCCATCGTGCATCTAAGAAAATGATGGGTGACGCGATGCCAATCCGGGTTGAAAGTGCTTGCGTAACACGGAGTGGCGGCCTAGCCTGCCGATAGGGTTAGCGAGGGTCGCCGTAGCGTGAGACAAACATGGTTATTGATCACAACCGAGAAAGCGAGAATGGGATCAAGATCTATCTGCGCGAGATCGGGCAGATACCTCTATTGACCCCCCAGGATGAGATCCGTCTCGCGGCGCGCATCAAGAAGGGCGACAAGGCGGCGCGCACCCAGATGATCAAGGCCAACCTGCGGCTCGTGGTCAAGATCGCCCACGATTACTCGAATTTCGGCCTGCCGCTGCTCGACCTCATCAGCGAGGGCAATATCGGCTTGATGAAAGCCGTCGAGCGCTTCGATCCCAAGAAGGGCGGCAAATTGTCGACCTACGCGGCGTGGTGGATCAAACAATCCATCAAACGCGCGCTGGCGAACCAGGCCAAGACGATCCGTCTGCCCGTGCATCTCGTGGACAAGATCAGCAAGATGAAGCGGGCCGGCCACAAACTCAGCGAACAACTGGGGCGCGAAGCGACCGACCAGGAGTTGGCCGATTACCTCGGCATGACCCGGGTCAAGGTCGCGCAACTGCGCAACATCAGCGTGCGCCCGGCCAGCCTCGACGCGCCCATCGGCGAAGACGACGGCGCGACCGAATTCAGTGAAATCGTCGGCGATGAAGCCGCGCTTACGCCCTTTGAACTGTTGCGTGACAAAACATTGCGGCAGGAAGTCCGCGACATTTTGGAAGAACTCGACGCTCGTGAGGCCGAGATTTTGACCATGCGCTTTGGGCTCGACGGCAGCAAGCCGAGGACGCTGGAGGAAGTCGGGCGAAGATTCAAGGTGACGCGGGAACGTGTCCGCCAGATCCAGAACATTGCGTTGACCAAGCTCCGTCGCATCATGGAAAAGCAGGACCGTCCACAGGCGGTTTCACGGAACTAGTCCGCGCGCGTCATCTTCGGGCTTCCCTTTTGCTGCTGAATTCGCTACAAACACGCTCACAGCTTGTTGGGGCCATCCACCATGTATGACGAATTGAAAGCCGCGGTGCGTGACGTGCCGGATTTTCCAATCAAGGGAATCCTGTTCAAGGACATTACGCCGATTCTGCAGGACGGCCGGCTGTTTCGCATCGCGGTGGACGCCTTAGCCGATCGCCACAAGGGCAAGAAGATCGACGCGGTGGTGGGAATCGACGCGCGCGGGTTCATTTTTGCGGGGGCCGTGGCCTACAAGCTCGGTGCCGGGTTCGTTCCTGTGCGCAAGAAGGGCAAACTTCCCCACAAAACGGTCGTCACCAGCTACACGCTCGAATACGGCAGCGAGACCAGCGAGATGCATGTGGATGCCATCAAGAAGGGCGGCAATGTCGTCATCGTGGACGACCTGCTGGCCACCGGCGGCACGGCGATGGCCGCGGCAACGCTCGTCAAGCAGTTGGGGGGTACCATCACCGAGATCGATTTCCTGATCGAGTTGAGCTTTCTCAAAGGCCGCGAGCGGCTCAAAGACTTTCCCGTCTTCGCCGCGATTGTGTATTGATGCGTGGGAGTCGGCGGCGAGAATCACTACCATGTCGGCAGAAGTCGTGATAACTGAATTGCAGAGCATGATCGAAGCGCTCCTCCCCAATTCGCTTGGGGGCGCAGTATTTCTTGTTGTGTTTTGTTCCGCGATTTTGGCCTGGCCGCTATGCTTGGTGCAACCAGCGATTCTGCGCTGGTTCTACCGTGTACTTGTGCCCTTTATTCTTGCATATTGCATCTACTGGCTGCCAGTATGGTGCGACCCTAATCTTTCAAGAAGCGAGTATTCCGCGTGGGAATTAATAGGCGTAGGAATTCCATTCGGGGCAGGTGTAGTCGCAATCGCTGTGGTTTCTTTTGTTGTTGCCACCAAACAACGGGCCACCCGCAGTGAATCTCACAAGTCTAAATAGCCGAGCTAATTGCCGACTTCAGCCAGCGGATGTTCTCGGTGTGCAGTTTGCGGACCAGCAACAACGTCTCCCGGCAGGATTTCAACTCCAGCCCGTCAATCAGCGCGTCCACCGCAGCCACGATATGCACCTGAGCCGATTGGATCAGATCAAGGCAGTCGGCCAGCGATTCGTCGGTTAGTTTCAGCGAGAAACGCGCGCTCGGAATGTCCGTCGGCCCGCCCCCCAGACCGCGCACAATGTTGGCCAGACTGACGCAGTTGACGCTGCAATCCTTGCGCACGCGCTTGATGACTTCGTGCGTGCCGGGCTCGTCGCTGAGCGATTCGGCGCGACGAAGAGCGCGAACGCAGGCCCATTCGTCAGCCAGGACCTCGTTTAATTTGGTGACAATCTCAGGCATGTTTCTGGCGATACAGATTCAACCAGTAGAAGCCGCCGATCACAATCCCGTGCGTAATTTCTCCCTTCTCGATCATCGCCGGCACCTTCGCGAGCGGGACCAGCTTCACCTGGATGTCTTCGGCATGGTCAAGGTCTGGCTCGGCGGTTTTGCGGCAGTTCTTCGCGAGGACATAGTGCTGCCAGTTGGTTTGAATCGCCGGGTTGGGATGCACTGTTCCCAAGCGGATAAACTCGTCCGCCTCATAGCCGGTTTCTTCGCGTAACTCGCGGCGGGCGCTCTGTTCCGGTGTCTCACCGTCTTCCATCAAACCGCCGGGCGTCTCCGAGTGTACCGAGCGCGTGCCGTGACGCCATTGCTCGACCATGATGACCTGCTCATCGGACGTCAGGGGGATCACGTTGACCCAGTTGGGTTGCTCGAGAATGAACATCTCATGAGGCTGGCCCGTGCGCGGATTCACGCTCACGTCCTTGCGCACTGTGAAAATGCGACAGTCAGCCAGTTTCTCGGAGGATTGGACGCGCCAGGGCTGTGGTCCGCTACGGTTCACTTCTTTGCCGCTTGTTTGGTGACCTTCCGCAATTCGTCCAAGAACTGGTCCGGGGGAAAATAGCCAAAGATATCCGACAGCTTCTTTCCGTCGGAGTCGAAGAACACGATGTGTGGAATCACTCGCGTATCAAGTTTGATTGCCAGGTCCCGATTCTCCTTGCTCGCTTCGATATTGACCTTTACCGCGATAAAGTCCTTGGATAGCGCCGCTTGGACATCGGCATTGCTGAAGGTGGTTTTGTCCAGCATCCGGCAGGGACCACACCAGTCCGCGTACAAATCCACCATCAACAACTTTTTCTCTCTCGCCGCCCGTGCCGATGCGGACTTGTAGTCCTGCGCCCAATCGACCGCCGCATACGCGTAAACCCCCAGCGCCAGGAACCCCACGGATAGGATGGTCATGAATCGTTTCATGGACTGCTCAGTCCCTCAGCTCCCGCTCAAAGCCACTTCCTTGGGCTCGGTCTTGACCGGCGGATCAATCCACTTTCCATGCTCTTTGATCAATGCGATCAATTCGTCCACAGCCTGATCTTCCGGAATATGCTGTTTTACCTGCGTCTTGCCCACCCAGAGCGAAATCTTGCCCGGTGCCGTGCCGACATAACCGAAGTCCGCGTCGGCCATCTCGCCAGGACCGTTGACGATGCAGCCCATGATGGCAATCTTCACACCCTTCAGATGCGAGGTGCGCGACTTGATGCTCGCCGTCACCGTCTGCAAATCGAACAGCGTCCGCCCGCAACTCGGGCAGGCAACGTAATCGGTCTTGAATGTCCGTGCACCGGCTGCCTGTAAGATGTTGTACGCCAACTTGACCGACTTGAGCAAGTTGTCCTCACCCGTGACTTCCACAGCGTCCCCGATTCCGTCGCAAATCAACGCGCCGATATGGGTGCTGGCAGCAATCAACGCGGTCTGGCGGACTTGGTGAGCGCGCTGGGAACTGACCCGGTCGCGAATCAAAATCGGCAGATTCAACCCGCGTCGATCGAGGGTAGCGGCCAGAATGCGATACGCCGCAACTACGTCAAGCCCCTCCGCACGGCCAACGGCCAGGATGATCTGGCTTTTCGGGAACAGGTTCAACACACCTGCCAACGTGGCGCAATGGTTGACAAATTGTTCCGGCGACTCCCCAGCGACATCGAATTGCACCGTCAACCCGGCGGCGTCCGTCAGCAGCGCGGTGACATCTTCCCTGCCATTGTACGGAACGTTGATCTTCTCCGCAACGTCCGTTACCGGCAGCGTGACCTCCGCGCTATCGAGTTTCACCGCAATCGGCGTGTGGATGTGCCGCTTCCGCAGTTCGGGTTTCAGCGCGGCAATCTTGCCAATGTCGGCCATTGTTTTGACGTGAAACTGCAGGATCTCGGCAAACGTGTCCGGCTCGGCAGTTGTGATCCGCTGAATGTCGCCGATACGCGCCGTCAGCGGCACAGGCAACTCGACGCGTTGCGGGTGGTCTTTGCCCAACCGCAAACGCAACTCGCCGATGAAATACTCGGGCGTGGGACGCCGCGTGTAGGTGAATGGATTACGCTTCTCGACAATATTGATCACAGGGCGCGGCGGTAACTTACCCTTCTGCTGTTGCTCCCAAAGCGCGTTGTACTTGCCGACGAGTTCCTGACAAACAGGAATCTCGTGGACGCTGTCTTCCGTGAGCGATACGCGGACGGTGTCACCGATGCCATCTTCCAGGAGTGCCCCGATGCCGATGGCAGACTTGATGCGACCGTCTTCCCCTTCCCCCGCTTCGGTTACACCCAGATGAAGCGGGTAATTCCAATCCGCACCTTCCTGATCCATGCGCGCCACCAATAAACGATACGCCTCGATCATTACCTTTGGGTTGCTGGCTTTCATGGACAGGATGATATCATGATAGTTATTCTTGCGGCAGATGCGGACAAATTCCAGCGCGCTCTCCACCATGCCGAGCGGCGTATCGCCGTACCGATTCATGATGCGGTCGGACAACGAGCCATGGTTGGTTCCAATGCGGATGGCCCGGCCCAACTCTTGGCACTTGAGCACGAGCGGCGTAAACGCATTTTCCAGCCGCTCCAATTCCTCGGCATACTGATTGTCCGAGTACTCACGCGTGGCAAATTTCTTGCGGTCCGCGTAATTGCCCGGATTGACACGAACCTTTTCGCACCACAGCGCGGCTTCCATCGCTGCTGCGGGAACGAAATGAATGTCAGCGACAATCGGGGTGTGATAGCCATGTGTGCGCAACTCCCCGACGATGTTCTTGAGGTTCTTCGCATCGTTGATGCTCGGCGCGGTGATGCGCAGGATTTCGCAGCCGGCCTCGATGATCGGGATCGCTTCGCTAACACAGGCCTCCGTGTTCATCGTGTCGGAGATCAACATCGTCTGGACGCGAATGGGGTTGTTGCCACCGACTCCGACGTCGCCAATCTTCACTTCGCGCGTGATACGCCGTTGCCAGAAGAATGGGTTGCCACAGTAGTTCATGGGTGCGTGGCCGGCTCCGCGGCCGGCGCGGGTTCCTCCGTGCCCGGTTTCGGGGCCATCCGGGAGCGGCCGAACGTCAACCGCTGGAAGTCGAAGTACGTAATATACAACATGAACGTGATTAACAGAACGGCAAATGTCATGGAAGCCGCGTGCACGAGCCTCGCGCTCAACGGCTTGCGGCGCACGACCTCGATCACGGCGAAGAGGATGTGTCCGCCGTCCAGCACGGGTAGCGGCAGTAAGTTGATGACGGCGAGATTGATATTGAGCAACACCGCGATATGCAGTCCCTGGCGCAAGCCGCCGCTGACGATGGCATACCACCAGATTGCCAAGATACCTACCGGCCCGCTCATGCTGCGGGCGGTCACTCCGGTTTCCTTGGAATGGGCCAGCCCTTTGATCATGCGCCCCATCGAAACCAGAACGTCCGTAAACTGATCGATTGGCGACGGGCCCGGTCGAACAATCTCCATGTGATCGCCCAACTGGACACCGATGCGCCCAACTTTCTCTTCGGCGCTCACCTCGGGGAGCACTGTCAACGTCAGTGTCTCACTGCCGCGGCGCACCTTGATATCTGTGGACTGCTCGGCCCGTTTGCCAATCAACTCCCGTAATTGGTCGGAACTGTAAATGGGAATTCCTTCGATCGACACGAACTGGTCGCCCATTCGCAGCCCGGCGCGTTCGGCGGGCGAATCCCCCAGCACTCTCTGAGCAAACGGATGCCCGCGCGGCCAGAGGTGTTCCAACATCTTGACGCCAAACTGCTCGTTCAACTTCGTTTCCAACAGGAACTCCTTCTGCTGACCGTCGCGTTCAACCACCACACGCACCGTCGGCTCGCGGCTGAACGCCACCACCTCCATGAAATCACTCCAGGTCTTCACCTTCTGGTCGTTCACCTGCACGATGCGGTCGCCGGGGCGCACGCCCGCCAGTTCCTCCGGGCTGCCGGAATCCACCCAGCCGACAACGGCCAGGTTGGTCGGCATGCCCACGTACCACAAAACCGCTGCCAGCACCACGGCCAACCCGATGTTCATGAGCGGGCCGGCGACTGCGACCTCAAACTTGGAGCGCGGCACAGCGTGAGGCAGTTCCTCCGCTTTCGATTCGGTTTCTCCCTCGATGGTTTCCATCGGCGACATCTGGGGCAGCGCCACGTAACCACCGAATGGGAACCATGAAACACGGTAATCGATCCCGTCCTTGGTGTAGCCCCAAATCTTTGGGCCGAACCCCACGGAGAACCGCTCGATCTTCATTCCCCGTCGTTTCGCAACCAAAAAATGACCCAGTTCGTGGATAAAAATCGTCAGCCCGAAAAAGAAAACCACGAGAAGCGTGGGATAAACCACGTTCACAAGAAACACCATGGCTGTGTCAGGGGACATTGTCTGCTTCCTTCCTGGCCCAAAGGTCTGCTTTCAGTATAACATCCAACGTCGGTGATGCAACCCAGGAAGCCCCCGCCGATCCGCCCTTGTGGTGCGCCCGCATGACCTTTTCCACCGTCTCGAATATCTGCAGAAAGCCGATTTTGCCGTCCACAAACCGCGCTACCGCAACCTCATTCGCCGCGTTAAATACTGCCGGCATCGTCCCGCCCACGCGCCCCGCCTCGTGCGCGAGACGCAGGGAAGGAAACTTCTCGCGGTCGGGATTCTCGAAGGTCAGCGATCCAATCTTCGCCAGATCAGTCGGCGGCATGGAGTTCGGCGAGCGACGCGGCCACGTTAACGCGTACTGAATCGGGTAGCGCATGTCCGGTACGCTCAACTGCGCCAGAATCGATCCATCCATGAACTCCACCATCGAATGCACGACACTTTGGGGATGGATCACAACGTCCACGCGGTCGACTTCGACGTCAAACAACCACCGCGCCTCGATCATTTCGAGGCCTTTGTTGAACAACGTGGCCGAGTCGATGGTGATCTTCTGGCCCATGTTCCAGCTCGGATGCTTCAATGCCTGCGCAACCGTAATGTTCGCAAACTGTTTCCGCGGCGTCTGCCGGAAGGGTCCGCCCGATGCCGTCAGGATCAGCCGTTTCACGTCGTGTGGATTACGGCCTTCCAGGCACTGAAAAATGGCGCTGTGCTCGCTATCCACGGGCAATACTTTAACACCGTGCTTGCGCGCCTCGCTCATCACCAGTTCGCCGGCCATCACGAGAATTTCCTTCGACGCCACCGCCAGGTCCTTCCCCGCGCGAATTGCTGCCAGCGCCGGCTCCAACCCCGCCGTGCCAACAATCGCCACCAGCACGATGTCGGCTTCCGGCATTGTCGCCAATTCGACCAGCCCCCGCTCCCCGGCGTGGACGGGGATCTTGCCTCCGACACGCCGCTTCAATTCTTCCGCCTTGTCGCGGTTCGTCATTCCGACCGCCAGTGGTTTGAATTGACGGATAGCTTGCTGCATCCCGTCCACATTCTCGCGTGACGCCATGCCGACAATGCGAATCTGGTCGGGCAAATCCGCCGCCACCTTCTGGGTGGACACGCCAATGGAACCAGTGCACCCAAGCAAGACAATGTTCTTTGGTTTCATCACCGGAGGACCAGTCTCATGTACACATACAACAGTGGCGCGGTGAACAACAGACTGTCGATCATGTCGAGGCAGCCGCCGTGTCCGGGAAGAATCGTGCTGGAATCTTTGACACCCGCTTCGCGCTTGATGAGTGATTCCGCCAGGTCGCCAATCACGGCAGCGCCACCGAGTAACAGCCCCAGCACAACCATATGCAGAGGGTTCAACCCATCCCGGGACAACTCGGGCAGGATCCCGTAACACAACCACGAGCCGCCGATGGCAAACAGTATCCCGCCGATTGTCCCCTCCCACGTCTTCTTCGGGCTGATGCGCGGGATCATCTTGTGACGACCGAGGCTTGAACCGATGAGATAGGCACCGATGTCGGTGAATTTTGTGACCACGACCAGATACATGACCCAGTACCGACCATTGGCCGTCACGAAATTGACGCGCGTAATGAAGTTCGCCAGCCACGCCACGTACATCAGCCCGAACAGCGTCACCGCCATTGTCTCAACGCCGTGCGCGTTCAGCTTTTGCGGGAACTGGCGGATGAACACGCCCAGGGCAAACACCAGAAGAATGCAGATATCGAAATCATACGACAATGCCGCGAAATCGGCGGTTGGTCGGGATTTTCTTATGCCAAATACAAACCAGCTTCCCGAAATGAGCGCGACCGTGCCGATCACGCCCCAGACCTTGTACGAGCTCAACCCCTTGGCTTCGCAAATCTTGTAGAACTCCCACACCGCGCGGGCGATAACCACATTCATGAAGATGTACATCGCGGTCGGTGGCAGCCAGAAAACCACCGCCAGCATGACGGCCCAGAGCGCCAGGGAACTGATCAGCCGCCAGCGGAAGCCACTGCGTGAGGGTGGCAGTGTCGTCGCGGCAGCACTGCCCGCAACATCCGGGCTGCGCGCACCCGAAACGGGCGCGACGATACCGGAATTGCCGGGGGTGGCGCTCAGGTTGCCTCGTTCGGACTGACCCTGCCAAAACGGCGGTCCCGGCCCCCGTAGTCAGCCAATGCTTTAAGGTACTCGGCCCGGCGGAAGTCGGGCCAGAGTGTTTCGGTGACGTAAATCTCCGCGTACGAAATCTGCCACAGCAGAAAATTGCTCACCCGCATCTCGCCGCTGGTTCGAATCAGCAGGTCCGGATCGGGGATCGAGCGGGTGTACAGATGTTGCGAGATGACCTTCTCATCGACGTCCGATCCATCGAGTCTCCCGCTCTTCACTTCCCGGCAGATCGACCGCACCGCATCGACAATCTCCGCGCGCCCGCCATAGCTCAGTGCGAGCACGAGCGTCAGGCCGGTGTTCTTCTTCAACGCGTCGATGGATTTTCCCAATTGGCGTTGCGCGCGCAGCGGCAATTCCTGTAAACGCCCGATGGCGGTCAGCCGCACGTTGTTCTTGTTCAGCTCGGCGACCTCTTGCTTCAGGAAGAAATCCAACAACCGCATCAAACCAGAAACCTCGGCCCTGGGACGATTCCAGTTCTCGGTCGAGAATGCGTACAGTGTCAGGTAATCAATGCCCAGTTCACCCGAAACGCGGACGATCTCGCGCACACTCTCCGCGCCACGCCGATGCCCCTCGATATGCGGCATCCCGCGCGCGCGCGCCCAACGTCCGTTGCCGTCCATGATGATGGCGACGTGGCGGGGAAGGTTTTTAAGGTGCGGGGTCATGACTTGCTGGCGCGCTCGCCGCCTGTGCATTTGTGAGGGCCATAATTTAGAGAAATATCGTCTCCTCTCGCCGCGCGCCGACGGACACGAGGCTGAGTTTCGCGCCGCTGAGCCGGGCCAGTTTCTGGAGGTGCAAACGGGCTCGCTTCGGCAATTGGTCGAAGTCCTGCGCCCGCTTTGTGGGGGTCTGCCAGCCTTCAAATTCCTGGCACACAGGCGTGCATCGTTCCAACACGTCGATGTCGTTCGGGACGGTCTCGCACATCCGGCTGCCCACCTTGTAAGCAACGCACACTTTGATCTGCGGCAAGGTGTCGAGCACGTCGATGACCTTGCCCTTGCCCTCATCGCCCCACTGGGCGCCGACCAACACCGTCGTTGCCATAACCGACTCACCATAGCCAACCCAAAACCCGCTGGCAAGCCGAACCGAAGGTAAGACGCGGTACAGACTTGCCGGTGCCGCAAACGCAAGCGCACATCCCGGCAGCCGAATTGTGGTCGATTGTGTTACCCTCACGTGTCGTGCGCCGGAAATTATCAATCATCCTGACGCTTACGACTTGCGCGTGGCGCAGCGAGGCGGTCGTTCTCAACAATGCGTTTTCGCATGTGCTCCTCTCAAAGCCGGCCGTGTATTAGCGCACGGGCGGAAGGCAGACGTGCTCACAGCCGCGAAGTTGCACGGTGAGAATCACTGCTACACGATGTCAGTCACAGCAAAATCGCGCGCCGTGATGCGAGCGGTCACTGCAGCGTCAAATTCACCCGATTCGCGCCCTGGAACGATGCATCGACAGTCTTGGGGGCGGCGACTGTGAGCCGCGCGGGTTCGACCTTTCCGCTCTGTAACAAATAGCTCTGCACGGCGCCCGCGCGGTCGTCCATGAGCTTCTTGAAATCGTCGGGGGTGACCTCCGTAACTTCGATCAGCTTCGCCTCCATGTCCGCGAGGCTGACCACACCGCCGGGGCTCCGGCCCCTCGCCTGCTCGGCACTCTTGACTGGATGCAACGGCTCGAAATTGATCTTCGTTTGAAGGTGAGCCAGAACCGTATCTGCGCGCGCGGCAGAGGCCTTGCTGGAAACCAATCCCATCGCTTCCGCATAGGCCAGCTTCACCAGCCGCTGTCGATCCTCCGGAGTCAACCGCACGGAATCCACCGACGTCACCTTTTGCCCGGCCGCCTGCAGTTCCTTTACGCGCATTTCGCCCAGCTTGTGCTCGAGCTTGAGCTTCGCCAACGCTTCGCGGTCCTTGACAGGATCAACCGAGCCCGCGATGCCGAGCTTCAGCGCCGGCCGCTCGTACAGCGCGGTCGCCAGGGTGTCGAGTTTGCTCAACTCGCCTTCCGCAAAGTCGGTCTGGCCCATCTGAAATGTGATATGGTCGAGGTCCTCGCCCCCGCCGAACATTGATCCGAGCATGGCAAACGGTTTCGTGATCGCCTTGGTGATGATGTTCATGAACACCTGCATGATGACGGGCCCAAGCTTGAATTTCGGATCATCGAGACGGCCATTCACGGGCACGTTGAGCGCAATCACGCCATGGCGGTCCTGCAACAACGCAATGCCAAGTTTCACCGGCAGTTTGATTGCGTCGGGGCTGTTGCTGGCCTCGCCCAACCGCAACTGGTCGACCCGCACCTTGTTCTCGGCCTTCAACTCGCGCTGGGTCACGTAGTAGCGCAGATCCAGCGACAGCGCGCCACTTTCGAGCGGAAACCCGACGTACTTCGAGGCGTACGGCGAGGCGGGCATCAGCGCGTCGTTTTGCAACAGAATGGCTACATCGACAAACAAGTCCGACGCCAGCGGGTTGATCTTGCCTTTGATCGAGAACGGCGCGTACTTGTTCACCTTCCCGGCAAAGTCCACCGCGGCGACCGTGTTCATGTCCGAGGTCAGGCCCTTCACGCTGCCGTTGAATTCCTCGACCGCCCATTCGACGTGCGGGTCGACCGATTCATCCGTGAAATGGAACGAGGCGTTGTCGAGCGCAACCTCGTCAATCTTCACTTGGAACGCGTTGTTGGTCTGGGGCCCTGCCGGTTTCGGTTCCGTCGTAGCAGTCGCCGCCACTCGGGCTACTGTTTGAGTCGCGGACGCCCCTGGCAACAGCGTCACTCCCGTCGTCAGGTCCGTCAACCGAATCTCCGCAACGTCCAGCCGTTTGGCCGCGGTGTCCAGCGCCACACCACTGACCGAGAGATGGAGTTTGTCGAGACGGGCCTGCGCGGGTCTGGGCTGCGCCGTCGACACCAGCACCCCCGCCAGATCCACCGTCATATTGGAAACGGCAACGCTGGCTTCTTCACCGGTCACGTCCACCCGGTAGTCCGTCTGCATATCCACGCGGCCCCCGACAACCTGGATCGGCAGGACATCCTCCGCATACGCGGCGTACTTGTTCACGTGCAGCCCCACCAACTTGAACGTACCCGCCGAATACAGCGGCGCGATTGAGACGTCTCCCGACCAGGCAAACGTCTCGCCGTCGTCCGTGCTGACCGTGACGGAGTACGGGCTGCCGGCTTTCGGGCGCGTGGTGAAACCGGTGAAGACAACATTGATCGGCCCAAAGTGTCGTTGGAACGGCTTCTTGCGGTCCAAATCGGTGAACGAAAACTGGCCGTCGTCCACTTCAAGTTTGTCAATCATCACCAGCGGCAATGGTTGATTTCCAGCCGGTGCCGCGGCCGGTTTGGCTGCGGTTGGCGGCTGATTGGTGGGTGGGAGCAGGTTCGAAAAATTGAACGTCCCGTCGGCCAGTCGAATGATGTTCGCAGAAGGTTTTTTGACGTGGATCTCACTGAAGACGAACCCGCGCTTGAGAAGCGAGATGGATTCGAAATTGATGTACAGCTCTCCCAGCGAGACAAATTCGTCGCCATTTGATTCTGCCAGTGAAAATCCGCGAAGTGTGAACGATAACGCGTAGGGATTCAGCTTCACTTCTTGTACGGTGACACGGCGATGCGTCAACGCGGGCAACCGCTTCAGCATCTGCGATTTGATGATCGCGGGAAGGATGAAAAAGCTGAAAATATTGAAGAACACGAAGGCAATGCCGATGCCGATCGCCCATTTCGTCAGTCGGTGATGTCGGCGCTTCCTCATAAATCGAATCGACTATAACGGATACACGCGCTCATGGCAGTGTACTCCTGCTTTGGGCAAGTCACGACACTTTGTTTCGTTTCTCGATGGGAACGTAATGCTGCTCGCGCTGGCCAACGTAGATCTGCCGCGGACGATAGATGCGACTGCCGGCCTGGTCCATGATTTCCTTGTATATAAGATGTACATCGGTATTCGCAAGCGGTTTCTCTTCTGGTTGTTTGACATGTCTGCTGACAATGTGCGCGGCGTCTAGGTGTTTCGTCGTGCCGCAGTTCTGGCACATCCAACTGTCCCGCTCCATTACTGCTCTTGTCCAACGTTGATCCTTGTTCATCGGCTCTACTCCTTTATTTTGAACGTTGGGAGTAGAGCGGATGAACGATCGTTTTTAGCGACGCTTTGGGGTCATTGTCGTTTAGTGCTGTTGGGTCGTATGTGGGTGACGGGGTACGTGTGTTGACGTCGGGGTTGCCGCTGCTCCTCTTGTGAGACCGTAATGTCACGAAGCCGGTTTGCGAAACGCTTGCTTCTTGAGCCAACCCCGGAAGCCCCGAATGTGCTTGACGGGAGGATTAACTTGGTAGTAGGTTTTACCCCGGCGAGGGTGAGGTAAACCAAGACGCTTGACATCCTGTTTTGGGTTCGAGTTACGGGCGAGAATGGACTCGAACCATAGTTCCGTCACCACGGGCGTGTGCGGTACCGAACGCCTCTCGAAGTCCTGTAGGCTTCAATCCAAACTCCACTCACAACGGGTGTGCCATCTTCAGTCGGCCCCCCCCAACCCAACGCATCCGGTAAACAACTACTGAACGGAGCCAAATATGAAATCGACAAAACAAAGCAGCGCGATGAAACCGAAATTCACATCCACCTTCCGGGCCGGTTGTCAGTTATTCGGCGGAGCGGTCTGTGCGGGAGCGGTTCTGCTGATTGCCGCCAGCGCGCCGGCGCAGAACCTGTTTGAGGCGGATTTTCACAGCGGCAACATCTATGAATTGACGCCGAACGGAGGGTCAACCACCTTTGCCTCCGGGTTGGATGCACCTCTTGGACTGGCCTTTAACAGCGCGGGCGATCTGTTTGTGTCGGATCAGAACAGCGGCAACATCTATGAATTCACGCCGGGCGGAGCGCAAAGCACGTTTGCCTCCGGGTTGTCTAATCCTCAGGGACTGGCCTTTAACAGCGCGGGCAATCTGTTTGAGGCGGATAACAGCGGTAACATCTATGAATTCACGCCGAACGGAGAGTCAACCACCTTTGGCTCCGGGTTGAATGATCCTGCTGGACTGGCCTTTAACAGCGCGGGCAATCTGTTTGAGGCGGATTCTCACAGCGGCAACATCTATGAATTCACGCCGGGCGGGGCGAAAAGCACCTTTGCCTCCGGGTTGGGCGTGCCTGCTGGACTGGCCTTTAACAGCGCGGGGAACCTGTTTGAGTCTGATTGGGGCAGCGGCAACATCTATGAATTCACGCCGAATGGAGGGTCAACCACCTTTGCCTCCGGGTTGGATGCTCCTTGGGGACTGGCCTTTAACAGCGCGGGCGATCTGTTTGAGGCGGATGAGTACAGCGGCAACATCTACGAATTCACGCCGAACGGAGGGTCAACCACCTTTGCCTCCGGGCTGAATAATGCGGTTGGACTGGCCTTCCAGCCCGTGCCTGAGCCTTCAACGTGGCTAATGGTCGCCATGGGCATCGGCGCAGTCCTCGGCGGTTTGCGATTGCGTCGCCGCTCGTCCTGAAAGGTGCGCGGAGTCCGTGTCATAGTTGCCAGAGCACGAGAGCGCTAGCGTCTCGTAACGCCTTGAGAGCCTGTTTGTCTCCTATCGCCGTGAGATTGTCTGTAATGGGAAGCCAAGGCTGTCAGTCGGGACGCTGTGTGATGGGAACGTAATGCTGCTCGCGCCGGCCGACGTAGATCTGCCGCGGACGATAGATGCGACTGCCGGCCTGGTCCATGATTTCCTTGTAGTTCGCGATCCAACCCGGCATGCGTCCGATGGCAAAGATCACCGTGAACATCTCGATGGGAATACCAATGGCTCGCATGATAATGCCGCTGTAAAAATCCACGTTTGGATACAGCTTGCGCTCCACAAAATACCCGTCGTGGAGCGCCGTTTCCTCCAACTTCTTCGCGATGGCCAGCAACGGATCGTCAATGCGCAGCACGTGAAGAATTTTGTCGCACTGCTCCTTGATAATTTTGGCGCGCGGGTCGTAATTCTTGTACACGCGGTGCCCGAAGCCCATCAGTTTCTTGCCACTCTTCTTGTCCTTGGCGGCGGCGATGAACTTCGATCCATCGTCGCCATCGCGGTGGATCTGTTCGAGCATTTCGATGACGGCCTGGTTGGCGCCCCCATGAAGCGGCCCCCACAACGCGCACACGCCGCCGGCCGCGCAGGCGAACAAATTGGCCCGGCTCGAAGCGATCATGCGGACGGTCGAGGTCGAACAATTCTGTTCGTGGTCGGCATGGAGTAAAAAGATCAGATCGAGCGCCCGCACGACCTCGGGTTTCAGATCGTAGTCCTGATAGGGCTCGGAGAACAGCATGTGCAGGAAATTGGCCGTGTATTTGTAGACCGGCTTGGGATAGATGATCGGCAGGCCACGCGATTTCCGGTACGAAAACGCCGCAATGGTGCGCACCTTCGAAATCAGGCGGGCCGATTGGCGTTCGAACATGTCGGGGCGATACCCTTCCATCAGGCGCGGGTGGAAGCAGCTCGCCGCGTTGATCATCGACGACAGGATGGCCATGGGATGCGCGTTGGGAGGGAAACCCTCGAAGTGAAATTTCATGTCCTCGTGCAACATCTCATTTTGCGTGAGCAACTCCGAGAACCGGCGCAATTCCTGGCTGGTCGGCAAATGGCCGTAGATCAACAAATATGCGGTCTCGACGAACGTGGATTTCTCGGCGAGTTCTTCAATCGGAATGCCGCGGTACCGCAGGATTCCCTTTTCGCCGTCGATGAACGTGATGGCACTGGTGCACGAGCCGGTGTTGGAATATCCGTCGTCGAGCGTGATCAGGCCGGACTCATCCCGCAGCTTCGAGATGTCGACTGCCCGCTCGCCCTCCGCGCCGATGACTACGGGGAGTTGGTATACCTTGCCGTCGACTTCCAATTTCGCCTGTTCGCTCATAGTGCCTCCTGCATGTACCGTTGTGGCCTTTACACCTACCTTTACCGTGATTCGGCCTGCGCTGCCACTGTTTTTGTTGGAGAACCTGCTACGGAGACCATGCAGGGCGTCGCGTCAGTTTTCGATGGCAACGTGCCGGAAGGATCGGGCCGCCCGCGAGCTTGACCCGCGGCTAGAACGGAGGCGTCCCGTTCTTCTGGAATACATCCAGTCGCGCGGGCGGTACGTTGGCCCAGACAACGGTGGTGCGGATACGTTTGAAACCAGACAGGCAGGGATGCGGGGCCCTGCCCAGATTGTACGTGTACTGCACCAGCTTGCCTTCCTTCGGTAGAATGGCGTGTACCTCGCGGATGATGCTCGTCACCACGGTTTCGGGCAACGAACGCAACGGCAGGCTGGACACGACATGGCTGACTTCGATGTCTTCCCTGGCCAGGAAAGCCCGGAGCAGGGCGCGAAGATCGCCAGCGTCGCCGAGCGCAATTTTCAGGGACGGAAAACGTCGCTTCAGCAACCGCACCATGGTTTCAGAGCGTTCGACGCAAACGATCTGCCCCGCTGGAATGCCGCGCTTGAGAAGGGCAGCGGTAATGGCCCCCGTCCCGGCGCCCAACTCGATCACGTATCCTCGTGGCGCCCGCGGCAGGTAACTGGCCATGCGACGGGCCAAAAAGGGAGAACTCGGCACGGCCGACCCGATCGGTCGCGGGTTATTTAGCAACTCGCTTCCAAACGCCACGAACGATGTTACGGCTTCCAAAGGCATAATTAATCAGCCATCCTGTTCAAATACCGGGGCAAACTGCGGCCTCCCACGAAAAAGCATAATGCGAGCCATACGGTTGTCGCGCGACATTCGGTCAACACATGCCTCCTCGTCATCTACCACCACCAACTATCGCCCATCCCGATAGAAATAGCGACAATCTTTTTCGCCCGCCTGCCGCCGGGTTGCAAACCACCGCAAAATGCCCTATTCATTGGGCCATGTCGTTTACGCTCGGGCAACTAACGCTGGATTCGAATCTGTTCCTGTCCCCGCTCGCCGGGTACACCAACCTGCCCTTCCGTCTCATTCTTCGCGAAATCGGCGCAGTCGGCCTCTGCACCACCGATCTCGTCAACGCCCGCTCGCTGCTCGAAAACAACCGCAAGGCGCTCGAGCTCATCCGCTCCTGCCCCGAGGATCGTCCGTTGGCGGTCCAACTGTATGGCCGCGTGCCGGAAGAGATGCGCGATGCCGCCGCGCGGCTCGAATCGCTCGGCGTGAGTTCCGTGGACATCAACATGGGCTGTCCCGTCCGCAAGATTTGCCGCAGTGGCGGTGGCTCAAAGTTGATGGGCGATCACGAAAACGCCGCGCGCCTGGTCAGCATGATGGTTGGCGCCGTGAAGATCCCCGTCACAGCCAAAATGCGGCTGGGTTGGGACGACGAGAACCTCACCGCGCCCGATCTCGCCCGCGCACTCGAAGACGCCGGCGTCGCCGCCATCGCCGTCCACGGTCGCACCCGACAACAGGGGTTCAGCGGTTCCGTGAATCTTGCCGGCATACGCGCCGTCGTGCAGGCCGTGCGCCGCGTGCCGGTCATCGGCAACGGCGACATCACCACGCCGCAGGCCGCGAAGATGATGTTCGATCAAACCGGCTGCGCCGCCATCAGCATCGGGCGGGGTGCGTTCTACAATCCGTGGATCTTCCGCCACACCGCGCAGTACCTCGCCACCGGCGAACTGCCGCCCGAACCCGCGTTCGAGCAAATCGTCACGGTGATGAAACGGCACCTCGATTTGATGGTCGAAATCTTCGGCGAAGTCCAGGGCTGCCGCATGTTCCGCAAGATCGCCCTGCAATACGCCCGCCGATTCGGCCCAACCAAGGAATTCCACAAGCGCGTCGTCCGCCTCACCACCCGCCCCGAGTTCGATGACATCCTCGCCGCCTACCGCATCTGGCGCGCCCAATTCCTCGACGCCGACGGCGATCTACTCCCGCATTTCAAACCCCACTCGCTGGGCATGGCCGTCGAACCCACCACCACCGTCAAAGTCCCCTCCGGCCCGAACGAGTTGTGGTGACCCGCACGCGCGGCTCGCCGTTGTAGGCCGCAAGCCGAGTCCGACGAGACGCCGCTCCATTCCGTTGCGGCAACGTCTCTGCTTGCGGCTGTTTCTCGCGCCAACCCCATCTGCCCAGCACGCTTTCACCGTCATCCATCACCATTTATCCCCGATTTTGGCTTCGTTTGGCAGAAACGTATATTTGGACCTCTCCTCATCCCCTGATCGCCCGTCCCGTCTCCCCGGTCCTTCAGCGTTGAGCGTTAATCCGTTCCCACCCCTGTCTCCTCGCCCCTTGGGGGGAGCCGAGTCTTCGAGACGCGACCACGTCGTGCCTCGGTCGCAAAGAATTAAGGTGAGGGGTCTCCATCCAACCGCCCTTCTCCTTCATTTGTCAAAGAGCACCGTAAAAAAGCCGTCCCTCTGATAACCCTTTGCGGACATCACCAAGGAGTATATCGTAAGCCGATACACAGTCAAGTCGAAATTCGACATCAGAACGGTATCACACATGGGGGCGATCCGTCCGTGTCGCTGGACCTGCTTGTCCGAGCACTCCTGACCCTCGGTGTCACGCCCCGTCTGGCGACCTGAACGCTCCAAGTGTCACTCCCATTGACCGTACTGAGGCCGCGTTCCTGCCGCATTGCCGTGCCAGCGGGAGTCTGCGATAGTAGCCAAGGATGTTCACTCAACGGTCTGACTATGATTGATTTGTTTACGCCGATTGTGACGGACGACCGCCTTCATCCAAATTTCCGAAGCTGTTTGCTTCCGCTATATGAGGCGGATCGCGCGGTCGTTCGTGATTGGGCAGAAGGGTTTCAGGATCGTGATGGCAAATTTGTCGAGGAGTTTCAAACCACGTTCAACTCGTGCTTCTGGGAACTCTATCTCTTTGCGATTCTGAAAAGGTACAACCTCGCAGTTGACTGGAACCTTTCTTCTCCCGACTTTGTCATACGAACTCCAAACGCGAATTTTTGCATCGAGGCTACAACAGCAAATGCGGCAGAAAAGAAACCCAATGAGTGGGATAGAGTTTTGACCCCCGAGACTGTGGCTGCGATGGACCTAGATGCACTAAACCACGAAGCAATAATCAGGCTCTCAAATGCGCTACATGCCAAGCATCGAGCATACTTATCCACGTACTCGAAAATGCCACAAGTGCAGGGTCAACCATTCGTGACTGCGATAGCTCCATTTGAACAACCCTTCTTCAATATGCAGTACGATCGGCCCATTCGCGCCCTGCTATACGACTACTATGTCGATGAAAAGACCTATCTGGCAAATCCAACGATGTATCCACAAGGCCCGCCGGTGCGTAGATTAGGACACGTCTTCAAAGACAACGGCGCACCAATCCCGCTTGGACTTTTCAACGGGGATGCGATGAAAGAGATCAGTGCGGTCATTTTCAGTTGTACCGCCACATGGGGCAAAGTGCGCGCTCTTTGTGCCGCTCAGAACGCCGCTGCGATATATTTTGACGTCCTCCGCTCGGATGGCCCAAACGGTGAGCCGATCCCCTCTCGAAGCCCAAAATCGGGGTACAGGGAAACACTGGAGGATGGGCTCCAAGTATTCCATAACCCATATGCAGTTTTCTCGCTCGATCCAGCAATACTCAGATCGTCCGGGGTGGTGCAGCATTATGCTGACAGGTCAGACGGGAGTTGGGTCTATGAGGGAAGGTGCAAGAGCCTATTGTGGCGCCAAGTGTGGACATTTACCGCACGATAACGGCTGAGTCTTGCGAGGAGGAATTCGCCGAATGGCTTACCGACTGAGTTGGTCGCCCACCGCGCGACTTGATCTGCGCGATCTTCTCACTTATATCGCTGAAGATGATCCCGCTGCGGCTCGTTTGCCTGCTTGCCCATTCCGCGAGGTCTCGTCCTACCGCCTTCTTCGGCTCGGGCTGAAGGAGTAACCTTTCATCGTGCGGACGGCGCGGACGCTGCGGCGATCGCCGGAGATTCGTTTCTCTTCAAACATCGGTGTCAGGACGTAGTTGAAATTCTCCAGCTTGAGTTGCGGGATCTTCTGGCCGATGAACCGTTCGATGGCGCGCAAATAGTCCAGTTCCTCGATGGTCACCAGCGTGAACGCGTCGCCCACCTTCTGGGCGCGGCCCGTGCGGCCAATCCGATGCACGTAATCTTCGGGATGCTGCGGCACATCGTAATTGATCACATGCGTGATGCCTTCCACATCCAGCCCGCGCGCCGCGATGTCGGTCGCCACCATCACTTCGTACTTGCCGGACTTGAATCCCTCCAGGGCCTCGACGCGCTCGTGTTGCGTGCGGTTCGAGTGCAACGCCGCCACCGAGTGTTGCTCGGCCCGCAGCCGGGTCGCAATTTTGTCGGCGCCGTGTTTGGTGCGCGAAAAAATGAGGACGCTGTCGAAATTCGTGCGTTGCAGCAACGCCGCGAGCAACTGGAACTTCTGCCTGGTCGCCACCGGGTAACAGGCGTGCGTCACCGTGTCGGCAGGCGAACGGCTGATGCCGATCTCGATCTTTTCCGGTTGCCGCAATACCCACGCCGCCAGCCGCTCGATCTCAGGCGGAATCGTCGCCGAAAACAGCAGCGTCTGCCGGTTCTTCGGGCAGCGTTCGACGATCCGGCGCACATCGGGCAGGAAACCCATGTCCAGCATGCGGTCCACCTCATCGAGCACGAGCAGATTCACGTCCTGCAGCTTCACAAACCCCTGCCCCATCAAATCCAGCAACCGCCCCGGCGTGGCGACGATGGTGTCCACGCCCTGAGTCAGTGACTGTTTCTGCTCGCCGTATCCGACCCCGCCGAACACGGCCGCCGTCTTCAAATTGGTAAATCGCCCATAATCACGGAAAGCGGTCTCCACCTGCGCCGCCAGTTCGCGGGTCGGTCCCAACACCAGACAACGGCATTTGCCGTGTGCTTTCAGCAGGGTGAGAATCGGCAGCGCAAACGCCGCGGTCTTGCCGGTGCCGGTCTGCGCCGAGCCGATGACGTCTTTGCCGGCCAAAATGAGCGGGATGGCGCGCAGTTGAATCGGCGTCGGCTCGGTATATCCCGCCGCCTGCACGCCGCGCAGTGCTTCTTCAGAGAGTCCCAGTTGTTTGAAAGGCATGGCGACATGGTAGGTGCGGCTCGCGGCTTTAACAAGCCGCGATTTTGCCGCCCTCAACCCCCAAACGGGAGCGTCACCATGACACCATAGTACGTCTGATTGTGCGTGAAATCGATGTCGGGCCGCACAGGCTCGTTCAGGAGAAACCGCCACATCGGACCGGCAAAGGCCGGACGCCTCGGGCCGGAAACCACGGCGACCGGTTTTCGGTCGTCGCCCCAGGATTCCGGCTCGAACCGGTTGCGAACCTGTATCGTCGCCGACGGAGCGGATTGCGGTCGGTCCCCGGGTGACGCGACGAGCACACGATTGACAGGGGCCGGAGTGTGCGCGGGAACCTGATCGGCGTCGCGTCTCGTTGTCACCGCCAGCAGCAACGCCACGCTGCCCAGGGCGCAATAGAGAACGAACCGACGACCGCCGCTGACGAGGGGAAGCCGTAGCCGCCGGGTGGTGAATTCTCTCGAAACTGAAGCTGCTATCTCATTCATGAAGCCGTTCCATCGCTGCTTCGCGAGGTACGGCCCAACGGGGGTTGTCCCGCGTGGCGTTTTGCGGCCTGTCCGCACACAACTTGCGAAATCACGACTGCCTCTTGACAAAGCACGTCGTGCGCCACCTGGCACCGCGAGCACCGGAAATGAGGGTTGATTGGCGGCGGGATTTGCCGTATAAGCTGGGCACTTTATGAGGCATACACTTTCCGTTTTGGTCGAGAATAGATTCGGCGTGTTGGCCCGCATTTCGGGGCTGTTCAGCGGCCGCGGGTTCAACATCGACTCGCTCAACGTCGCCCCGACGCAGGACCCGACCCAGTCCCGCATGACCATCGTGGTCAAAGGCGACGACACCGTTCTGGAACAGGTCACCAAGCAGCTCAACAAACTCGTCGATGTCATCAAAGTGCAGGATTTCCCCGACGGAGAATACGTGGATCGCGAATTGGTGCTCATCAAGGTCGGCGCCGACAATAAGACGCGCCCTGAGATCATGCAGATTTGCGACATCTTCCGCGCGAAGATCGTGGATGTCGCGCACAAGGCGTTGACCATTGAGATCACGGGCGACGAATCGAAAGTCGGCGCGTTCCTGGATTTGATGGAACCGTTCGGCCTCCGCGACATCACGCGCACGGGGAAAGTGGCGATGCCGCGCAAATAACCCGGCGCGGCCATCCAGAACCCCCGAATGAGTCGAGCGAACAATCTCAGCATAGAACAATCAGCAATGGAGAACACAGATCATGGCAATTATTGATTTTGGTGGCGTCAAGGAACGAGTGATCACGCGCCAGGAGTTCACCCTGGCCAAAGCCCGCAGCGTCCTCAAACACGAGGTCATCGCTGTCATCGGCTATGGCGTCCAGGGTCCGGCCCAGGCGTTGAACATGAAAGACAACGGGTTCAATGTCATTGTCGGCCAGGCCCGCGAGTTCAAGCGCGACTGGGATCGAGCGGTCGCCGACGGCTGGGTGCCCGGCAAGAACCTGTTCGACATCGAAACCGCCGTCAAAAAGGGCACCATCATTCAAATGCTCGTTTCCGACGCCGCCCAACGCATGATTTGGCCGACAGTCAAAAAGCGCCTCAAACCGGGCGATGCCTTGTACTTCTCGCACGGGTTTTCGATCACCTACCGCAACAAAAGCGGCGTCGTTCCGCCGAAGAATGTCGACGTGATCATGGTCGCTCCGAAAGGGTCCGGCCTCAACGTGCGCCGCAATTTTCTGTCCGGCGCCGGTATCAACTCCAGCTTCGCCATCCATCAGGACGCCACCGGTCACGCCAAGGACCGCTGCCTGGCCATCGGCATCGCCATTGGGTCGGGCTACCTGTTCCCGACCACGTTCCCGCACGAAACCAACAGCGATCTGACGGGCGAGCGCGGCGTATTGATGGGGTGCCTGGCGGCCATCATGGAAGCGCAGTACGACGTCTTGCGCGCCCACCACCACACCCCGAGCGAAGCCTTCAACGAAACCATTGAAGAGCTCACCCAGAGCCTCATCCGGCTCGTGGACGAGAAGGGCATGGACTGGATGTATTCCAATTGCTCCGCCACCGCCCAACGCGGCGCGCTTGATTGGAAGCCGAAGTTTAAATCGGCCGTCCTGCCGGTCTTCAAGAAACTCTATGGATGCGTCGCGTCCGGCAAGGAAGCCGAGCGTGTGATCAAAGTCTGTGGCGCCAGGAACTATCCGCAACGCGTCGCCCGCGAACTCGCCGCCATGCGCAACTCCGAGATGTGGCAGGCCGGCGCCGCCGTCCGCGCCCTGCGTCCGAAGGAGAAAGCCCGGGCCATCTCCCGTGGAACCAAGGGCCTCACGGGTCGTGGCGGCTGATCATCTGAACGAGCGATATCGCCGGGAGCCGGCGGACGCGATCGCCGCGTCTGCCGGCTCGTTCGTCTCCAGCCCGAAACCGGCAGTTGTCGCCGGGGTCGGATGAAGGTATAGTGCGGGCCGGGTCAACCGCGAAAGGAATTACGACCATGCGTTCCGACACGATCAAGCGAGGCGCCGAACGGGCGCCACACCGCAGCCTGTTGCGGGCCACCGGTTCCATTGAGTCCGAGGACGATTTCAACAAGCCGTTCGTCGCCATCGCCAACAGCTACACCGATTGCATTCCCGGTCACGCTCACCTCAACGAGATTGGCGCGCTGATCAAGCGGTTTGTGCGCGAGGCCGGCGGCGTGCCGTTTCTGTTCAATACCATTGGCGTGGACGACGGCATTGCCATGGGCCATCAGGGCATGCTGTACTCGCTGCCATCGCGGGATCTCATTGCGGACTGCGTGGAAACAATGCTTAAGGCGCACTGTTTCGATGGCATGATCTGCATTCCGAACTGCGACAAAATCGTGCCCGGCATGTTGATGGCGGCCATGCGCGTCAACATTCCCACCATCTTCGTCAGCGGCGGCCCGATGGCGGCCGGCATCGCCGAACAGCAAACCGGCGACCTGCCCGCCCATCTCGGCGCCGCCACCAAGAACACCGATCTGATCTCCGTGTTCCAGGGCGTGGGCGAACTCCAAGCCGGTAAAATCACCGAGGCGGAACTACGGAAACTCGAACAGAGCGCGTGTCCAACGTGCGGTTCGTGCTCCGGCATGTTCACCGCGAATTCCATGAACTGCCTGTGCGAGGCGCTGGGCATGGCGTTGCCCGGCAACGGCACGGTGCTGGCCGTCTCCAAGGAACGCGAGACCCTTTACCTGCGGGCCGCGCGCGCCATTCTCAAACTCATCGAGCACGACCTGAAGCCGCGCGACATCGCCACGCTGCAAGCATTCGACAACGCGCTGGCGCTCGATGTCGCGATGGGCGGCTCGACCAACACGGTTCTGCACACCCTGGCGATCGCCCGCGAAGCCGGTCTGTCGTACGACATTGCCCGCATCGACGCCGTTTCGCGTCGCGTGCCCTGCCTGTGCAAGGTCTCGCCATCGTCCAACTACCACGTCCAGGATGTTCACCGGGCGGGCGGCATTCACACCATCCTCGGCGAGCTCAAACGCATGGGAGCGCTTACGCTCACCTGCCAGACGGTCACCGGCAAGACGATTGGCCAGAATATTGACGAGTGGGATGTCCGCTCGGAGTCCTGCACTGCCTGGGCCAGGGCGGTTCGCATCTCCGGCGCATCCGCGCTGGTGCTCGATCCCCATGACAAACTGGGTCCTGCCGCCCGTACCGCCAGCGGAAATCTCATCCCGAAACCGATGCTGTTTTTCCCCGGTGATGAACGCGCGATCACACTTTGGCGCAAAGCCGCCGCGTTCAATTCCGCCCAGTTGGCGGAACAAGTGGTGTTGTTTGCCGCCAAGGCCCGGCTCGACATCGAGGGCCAGGAACCCTTGATCGGCAAGGAAGCCATCGCCGCCTTCCTGGATAAGACACTTCAGGAAAGCAAGGGCCTCCTCCGCGAAGAACTGGGTCAGCTCCGCAAGGACCCGGTCCTGATCGTGTGGAGATACGAGAAGTCCGGGGGCCGACAGCCTGTCGCCGTCTGCCTGATCAAACGGATGAAGAATTGGGAGATCCAACGGGCCTCCATCCTGACCAACCCGACCAGGCTGGCCAAAGCCGAGTCGGCCGGCTTGATGCCGTTTGATCCCGCGTTCCTGTTCAGTGCCAGCGACTGTATCCGCACCAGGGACACGGCGTACTCGAAAGACGGCGGCCTCTCGATTCTCTACGGCCAACTCGCCCCGCAAGGCAGTGTCGTCAAAACCGCCGGCATCAGCGATGAATTCAAGAAGTATTGCGGTGAGAAATTCGCGTTTGAAGGGCCGTGCGTCATTTTCGAAAGTCAGGAAGACGCCTGTGCCGGCATCCTCGGCGGCAAGGTCAAAGCCGGTGACATCGTGATCATCCGCAATGAGGGCCCGAAGGGCGGCCCCGGCATGCAGGAAATGCTCAGCCCGACCAGCTACATCGCCGGCATGGGTCTCGGCGACAAGGTCGCGTTGATCACTGACGGTCGATTCAGCGGCGGCACGGCCGGCGCCTGCATCGGCCACGTCAGCCCCGAAGCTGCCGAAGGAGGTCCCATTGGACTGCTGCGCGGCGGCGACCGGCTCCGGATCGATTTCCCGAATCGCAAGATCGATATCCTCGTGCCCGAATCAGAACTGGCCGAGCGCCGAAAGACGTTCCAACCCGTCAAACGCGCCTTGACCGGCTGGCTGGCCCGCTACCAGAAGCAGGTCACCAACGCCAGTTCGGGAGGCGTGCTCGCGTGACCTGTGATACACTTCGCTGGCGTTTATTCGGAGGCTAAACTTATGCGCAAACGATTCAACTTCCTCGCGGTGGGTATCGCGCTGGCGATCATCAGTTTCGCCTACGCGCGGTACGATTATGCCAACAAGAACAGCGCGACCGTGAGCAATCCGTTCGGCAAACACGAGAGCGCCACAATCTCCAATCCGTTCATGGACAAATCGTTCTTTGGCGATTGGATGAAGGATGAAGTGCTCTTCGCCATCGTCCTGCCCGTCGCGTTCATCGCCGGTGGCGTGGTGCTGGCGGTGCGAAAATAGGCAGGCGGCGATCAGCCCGAGTTCTCTTTCGAATGCCCGTTGGGCTGGAAGGCCGCGCTCATCTCGCTGCCGCTGCCCCATCCACCTCAAATAGTATGCCTATCGAGGAGCCGAACATTTGAAGAAGACCGCCTTAATCACCGGGACTTCATCTGGGATCGGCAGGGCCGCCACCAACTTCTTTGCCGGCAAGGGCTGGAACGTCGTCGCGACGATGCGCCGGCCGACAGCGGAAGCGGACTGGACCGGCTTGGACAACGTATTGGTCACCCGCCTGGACGTTCAAGATCTCGCGAGCATCCGCCAGGCAATCGAAGCCGGCATCGCGCGGTTCGGAAGGATCGACGTGCTGATCAACAATGCCGGCTTCGGCCAATACGGTTTATTCGAAGCGATTTCGAGAGAGAAGATCCAAGAGCAGTTCGACGTCAATGTCTTCGGCGTCATGGACGTCACGCGGGCAATTCTGCCGCATTTTCGGGAGAACCGGGGAGGCGTGATCATCAATATCAGCTCGGGCGCCGGCATCTTCACCCTGCCGATGATCTCGTTGTATTGCGCCAGCAAATTTGCGCTGGAAGGTTTCTCCGAGGCGCTCTCCTACGAGCTGGCGTCGCAAAACATTGCCGTCAAGATCATCGAACCCCATGGCGGCGTGACCAGCACGAACTTTTCCGAAAGGTCGGACCGGGATCTTGCCAGGGACGCGTCTCTTACCGATTACGATGACTTTGTCGCCCGAACCAAAGCGGCGTTTGCCAGGATGACCGCGGCCCGGACGACAAGCGCGGATAATGTTGCCCGGGTCATCTATGAAGCCGCGACCGATGGCACGAGCCGGTTGCGCTATTTGGTCGGCGATGACAGCCGGGGCTTCATCAAAGCCCGCCAACAGATGTCCGAGCAGGACTACGTCGATTTCATGAGGTCGCACTTCCCTGGAGCTCGGAGCCAAAATCAAGGTTGAGCTGACAGGAAGTCCCCGCTTGACTTGCGGCATCGGACTTGCTATATAAGCCCTGTAATGAATCGTAATCTCAACCTGTTGCTGGCGCTGCTGCTCACGCGGCAGACGGCGGGTTGAGGTCTGTACACAGGAAATCGAAACCCACTGTCGCCGCGCGACAGTGGGTTTTTTGTTGTCTGCCCCCTGTCCACGGCTAGAATCGAAAGGATCAGGTCATGAGTGAGCAAATATTGATATTCGACACGACGTTGCGCGACGGAGAGCAATGCCCCGGCGCATCGATGAACATCCGCGAGAAACTCGAGGTCGCGCGCCAGCTCGCGCGGTTGCGCGTGGACATCATCGAGGCGGGCTTCCCCATCGCCAGCGATGGCGATTTCGAGGCCGTAAGAGCCATTGCCAGCGAGATCCAGGGACCCCGCATAGCCGGGTTGGCCCGCTGCGTCGATAAAGACATCGACCGCGCCGCCGAAGCGGTGAAACCCGCGGGCGACCGCGGGCGCATTCACGTGTTCCTCGCCACCAGCGCCATCCACCGCGAGTTCAAACTCAAGATGGCACAAAGCGAGATTCTCAAACGCGCAGTGGAAGGCGTCCGGCGCGCGCTCGGCTACTGTCAAGACGTCGAGTTCTCGCCTGAAGACGCTTCGCGCACCGAACCCGAGTTTTTGGCCGAAGTGACGCACGCGGTCATCAAGGCCGGCGCGACAACGGTCAACATTCCCGACACGGTTGGCTACGCCGCGCCGCACCAGTTCGGCGCTCTCATCAAACATCTCTTCGACCACGTCCCGAACATCCAGAACGCCGTCATCAGCGTCCACTGCCACAACGATCTCGGGCTCGCCGTGGCCAATTCGTTGGCCGCCATCCAGAACGGCGCGCGCCAGGCCGAATGCACGATTAACGGCATCGGCGAACGCGCCGGCAACGCCTCGCTCGAAGAAATCGTCATGGCGCTCAAGGTCCGCAAGGACGCGTTTGGCGGTTATTTCACGAACATCGACAGCGCGCAGATCTACCGCAGCAGCCGGCTCGTATCGCACATGACGGGCATGGTGGTGCAGCGCAACAAGGCCATCGTCGGCGATAACGCGTTCGCCCATGAAGCCGGCATCCACCAGCACGGCATGATGGCCCATCGCTCGACCTACGAGATCATGCACGCCGAGGACGTGGGCCGTTCCAGCGAACTTACCTGGGGCAAGCACATGGGCCATCATGCGGTTGGCCGGAAGCTCGACGAGATGGGTTACAAACTCAGCGAGGACGAAGTCCGCCGCATTACCGACCAGATCAAAGCCCTCGCCGACAAGAAGAAGCAGGTGTACGACGAGGATGTGATGGCCATCGTCGAAGGCCAGTTCACCGAGGTGCCGCAGGTATGGAAACTCGGTTACCTCAGTGTGACCACCGGCGAAATCCCGACCGCCTCCGTGCGCCTCATCCGCGCCGACAAGAAGGAACCGGTGCAAGACGCCGGCACCGGCGATGGCCCCATCGACGCGATGCTCAAGACCATCGACCGCATTACGGGACTCAAGGGCAGCCTCGCCGATTACAGCGTCAAGAGCGTCACGCGCGGCAAGGACGCCATCGGCGAAGTCACGGTCCGAGTTGCCTTCGATAGTAGCGCGGGCGTCTCGCCTGCGGAAACCGGGAGCAGGATCGTCACTGGCAAAGGCTCTTCGACCGACATCATCGAGGCCAGCGCCCTCGCCTACTTGAACGCGCTCAACCGTTACCTCTTCGAGCAACGCCAAAGCGTTGAAACCGAAAAGCCGACGCTGTAAGAACTACGAGGTCGAACAAAGATCTGCGTCTTGAAATCGGAAGGTGTTTCGACCGCGGGCCAGTCGCGGCTCAATCGAATCGCGTTCACACGCGAGCGGTTCATCGCGAGTGCGATTCACCACGAGCGGCTCTGACGAGCGCCGTGACGCGCTTGGGATCGACCGGGTTGAACAGTTTGCCGCCGACTTTCAGAGACGTGCCCACAATCACGCCGTCGGCATAGCGAAGGAACTCGCGGACGTTGTTGACGCTGATGCCGCTGCCGATGAGGATTTTCGCTGATGGGCAGGCCTTGCGCACGCGTTGAACATCCGCGATGTCGGCGACCCTGCCCGTGCCCGTTCCCGAAATGATGAGCGCGTCGGCCAGCCCACGCTCCAACGTGTCGCGCGCCGAGTCCTCGATCTCGAAGTCGCCAAGCGGGACAGCGTGTTTGACGTGGACATCGGCAAAAATGGAAGCGGCCGGGCAAATTCGTTCGCGATAACGAACGGTTTCGTAGGCGTCGCCTTCGATAATGCCCTGGTCGGTCAGCATCGCGCCGGTATGCACGTTGACCCGCATGAAACTCCCGCCGCAGGAGGCGCACAGCGCCAGCGCGGTTTGCGGGTCGTTGCGCAGAACGTTGAAGCCCAGCGGCAGTTTGATTGCGGCGCGCACGGCGGAACCTGCGACCGACATCGCGGCGACGGTTTCCGGGCCAACGCGGGACTTGGTGAACGGCGCGTCGCCGAAGTTTTCGACGATGACGGCGTCAGCCCCGCCACGTTCATAGGCCCTGGCGTCGGCAAGGGCGTGGTTGATGACCGAGTCGAGGTTACGGCCCCATTTGGGGGAGCCGGGAAGAGGCTTCAGATGGACAACGCCCATGATGATTTTGTGCCGAGGACGAAATAGGACGCTCATTTTTGCGCTAGTATGGCAAAAATGAGCGCGAAAGGGCAGGACTTTCTTGCAGGGTTGAGACCGGACCGGCACCCAACCAAGCCGTTACAACTAGTCGGAAACGACCACGCGCTGGCCGCGGAACTGGCCTTCCAGACGGACTTTGCGCGAATTGATGAGATCGGCAACGATGTAAGCGCCAAGCTGTTCGTCACGCGTGAGTTGGTTTACGGTGGCAATCAAATCAGCCAGCGTTGGGGGGTTTTTGCTGCTGCCCTTCTCCACATTGCGTTTCATGCGCGGTATGTTAAGCAGGGCACGTGCCAGTCGGCAGACAAGGGCGGCTGGGCTTGACTGGTGCAGCTTTTTCTGGAATGTTGCCCGTGCATGGCGGCTGGGGATGTAGCTCAGTTGGGAGAGCGCCTCGTTCGCAACGAGGAGGTCAGGGGTTCAAATCCCCTCATCTCCACCAGCTTCCATCCTTACGCTGCCGAAACCCGTGATTGCCCCAACCCATGGTAATGGTATACTTTGGGACGCATTGTTGGGCCGCACATTTCACGATTGGTTAACAGACGCGAAAACTGCGAGGTATGATTCATGACGAAACCATATTCTCATCCGGACGTGCTCGTTTCGCCCGATTGGGTTGAACAACACAAGACCGACGCGAACGTGCGCCTCGTCGAGGTGGACGTCGATACTTCGGCCTACGAGCAGGGCCATATTTCGGGGGCCATCGCCTGGAACTGGCAGAGCCAACTCTGCGACAATATCCGCCGCGACGTGCTCACCCAGGAAGCGTTCGAGAAGTTGATGAGCGAGTCCGGTATCGACGTTGATACCACAGTCGTTCTCTACGGTGACAACAACAACTGGTTCGCCTGCTATGCTTTTTGGCAACTGAAACTGTACGGACATCGTGATGCCCGCGTCATGAACGGCGGACGCAAGAAATGGCTCGCGGAGAACCGCGCGCTCACCCAGGACGCGCCCAGGTACCCGGCAACCGACTACCGCGCGCGCCCGGCGGACTCATCCCTACGCGCGTTCCGCGACGATGTGACCCAGGCGATCAAAGAGAGCAAGTTCAACCTGGTGGACGTGCGCTCGCCGGACGAGTACACCGGCAAGGTCATTGCCCCGCCGGGGATGACGGAAACCGCCCAACGCGGCGGCCACATTCCCACCGCGGTGAACGTCCCGTGGGCGCAAGCGGTCAACGAAGACGGCACGTTCAAGGACCATGATGCGCTGTTGGAATTGTACCGCCGCCGCGGCGTCACCCCGTACGACGACACGATCGCCTACTGCCGCATCGGCGAGCGTTCGGCGCACACGTGGTTCGTGCTGAAGTATCTGCTCGGCTATCCGAGCGTGAAGAATTACGACGGTTCGTGGACCGAATGGGGCAACCTGGTCAACGCGCCGATTGCCAAGGGCGACAAGCCAGCCTGACGATGGATGAAGCTTCGCTCCTGCCGTCGACGGATTCCGATGCGCTGCTGCGGACGATTGGCAACACGCCGCTGATTCCCCTGCTGCGCATCGGGAGCGAATTCCCGCACGTTCGCATTCTCGCCAAGGCCGAATGGTACAACCCGGGTGGTTCCGTGAAGGACCGGCCCGCGTATCGCATGATTCGCGCTGCCGAAGTGGCCGGCCAACTCACGCCCAACAAGATCATCCTCGACGCCACCAGCGGCAACACGGGCATTGCCTATACCATGATCGCGGCGCGACGGGGGTTTCGTTGCAAGCTGTTGATGCCGGCGAATGCCAGCCCCGAGCGCAAGAAGCTGCTGAAGGCTTACGGCGCCGAGGTCGTGCTCACCGATCCCGCAGAAGGCAGCGATGGCGCGTTCTACGCGGCGCAGCAAATGCAGCAGGAGCGGCCCGATTTGTATTTTTACGCCGATCAATACGGCAATCCCCAGAACCCCCGCGCGCATTACGAGACGACCGGGCCGGAAATCATCCAGCAGACCGAGGGGCGGATCACGCATTTTCTCGCCGGGCTCGGCACCAGCGGCACCCTGATGGGCGTGGGCAAACGACTCCGCGAATTCAATCGCGAGATCAAGTTGATTGCGGTCCAGCCCGAAGGCCCGTTCCACGGGCTGGAGGGCCTCAAGCACATGGAAACGGCCTCGCACGTGCCCGCGTTGTACGACGCGAGCGTTCCCGACCAAACCGTCGGAATCTCGACCGAGGCCGCGCAGCAAATGGCGCGACGGATGACCCGGGAAGAGGGTCTGTACGTCGGCGTGAGCGCGGGAGCGGCGATTTGCGCCGCCCTGAAGGTCGCAGCCACAATCCAGGAAGGCGTGATCGTGGCCATCTGCCCCGATGCCGGCGCCCGCTACCAAAGCGAGAAGTTCTGGGAGGCAACATGAACACACACAGTCAGTCCCCTCACCCTAACCCTCTCCCTCAAGGGGAGAGGGGACCGGCGAGCATACGGAAGCTTCCTCTCCCCTCCGGGGGAGAGGATCAAGGTGAGGGGGCAGGAGGCGAACACTCCACATGAAACTCTCCCAACAACTTTTGCATCAAATCCATCGCCAACTCGAATCGGGTTATCCGAACGAAGCCTGCGGCGTGATGCTGGGCAAGAATGGCGTCGTCACGGAGATCGTGTCCGCCGACAACGAGCGCACCGATAGCGCGCGAAACCGTTACCTGATCGACCCGCTGGCTTACATGAAGATTGAGCGCGGCGCTGACCAACGCGGGCTGGAAGTGCTGGGGATTTATCATTCCCATCCGGATGTCGCCGCGCGTCCCTCGCAGTTCGACCTCGATCACGCGTGGCCGAATTTCTCGTACCTGATCGTCTCGGTGGTGAAAGGCAAGGCCGTCGAGTCCAATTCCTGGCGGCTGCGGGATGACCGGTCGGCGTTCGACCGGGAGGCAGTTGAAATTTCCTAGCGATGCGGTAGACTGGGGTTCGCGAGCCGCAGACTGGATTGAGGAGAACAAGATGGGCATTAAAGTCACAATACCAACAGCGTTGCGGCGCTTTGCCAATGGGCAGGCGACGGTCGAGGTGCCTGGCAACACCATCAGTGAAGTGTTGGGCAATCTGACGACCGAGCACGCGCAATTGCGTCCGCACCTGTACAGTGAAGACGGCAAACTCCGCAATTTCGTGCGCGTGTACGTCAACGACGAGGACATTCGCGCCAGGGGCGACAACACGCCCGTGAACGAAGGCGATGAAATTTCCATCGTCCCGTCGATTGCGGGCGGCAATCTCGCCAAACTGGATCCGATCATCAAAGATCGCGCGAAGCTGACCAATGAGGAGATCAAACGCTACTCGCGCCATTTGATTTTGCCGGAAGTCGGTATCGAGGGTCAGGAGCGACTCAAGGCGGCGAAAGTGTTGCTCATCGGTTCGGGCGGACTCGGTTCGCCGATTGCGTTGTACCTCACCGCGGCCGGCGTCGGCACCATCGGCATGGTCGAGTTCGACACGGTCGATTTCAGCAATCTGCAGCGCCAGATCATTCATTTCACTGGCGACGTGGGCAAACACAAGCTCAAGAGCGCCGAGGAAAAGCTCAAGGCGATCAATCCGAACCTGAATTTCATCCCCCACCCCGTCAAGATCACGAGTGACAACGCGCTCGACATCATCAAAGACTACGATCTGGTCCTGGACGGCACGGACAATTTCCCGACGCGCTATCTGGTCAATGACGCCTGCGTGATGTTGAAGAAACCGAACGTGTACGGTTCGATTTTCCGCTGGGAAGGCATGGCCAGCGTATTCGCGCCGCACCTAGGCGGGCCGTGTTATCGTTGCTGGTATCCCGAACCGCCGCCGCCGGGGATGGTTCCCAGTTGCGCGGAAGGCGGCGTGCTCGGCGTGATTTGCGGCATCATCGGCAACATTCAGGCCAACGAAGCGGTCAAGCTCATCATCGGCAAGGGCAAACCGCTCATGGGGCGATTGCTGCGGTTCGACGCGATGGACATGAGTTTTCGCGAGTACAAGATACCGCGTGACCCGAATTGCCCTGTGTGCGGCAAGAATCCGACGATCACCAAACTCATTGATTACCTCGAATTCTGCGGCATTGGTCGCGGCGAGGAAGGCGGTTCATCAGGAGATTCCATTGTGGAAACGAAAGACGAAGAACTTGGCCCCGACGATATCAGCGTCGAGACGCTCAAGAAAATGCGCGACCGCAAGGAGGATTTCGTGCTTGTCGACGTGCGCAATCCCGACGAGTTCGCCATTTGCGCCATCGACGGCTCGGTGAAGCTTCCGCTACCCGAGTTGCCCCAGCGATTCCAGGAACTGCCCAAGGACAAACTCATCGTCCTGCACTGCAAGTCCGGCGGGCGCAGCGGTCGCGCGCTGAAATTCCTGCGCTCGCAGGGCTACGGCAAACTCAAGAACGTTGCCGGGGGCATCAACGCCTGGGCCGAGCGCATCGATCCCAACGTGCCACAGTATTGAGGTTTCCGGTTCACGGTTCGGGGTTGAGAGTTCAGGGTTGTAGGAGCGGCATCATTGCCCTGATTCTGTGCAGTTGGCGGCGGCGAGTCCGCGGATCTCCGCCAATTCTGACTTCTCAACGGCTCTGGTCGGTTGCGATAATGGCAGCCGAGCGAGCGATTGAAGAAGGAGTCACCCTATTATTCGTGGAGAGAGACCGAGGTAATCGTGCGCCAGCGTGCGGTGAAGGTTGTCTCGAAGCCGGGGGTCTTCTCTTCGGAGGCTCCTGATCCGGCCTTGATGTTGCTAGCGGACCATGTTGAGGTCGGCCCGCATTCGACGGTTTTGAATCTGAACGCCGGGGCCGGATTGGCGGGCGCGGCGCTGGCCATGAGCGCAACCGATGCGTCGGTCATCATGACCGACCGGAACCTGGTCAATGTCGAGGCTGCCCGCCGGACGGTTGAGGCCAATCAATTGAAGAATGCGGACGTGTATTTCACCAATGGCCTGTGCGATCTGCCCTTGCGTGAGCCGGTCGATTGCGTCGTGATCCGGTTGCCCAAGGGACGGGTGCCCGTGTTGCAGTTTCTTTGGGACGGATTCAATGCGCTCAAGATTGGCGGGGCTTGTTATGTGGCGGGGGCGAATCGGGAAGGGATCAAGCCGGCGATTGACCTGATGGGACAGCTTTTCGGCAATGCGACGATCATGGGGTACAGAGGCGGACATCGAATTGCCCGCTCGGAAAAACGGGCTTCATCGCCCGTTGATTCGCAGGCCGTTGACGCACGATTGCTCGACCACCAGGAGTTTTTACAAATCCCGGTGGAGATTGCGGGGCATTCCGTCATCGTCTGTTCGCGTCCGGGAGTGTTCGCCTGGGAT
>Ga0116126_1000284_pt1 | contig 40502 bp, 38 predicted proteins | sample June2015DPH_16_5_FD_89730 | JGI IMG/M metagenome (GOLD analysis project Ga0116126, IMG submission 89730) | Peatland microbial communities from SPRUCE experiment site at the Marcell Experimental Forest, Minnesota, USA - June2015DPH_16_40 | ecosystem: Environmental > Terrestrial > Soil > Wetlands...
GTCGCGGCCTCCAGCTTTCAGGGGGCTGAGTTTGCCCAGGCTCTGGTGCCCTTTGTCGGGAAGGTTGGCGCAACGCTGTTCGCCATCGGCATCTTTGAAGCCGGCTTAGTGGCGGCGATCACGATTTCCGCCTCGTCGGCCTATGCTTTCGGTGAGGTCATGGGTAGCCCGCACAGCTTGAACAATTCGCTACGCGAAGGCTGGCCGTTTTATGCCGTGTTGGTTGCCGCCGCCGGTATTGCCGCAATTTTGGTCCTCATCCCCCATGCGCCGCTGGTTTTCATTGTTCTTATCGTGAACGTCATCGCCACCCTGGCGATGCCCCCGGCCATCCTCTTCCTGCTGTTGCTGGTCAATGACCGCGAGATCATGGGCGAGTACGCCAACACGCGCCTGGCCAATTTCCTTGGCATCGGTGTGACCGTTCTGCTTGTCTTGGCCGGCTTGATTTATGGGATCACCACCGTCTTCCCTCACATCCTTCCGCCTTAGTAGAACGTGGAAAATTGCATGTGCGTGAAACGCAAACGGAGAACTGAAATGGGTCAAATGATTGATGCCAAAGTGCAAATCTGGCAGGCCCTGCGCGCCGGTGGGCGAGCGACACGCGGCAGACGTGTTCACGGCAGAGGGAGAGCCATATGTATAACAAGATCTTGGTGACGCTGGACGCCACGCCCACTGATCGGGCGATCATTGAACACATCAAAGCCCTGGCCAAGACCATGCCCAGTCGCGTCGCGCTGTTGCATGTAGCCGACGGGTGGGCGGCTCGTACCTATGGCGCTGATGCGGGCAGTCTGGAAATCGCGCAAGACAAAGCCTATCTGGAGAAGGTTCGTGCTGAATTCCAATCGGCTGGGATCCTGACCGATGCGGAACTGGCCTACGGCGAACCGGCCAAGGAAATCATCAAATGGGTTGAGGAAAAGGGCTGCGATCTGGTGGCGATGAGCACGCATGGACATCAATTCATCGCCGACCTATTTTTGGGATCCACGTCCCGCCTCGTCCGGCATAGTGTCAATGTGCCGGTGCTTCTGCTACGCGCAAACCCGGAGCTTGCCGAAGCATGGGTTCATGAGGTGCTGGAGCCGGGGCAACTTAGCACAGCCAAACACGGCTTTGGGCGCGCCAAACTCACTCGTGGAACCGTTCTGCTCCTCTGGGGGTTGCGGATCTACGTGCTCGTGATGATCTTCCTGATCGGCGTGCAAATCTGGCAGGCCCTGCGCGCCGGCGGGTGAACGACGCGCGGCAGACGTGTTCACGACAGAGGAAAGCCATGTATAACAAGATTCTGGTGACGCTGGACGCCACGCCTACGGATCGGGCGATCATCGAGCACGTGAAGGATTTGGCGAAGGTGATGCACAGCCGCGTCGCACTGCTGCACGTGGCCGATGGTTGGGCAGCCCGAACCTATGGGGCAGATGCTGTAAGCCCCGAAGTCGCTGAAGATAAGGCGTATCTGGCGGAAGTCCAGTCGGAGTTCCAGTCAGCGGGCATCCACGCCGACGCCGAGTTGGCGTTTGGCGAGCCAGCCGACGAAATCATCAAATGGGTTGAGAAGAAAGGCTGCGATCTGGTGGCCATGAGCACGCACGGACACCGATTCATAGCTGATTTGTTTCTCGGAACAACATCCCGCCGGGTACGGCACAGCGTCAGCGTGCCGGTGTTGCTGCTTCGCGCCAAATGAAGTACATCCGCTTGCGCTCGGTGGCCTTGATTTTTGCTGTTTTCTGGGTAGCAGAGGTGACACGAGCCGCGGACGAGAGCGCAGACAAGCCGCCGACGGATAAGAGCAGTTACAATTTTCTGAATCCAACGCCGGCCGAGGCGATGCGCGAGCTATCGCCGGACCGACCCGACAAGACGGAGAGTCCGTACACTGTGGACGCTGGGCACTTCCAATTGGAAATGGATTTTGTGACCTACACGCACGACGACACGGACGGTGTGCGTACCGAGACCTGGAACGTCGCGCCGGTGAATCTCAAAGTGGGCGTGTTGAACAACGTCGACCTCCAATTCATCTACGACGACTATCTGAATGTGCGCACGACGGACCGGTTGGGGCACACGACGATGCAGTCGGGACTGGGCGACTTCACGGCGCGGCTGAAGGTCAACCTGTGGGGCGACGACAGCGGCCGGACAGCGTTCGCTCTTCTGCCGTTCGTGAAATTCCCCACAAGCACCGATCATCTCGGAAATAACTCAGTCGAGGGCGGGGTGATTCTCCCGTTGGCCGTGAAATTGCCCGGCGATTGGGACATGGGATTGGAGGCGGCCGGTATTGAAATGCGAAACGATGAACGGCCGGGTCATCATGGCGAGTTCATTCAATCGGTGACATTCGATCACGCCATCGTCGGCAAACTCAGCGGCTATTGCGAGTTCTTCAGTGATATCAGCACGGAAGGCGGGCCGGGTTGGGTCGGTACCGTGGATGTCGGCCTCGAATATTTGGTGACGGAGAACGTGCAACTCGATTGCGGCGGGAACTTTGGCGTCACTCCTGCCGCCGATGATGTGAATGTGTTCTCCGGGATTACGGTTAGGTACTGATGTTGCTTCTCAACCGTCGCCGGGCCTGCACTCAGCGGAACTGTTTCCTCACCAACTCATTCATCTTCGTGACGAGGCCCTGCAGATAGACAGTGGCGAGCTGGCCGTATTTGACGACGGGCTTGCCGTTGACGAGGACGAACTTGGCACGCGGGGAATGGCAGAGCATTAATGCGCCGAGGGGGTCTTGGGCGGCGGCACCGGCGAATTCGACGGTGTTGAGGTCGTAAATGGCGATGTCGGCGGCGAACCCCGGGGCAATGTTGCCGAGTTCCTTCTCGCGGTTCAGTAATCGCGCGCCGCCGAGGGTGGCGAGGCGGAGCGCGTCTTCGGCGGTAAAACTGTCTGCGCCGTTCTTCACCCGCTGGAGTAGCAGCGCTTGCCGCGCCTCGGCCAGCACGTGCGCGCCGTTATTGCTCGAGGAGCCGTCGACGCCGAGTCCGACGGTCGCATTGGCCTTGAGCATCTCGCAGACAGGTGGTATGCCAGAGCCGAGGAGCATGTTGGACGACGGGCAATGCGCGACGGCTGTCTTCGTATCAACGAGCAGTTTGATCTCCTCGCGGTTGAGACAGACGCAATGCGCCCACGACACATCGGGACCCGTCCAATCGGCGCTCTCAAGATACTCGGCAGGCCGCTTGCCGAATTTCTCGATGCAGAACCTGTTTTCGTCCTCGGTCTCGGCGACGTGGGTGTGACAGAGAACCTTTCGCGATTTGGCGAGCGCGCGCGTTTCCTTCAGCAGTTCAAATGTGATGGAGAAGGGGGAACAGGGCATCAAATCGATCCGGGTCATCGCGTACGGCTTCGGGTCGTGGAACTTTTCAATGACACGCTCGCAGTCCTTGACGATGGCCCTTTCATTTTGGACGACATCATCCGGTGGAAGGCCGCCCTGACTGCGACCGAGGGACATTGAACCGCGACCGGCATGCATGCGCATACCGAGTTCCAACGCGCCGTCGATGACCGCCTCGGCTTTCACGTCGGACTCACGGGGGTAGACGTAGAACATGTCATTGGTCGTCGTGCAGCCCGAGAGCAACATTTCCGCCATGGAGATTTGCGAGCCGAGCTTGACCGCTTCGAAATCCATGCGTTGCCACACTTCGTAGAGGCCGATGAGCCAATCGAACAGCTTGGCGTTCTGGACCGACTTCAAACACCGCGTGAGCGATTGATACAGATGATGATGGGTGTTGATAAGGCCGGGGATCACGGCGCAGCCGGTCGCGTCGATGGTTTCATTTGGCTCGAAATCTCTGGGGATGGTGGCGACGACATCCCGAATACGATGGTCTTCGATAAGGACGTGCTGACCTTCGAGTTGTTCGACGTCGTTTCGCGCGTTCCAGCGGATGATGTGGCCGTTCTTGATGAGGAGCTTCATGGAACGGCAAGAATTTTACGCAGTTGGCAACCAACAAGGCAAAGGAATTCGTCCAACACGTATTTTATTCCTCTCGACAGGACAGGCCGTTCGCCCTATAACTGGTCAGGCGGGATGGCACCCGTGGCGAGATCAACCCAAATCTAGAGGAGAGCTATTATGAAGAGACTCATCGTGTTGGTGGCAATGGCTAGCGCAGTGGTTGTATTCATGTCGGGATGTGCGATGCTCGGAGGAGTTGCTGGCGGAAGCTACGCAGGAATCTATACGCAGACAGAGGGGCCAGTAGCTGTCGGGAGCGCCGCTGGATCCGAGAAGGTCGGGACCGCTACGTCCACCGCGATCGTATTCTTTGCGACGGGCGACGCGAGCATCAAGGCGGCGATGGAGAATGGCGGGATCACGAAGATTCATCACGTGGACTACAAGGTCATGAGCGTGATGGGCGTGTACGCGAAATACACGACAGTCGTTTACGGCGAATAGGCAAACAACGACGCCACGGGTGCCTGGTCCGTCGTGTTTGTTGGAAAGAAGTTGGTCGCGTAGATTTTCTCTGGTGACGCACGCATTATCGCGTCATGGCCCGACGCATTTCCTAACTGCGGTGCGTCATCTTCGGCATGGCGTGGCCCGCCGGCACTCCTGTCCACATTTCGCCTGATCTTGGAATCTGAGGTACGCGGCCAATTTTCTACCAACAAAGCCCCTGATGACGGGGCTGTTATTGCCCAATTTTGAGGGACTCGACGCTGATAATGTCGGGATTGCCATCTTTGATGCTGGCGAGGAGTTTGTCCCCGGGTTCGGTGTCGAGTTGGATGCGGCAACAGGCGGCGGCGGCGCCGTCGAAGATGATGTTCTGGACCTCCTCGATGTTGTTGTTCGCGCGCCGGATCTGGTCCATGACGTAGGCCAGCACGCCGATGCGGTCGTAGTGGCGGACGATGAGTTGCCATTTGGCAGGGGTGCGCGTGGCGAGATTGACGCAGTTGAGCACAACACCCGTTTTCACGAACGTCTCGATAATGCGGATGGCTTCCTCGGCGATGGCTTCCTGGGCCTGTTCGGTGGACGCGCCGATGTGATGCGTGCCGTACAGGTTCGGCAGGTCGAGGATCGGGTCGGCAAAATCGGCGGTGGCATCGGCGGGTTCGGGGTCGAAGACGTCGAGGCCGGCGCGAATCCGTTTCGCTTCCAACGCCGCGCGGAGGGCAACCTGGTCGACAACCTCACCGCGGGAGGTGTTGATGAGGATGGCGTTCGGTTTCATCATCGCGATGCGGTCGGCGCTGACGAGCTTCTTGGTATCCCGCTTGAGGGCCACGTGGATGGTAATGATGTCGGCGCGACGGAAGATCGTGTCGAGGTCAGGAGCGTATTCGATATTGAGTTCGCGGGCCTTTTGCAGATTGAGCAGCACGTCCATGCCCATGACATGCATCCCGAAGGCATGGGCGCGTTTGATGACCTCGCGGCCGATCTGGCCAACCCCCACGACACCGAGCGTCTTGCCGTAGACGCCGTCGGCCTTGCTGAATTCCTTCTTGTTCCATTTGTGGGCGCGGAGGGCGGCGACGTTGTCAGGAATGCGGCGGTCAAGGCCCAGGAGCAACGCGAACACCAGTTCCGCCACGGCGATGGAGTTCTTGCCGGCGCAATTGGTGACGTACACCCCCCGGGCGCTGGCGGCCTTGACATCGATGGTATTGACGCCCGCACCCGCGCGCAGAATGACGGCGAGTTGGTCCCCGGCCTTGATCGTGTCGGCGGTGACCTGTTTGCTGCGGACGACCAGAACCTTGCAGCCGCCGATCAAATTGGGAAGTTCTTCGGCTTTGGAGGAGGCGTTGTAGGTGACATCGCAACCGAGTTTCTTGAGACGGTCGAGGTGATTCTCGGAGAATTTGTCAGCAATCAAAATCTTCATATTGGCCTCCCGCGGGGTGAACGAACCATCCAGACGCAGAATAGAACAGGGTCGCGGTGGTTAGCAAGCATTGGCGCACGATGTCAAGTATTCTGTGGACAATGGGAAAGAGCGGATGCACAATCGGAGACTTGCAATGAGCGAGGCGAATCGGTAGATTCGCGTCCACTAAACGAATCTATGGACATGGATACTGCGGCTTCACGGGAGGAAGCGGGGACGCCAGCTGACGACAGGAAGCTGCGGGTGGTGGTCGTGGACGATCAGCCGGCCGTATGCGAAGTCGTGGCCGATACGATTGAATATGCCGGCCACGAGATCGTTGGCAAGGGCCGGGACGGCGTGGAAGCCGTGTCGCTGGCGAAGGAGTTGCAGCCGGACCTGGTGGTGATGGATATCTCAATGCCCCGGATGAATGGAGTGGACGCGATGAAGGCGATTCTGGCGGCCAAGTCAGCCAGGCGCGTATTGCTGATGTCCGGCGAGTACCGTTCGCTGGGCGTGACGCGTGAGGAAATGATGCGGGAAGGCGCGGCGGGATTCATGGAAAAACCGTTTAATGTGTCCGAATTGTTCGAATTGCTGGATCGCTGGGCGGAGGAGGAGTGCAGATGACTGAAAGAAATTTCCAAACTGCCGTTCAGTACGGGAGCATCGTGCTGGGGATCTCCGTGGTTTTCAACATCTACGTCGTGATGCGCTACGTCGAGGTCTACCGCGAGGCCGTGCGTGCCGACGCTCAGCTCCAGCAGATGGTTGTACGAGAGCAAGCCATCCAAGGCGTGCTTCAGGACTTCGCCGCGCGGGCCAACAACGACCCGCAGATAGCTCAGATTTTCAGGCAACCCCAAACAGTCAATTCGGCGGCGGCGGTACCCCGCAGCTCCAAGCAACCGTGAGATCGATCCCATGAGCACACCTGAGGAAATTGAAGGCCAGCCCCGCTCCGAGCATGGCCAGTTGACCACGAACAGCCTGCGGACAACGTCTACTGTCAATGTGTCGATGGATGTCGCGGGGGCGATCGATCAATTGCGCGCGCTGGTGTGTGGGTTGGGAGTCGGGCTGCTGATTGTGAGCCTGGCGTTTACCGCGCTGGTCTTCAAACAGAACCGCGACCTCACCGCGGGGAAAACCACGCACGAACGTCAGATTGCGCGGCTGCAAGCCAACGAACGCTCGATGGATTATCTGGTGGACGCGCTGGTGAAGTACAGTGCTGGGAAGCCCGACTTAATGGCACTGCTGGCAAGGCATGGGCTTCAGGTCGCCCCGCCGCCAGCGTCGGCACCACCGCAGCATTAGGTTCAGCAAAGGGTGGGCGCGTTGGCGGGCGGGACGAGCTCCGGCAACTGCGCCAAGGCCGTTTCCGCAGCGACCGTTTCTGCCTGTTTCTTGCTGGAGCCGTTGCCCCGGCCAATCTCGCGTCCTTCCCATTCGACCACCACTTCAAAATACTTGCTGTGGTCGGGCCCCGACTCGTGCACGACGCGGTAAATGGGACCGTTCGACGAGTGCGCCTGGAGCAGTTCCTGCAACCGTCCTTTGGGGTTCTGGCGGGGGCTGGTTTGCTTGATGTTCAGGAATTCGTCCGCGAACTGCGCGAAAATAAATTTGCGGGCCGCCCGCAAACCGCCGTCCAAGTAGACCGCACCGAGCAGCGCCTCGTAGGCATCCGCCAGGTTGGACAGCCGCTCCCGACCCCCGCTGGCTTCCTCGCCCTTGCCGAGCATCAGATAGCCACCAAGATCAATGGCCTGGGCACGCTGAAACAGCGTATGCCGATTCGCCAGATGCGCGCGGATTTGCGTGAGCTTGCCCTCGGGCAGATCCGGGTACAGTTTGTAAATGCGGTCCGTCAACACCAGTTGCAGCACCGCGTCGCCAAGGAATTCCAACCGCTGATTGTGATGGTTACACTCGTTCCCGCGCTCGTGCGCAATGGACGGATGCGTGAGGGCCTCTACGAGCAACTCGGAATCTTTGAACTCGTGCCCGATGATCTTCTGCAACTTTTGAGAATGCATATGTGACGCGTCGCCTTCGCGTGCAGGGGGATGTTGCCGCCCCGAACCATCTTGGCTGTTCAGGGCGCAAAATCCAACTGCCACTCTCAAAACTGTACCCAACGGCCTTTGAAAAATCGAGGTTAATCTTTTGCCCCCAACCGCCGCCCGTCCTAGCGTCAGCGTAGACCGCGTTGACCTGTTGCTCGGGTCTCACGTGACTGCGTCCCGACTGTCGCTCTTCTTTGTCCGTCACCTCTCTTCCGCTGTAGCGCGCTCGCTGAACGCGGGTCGTTCTCCCGGTTTTCGGGCGGCGATGCCGAGACGAGCCTGCCCTGAGCCCCGTCGAAGAGCCTGTCCTGAGCGCCGGCGAAGGGTTCAGGTATCCCGCCGTTCCGGCGGGTGTAGCTAACGGTACCCTGAATCCTTTTTTGGGTGTCTGCTCTCGCCGTCTCTAGCCTCAAGCTGACCGCCGCCAGACTTCCTCACCGCCTTCCCGACCGCGGATGGTAGCGATAATGCGTCTCCTTCAGACGGTGCTGATCGACGTGGGTGTAGATTTGCGTGGTCGAAATGTCGGCATGACCGAGCATCTCCTGGATGACCCGCAGGTCGCCGCCGTTGTCGAGCAGGTGACTGGCAAAACTGTGCCGCAACGTGTGCGGCGTGATGTTCTTCGTGATGCCCGCCCGCCGCGCGTATTTCTTGATCAGCGCCCAGATGGTCTTCCGGCTCAGCGCCTGGCCACGCGTCGAGAGGAACACTTCGCCCACGTTATCGGCCTGGCCAAATGAGCCGCGCGCCTCGCGCAGGTAACGCTGCGTCCACTCAATCGCCTGTTTTCCGATGGGGACGATGCGTTCTTTGCTGCCTTTGCCGAGCGACCGAAGGAAGCCGGCCTCGAAATTGATGTCGCTCAGTTTGATGTGGGCGACTTCGCTGACGCGCAGTCCCGTGGCGTACATAAACTCCAGCATCGCCTTGTCGCGCACGCCGAACTTCGTGCGTGTGTCGGGCGCGGCCAGCAGTCGGCTGACCTCTTCGTAATCGAGCAGATGGGGGAGGGTGCGCCACAGTTTGGGCGAGTCGATCGTCTGCGTGGGATCGACGGCCAGCAGCTTCTCGCGGGAAAGAAACCGGCAAAACATCCGGATCGCGGCGAGATGACGGGAGAGACTGCGCGCGCTCAGCCCGGCCTTGCGCCGATGCAGCAGATACTCCGTGATAAGCGGACGCTGGGCGCCGTTAAGATGGTCCACGCCGCGGTGATGAAGGAATTCCGTAAACTGTGCGAGGTCGGCCCGATAGGCCATACGCGTGTTCGCCGCAAGCCCGCGTTCCACGGTCAGATGATCGAGAAAAGCATCGATCAGTTGCTCCACCCACAACCTCCTTAAGGTTGGCAACAATTATAGCCTGCCGCGCCAATTTGGGAAAGCCATTTGTCGGCTGACGACTGCGTGCGAAAGGGGACAAAAATTGTCCACTTTCTGTTTGACATGCCAAACGACCGTAGTGTAAATCCATCAACCATGGAAACGTGGAAGGAATTCGAGGCCAACGAGCTTACCCATAGTGCTGCTCACCATCTCCTCGCCATCTACGAGGTCGGTCTGGAGTACGGCGGATGGGCCCGCGTCTCCGACATCGCTCGCGAACTCAGTATCACCCGCGGCAGTGTCTCGATCAATTTGCGGGCGCTGAAGAAACGCGGATGGATCGATACCGACGAACATCACATGGTGAAGCTCTCGCCGAAAGGGCAGAAGGCGGTCCAGGCTGTCATGGCCAAGAAGGCCGTGGTGAAGGCCTTCCTATGCAGCGTGCTCAACGTTCCCGAACCGCAGGCCGAGATTGATAGCTGCAAAATCGAGCATCTCATCAGCCAGCCGACCGGCGAACAGCTCGTCCATTTCATGAGGTTCCTCGTCTCGGAAGATCCGCTGGCGAAGCAGGTGCTCGCGCGCTTCAAGAGTTTTCACGATCAGTGTCCCGAGAGCAGAACGTGCGACGTGTGTCACGGCCATTGCCTCATCGAAGAATTGCAACACGCGGGTCTATGAAAGCGGATCGCAGTGAGATTGTCGAAGACTTGAATCGGCTGATGGCGGAGGAGGTCGAGGCGTTTCTCCGTTATTTCCAGATGAAATATCGGCTGCGCGGTGTCGATCGGCTGGCGGCGGAGAAATTGTTCGAGGAAGGCACACGCGAGACGCTGGAGCACGCCGAGGCGATTGCCAAGCAGATCCGCGTGCTCGGGCATATCCCGCAGCTCAAGATCGAGATGGATCTGCGTAGCGGCCCGACCAACCTGCAGGATGCCCTCGCGGAAATGCTGGAGGTCGAACGCCAGGCGCTGGACGCCTATAAAGAGGTTCTGCCGCGTGTGACCGGCGACACAATGCTTGAGGATTTCATCCGCAAACAAATTAGCGTGGAAACCGAACACGTGCAAGAGATCGCAACGTTATTGGAGTGAAGGGAGTTTGAGCGTTGCGGCGCGACGCTCGACAAGTACCTGGAATGACAAAGTCCCCGATCCATGAAGCAGTCGATTCGTCGCGTGCGGTGACGTGGTTCGCCCCCAAACGGTCACGCGCCGGGCTTCGCGTTCTTCTTTGGGTTGGCGCGTTGCTTGTGGTGGGCGTGTTGGTCTGGCAAGGAGTCACAGCCAGCGGCAACCCGGACCCAACGGTTCCTCATCTTAGCCCGACGGTGGCCCTGCTCGACATTGGTGTGCTCGTGTTTCGCGAGGGACTGGAGTGCATCCTAGTGCTTTCGGCCATTACCGCCAGCATGGTCGGCAGCCACCAGACCTACCGGCGTCCCATCGCGTTTGGCGCGGGAATTGGCTTTTTGGCGACGCTCGTTACCTGGGGTGTTGCTGTGGCGATCGTCAATGACTTGTCCTCGAACGTCTCCGCGCTGAATCTTCAGGCCGCGACGGGATTGCTGGCGGTCGTCGTGCTGTTGGTAGTCATGAATTGGTTTTTCCACAAGGTGTACTGGGGCGGCTGGATTTCCCTGCACAACAGGACAAAGAAGAAATTGCTCCGTAGCGCCAGCCGCGACCAGATCTCCCAGGCTCGTCTCTTTCGCGGGCTGTGCCTGCTGGGATTTGCCTCACTCTATCGTGAAGGATTCGAAGTGGTGCTGTTCCTGCAGAGCTATCACCTGCGAATGGGCGGGAAACTCGTGCTGGAGGGCGCGCTCCTCGGGCTGGTATTCACCGGCATCGTTGCGGTCCTCACCTTTGTCGCCCACCGACAGTTGCCATACCGAAAGATGCTGGTGTTGACCGGCATCATGCTCGGCTTTGTGTTACTGGTCATGGTTGGCGAACAAGCTCAGGAAATGCAACTGGCCCATTGGATTCACACCACGCCGATCAAATCGCTTGTCAACGTCATTCCCGCCTGGATGGGAGTTTGGTTCTCGGTGTTTCCGACCGTGGAAACAATGGTTGCTCAGGCGATTGCGGCGGCATTGGTCATTGGCTGCTATGTTGCGCCCCGATTCCGCTTGCGGAAGCCGGAACAAAATAGCGAATCACCCGCCTCAAACGCCGCGGAACAGCCGGTGAACATCGTGGAAGTTGACGTCCTGCAGCCCGTTCAATCGGCAAAGTAAAGCGCCAGCCGCTTCGGGCCGTGGGCGCCCATGACTAGGATTTTCTCGATGTCGGCGGTGCGGCTGGGACCGGTGATGACCGATAGCGCGCTGGGCCAGTGCTTGTCGTAGCGTTTGCGAAGCAACGCCGTGGCCGACGCCAGATCGCCGACCATCTGCTCGTGCTGGGCAATGACAAGGTGCGTCGGCGGCAGTACCGACAACGCGCGACCACCGGCCGAAAGCGTCGAGACAATGATCGACCCGGTTTGCGCCACGAGATAATCACAACCCGTCACGCCAAGGTCGCACTCACGGACACCAGCGTTTGGCTCGCCGATGATCTTGTTTGTCAATTCACTGCCATCGGTGGCGATTTTCGCGAAACCATTCACGAACGCGCGGAGCGTCGCGGCATTCTCGATGATCTCACCGCGTAACGCCACGAACTCGGCACGAAAGCGCGCCTCCGGATCGGTAATGGGTGGAAACACCGGGGCGCTGGTCGGTGCGACTGGCCGGAGCGCCTCGGCGCTCAGCGCGGCATGAACCCGGCGGAGAATGTTGTCACGCGCGACGTTCATGCTGTCTCCAGTAGTCCCTAAAACTCTGTTTGGGTGGCGTGGGAAACTCGCGTTTAGCGGTCCACGGTTTCAGCAGCAGATGCGCGAGGCCCCTGCGCAGCGCAATGTTGCCGAGCTTCGCGGCAACGGCGTAGCGCACCGGGGATTGCATCGCCCAGAACCATGCCCGAAAGAGGAAACGCTGGATCGGGCCGTCAAACCGGCGCTGGATCGCATTGCGGCGGTTGTGAAGCAGGTGATGATGCAAGTCGATCCGCACGGGACACACCTCCGTGCACGCGCCGCACAACGAACTGGCGTATGGCAAATGCGACCATTCCTGCGCATCGGGCAAGTGAGGAGTGATGACGGAGCCGATGGGCCCTTGATACGTCGTGCCGTACGCGTGGCCGCCGATGTTGCTGTAGACCGGGCATGCGTTCAGGCACGCGCCGCAGCGGATGCAATGCAGCGCATCGCGCTGTTCGCCATCGGCCAGCAGCCGCGTGCGGCCGTTATCGAGCAGGATGACGTGAAATTCCTGCGGACCGTCCGCCTCGCGCTCTTGGCGCGGGCCGCCGATCAGCGAGTTGTAGGCTGTGAGGGCCTGTCCCGTGCCACTGGCCGCCAGCAACGGCCAGAGCAAGGCCAAGTCTTCCAGACGTGGGATCAGTTTCTCGATGCCGATGATGGCCACGTGCACGCGCGGCAGTGAAAAACTCAGGCGCGCGTTACCCTCGTTTTCGGTCAACGCGATCATTCCCGTGTCGGCAATGGCGAAATTTCCCCCGGTGATGCCCATGTCCGCCGTCATAAATTCGTGCCGCAGCTTTGCGCGGGCGATCATGGCCAGTTCCTCGGCGCTGTCCGTGAGCGGTGCGCCCAGTTTCTCCTGAAACGTCTGGGCAATGTCCGCTTTCGTCAGGTGCATCACGGGCGTGACGATGTGGTAGGGGCGCTCGCCACGGATTTGGCAGATGTATTCGCCGAGATCGGTCTCGATGGAGTGAATGCCCGCGGCCTCAAGCGCCTCATTGAGATGAATTTCTTCGGTCGTCATCGATTTGGACTTGACGACCTTCTGGACGCCGTGACGACGGGCCAGTTGCAACACGTGCTCGCGCGCGTCCGCGGCGGTCTCGGCCCAGAAGACGTGGCCACCGTTCGTCAGCACATTTTGCTCAAATTGTTCCAGATAGCGGTCGAGATGATTGATCGTCTCCCACTTGATGGCGGCGGCGTGGGATCGGGCATTCTGCCAGTCGGCAAACCTCGTTCTGCCGTTGGCCACGGCGATGTTATACGTGCCGATGTTTTTCTGGATGACCGCGCGATGCCGCAGATCGGCGGCTTTCACTGTCGCATCGCGCTCGAATTGCAGCAGGGTCGGGGTGGTCATGTGGAAGCCAGCACCTCCGCGAGGGAGATGGTCTTGATGGGCAGATTCAGGCGGCGCAAGTATCCGTCGATTTGCATGAGGCAACTGGAGTCAGTGGACACGACGTAGCGGGCGCCGGTGTTCTGGATGGAAGACACTTTCACTTCGTCCATCGCATAGGAAATCATGGGAAACTTCACGGAGAAGGTGCCGCCGAATCCGCAACAGGTTTCCGCCTGGTCCATCTCCACCAATTCGAGGCCCTGCACATGGCGCAGCAGTTGGCGCGGCTCGTCCTGGAGGCGAAGTTCGCGGAGCGCGTGACAGGAATCATGGTAGGTGACGCGCTGGGGAAATCGGGCGCCCACGTCCGTCACGCCGAGATGCTTCACCAGGAACTCAGAGAACTCGTAGGTGTGCGTCGTCGCCTGGGTTGGCTTGCCGAGAAGCTCGGGATAGAAATTGCGCACCATCGCCGTGCAAGAACCCGACGGGCTGACGACGGCATCGGCATCGGCAAAGATCTCCACGTAGCGCCTGGCGAGGGCACGGGCCTCGTCCCAGTAACCGGTATTGAATGCCGGTTGGCCGCAGCAGGTTTGGTCGGGTGGATAATATACGTCCACCTGCAACCGTCGGAGCACGGTGGCCATGGCAATGCCCACGTTCGGGAAAAGCTGGTCGATAAAGCAGGGGATGAATAGCGCTACGCGCATCGCACGAGACCTTACGGACTCGCCGGGCACGAGGCAAGCAGACATTTCGCACGGGTGGTAGAGCGTCTCAGAGTTTCCTGATCGCATCGCGTTCGCGCGCGGCGTACTTCTCCACGAGCTCGTCATACACTCTCGCGGCTCTTGCATTCGGTCGAATCTCGCTGCCCGGGATCGGGTCGGTGAAGCCGGTGACAATAGCCTGCCAGCGCGGTTTCTTGCCGGAATGGGCGAGCCAGCCATGAACGGCACGGAGGGCAGCGCCGAGAGCGGCGCTCTTGGCAACTTCGATGCAGAGGACGGGACAATTGAAGACATCGGCCATGATTTGCAGGATCGCACTGTTGGTAGATGCGCCACCCGTGGCATAGATTTGCTTCGGTTCGACTTTCATCCACTGGGAGTGGATGCGCATCGACATCATCTGCGCCTCGACGACGGCGCGGCAATTCGCCGCAGCATCACATGGATCAAGATTGAACCGGTGGATGCCGGGCTTGTTCACACGGGGAACGATTTCTGCCTCGAACCACGGCAATAGGATCGCGCCATGGTTCCCCGGCGGCGTGGCGGCAAGGGCTGTGTTGAAACTATGCCAGTCCAGTTTGTACAGGTCGCGAATGCGTTCGCGAGCCAGCGAGCCGTTCTTGAAGCAACTGAGAGCCATGTAGTCGCCAGTCGGCGCACCGAACACATTGCCTTCGCCGCGTTCATCCACGCGGCAGTGTCTCATGTAGCCGAACAGCGTGTCGCTGGTGCCGAGACTGATGGCCATGGTGCCTTCCTGGATGAGACCGAGACCGATCATGCTGCAGGGATTGTCGCCGGACCAAACCAGCGCTTTGGTGTTCGCGTTGAGGCCATATTTCCTCGCAAACCAAGGGCTGATATTGCCGACGACCTTCGCGGATGGCGCGAGTGAGGGGAATTTTTTTCGCAACCGCGGCGCGGTCGCCTTGAGGGCCTGCGGATGCCACGCTTTCTTGTGGATGTCCATCAAGTTCATGCCGGCACCATCGCCGTGATCGATCGGCGCGATTTTGCCGGCGATGATGGACGCCAGAAACGAACTGACCAGCGCAATGTTTGCTGTTTTCGCGTAACGGTCCGGCTCGGTCTTGTAGAATCTTCGGATTTGCGGTCCGGTGAACCGCTCAAAGGTGTCCGAGCCGGTCTTTTCGGCGGTGGCTGTGAGACCTCCGAGCGCATCGCGGATCTCGGCGCACTCGATGCCCGTGGAAGAATCCATCCAAATCGGTGACGTTGCCCGCGAGAACACGCCGCGAAGGCTTTCGACCAGCGGCCGGTTGGGGCGGAGCCGGGCCAGCGTGTTCGACACGCGGTTGTTAAGGTACACGGAACCGTGTTGCTGCCCGCTGCCGCTGATTGCCAGAACCTCGCCGAGCGGGACGCCGTCTCTTTTCATTTGCGCGAACAGCATATCGAGCGCTTCGACCCACATCAGCGGCGGGCTGTGGACAACAAGCGGGTCATCGCTCCGCAACGTGCCGTTGGTCGTGCCATAGTGCGGAAGCGATTGATCGAAGTTGAGCGAGTTGTTGTACACGATCCGGCGGGCATCGTGATCGATCACAATGGCAGAAAGGCTTTGCGTGCTGCAGTCCAGCCTGAGGAATAGGTTTGCCATCGGAGGTTCCTTTACGGCGTGTTCGGGAGACAAGTCTTAGCAGGCCCGGAGACGGGCGACAACAGGTTATTGGGCACTGGCGGCGGGAAACCCGACACGACAGGGGCTTCGCGCCCTACAATTCGGCGGAAAACACGGAGGAGTGCGCGATCAGAATTTCAGGGAGGTGTCGATTTGGAAGCCGAGGGAACTGCGATTGTTCAGCCCGAACGACCCGACGTCGATGGTCGGTTCGGCGCCATAGCGGTCTTCCACGACAGCGGCGAGGCCGACTTTCCACCAGTCCCGAACATTGTAACTGGCTTTGAGGACCTGGGAACGGCGATCCGAGAGGCTCAATGCGCTGTTTGAAGCGGCGATGGCCTGCCATTCGGTGTCCATGGTCATGACCTTCTGTCGGTACATGAGCTGCCATTGACCCTGCCTGACGGTATCGCCGAAGGAGATCTCGGCGATCATTCCGTGCATGTCTTCCAGGGACAAGGGCATGGCCCACACGTCCCATGAACCGGTCTCCTGGAGGTTCTCTGTCGGCGTGTTGACGTAGGTGCCGTTCAAGGTCAACAGGCTCTGCGTGCCGAAGAACGGCTTGTCCGAAACCAGTTTCCGTACCGCTGGCGATTGACCGGCGGAAGTGTCAGATGGCGGTTCTACCGGCGGCAGCGGAGCGCCGACGACCGGCAGGCAGCCGATCCACATTGCGGCCAATAATGTGATCCACCGTTTCATATCCCCGAATGAAAGTTAACACGGCGGCGAGTCTCTTTCCAGCGTGGATTTTGCAGGCAGAGCGTCTCAGCCACGTGTTAGGGTAACGGTCACGGTTTTGTTAAGTGTTCCGCGAGGAGTGTGCAACCGCGAATGGACGCGAAGGGTGGGGGCTGTGAAGCGCGAAGAAGGATGACGGATGAGGGAAGGGGGAAAAGGGGACGATATGTCGGCTGCCGATATATCATCAGAGGATACGTCATGGCGTACGCAGGGCGGCGAGTAGAGGGTGACAATACATAGTAGTGCCAGGTATCGGGGGTGGCGCGGGGCGGCGAGTATGGATGACGCTGGAAAGACCACGGTGTATGATGATGGGCTGTACCAGCAGATGCTTCGGGAGGGTAACCGATGAAAAGGCAACCGGTTCTCAAAGATCCATTGGCTCGAAAGGCGTGGGCCGCCATGCAGGCGGCGGTGGCCAAGGTCGTGGAGGCACACCGCCGGGACGGACGGCCATTGGCGGTGTGGCAGGATGGCAAAGCCGTATTGGTTCCACCGGACGGGGCGTCCATCGTCGGCGAAGCCTCGGGCAAGTACCGCGTGTCGGGCCGTAGCCGAAAGGCGTAGGCTTGCCCGCCTCTGGCGGGCAACCGGCCCAGGTGCCGCCACGGACGCGTGCCCGGCGCGGCTAACTTTCAGAACCACGCCGTCCGCCCAATCGACAACCCGACACCCCGCCTTGCCTCCGTAAGCAACTGCGCACCAGTCTTTTACAGCGCGGCACGATTAAAGGGGCGGAGAGGCATGTGCAGAGCCGCCCGCTCTCGCCCCCAAAATTATATTTGACAGCATATTCACGTATACGTTAATGTCTGGAATATGCCGTGGTTATTTTCGATTGGCGAATATAACGTATACGTTCGGAACGAAAGCAGGGCCAAACACAGACTTAAGCACTGCTCAGTCTCCGAGGGCAAGCACTCCAAACGTGGCCGGTCAGCGGAGACAGTTCTTTCGCTGCCCGGCCTCCGCCCAATCGCAGGTCCGGCATTGCCCAGTAAAATTATGAAAGCAATTGAGGCCCGAGTTGACGAGATCGCCGAGGCGTATGACAGACAGAATCCACAGACAAACAGCAGAACCAGCAAGAAAAGGAACGAATAGAAAATCATGAAATGGGATGAAGCCGAATACCAGCGGATCGCCTCGGCGGAAAGGCGCGAGACCGACGTACTCGTCTCTTTTGAAGACGGCTCTCGTGTGACGCTTCCTTACGATAAGATTCTTCCTCAAGAACTGTTGGACGCAGGTTTCAGTGAGTTCAGTTTCGATTCGCACGAACTGAAATTTACGTTCTTGAACAGGCAAGCCATCGAAATCCCTTGGACCACAATTCGGTCCCTGACGGATCCTGAATTCAACCTCCACCTCGTGAAAGCTGCGGAAGAAGAGGCAAGGCAAATCGGGCTCGGAATCAGGGAGCTTCGCGAGGCGAGGGGAATGTCCAGCAAGGAGCTCGCCGAACGTGCAGGACTTACGCCGCAAAGTGTTTCACGTATCGAGAATGGTCGACACGATGTCGTTTTCACAAGCCTTCGCAAGCTCCTTGCCGCAATGGATTATTCCCTGAAAGATCTGGTCTGGAACGAGACTCGACCTTCAACGTGGCACGAATTCATCCGACTGACGAATCGGCTCGGGTTGCCTCCGGAGTTTGTTAAGCGACGTTTGGCGCCGCAAACCGGAGAATCGGCGTCCATATCTGAAACCGCAAACCGGATTAGCCAGATTTTCGGATGGTCGGTTCGCTCCATTCTTGAGGGCTCACCCCTCTCATTCGACCTGTCCCCACTCGGCACTGTCCGGTTCAAGAGGTTTGGGCGAGCAAGCGAAATCCGCTCACATGCGTTCACCTTATACGCCCATTGGATTGCTCTTAAGGCAGCGGAGGCTACACGAGAGTCGCCAAAACGCCGCCTTCCAGGAGACGCAACGACTCTGCGGAAAGAAATACTGACAAACTTCGGCCAACTCAATCTGAACACTTTGATCTCCTATCTGTGGGAAGCGGGTTGCATCGTAGTCCCCTTAGCTGAGCCGGGGGGATTCCACGGAGCCTGTTGGAAAATTGGAGACAGGGTCGCAATCGTCTTAAAACAACAGACCTCATTCCTAGCGAGGTGGCTTTATGATCTTGCCCACGAGACAGGACACACAGCCAAGCACGTCACAGAGGAAACGCCTACCGTGATCGAAACGGAGGAGATAGATCCGTTTTCAGAGGACGACGAAGAAGCTGAAGCAAATGAGTTCGCCGAAGAACTGCTCTTCCAAGGCAAGACGGAAGAATTAGCAGAGGCATGCGTCAAAGAAGCGGGTGGTGATCTCAGGAGACTAAAGGCCGCCGTGCTTCGCGTATCCGAAAAACAAGGCGTTTCTCCCGACCTGCTGGCGAACTATCTGGCGTTTAGACTGTCGCACCAAGGCGAAAACTGGTGGGGTGCTGCCAACAATCTGCAGATTTCCGAGCCGAAGCCCCTAGATATCGCCCGAAATGAGTTCATGAAGAGGATTGATTTTGCTAAACTGGGCGAACAAGATCGTAACATCGTTATGCAAGCCCTGTCGTAAGGAATGACACTTCCCATGACGAAGAAGAAAGAATTGAAGCCCTTGGCAGTCAGTTGCGGTACTGCCGACTGCGAGAACAAGCTTCATTGCTTTCACAAATCCAAGCGTCTTTCCGCCGCCCAAAAGGATAACTGGGCTAGGGGGCTTTGCGTGTATTGCGGCGCAGACAAGATCGATTGGACGAGACTCAGAAGGCGCGACCCCCAGGACGCGAAAAACACGATCGTATCGCTCAGGAACGAGTGGATTCGAAACCACTACTGGGAAAAAGAGCTGACAGAGCGTGTCATCGGCAACGCACGAAGATGCGGAAGGGCGGCAATCGAGCAGCGTGTCGAGCGACGAATCGAATCCGCGGTAGGAAAGCCGAAGCACCTGAACTCTTGGGACGGTCGCCAAACGCCGTTCAAGGGCAAAGCAGAAACCATCATAACGATGGGTCAGCATGCAATGGCGTGCTGCTGCCGCACATGCATGCTGAAGTGGCACGGAATTCCAACTGACCTCCCGCTCAGCCCGGAGGAGATTGAGTACTTCAAGAAGCTGGTTCTCCTCTTCATTGACGCCCGGATGCCCAAACTGAATCCCCAGCCGGAGAAAATTGCGCCGCACAGAGTACCCAAACCTCTGGCTAAACCTCCTGAACAAACGTCACTCCCCTTCGAGCACGTAGTGGGGGTCTAAGCCCAAGAGAGGATCGCTATGGGAACACTGAACAAGAGCGAAATTGAGCGCCACCTTCAAAAGGACGAATTACTGAAATTCGCGCGCAAGCGCGAGGACGGGTCCTTTGACCTCGAACCGGCGAGCTACGACTTAATGGCGGGCATCGCTGTCTGGAAAGAACCAGTCGGGGATGGAGGCAAGAGTGAGGTTCAAAGCGTCCGATTCGATCCTACGAGGCCGTTTGCTGAACAGCCGACCGTCACCCTCCAGCCCGGACAGATGATGTTTGTTATAACTCGTGAAGAATTTCAATTGCCGGCAAATCTCTGTGGCCTCGTACTATCTAGAAATAAGCTGGCCCGGGAGGGCATCCTTGCCTTGAATGCGGGCCACGTCGATCCAGGGTTCCGCGGCCCCATCGTTATCCGGCTGATCAACCTGCGAAGCACGCCATGGACATTGACACTTGGAGAACCCATTTTCACCGCAGTCTTCCAGACGGTGGACGTCGGACCGAAGGACCAGCTTGTCTCCCACCCAGAGATTAGCCTCGAGAAGACGTTGAAAGGGGTCAGAGAATCGGCCGACGAGGCTCTCAGCAATGCCCTGTTCGACCTCTACGCGAGGGAAATGAATGAAAGTTTCCGCAGGCACGCTTCCTCGGTCGAAGCCAGCATTCGAACAAGCTTAGGCAAAGACTTCATAACCAAGAACATGTTTTTTGGCGCTCTCAGTGTAATCGCCGTACTCGTTGCCGTAGTGGAGGCGTGGCCTAAGATTAGGGCGCTCATTGATGGGCTGAGTAAATGACCGAGAGAACAATAGACACCGACAAATTCTCAGCCTCCCTCAGGCTGAGGGGAATTGATCTTCAGCAGAAGAGGATTCTTATGACCCGCTTTGGGGGAACTGCACAAGAGTCAGATCTAACTCTTCCCCCGAACTGTGGTGGCTTCGGTCGCGTCCACCACTTCTATCGTTCCCGCAGTAATGACTGGCCGGACGATCCACTCCCCATGGACCCGGCTTTGCACGCATTGGGACTGCCATGCAGCGACGAAATCCAAGTTCAAGTGTTTCAAAACGCAATTTGCAGCTGGCGTTGCTGGTACTGCTTTGTCGACTTCGATCTCCTTTCAGCCAATCCCAGGCACTCGGAGTTCAAAACCGTCGAGGAGCTAATCGATCTGTACCTGAAGGAGCCGAATCGACCGAAGATCATCGACCTTTCCGGCGGGCAGCCGGACCTTGTCCCAGAATGGGGATTGTGGTTCGCTGACGCCTTAGCCGCGCGAGGGTTGAGCAAGGAGATTTATCTGTGGTCAGATGACAATCTGAGCAATGACTACTTGTGGCGTCACTTGGAATCGGCTGACCTTGCCCGTTTAGCCTCATACAGGAATTACGGCCGAGTCGGCTGCTTCAAGGGGTTCGACGAAGAATCGTTTTCCTTTAACACGAGGGCCCAGCCGCACCTCTTCGACATGCAGTTCAAGCTGATGCGCCGGCTGGTGGAAGCCGGCTTTGATGTGTACGGGTATACGACGTTCACATCAAGCTCCGACAAGGGCCTCTCTAATCACATGTCGATTTTCATAGACCGTTTACAATCAGAGGTTCACCCCCTGTTCCCTCTAAGGACTGTCCCGCTACCAATTCTTAAATTTACGCCTACGCGTAGTCGGATGGGACCGCAACATGAGCGGGCGCTGTTGATCCAGAACGACGCGGTACGCGCTTGGACTGAGGAATTGCAGCGGCGTTTCCCAAAGGAACTCAGAGACCGGAGAATTTTCCAGCACCGGATAAACTAGACAAGTTTGCGCGGAGAGTGTAGATAATCGCGGGGGGGGGGCTTTTTGATCACAACCACCTGCACGAGCAAGACGTTAATTTACGGGGTCTGGTTCAGACAGTTGGAGAAGTATCTGCGGCTAAACCTGCAAAATGACGCTTTCTGGGGCGGCGCCATACCCAAATTAAGTGCAGGGCTGCCCCGCATCGGCCTGCACTTGGGGGTCTTCGTAGAGCCGTATTTGGGGCACATCCTGGAAGGGCGGAAGACGATCGAATCTCGGTTTAGCGTAAACAAATGTGCGCCGTACGGGCGCGTACGACAAGGGGACGTGCTGCTATTGAAGCGAACCGGCGGGCCGATATGTGGGGTGTGTCGGATTGGCCAGGTATGGACGTACCGTCTGGAGCCCGATTCCCTGGACTTCATAAAAGAGGCGTTTTCCACGGCTCTTTGCGTGCAGGACTCGTCGTTTTGGAAGCAGCGAGAAAAAGCTAGCTTTGCGACTCTCATGCGAGTGACAAACGTCCGCGCTATTCCAAGCATCCAAATCTCCAAACGTGACAGGAGGGGTTGGGTAACAATTCGTGATGCAGGCACAGAAGACCAAAATACTGAGTTTTGCTGGACAGATTGGAAGCGGGAAATCGACCATTTCAAAGCTCCTTGCTGACAAGCTCGGCTGGAAACGAGCCGGTTTCGGTGATTTTCTGCGATCTCAAGCCACATCGCGTGGATTGGATCCTTCGGATCGTGACGCCTTGCAGAGTCTCGGTCGAGAATTCATACAGAAGGGGTGGGAGCCCTTCTGTTCTCAAGTGCTTGAGACTGCGATCTGGATACCTGGCGAGAACCTGATTGTGGACGGGATTCGCCATGTCGAAGCAGTTGAAACGCTGCAAGAGATAACTCAACCCTCTGATGTGAAACTCGTCTACATCACAACGCCAGAGAACCTCCGAAGGCAGCGGGTTGTAACCCGTGGCCGGGAAAAGGGCCCGGCTGCAGAATCCCACCCGGTGGAGTCAGAAGTGCGCAGTACCCTGCCTGCTAGGGCCGACCTGCTCATTGACAACTCCTCCTCACGGGCGCAGACCATCCAGAGAATTACTGACGCGTTGGGTTCATGGATTGCCTCCAGGTGAACGCTCAGCCGAAGCAGAGCTGCAGGGATCCGTAGTCGGGCTCACCGCCTCACAATTTCCAGATCCGAGTTCGTAGGCTGTCTCCCCGCCGTCCCCGCTTCCCCAATCCGAAACCGCCGCCGGGTCCATCCATGATGTATCGATAGCCTGCGTATCATCGGGGAGGGGGCTTCCGCCTCCGCTGGGGCTATCTTGATTGGATTTGACAGGTATATCTAAATGCGATATCCTCGCAAACCATGAGGATTAGGAGTTGGAGTTGGGGAAGAAGGCGGGCGTGGAAGCCCGCCTCTACGACCGAAAGGAGGGCTGGCGGGAGGGGGGGGTGCTGAAAAAAGCGAAAATTGGAAAACGAACCCAAATCTATTCAAGCCGGCGTGGAAAAGTTACCAAAACGAAGCCAAAAACGAACCCAAATTCGGGGGTGGTTGCGGGAGCCGATTCGGGTGTTTTGCTACTGCATGGGTGCGCCAATTTGTCGCGTCGGCTCCAGACTTGCCCGATCGGGCTCGGCACGATAGACTGAGCGCTGCTATGGGATCGTTTGATTTGAAGAAGATTGTGGCCGAACGGCTCGGTGAGAACTACGAGTTGCACGAGAAATACATCAATCCGACGCTGGTGAAGGTGTTTCGCACCATCGGGTTTGACCGGGTGTACGCGCGAGCCAAGGGCCAGTATCTGTGGGACAAGGACGGCAACCGTTATCTGGACATGCTGAGCGGGTTCGGCGTGTATGCGGTCGGGCGGAATCATCCGCAGGTGGCGCAGGTAATTCGGGACGTGCTGGATCTGGATTTGCCGAACATGGTGCAGATGGATTGCGCGTTCCTGGCGGGACTGTTGGCCGAGGCGCTGGTGAAGCGGTGTCCGCCGCATCTGGAAGCCGTGTTCTTCTGCAATTCGGGGACGGAGGCGGTGGAGGCGTCGCTGAAATTCGCGCGGGCGGCGACGGGCCGCAGCAAGTTTGCCTACCTCGACCATGGCTGGCATGGGTTGACGCTCGGGTCGCTGTCGATCATGGGCAATGAGGAGTTCCGGGAAGGGTTTGGGGAGATGCTGCCCGGAGTGGAGGTGCCCTACGGGGATTTGGAAGCGCTGGAGAGGGCGCTGTCGAAGAAGGACATCGCGGCGTTGGCGGTGGAATGTATCCAGGGCAAGGGCGTGCGGATTCCGGCGGATGATTACCTGCCGGCGGCGCAGGCGCTGTGCCGCAAGTACGGGACGTTGTTCTTTTGCGATGAGGTGCAGACGGGGTACGGTCGGACGGGGAAGCTGTTTTCGTTTGAGCATTGGAATCTGGAGCCCGACATTATTTCGACGAGCAAAGCGTTGAGCGGGGGATACGTGCCGGTGGGGGCGATGATCACGCGGCGGTGGATTTATCAGAAGGTGTTTAATCGGATGGACCGGTGCTGGGTGCATTCGTCGAGTTTTGGGCGGAACAACCTGGGGATGGCGGTCGGGTTGGCCACGCTGCATATATTGGACGAGGAGAAGCTGGTAGAACGCAGTGCCGTCCAGGGACAGAAGCTTCTCGACGCGGTCAACGGACTGAGGGCGAAGCATGAGGTGTTGATGGAGGCGCGGGGCAAGGGGTGCATGATCGGGATTGAATTTCACGAGCCGCGGAGCCTGAAGATGAAAGTCGCGTGGAAGATGGTGCACGCGGCCCATGACGGATTGTTCGCGCAAATGGTGGTGATGCCGTTGTTGGAGAAACACCACGTGTTGACGCAGGTCAGCGGCAACCACGGCGACATCATCCGCTTATTGCCGGCGTTCGTCATCACGGACGAGGACATTCAGTATTTCGTCAACGCGCTCGACGACGTGCTCAACGATTGCTACAAGCTGCCGGGGCCGATGTGGGACTTGGGGGCAAACCTGGTGAAAGCAGCGCTGGCCAATAAGGGTGGCAAGAAGGCCGAACGGGAAGCGGTGGCCGCCGGACGCTAAGGCGGGCTTGGTTTTCCATTTTCTGCATGCGACAACCCCGCGCGTGACCCCCGATGCGACAACGGTATCTTAGCGGATTGGCGGACTTGGTGTGCCGGCGGCCTCTGGCGTTGGTGGTCGTAGGCGTTTTGCTCGCGGGAGTGTCTTCCTTCTACGCCGTTCGTCGCCTCGAATTCAAAACCAGCCAGAACGACCTGATTGGCCGCGACAGCGACTACTGGCGACTGTACAGCGAATACTCCCGGGAGTTTCGATCGGAGGAGGATTACATCGTCGTCGTCGAGAGCAACCAGCCGCTTCAGAACCGCGCGGCCATTGATGCGCTGGTGTCGAAGTTGCTGTCGTCCACGAACAATCCGGGTCCTGCCGATGCCGCCGTGGCGCAGTTGATTACGCAGGACGATCTGTACTACCAGGTCAATCTGGAGGCTTTCCAACGTTGGTTTCTCTACTATCTCTCGATGGAGGATTTGAACTGCCTCAAAGATTTCCCGCAACTGGTTTTCGTGCTCCAGCATCAACCCAACATTTCCGGTTTCCTTCATGTCGCAAACGAGTCGCTGATCCAGCTTGGGGTGGCGGGTGCCGAGCGGGAAAAGTGCACGCTGGGGTTCTTGCCAATGATGACGATGGTAGTGGGGCAGGTGGGGGATCTCGCGGTCGCAGGCGGTTCAGCCGAGTGGCATTCACCTTGGATGCAGGCGTTTGTCGGACCGGACGACAGCGATAAGGCCGAGGAACAGATGAAGTGGCAGGGCTACCAGACGTTTCGCAACGGCCACATGTTCCTGTTGCTAATCCATCCTCGATTGGGAAAGGAGACGGCAGACGAGCATCATGCGGCCACAATCCCGAAGTTGCGACGCATCATGAAGGAGGTTCGCGGTCAGTTTCCAAGCGTGGGCATCAACCTCACGGGCGAACCCGTTCTCGATTACGATGAGATGCTCCAATCGCAGAGCGACGCCACGAAGGCGACCGTACTGACAGCGGTGTTCCTCTTCCTGTTGTACACCGTGACGTTTCCCCGAATGATGCGGATTTCGCTGTTCGTCGCCTGCCTGCTCGTGGTGCTGCTCATTGCCTCCATGGTCATTGTGCTGGCAGTCTGCATGGGATACACGACGCTCACGGTGGGCCATCTGAACATGATCACCGTGACGTTTGCGATTATGATTCTCGGGTTGGGGATCGATCTGGGGATTCAATTCGTTGCCCGATACACCGAGGAATTGAGCGCAGGTCTTCAACGGGCGGATGCGGTTCGGTCCGCCATCACACATACCGGTCCGAGCATTGTCACCGCCGGCGTCACCAACGCCGCCGCGTTTTTCGCGATGGGCCTGAGTGGTTTTCGCGGCGTCACGGAACTGGGTGTAATCGCCGGCGGCGGGATGCTGATCGCGACGGCCGGGATGATGACCGTGTTGCCGGCGCTTCTGTTGCTTGTCCACGGCAAGGGTGGAGCCACGCCGGTGCGCGCGCAATCGGCGGGGACGCGCGTCGAGCAACTCCTCTTGCGCCGGCCCTACCTGATGTTGACCATGTTCGGCATGATCACAGTAGCCGCGCTGGGGGCGGCGTGGACGGTGCGCTTTGACTACAACGTCCTGAATTTGCAATCGAAAGGGCTGGCATCCGTGGAAACCGAACTCCGATTGCTGCATGCCGACGTGGAATCGACCCTGTTTGCGGCGATCGTGTGCGACAATCTTCAGCAGACCCGGGACCTGCAGGAGCGCCTGGCCAAACTTCCAACCGTGGCCGGCGTTCATAGCCTCGCGGAGATGATTCCCGAGGAGCAGGAGCAAAAGACCAAAATCGTCGACGGAATCCGGCAGGCGCTGGGCACCATTCACTTCGATGTACTTCCGGATGATCCTGGCGAAGTTACAAACGCGCTGCGATCACTGCAGCTCCGCGCCAACGCGCTGGCCCGCGACGCGGGAGCCCGCGGCGACAAAGCCAGCTTGGAGGTTTTGATTCCATTGACGAACGCCTTGGCCCAGACACGCGCAAAACTGCAGTCGGCCGACCCGTCCCAGCTTCAGCAACGCCTGACCGGTTATGACCGCCACTTTTACGCCGATTTGGAATCGCAACTTGCGATTATAGCGACGCAGGCCGACCGCCCGATGACCGTCGAGGATGTCCCCGCACAGATTCGGCGGATGTTCGTCGGCAAGACCGGGAAGTTCCTGGTCCAGGTCTTTCCGCGGGAAAACATCTGGGAACGGGAGCCGCTCGTAAGGTTTGTGCGCGACGTGCAGTCGGTTGCCCCGAAGGTAACGGGCACGCCGCTGGGGATTTACGAGTTTGTGGAAATTCTCAAAACGGGTTATTGCCGTGCCGCGCTGTGGGCGCTGCTGGTGATTGCCATTCTCATCTTTATCGATTTTCACGGCGGGTACGCCACGTTGTTGACGATTCTGCCGCTGCTGGTGGGGACGGCGTGGATGTTCGGGGCGATGGTGGTGTTGCGAATCAATTTCAACCCGGCGAACATCATGGTGCTGCCGTTGATCGTTGGCATCGGCGTCGCCTACGGGATTTACGTGGTCCAACGGTTTCGCGAAAGCCACGAAGCGACGTTTTACAGCAAGAGCACGGGACGCGCGGTGATTCTCTCGGCCATGACCACCACGCTGGCGTTTGCCAGCCTGCTGATCGGCGCGCACCGCGGCATCCGCAGCCTCGGTTTGGTGACGACCATCGGCGTCATTTCCTGCCTGCTGGCCGCGCTGGTTCTGCTACCGTCGCTGTTAGAGATTGCGCGCCGCAAGGGCTGGAAGGTGTAACTGTCCGACGGCTGCTTCGAGAAAGCGGGCCAGCTTGGCACCGGAGTGCTTGGCCCGATAGCCGAGTCGGGCCAGATCGGCCAGCACACGGGGATCTCGGGCGCAACTGGAAAACACGCGGTTCGGGCGCAACTGCCCGAGCACAAAGAAGTCGTTGAATTCGTCCGGCAGGTCTTCGTCAACCAGATCGGTGATCCCGCGGACCGCGAGAAAATCCGTCTTTCGGGTAGCGCATACGGCGGCGACAGCGCTGGTTTCCATGTCGACGGCAAGAGCGCCGGTGGCCTTGCCGATCCGCGCCTTGTTGGACGCTCGCAAGACCATCTCATCCGTCGTCAGAATCTTGCCGTAATGAACTCGTATTCCCAAATCATCATCACACCGAATCCGCGCCGGGCGAAGAGGCTTGTGCGTCGTATTCCAAGTGATCTGGTCACCCTGGTCCCTGCCAAGATCGAGAATGTCCGTGCCGATAACAATATCTCCAGCGTGAATGTCCGGCTGCAGCCCGCCACCGAAACCGGAGCTGATCACCAGATCGGGGCGGTAGCAGCGAATGGTAATTTCGGCGGCAATGCGGGCGCATTCCTTGCCGATACCGAGCGCCAGCAGGGCGACCGATTGGCCACCGAGCGTGCCTTCGTGGAAATCGAGATGCTCCTGGCGGACGACGTGATTGGCGTCGGCACGGCGCAGGATGGGGCGTAATTCCTGACGAACCGCAACGAGAATGGCGATCATGGCTCCCGTCGCTTCCCGGAAGCGCCGCTACGATTGCTCAACTGCAGCAGCCGTCGCTGCCATGGTCGTTGGTTTTGGCGGCGATAGCGGCGGTCACTTCGCGTTTGGCCAACACGTGTTGTATGTTCTGCGGCACAGAATCACGCTGGCCGGTGAGGTGTCCGCGGCCCGTCGTGACGCCGTTGTAAGCGTCCACGTGAGACGCATCCGCTATCGGCGCGGGTCTACGCCCGAAGTTGTAGCGGATGAGCTTCCAAGTATCGCCCGGTTGCTTGTCGATACCGAGTGACGGTGTGGGCTCATAGCCGCAATGGGTCATGCAATTCTCACAGCGCGGATCACGGGCGACGCCGTCGAACACGCCGTACTTGTCCCAATCGACCTTCTCCAGCATCTCCTGATACCGTTGATAGTGGCCGTCGGTCATGAGATAGCAGGGGGCCTTCCAGCCGCGGATGTTGCGAGTCGGGATGGCCCAAGCCGTGCAATGCAGGTCGCGCTTGCCCGCGAGGAACTCCAGATAAATTGGCGAGCCGAAAAACGTGTATTTCTGGCCCCATTCGACGATGTTCTTGAACTTTTCGCGCGTGAGCCTGCGGGTCAGGAAGAAATCTTCGGGCTTCTTGTTCAGGCGCGTGATCATATCCTTCTTGGCGGCATCGTATTCGTAGCCCGGCGTGATGGTGTGCCCGTCCACGCCCATGTTCGAGAGGAAGTCGAACATCTTCTCAATCTCGACCATGTCGGTCTCCTTGTAGACCGTGCAATTGGTCGCCACTTGGTAGCCGAGTATCTTGGCCATCTTGATGGCCTCGACGCATTCTTTGAAAACCCCTTCGCGCTCGACGATCAGGTCGTGAATGTACTCGAGGCCGTCCACGTGAACGTTCCAATACATCCACTTGGTGGGTCGAATGCCGGGACGACCGTCGTTCTTGCCCTTACGAATCTCGGCGGCTTCTCTTTCGCTGATGAGATGTTGCGCGAGCAGGGCGGAAAGTTTCGGTTCCACGGCGGCGGTGTAATTGCGCGCCAGAGATTCCCGAATCTTCTTGCGCATAAACATGCCGTTGGTGCAAATGTACACGATGCGACCCTGACCGAGCAGTCCGTCGACGAGTTCCTCGATCTGGGGATAAATCAGAGGCTCACCGCCGCAGATGGAGACCATCGGCGCGTTGCACTCGGTAGCGGCATCGAGGCAATCTTCCAGGCTCATCATATCTTTTAGATTGGTCGAATACTCGCGGATGCGACCGCAGCCCGTGCAGGTGAGATTGCACGTGTGCAACGGCTCCAGCTGGAGCACGAGGGCGAATTTTTCGGTCTTCCTGATCTTGTTGGTGATGATGTGCCGGGCAATCTTCGCCGACAATGTAAATGGGAATCTCATGTATGCGTCTCCGATGTTTCCAATCCTAGACTTCCGTCAGATGCGCCAACGCGCGGAGTCGGGCGACCTTTCGCAAAATGCGCGGCTGTTTGAAGAACAACTGGATCACACGCGACTTTTCGAGTTCGCGGGGCACGGGTGGGAACCCCTGCATCATATGGCGCGCATACATCCCCAAGGCCATCAACGGGAAGTAGCTGCGATAGTAGTGGTATCGCAAATAGAACACCCGTGGAAAGCCCGTCCCCGTGAACAATGCCTCGTCCCATGAGCCGTCCAATTCCTGATGATCGGTCAGATACTTGATCCCGCGGGCAACTTCGGGGCAATTCACTTCCCCGGCGGAAATCAATCCCATCATCGCCCACGCCGTTTGCGAGGCCGTGCTCCGACCGATGCCCTTGAACTGAGCGTCGTCATAGCTCCGCAGCGATTCACCCCAGCCGCCATCGGCGTTTTGGGAAGACTTGAGCCAGGCGACCGATCGGCGGATGTAGGGCAGGCGCATATTTTCGCCAATTATCCGCAGTCCCCGAAGTACCTGCCATGTCCCGTAAATGTAATTCGCGCCCCAGCGGCCGAACCAAGAGCCGTCCGCAGACTGATCGCGCTTGAGGAAGGCGACGGCCTTTTGGACGCATTCGTCTTCCATCGTGAAGCCGAAATGCCCCAGACACTCCAAGACGCGCGCCGTAATGTCCGATGTGCTGGGGTCAATCATCGCATTATGGTCGGCGAACGGCACTTGAGTGAAGAGCCACTTGTCGTTGTCCTTGTCGAAACTGGCCCAGCCCCCGTCCTTGCCCTGCATACCCAGCACCCAGCGCGTACCACGACGAATGGCCGCCGACTTTTCACGATCGAACTCCGTGCTGACACGATTCAGCGCCATGAGCACCATGGCTGTGTCGTCGACATCAGGATAAAACTCGTTGTCGTACTCGAAGAACCACCCGCCCACCGGCTTGTTCGGTTCGGTGTAGCGATGGCTTTCCGAATGTTTCACCCGCCAGTCACCGGGGCGACGGACTTCCTTGTCCAGCAGCCACCGCGATGCTGCCCGGAGCGCCGAATGATCGGCTGGCAGACCCGATTCATGGAGAGCGTTGACGCTGATCGCCGTGTCCCAGACCGGAGAAAAACACGGCTGAAGTCGCAGGGTGTCGCCCTCCTCGATTTCGAGTCTTTCCATTTCGAGGATGCCGTGGGCAACCAGATAGCTCTCGTTGCTATAGCCGAGGACGCGCAGCGCCATGACGTAGTTGGCCATGGCGGGAAAGATCGCGCCGAGGCCGCCGGGGGTGCGTCCGTGCTCGATCACCCAGCGTTCGGCCTTCCGCATGGCATGCCGCCGAATGAGCGGAAGTGGGTGATGACGGTGAACAAACTTCAGAAAATGATCAACCACCAAGAAAAAGTTGCGCCACGTGAACGCGTGTGCGTCCCTCTGGAGGCGGATATCGGCTTTGTCGCGGCTTTCCAGCCAAAGTTCGTCGATCTGCCATTCCCGGGGAAGAGGTTTGACAGGTTCTCGGGAACGAATGATCGACAGCGGCACCAGCATCGCCCGCGACCACGAGGACATGTTGTAGATGCTGAAGCTGAACCACTTCGGCAGCAGAATTAGTTCAGGCGGAATTGCCGGGCACCCGCCCCACGGATACAGGCCAATCATGGCCAGCGAAATCTTGGTGAACGTATTGCAACGGGTCACTCCGCCTGCCGCGCAAATCGCCGCACGGGTTCTGGACATGTGCGGGCAGTCAATGGAATCCCCTGCCATTTTCAGGGCGAGATAGGCCTTTACGGAGGCGCTAAGGTCCATCGGGCCGTTCGGATAGATGGACCATCCGCCTTCGTGAAGCACTTGGGATCGAATGTAATTCGCAGCCTTGCGAATAATGACCGGATCCAGCTTGTCAATGAAATGCAGGTAAATCAAGTACTCGGATTCAAGGATGGTATCACCCTCAAGCTCCGCGCACCAGTGGCCATCAGAAGCCTGTTGCCCCAAAAGCCAATCCTGCGCCCCGGCAATGGCGGCTTCAAGCCCATCCGTTAATTGTAGATACGACTCCTGTCTTGCTTGAATCATGCTCCTCGACCTACTCCCTCCTAAACTTTTGGCCATAAGAACTATATAGTAAGCGCCGCGCTTGTAAAGTGGATTCACCGGGGGCTCTTCCGGGGATTACCGGCCCAAAAAACTGCCAACTCCTGGGCCAGATTGTATCCAGCCCGGCTGTCGGCCATGCTCTCCGACCAATCCGGCGGGAAAAGCGTTGAATATTGCGTTTGCGCAAATCTTTGGCACACAAGCACTGCTACGCCCCGATCCGATTCGCTCCTTATCAGGCGACCGACGGATTGGATGACACGATTCATACCGGGATAAAGGTAGGCAAATCCGAACCCATCGCCGTAATGCGCCTCGTAGAATTCGCGCATGAGTTCCCGCTCGAAACTGACTTGGGGAAGGGCAGGGCTGACAATAATCACTCCCGAGAGCGTTTCACCCGGATAGTCAACTCCTTCCGCGAACAGGCCGCCTTGGACTGCAAGGATGAGCTTCGGGGGGCGCGATTCCTTCAATGCGTCAAGCAGTGCCAGTCTCTGCTGCTCGGTCATCTTGGGCTCTTGGACAAGAACCTCCCACGGCCCTTCGGGTAGTCGTCCGCAGACCCCCCGCAGGAAATCGTAGCTCGGAAACAGCGCCATGTAGTTGCCAGGCTTGGCGGCAGCGGTGGTCGCGATGACGTTGGCAATCCTGCCGTAGTGGGTGGCCCGCGCGCGAAACGTGGTCGAAACAGTCGGGACGACGATGATGCGCCGGTTCTCCTTCGGGAACGGGGATGGGAAGCTCGCTTGGTCGGTCCGCTCGGGATCGAATCCCAGCATCTGGCGGTAGAACGCCATCGGCTCGAGTGTGGCCGACATGGCGATCACGCTATGAAATCCTTCCAGTCGCTGGGCCAGCTGGCGGGATGGGTCTTTGCAGACAATCTTCAGAGCTTCGCCGCCCGCCGTGTCGTAGACATAGGAGAATTCCTCGCCGTCCATGGCCAACACGGCGCAAAACTGGCCAAACGCCGAAAAGAACTCGTCCACAGGGTCGTCCGGAATCGCCCGTCCACTCATCGTCTTGTCCAACAGGTAACGCACGGTCAGTTTGTTGAAGGCCGGCTTGAGGCCTTCGAAGAATTCCCGCGGTGACGGAATTAGGTACTTGTCTTGGCTGACATCGCTTTCCTCAAGTTGGGTGTACTCGTCGCCCTTGGTTCGTTTCTGGCTACGGAAAAAGTGTTCGATCTCCCCTAGGAACTTCCGCAATTCCTTCGCCAACGACGGTTCGACTTGCCGCAGGTTTCCGCCCAAGTCGCGGATTTGCTGCCGTGACAGGCTGGGTGAGTAGTAATCCATTGCCCGCTGAACGAGGTTGTGCGCCTCGTCGATCACTAGGATCGCGTTCGAGTAGTCGGCTTCGAGGAAGAACCGGCGGAAATACACCTGTGGATCGAAAACATAATTGTAATCGCACACGATCACATCGGTTAGCTCGGCCTCCACAAGCGCCAACTCGAACGGGCACAAGCTCGTGCCGCGTCCTGCCTCCATCATCGCATCGGGCGTGATCAACCTCCCGGCCAGCAGACGGTCTGCAACCCGTGTGGTTTCGAGTTTGAGCCGGAAATCGCGCAGGTGCGGGCAAAACTCTTCCCGGCAGGCGTACACGTCGTTGATACACAGGCTCTCTCTCGCGCGGAAGAACACCGCATTGGGATGCGCCGATTCGCGCAGTCCCATGCGTTGAAGCGTCTCCAGGACGATTTGTTGCTGGGTGTTCTTGGCGGTGATAAAGAACACCCGTTTGTCGTGCGCGAGCGCGTGCTTCACGATGGGGTAGAGCGCTGCAGTCGTTTTGCCAACCCCCGACGGGGCCGAGACGAGCAGGTGACGCCCTTCTTTCAACGCGTGCTCGATCGCGGCCATCATTTCATCTTGGTGGGGGCGGACCCGGTCGTACGGAAAGCGGAGCGCGGTCGATTGGGTTCGTCGGTGTTCTTGCCGCCGCTGCTCCTCTTGCGCTTGGACGATCAAGGCGCGTACCCGATCCACGATCAGTCGTTCACAATCGTTGAACGGCCCGCCAATCTCGATTTCCTTCGTCGTCCCATCTGCCACGTTCACAAAGACAAGGCGACCGACAACATTGTCCGGTCGTGGCGGCCTCCCATCATTGCTCTCGGCATCGGATGAACCCGCCTTCGGCACGGGGGCGCCCCTGCCAATCAGGAAACAATACAGCCGGAGTTGCTCGGCATAGTGGGGATGGGATCTTTCGTCGAGCGCAGCAAACGCCAATGGCGGGACGACAACGGATTTGATCTCCTCAATCACGTGCGGGCCACCATTTACCGGCACGTAGACGCCGTCGATACGGCCTTGGATTGTCACCTCGAAATCGTCGACGGTGGTCTGGTAGCGCACCGCGATCTCCCGCGCGTAGCCCTCATGTAATCCGGCTTGGACCCGCTGACGCGCCACGTGTACCTCCCGTCCAAGCGCCAGGCGCGTCCACATGCCCAGCCCGGCCGCTCGTCCCCCATTCGTCAGCGGCTCGGCGACGAGATCGCCCACGCCGAGGGAGATCTTCCGCTTCGCCAAATGAATTTTGACAGCCATCGCCAAGACAGAATACAGTAATCAGCAGTTGGTAGCCAGAATGAGAAAACAGCTTCCTGCGCTCTTCACCCTCCTGTGTTCTGTATTCTGTGTTCTGTCTCCCGCCGTTTCCGCCCAGCACCTTCCGACCTATGAAGACTTTCGCCGCGTCGACCGAATGCGGCGCATGACCGGCCAGTTGGAGACCGCCGAACTGTTGAACCTGACGCAGATCGATCGCCCGACGATCGAACGCGTGGCGCAGCGGGGAACCAACGATTACCAACTCACCTGGGGCGCGGCGGAACTGATTGGCAATTGGCCGACCAAACGCGCTCTCTTCGAGTCGGCGCTGGCGACCAGCGGCACAAACGTCGATGTCGAACTGCGGTATGCCTGCGCCGCTGCCGCCAATCACGATCCCGCGACCGCGCTGCCGTTGCTGCGCGCCGTGGAAAAGGCGGATACAGCCAACATCGTGCCGTGGTTTGTCGAATTCAATGTGCTGCTGGCGCAGAACAAAGGGTTGACGGATTGGAAGATGCCGCCGTCGTGGGCGATCCGCTATCACGATTACGCTGCCGAGGCCGCGCGAGCGCGGATTCATACGCTCGAAGCTGCGGGGTATTCACCCTATTCCGCCCGAAGGCTCGGTTTCATGCCCGACATGCCTCTGTTGGCCATGGCCCGCGACTGCGCAGAAGAACGGATCGACAAGGCGTCCGTACACTTGCTATTGATCGTTGCCCACGCGATGCAGGACCGGCCGGTGTATCTGGTAACCGAATTAGTCGGGCAATCGTTGGAACGAGCAGCGATCCAGGCGCGCGCGGAAAACCAAACCAATTCGGTTCCGGACGGAACCAGTGCTGAGGTGTCGCTGCGCATGGTCGAACTCGAGCGACGCCGCGACGAGATCAAGTCGCTGCTATCGGCGGTCGGGGTCCACGTCGTCGACGTGGCCACGGAGGTGGAGATGATCGAGTATTTCGACAACGTGCTCGCGCTCGGAGAAGAACTGGCAATGAAACGGCTCGCTGAGGCCGTCCAGGGCGGTCATCCGTCACCATGACAAGAGCACAAACAATGCTTATGGCGGCGGCTGCGATCAGCCGCGCGATTGCGGCCGGTACGGGGATTTACGAAACGCATCGGCTTTCCCGGATGCAAGAGGAGATTCTGGCGTTGCAGCAAAAGCAGGCCCCGCTCACGAAATAACTGCAACAGTTGCGCCAGGAACAGGATGAAGCCGCGCGACGGCTGGTCGCCATCCAGCAGGAAGAGCAACAGCAGGCTAAGAGCGCGGAGCCAGCGAGCTCGCCGACCAATTCGCCGCCGCCAGCCCTCGCCACCCCGGCGACCGCGGAGCCATCCACGAATTCTCTCGCCGGCCTTGCGGCCATGTTGAAAAACCCGCAAATGAAAGAGATGATCCGTGCGCAGCAGAAGATGATGGTCGATCAGATGTACGGAAATCTGTACAAGGAACTCGGGCTGTCGCCGACGGATGAAGAGGCGCTGAAGAAGCGGCTCGAAGATCGCCAGGTGGCCTTGATGGATGCCGGCTTGGCCGCGATGGGTGGATTCCGCGACCGATTCGAAGCGGGCCGCAGAGGACATTACGGCGCTCAAAACGCAGTATGAAAAGCAGATCGAGGACCTTCTCGGGCCACAGACGTACAGTGTTTTCCAGCAGTACGACCAAACGGTGGCGGAGCGCACGCAGGTCAATCTATTCAAACAGTCACTATCGGCGGACAAAGCGCTGACGGAACAGCAGGGAAACGACCTCGTCGCCGCCATGTATCAAGCTCGTAAAGCCCCGCCGGAAAACTCTCTCCTGAACGGCCAAACCCGTGACCCGTCACAACTGACCGAGGACGGAATTGCCCGGGCCCTGAAGCTGCAGGAACAGTTGCAGAAGCAGTATGCCGATAGCGCGGCTTCGATTCTCACGCCCGCCCAACTCGATCAATTCACGAAATTCCAACAACAGTTGAGCACCATGCAGGCCGCGGACATGAAGATGGCCGCGCAGATGTTTGGACAAAACAAGCCCAACGCCTCTCCCACGCCCAACCCGGGCTCCGCGCTCTGAGCTGGATCTCTCGCTGTTTACCGTTGCCAGTCTCATGGACGGTCGCTATATTGCCGTCGGATTCAGTGCGCGGACGTGGCGGAATTGGCAGACGCGCAGCCCTCAGGAGGCTGTGACCGCAAGGTCGTGGAGGTTCAACTCCTCTCGTCCGCACCAAACATTGGATGGATACGATGAAGCTCTGGCATGTACTTCGGACGATGGCGCTGACAGCGGTCTTGCCGACGCTGTTGCCGACACGGTCACCTGCTCAGGTGCTCGACCAGATAAAGAAGCCAATCGATTACACCAGGAAGGCCGATGTCGGCGACAAGACCGTCAACTTTGGCGACCTGCATTACGGGACCGTTTCCCAGCCGTCTCGCGCGTGGTCCGCGGCGTCACCGCTCTCGAAAAGCGATCTCCATCTGCAAAGCGTGGAGTTGAACGAGGTCAAACTCAAGTCGGTCGAAACGTCCACAGTTTCCGAACCCATGCTGCCCCAGGTGAACTTCACAGCCAAACGCGCCGCCGCTGACAAACCGAATGACCAGGGCAGCCGGCAACTGGAGCAGACGAAGCAAAAAGCGCCGATTGCCAGCCGCGAGATTCGCCCGTTCACTCCCGGTGGGGAAGAAGAACTGAAGAAGCAACTCAACAAACTGCACCCTTGACTTGCCTCGGTTTGATATGATCCACCTACTGAATTTATGACCCCGACTTTCAATCGTGCCGCGAAAATGTGGAGCGTTCGCATGATCGGTCCACTGTTACTTGTCGGGCTGGCAATCTCTTGCGCGACGATGATTCACCCGCCACGGGACTTTCTCTCGTCGATGGACAATTCGTGGAACCAGTGGCTTGATACGGCTGTGGACGTGGATTTGGCCGAGGTCCGAATCATCCACTTGCCGCTGACGGATGCTTTCTCCGGGTTGAGGATCGCGATCACGCGAGCGGATGCACCGGTGGAGTCGCTCAAGGTTACCCTCCACGCGGGTCAGATCACCCGCCGTCAGGCGCTCTGGCTGCTCTCCCAAAAATACGAGTTGACCATGGTCGTCCAGCAACTGCCGGGGCGACCGCCCTACATCGCCATCTCGAAAGAGTAGACCTCCGCGAGGGCGGGGGAGGCGTTTGCCTCCGCAGATGGTGTCTGTTATTCCCTTGGCCGCATGTTCCCTGCCATTCTCGCAACGCTGCTTGGGTCGGTCTCCGTGATTTGTGCAACGCGCTCGGATAACGCAGGATTTGCTTCGCACATTTGGCGGGACGGTGTCCGGCAAGCTTGAGCAAACGGCACGGCAATTACCGTAACCCGTGCGGTTTAAGGAGAGGCCGCATGGGTGCTGACTGGTGATTCCATCAACGATGCTACGGTGAGAATTCCTGACCGAAACGAGTGCCGCCGCCACCAGGCTCATGGAACAGTTGCCGCCGACAGGGCTGCCTGAGCGCTCGCGCGCACCTGCTCGGAGGAATCGGAAGTCGCGGTTTGTTGTAGCAACGCCACGGCCCCGCTGCTGTGCACTTGCGCCACCGCCGTCACGGCGTTTTGGCGAATCGCGTCGTTCGGGTCATTGAGCAATTGCTGGAACACGGGAAGCGCCCCGCCTCCAAACACCCGCGCCAATTCTTGAATGGCGGTTTCGCGGATGCCGATGTCCGCAGTGCCTTCCGCGACTCCCGCCAGCGCGCTCTGGGCGGCATCGCTGTGGATCGCGCCAATGGCCAGCAGCATCTGCTTCTGGACATCGGGGTTGGTTTCGGTCTGGAAAAGCTGCGTCAATACAGGCAAGGCCGACGGCTGGCCGGCCAGGGATTGCACGGCGGCGAACCGGAGTTGTTGCGAATTGGCCTGATTGGCCGCAATTTGGCTGAGGATCGCCACCGACCCGGGATCCTGGCGTTCGCCGAGAGCCGCAACAATCTCGCGTTGGAGACTGAATATGCTTTCGCCGGCCAGCAGCGATTGAAGCGTGGCATCCGCCGCATCATCCTGGATCGCGCCCAAGGCGTGAATTAGCATCAGCTTGGCGTGCATGTCATCGGTCGCCTGATAGCCGGCGGCAATGGCTGCGGCGCCCCCGGCGCCCAGGGCCGCCAGGCGATCCTCAAGCGTTTTGGTCTCTTGCTGGCGCTTCGCAATGAGCGCCTTGGCATCATCCCAATTGAGCGCACCCGCGTATCCGTAGAGCTTTTTCATTTCCTCCAACGCGGCCATGACCGATGCTTTCAAGGCGGGGGAAACAACAACCGCCGCGTTCGGGCCTGCTGACGGATTGCCACGTTGCGCAATCGAGGGTGCCGGGCTGGTGACAGCCGTGGGAGCGAGCTTGTTTTCCGCACTCGGACCCGGGGCAGTTTCCCGGTTGGCGGAGCGCGCCGAGGCGCTTGCCGCCGGTGGCCTCGGAGGGCTTGGTCGTTCAGACCTCGTCAGCCACCAGACCGCAACGACTGACGCGAGCACAACCCCGCCAAGGACAATCCCTTTCCACTTCATGTACGAGTCCTAGACGGCAGCATCAGTAGTCGTTGGTCTCCTGCTCGAACTCATCCTGGAAGCTGGAGCAGCTACCGAACTGCCAGTCCTGGTTGCCCCAGGTGTTGAGAGGCTCACAGAAGGTCCAGCACCCGACCTTGCCGGTCACCCCGGGCTGGCCAATCATGACCTCTACGCACACCGTGGCATTGGCACAGTCGACGAAGTGGATGCCGGTGCCGGCTGTGGGGCACTGGATCTCGCACTCGGCGCCCTCGTTGAAATACGTGGACGTGGCATTGTTGCTCGCGCAGGTCACCTGCGAGTAGATCAGGCAGTTCGACGACACCGCGTTCGGATTCCCGGTCCCGTACCATTGGATCGTGTTGCCAGGAACCAGTCTGTCGGGGAACGTGCACTGGATCGTCTTGCCAGACTGCGAGTACGGGAAGGTCGAGGTGGCAACGTTGTTGGAAACGGACAGAACCGCCATACCGTCCACGACAATCGTCATCGGCTGCGTTGCCTGCTGGAAGCCGTAGTAGAACCGCGTCTGGGTGGCCCCGATGGACACCGTCGAGAGTTCGCCGCAGTTCTTGTTGCCCGTCGCCGCCGACTGCGGCATATTCGGATCCATCAGCGCGTTGTACGCCTGGTTATCCTCGAACCGGCAGATCGACCGCTCGTAGGAGTTGTTCCCGAGGAACTCCCACGCCTCGCCGCCGCACCCGTCGGGTTGGACGTTGCAGAGGTTCAAGGGCTTGCAGTAAAGGACAACCGGCGCATTGGTGCCGCACGTCTCCGTCACCGAAATGTAAACGTAGCTGTTTGAGCTGGTCCGGAAATCACTCGGCTGATCGCCATTGGCCAACGTCAGATTGCCTTCGAACGTGGCAAACTGGCAGTTGCCGAAGTTATCGAAGTGATGCTGGCAGTAGGTCGGAGCGCACGTGATTGGCTGGCAAGTTACCGGCACGGTCACCACGATAACGCTGGCCGTGCAACTCGCCTTGTTACCGCAGGAATCGGTCGCCGTGAACGTCACCTTGTTCGTGCCCAGCGAGAACGATGCCGGGGCATTGTTGGTCACCGTCGCGCCGCTACCGCAGTTGTCGGTGGCCGTCACGCCGTTCAGGAACGCCGCAATCGCCGCATTCGACGCCGGCACGGTGTTCGTGCAGAAGGACGCAGTCACTACGGTGATATTCGTCGGGCAGGTGATGACCGGCGCTGTCGTATCGTTGACGGTGATCGTCTGCGTGCAGGTGGCGCTGTTGCCGCACGGATCCACAGCCTTGTACGTGCGGAGGACCGTGTACCGGTTCGGGCAGGTCTTATTCGTGATGACATCTCCCACCCAGGTAACGGTCGGCGTGCCACAGGTAGCGGAGGCAATCACGGACGCGACATTGGCCGCTGGCACGTTCGACGCGCATTGCACCGTCACCGCGGCGGGGCAGGTGATGCTCGGCGGCGTGGTATCGGTGGTGTAGGTGTAAACGACGGTTTGCGGGGCCGAGGTAAGGCCGCAGGCGTCCGTGGCGGTCACGGTGAACGTGAGGGTCATGGCGCAGGGTGTGCCGCTGGTTGCGGAGGTGACATTGATGGTCGGCGTACCGCAGGTAGCA
>Ga0116126_1000288_pt1 | contig 40340 bp, 34 predicted proteins | sample June2015DPH_16_5_FD_89730 | JGI IMG/M metagenome (GOLD analysis project Ga0116126, IMG submission 89730) | Peatland microbial communities from SPRUCE experiment site at the Marcell Experimental Forest, Minnesota, USA - June2015DPH_16_40 | ecosystem: Environmental > Terrestrial > Soil > Wetlands...
ACCAACGTCGCCGAGACATCGCTGACAATCGATGGTGTGCGGATCGTGATCGATAGCGGGTTGGCCCGCATTCCGCGCTACGATCCGTATCGCGGCATCAACACGTTGCTGGTCGAAAAAATCAGCCGCGCGTCGGCGGACCAACGAGCCGGTCGAGCCGGCCGCACCGCGCCGGGGGCCTGCCTGAGATTGTGGACTCAGAAAGAGCACGAACAACGGCCCGCGCAGGAATTACCCGAGGTCAAGCGGTTGGATCTTTCGGAAGTGGTTTTGACGCTCAAGGCGAGCGGGGTGAGCGACGTGCACTCATTTCGCTGGTTGGAATCGCCCAGCCGTCAGTCGTTGGAACGTGCCGAACTCTTGCTGAAGGATTTAGGCGCGCTGGCGAACTCAACCGGGGCGGTCACCGAACTCGGACGGCGAATGCTCGCGTTTCCACTTCATCCGCGGTATTCGCGGATGCTGTTGGCGGCGCAGGAGTACGGTTGCGTGCGGCAGGTGGCATTGATCGCGGCGCTGACGCAAGGGCGCGATTTGCTCGTGCGGCGGCAGGGGCGGCAGGTGGAGGACGCACGCGACGATTTGTTCGGGGGCGAAACGCAATCGGATTTCTTTGTCCTGATGCGTGCGTGGCGGTATGCGGACCGCAACGGCTACAACGTGGACCGGTGCCGTCGGCTGGGCATCCACGCCCAATCGGCGCGGCAGGTTGAGCCGTTGTTTGAGCAGTTCCTCAGTATCGCGAAGCGCGAAAGGTTGGATGTAAGCGAAAGGCACGCGGCCACGGATGCGATCCAACGCTGCATCCTGCTTGGGTTTTCCGATCACGTGGCGCGCCGTCTCGATGCGGGCACGCTGCGGTGCGAATTGGTCCACGGTCGGCGGGGGCTGCTGGCCCGCGAGAGCGTGGTGCAGAATTCGCCGTTGCTGGTGGTGACCGAAGTGCACGAAATCCAGAGCGGAACAGGCAAGGATAAGGAGTTGAATGTCCTGTTGACCATGGCGACCGCGATCCAGAAGGAATGGTTACGGGAACTGTTTCCGAACGGTCTTACGGAGACGCAGGCGGTGGTATACGACACGACCCAGCGACGTGTGTTTGCCGAGCGGCGGACGCAGTTTCGTGATTTGGTGCTCGAGGCAGGACGCGTGGAGGACATTGCCATGGACGCCGCGGCGCGGATTCTCGCCGAGGAGGTGCTCGCGGGCCGGTGTGTTCTGAAGAATTGGGATGAGGCCGTCGAGCAATGGATTTTTCGGGTGAACTGGCTCCATGAGTGGATGCCGGATCTGGGGATTCCCGCGATTGGCGAGGACGACCGTCGCGCGCTCGTCGATCAAGTCTGCCACGGCGCGACCAGCTACAAGGAGATCAAGGACAAGGCAGTTTGGCCCGTGGTGAAAGCTTGGTTATCGGGCCAGCAACAGGCGTGGATCGAGGAATACGCACCCGAACGGATCGAATTGCCTGGCGGGCGAAAAGCGAAAGTCACCTATACGATGGATGGTCCGCCAACGTTGGCGGCGCGCATCCAGGATTTGTACGGGGTGAAAGAAGGATTGTGGATTGCGCAACGCCGCGTAGCGTTGCGGATCGAAGTGCTGGCGCCCAATCAGCGGCCCGTGCAAGTGACCGAGAACCTCGCCACGTTCTGGCGGGAGACCTATCCCAAGTTGAAACAGGAATTGCAGCGGAAATATCCGAAGCACGAGTGGCGGTGAAGCGCGGCGCTCTCCGGTTTAGCCTCGCATCGGCGGTGAAACCTGCTAAATTTTCGCGGACATGAGTTTATCCCACGACCATTCAGAAAAACTCTGGCAGGAGGCATTGCATTATCTTCCCGGCGGCGTGAATTCGCCCGTGCGCGCGTTCCGCGGCGTTGGCGGCACGCCGTTTTTCACTCAACGCGCCAAAGGCTCGCGGTTGTGGGACGTCGACGGCAACGAATACATCGACTACGTGTGCTCATGGGGTCCGATGATTTTGGGCCATGCACATCCGAAGGTCGTTCGCGCCGTCCAGGAAGCCGCGCGCGACGGGACGAGTTTCGGGACGCCCAATTCGCGTGAAGTCCGGCTGGCGCAACTGGTCGGCGAGGCGTTCCCATCGATCCAGAAGATGCGGTTTGTGAATTCGGGCACCGAAGCGACGATGTCGGCCATTCGCTTGGCGCGCGGGTTTACGAAGCGGGACAAGATCGTGAAATTCGAGGGGTGCTACCACGGCCACGCCGACGCGCTGCTGGTCAAGGCGGGCTCAGGCGGCGCGACATTTGATGTGCCGGACAGCGCCGGCGTACCGGCAGATTTTGCGCGGAACACTCTCACCCTGCCGTTGAACGATTTCGCGGCGCTCGATACCGTGAATTGGCGGGAGATTGCGTGTGTGATTATCGAGCCAATCCCGGCGAACATGGGATTGATCCCGCTGAAAGCCGGCTTTCTGGAAAAACTGCGGAAGCTTACCCGCGACAGTGGCGTGTTGTTGATCCTCGACGAAGTCATCAGCGGTTTTCGCGTGGCGCGAGGGGGCGCGCAGGAATTGTATGGAATTCAGGCCGACCTCACCACGCTCGGTAAGATCATCGGCGGCGGACTTCCCGTGGGCGCGTTTGGCGGGCAGGCGGATGTGATGGATCTGCTGGCGCCGAATGGTCCGGTTTATCAAGCGGGCACGCTTTCGGGAAACCCGCTGGCGATGGCCGCGGGAATCGCAACTTTGGAGGAACTTTCACAAACGGGCACGTATCAGAAGTTGGAGCAGCTCGCGACCGCGCTGTGCGATGAATGGGGGAAGATTGTGAAGGGGCGCCAGGCGCGGATCGGGTCGTTGTTTTGCACGTTCTTCACCGACCGCGAGGTGGTCGATTATGCCAGCGCCAAGACGAGTGACACGAAGCGGTATGCCCGATTTTTTCACGCGATGCTGGAGCGCGGTGTGTACCTGGCGCCGTCGCAATTTGAAGTCGGTTTTATCTCCCTGGCGCACACCGCAGAAGACATCGAACGGACATTGCGGGTAGCGACGGAGGCGGTGAAGGCGTTATGAAGATCGTTGTGGCAATGACGGGAGCCAGCGGCGCGATCTATACGCAGCGTCTGCTCGACAACCTGGATCCGCAACAGCACGAGATCCATTTCATTTCGACGAAGCACGCGCGTGAAGTCGCTCAGCTCGAATTGCCGAAGGGCGAGTTGAAGATTGCGCCGACCGTAATCCAATATGACGAAAATGGCTCCATGTTTGTGCCCTTCGTGAGCGGTTCGGCCAGATTGGACGCGATGGTTGTCATCCCGGCCTCGATGGGCACGATTGGCCGCGTGGCGAACGGCGTGTCGGACACCACGACCGCACGCGCGGCTGACGTCTTCCTCAAGGAGCGGCGGAAGCTCATTTTCGTTCCGCGCGAATCGCCATACAACCTGATTCACCTGCGCAACATGGCGGCGTTGACTGAAGCCGGCGCGATGATCATTCCCGCCAGCCCTTCCTTCTACAACAAGCCGAAGACGGTCACGGAGGTCGTCGACACCATTGTGGCGCGAGTGCTCGATCATCTGGGGATCGGCCACAACCTCGTCAAACGATGGCAGAGCGTCGAATAGCGAGGAAAATCGCGTAATGACAAGTCATTGGGCGGGCGCGGTGTTTCTTGCGTCCAGGAATTTGAGCTCGCAGTAGAGTTGTTCGAGTAACGGGGAATTTGCGCCGGCGTTCTCGGCGGCGCGCAGTGGGTTCCCGAAAATGGCCTCTACCTCCATCGGAGAGCGCTCGTCGTAGTCGATCTTCATGCTGGTGCGATAGGGAATCATCTTGTCCGTGTACGAAAGCATTTTGGCGACAATCCCATCGGGGAGGCTTACGCCGCACGCCCGCGCGTCGGCCACGACCTCCCCCATGATCCGCTCCACGAGCCGGCGCGTGTGTGAATTCTTCATCAATTCGGCCGTGGTGGCATTCAGCACGACCGAAAGGCCATTGTAAGGAATGTTCCAGACAAGCTTTTGCCAGCGGACAACGCGAAGATCCTCGTTCAATTCGGTCGGGATGCCGGCGCGTTGAAAATCGCCGGCAATGGCCCGCATGCGCTCGCTGACTCCGCACGCGGCGAATTCACCCAGTCCGATATGTCCGTAATCGAGGTGGCGGATGTGGCCTGGCCCGATCTTGTTCGAGCAGAGGAAACACAGGCCGCCCATAACGCGTTCCGCGCCGACGAGATCGGCCACCTGTTCTTCGACACCGAGACCGTTCTGCATGACGAGCACAACGCCGTCGTCTTTCACGATAGGCGGCAACAACTGCGGGAGGAGATGATTTTGTGTCGTTTTCAGGGACAGGCACACGACGTCGCATTTCGGCATGTCGCGGACATCGTGATAAGCGTTCACATCCGGCAACGTGAAATCGCCATCTTTGGACTCGCAAATCAAACCGTGTTGGCGGACGTGTTCGTAATCGCGGTGAAGAAGGAAATGGACGTCGCAGCCGGCGCGTCGGAGCCGCGCGCCATAGAATCCACCGAGCGCTCCTGTGCCGATGATCGCGTAGCTGCGTTGCTCCATATGGCCAAGGTTACCACACGAGACGAACGTATGTCAGCCGGATCTCGGCAGCGATGCTCATTGCCGGGCGAAACCGTCAACGGGCCATGATACCCGTGTGTGTAGCCAGCGCTACGTGCATTTGTGACTTGATCGCAACGGCGGAGTTGACGATGATACATCAGTATCTGATGCATCGATGAATCTGCTGGCACAGCTTAAGAAGGGTACGACCGTATTGGCGCTGTTATCAGCGTTGGAGCGCGGAGAAGTATACGGTTACGGGATTCGGCGGGACGCGTATCGCAAGACCAAAGGGCTGTTCGCGATCAATGAGGGGGCGCTGTATCCCCTTTTGCATTCGCTGGAACGAAGAGGGCTCGTCCGCGCGCGCCGCGAAGAGGTCAGGGGAAGAGGTCGACGGTATTACGGCATTACCACCAAGGGTCGTCGGGAACTGAGACTCGCCCGAGGCGAATGGTCGCTTCTGGTGAAGTCCGTAGACGCGTTGCTTCGTTAGGGGTCCGACGGACAACCCGATTATCACTTAAGGGCCGAAGCGGTGCCACGGAGCATTCGAAGACGGCTCCGCCATGTAACGGGTCACGGAGCAAGAGCCTGCTGCTCGACTATCTCACCGACAGAACATTTTGCCGCTCAGAAGGGTCAGGAGCCGGGGAGTGGGTGGGACAAGAATGCATCACATAATAATGCATCAGTAATTGATGTATCAAGCGAACGACAGAGTTGACGGGCAGACAAATGACTGTGGGGTTGATGGCGGTGATTGTGGACTACCTCGGGGGCACGGTGTCGGGTATTCCCCTTCAATGGGAAGCCCACCGCGCCGTGCAACGCGCTGTGACAATGTTGAGGGGGAAGCATGTGCGCGATAAGAAACCAGTCGATTGTAATCGGTGGGAAAACATCTAGAGCACATTTCCGATGGACTTTGCATCTTACGGCCAGTAAAAGAGCCTGAGTCTGGACTGGGCTTATGCCATGAACGGACAACCAGCACAAGTTCCGCCGAATCGGAAGATGCACCGCCTTAAGAAAGCTGTATCTGCGCTTTTGGGGCTTGTTGCTCTGTACTTTATTTACCATCTCGCCCTGTCGCTCGCCATCCAGGAACGGATCAATTCGATCCATCGAACGGGCTTTCCTGCGACATGCATCGAACTCGACAAGTGGTATGTGCAACCACCCGCGGGCCAAAATGCCGCCGACGTTTACACCGAAGCCTTCGCGCGCTTTGAAACGTGGACTAACAAGCTGGCGGAATCATCCATACCCGCCGATTCCACAAATAAGAGCAAGTTTTATTCGGCCCCCGAGACGAAACGCGATCTGTTGCCTATCGTCGGGCTGGCCAAACTTCCGCCGAGGACTGAGCCGCTCCCCGCAGAGATGCAGCAGCTTGTCGCCGAATATCTTTCCGACAATGCCGAAGCACTGCGGCTCCTGCATCAGGCCGCCTCGATGAAATCGTGCCGCTACCCCATCGATTTGACCAAAGGACTTGCGACTAGATTGGGCCCTCTTAACTCGCTTCGTCAAGCTGAACGGTTGCTCTACCTCGAAGCAATCCTCAATTTGGAGCGGCAACAACCACAACAGGCTGTTGACTCGGTGATTACCTCGCTGGGCGTCTCGCGGTCGTTGAAGCAGGAACAGATGCTAATCGCCTACCTCGTTCAGGTCGCCTGTCAGGGCATTGGTCTGGATTGTCTTCAGCGAGTACTGAACAGAATGCCCTTGACGGATGAGCAACTCGGCGAGTTGGCCGAGGCGATCGAGGAATTGGAAAACGACCAGGCGTTGACGCGGGCGTTTGTTGGGGAACGTTGCTTGGGTCTTGATGGCATTCAGGGATTACGTACAGGAAGGATTCCTCTCGAAGAGATATTCAACCCGTGGGAGCCTGAGCCGTCTTGGATTCGTCCGTTGTGGCCGCTGTGCAAGGCGACGGGGCTGGTGGAACTCGATGAGAAACGTTATCTCGATATCATGGAACAGCTTGTGAAAGCGACGCAGCTTCCGTTGCCAGAGAGCATCGACGCCTCCCACGCTGTAAATGAGGAAGTCGAACACCTACCCAGATGGCGTGTTCTATCCCGCTTGTTGCTTGGTTCGCTTAGTACCTCAGTGAACAAAGCCGGGGGGTGCGCCGCGAAGGTCCGCGACGCGCAGACAGCGATAGCTGTGGAACGGTACCGGGCCGCAAATGGGAAACTTCCAGATGAACTGAGCGATCTGATCCCGACTTTTCTTCCAGCGGTTCCCGTCGATCCGTTTGATGGAATGCCGCTTCGGTATAAGAAGCTCGCCAAAGGCTACGTTGTTTACAGTGTGGGCGAAGACCGCGAGGACAACGGCGGCGCCGAGACAAACAGCAATGGGTGTAGCTACGGTCCGGGCACGGATATCACCTTCACTGTGGAGCGGTAAATCTCGCGCTGATCTTCAGATGATTGAATCCTGACGGCGAGCACTGTTAGAGTGCGCTTCGTGAGTTTCCGCAAGTACTTCGAGTTCGTGCGGTTTTCGCACACGGCGTTTGCGCTGCCGTTCGCGCTGGCGAGCATGGCGGTGGCGGCGCGGGCTGACCGCGGATGGCCCGGAGCGCGGACGTTTCTCTTGATTCTGGCCGCGATGGTCTGCGCCCGCACAGCGGCGATGGGCTTCAATCGCATCGTGGATCGCGAGTTGGACGCGTTGAACCCACGGACGGCGCGGCGACATTTGCCGGAGGGGCGAATCAAGCTGGCAAGTGCGTGGGTGCTGGTGTGCCTAAGCGCGGCGGGATTGGCGGGCGTTAGCTGGTTTATCAACGCGATCTGTTTCTATCTATCACCGGTGGCGCTACTGGTGGTCTGTGTGTATTCCTTCACAAAGCGATTTACGGACTTCTCACATTTCTTTCTTGGGTTGGCATTGGGAATCGCGCCGCTGGGCGCGTGGCTGGCGGTGCGCGGTCAGTTCGACTGGCCACCGTGTGTTCTGGCGGCGGCAGTCGTGTTCTGGCTGGTGGGATTCGACATCATCTACGCGACGCAAGATTATGAGTTTGATAGGTCACAGGGGTTGCGCTCGCTGCCGGTGCGGCTGGGGATCGCGGGGAGCTTGCGAATGGCGCGGGTGGCGCATGGATTCATGGTGGCGTTGTTGCTGGCTTTCGGGTTGATTTCACATCTTCACGTGCCATACTATTTGGGCTTGGCGATCATCCTTGTTTGCGTTGTGGTGCAACACGTACTGGCTAGAAAACAGGAACCGGTCAGTCTGAACATGGCATTTTTTCGCATGAACGCGGTCATCAGCGCCGTGTTTCTTCTGGCCGTGGTAGCCGATGTGGTTTCACGATGAACAAATTGGTCGAACGGTCAGAGTTGCGGGACATCTACGAGAAGGTGGAGGCGACCCAGCGCATCACCGAGGACGATTGCCTGCGATTGTACCGTTCGCATGATCTGGCCGCGATTGGCGCGATGGCGAACATGGTGCGCGAGCGCAAGAACGGCAACGTGGCATACTACATCCTCAATCGCCATATCAATTACTCCAACATCTGCATTCTTGATTGCGATTTTTGCGCGTTCTATCGGCGGCGGCGGGACGCCGGCGCGTATGAATACAACCTGCCGCAGATGATCGAAAGGGCGCGAGAGGCTCTCAAGCTCGGCATCACCGAGATTCACATCGTTGGCGGGTTGCATCCGTCGTTCAAATGGGACTACTACATCGAAATGCTGCGGTCGCTGAAGGCGCTCGACCCCAAACTGCATTTGAAGGCATTCACAGCGATCGAGATCCTGCATCTGTCGTGGGTGGGCAAGCGAAGTGTGCCTGAGACGCTGGCGGCGTTGCGGGAGGCCGGGCTCGGGTCGTTGACGGGCGGCGGGGCAGAGATCTTTGATCCCGAAGTTCGCAATGTCATCTGTCACGCCAAGGAGTCCGCCGAGGAATGGGCCGACGTCCATCGCACGTGGCACAAGATGGGCGGGCGCTCGACCTGTACGATGCTCATTGGCCACGTGGAGAAAGATCATCATCGCGTGGACCATTTGCGGCGGTTGCGCAAGCTGCAGGACGAGACCGGCGGATTCACGGCGTTCGTAACGCTGGCGTTTCACCCCGAGAACACCAAACTGCCGGACCTGCCGGGGCCGAGCGGCTACGACATGCTCAAGACGCTCGCCATCGCCCGCATTTATCTGGACAACATTGACCACATCAAGGCGTACTGGATTCTCATGGGCATGAAACTGGCCCAAGTGTCATTGAGCTACGGTGTGGATGACATCGACGGTACGGTGATCGAGGAGAAGATTTACCACATGGCCGGCGCCAGGACGCCGCAAGAAGTGGCGCGGCAAGAGTTGGTGAATGCGATTTGCGAAGCGGGGCGTGACCCGGTCCAACGGGACAGCTTGTATCGACCGGTTGTCCACAAGGATGAGGGTGAAGAAGTGAAGGATGATCGGGCAGACAGTGCCCTTGGCGGTCGCACCCTACCCACGGCGTCGGCCTATGCGGGAGCCAGCAACGAAGGAGGAACGGCATGACCATAACACCACGGATCGGGGGCATTTCGTATCTCAATGTGCGGCCGCTGGTGTATGGCATTGAAGATCAGGTTGGTTACAGTGAGCCGTCACGGCTGGCGGACCTGATGTATCGGAAGCAGTTCGATGTGGGGATTGCGCCCATCGCCGAGGTGCTGTTGCACGACCAGTACGACGTGCTCGATGGAATCGCCATTGCCGCGCGCGGGGCCGTACGCAGTGTATTTCTGACTCATCGTGTGCCCATAGAGAAAATCCGGCGCGTCGCGGTGACGCCCGCATCGCGAACATCCGTGTGGCTGTTGCGTGTGTTGTTGAAGTTCGGATATCACATCGAACCGGAGTTCTACCCGCGACCGCCCGGGGCGAAATTGAGCGAGCACGAGGCGATGTTGCTGATCGGCGATGAAGCAATTTGGTACGCGGCACGGAACGGGAAACAATGGTTTTGGGACCTGGGCGCGGCGTGGGTGGAGTTGACGGGCCTGCCGTTTGTGTTTGCCGCCTGGGCGTTCCAGCGCGACGCGGAGAAGCAGGAACTGGCAGCATTGCTGCGTAGCGCCAAAGCCAACGGGCTGGCGCATATCGAGCAGATTGTGCAGGATGCCACCGAGGCCAGTCCGGAATTTCTACGCGACTATTACTCGAAATGTGTGTGGTACGATTTGGGTGATGCGGAGAAGCAGGGGATTCGGCGGTTTCAACAATACTTGAAACAAATGGGGTTGGTGAGCGGCAGCCATGATATTCGGTACGTCAATTGATGCGCCAGCAGGGACGCTTGCGCCACCGGATCTTGATAGGATTCAGGGCAAGGTGCTCGATAACGCGCGGATCAGCGCTGAGGAAGCAGTGCAGTTGTACCACACGCTGTCATTGCCGGAACTCGGCGCGCTGGCGGACGTCGTGCGCGAGCGGAAGCATCCCCAGCGAATCGTTACGTACATCATCGACCGCAATATCAACTACACGAACGTCTGCGACGTGTATTGCACGTTTTGCGCGTTCATGCGCGAGGAGCGGGATGACGATTCGTACGTGCTCACACCCGAGCAGGTGGGGGCAAAGATTCAGGAACTCGTGGCCATCGGCGGCGTGCAAATCCTGATGCAAGGCGGTCACCATCCCAAACTCGGCATCGACTATTACTTGAACCTGCTGCGATACATCCGCCGGAACTTTCCACAGGTCAATATCCACGGTTTTTCACCGCCGGAGTTCAACCATTTTGCCGAGGTGTTCCAGATGCCGCTGGAAGAAGTGATTCGCCGTTTCAAGGAAGCGGGACTCGGCTCGATTCCGGGCGGCGGGGGGGAGATCTTGGTGGACCGCGTGCGTCGGCGCATTTCCCCGCTCAAATGCATGAGCGACGAATGGTTGCGGGTGATGGAAATCGCTCACGGGATGGGGCTGAATTCATCGGCGACGATGATGTTTGGGCACGTCGAAACGATTGAAGACCGCGTCGAGCACCTCCTGCGTCTGCGGGACCTGCAGGATCGTACGCATGGGTTTACCGCGTTCATTTGCTGGACGTTCCAGAACCAGAACACGCGCCTGAAGGTGCCGTCGGTGGGATCGCATGAGTATCTGCGGATGCAGGCTCTGGCCCGAATTTTTCTGGATAATTTCGACAATGTGCAGTCCAGTTGGGTGACGCAGGGGCCGCAAATTGGGCAGGTCGCGCTCAAGTTTGGCGCAAATGATTTTGGCAGCGTGCTGATGGAAGAAAATGTCGTGTCGCAGGCCGGGGCGACGTTCCGGATCAACGAGGAAACGATGCGGCGTCTGATTGGCGAGCTCGGGTACGAGCCGCATCGACGCAATAATTGGTATCAACTATTGAACTAGAAGGAGAAGTTGTCGATGGACAAGATCAAGACGATCCTGCTGTTTGGGGCGCCGGGCAGCGGCAAGGGCACACAAGGCAAGATGCTGGGGACGTTGCCCGGCTTTCGCCACCTCGCGTGCGGGGATGTGTTTCGCTCGATCGACCTGAACAGCGAACTTGGCAAGGTGTTCCTGCGGTACTCGAGCAAGGGGGAACTCGTTCCCGACGACTTCACGGTGCGGCTGTGGCGGGACCACATCGATAAACTGATACACACCGGGGCGTTCCGGGCGGACACCACGGTGTTGGTGTTGGATGGCATACCGCGCAACATCCACCAGGCGAGGATGCTCGATCCATACATCGAAGTGGTGAAATTGATTTGCTTGCGCGCGATCCACAATCGGGATGAGATGGTTCGGCGTCTGAAGTCTCGCGCCCTCAAAGAGAATCGTCTCGACGATGCGAATGAGAAGACCATCGAGCATCGCCTGGAAGTCTACGATCATGAATCCCGCCCGGTGTTGGAGTATTACCCCAAGCGGTTGCGCGTCGATGTGGACGCGCTCCAGTCGCCCATCGAGGTTGCTCACGATATTCTGAGTGCGATACTGGGGCGTACGCAAGAATTGCATGTGATTGAACCCCAAGAAGTTGCGAGCACGAAATAGCGTTCAATTTTGGCGCGTAGACTGACCTAATTATGTCGACATGACCACGAAACCGCCTTCAACTCGTGGTGTTGCATAGAACAGGCAACGTGAGCAGTTACCGAGAAGCAGTCACGGGGTGTTTAGGCACAAACAGTGCTAGGAATGCCTGTGTCTCTAGTTGCTCGGCGGGCCGCAAACCCAATGCACAGGCACGGGTGAACATGGCTTGGCACGGACCCCGCCAAAACAAACCAGCCAAGCAGGGAGTGTAAGAAGATTATGATGAATGCGAGAAAATGGGTGACAGTAAGTGCGGCAATCGGCGCGGTTGCGATTGTCACGGCGTTGGCGGCCCCATTCAGCAACCCCGTGCGCGTGTTTCGGACAGTTGCCGCGATGCTGATCGTGGAGCAGGGGACTGATCCTCTCCAGTTCGACTACCATTTGAAAGATGGTGCCGACTTGGTGGGCCTCGCGTTGGGTACGACGACACCGACCAGCAATCAGGTGTTTGCGATGGAAATCGATTGCAGTTCCAGTCAGGCGGACTTGGTTGTATTTGACAAGTCCGACTCCAACATTACGACAATCGCGACGAGCGACAGCTTCACCACCGTGAAACACCAGGCGGTTCATCATCTCACGGCCGGCGCCACAAACGAGGAACGGTTTGTCGCGCATTTCAACGTGGTCGCGGCGAATAATCTGGCGCCCGGCGGGTTTCTGACGGTGGCTGGCAGGTTGCACTTGGACACCAATGGATGCCCCACAGCCGTGTTGATCTCCTTGGACCGTGACCCGAACGATTCATCCTTCGACGACAAGGACGTGACCGACTTGGAGCAAGACGCCAAGATTAAGGATACACACCGCGCGGGACAGGCGCATTTCGTCGGCATGCTGAACGTCATCAGCAGCAGTGGTTCGACGAACGCTTGGCTTGTTCCGTTGGGCCATATGACATTCCGCCATCAGTTGGATCAGTTCGACGAAGCCCCATAGAGCTGAAGCTGTTCATGAGCGAGAGGGAGAGGTGTTTTCCCTCTCGCTCATCTCTTTTGTGGGGAGGGCGGGAAGCTTGAATTTCATTCGCGCCTCTGTTAGGGCTGACCCGACATGCGTATCGCATTCTTGGGAACCGCCGAACTGGCCGTCCCGTGCCTCGAAGCCGTGGCGAAAACGCCCGGCTACGAGATTGTTGCCGTCGTCACTCAGCCCGACCGCCCAAAGGGACGCGACCTCAAGCCTGCGCCGCCGCCCGTAAAAGTTGTCGGGGAGCGGCTTGGAATTCCGGTTCAGCAACCGCCGAGAATCCGTGAGCCGGCGGCCATTGATTCGTTGCGGGCCGCGCGGCCGGATCTGGTCATCGTCGTCGCGTACGGCCAGATTCTTCCGAAATCGGTTCTGGAAATCCCGCGTCTCGGGTGCGTGAATGTCCACACGTCGCTGCTGCCGCGCTGGCGCGGGGCCGCGCCAATCCAGTATGCCATTCTCCGCGGCGACCGCGAGACGGGCGTCACCACGATGTACATGGACGAGCACATGGACACCGGCGACATCATTCTCCAGCGCGCGCAACTTATTCGCGACGACGACACTAGCGCCACGCTGCATGACCGCCTGGCGAAGCTCGGGGCCGAATTGCTGGTGGAGACGGTGGGGCTGATTGCTGAAGGCAAGGCCCCCCGCGCGAAGCAGGACGAGACCCGCGCCACGTACGCGAAGAAGATTGTCAAGGAAGACGGACGCATCGACTGGGCGCGTTCTGCCGTCGAAATCGAGCGCCAAATCCGCGCCTTCAATCCATGGCCGAGCGCCTACGCGCAGTTGAGCGGCTTGCTCTTGAAAATCTGGAGGGCCGAGGTCGTCGAAAACGTCGCCGGTAACCCCGGCGAGATACTGGCTGATTTCGTTGTCGCCACCGGCCACAGCGGTCTCCGCATCCTCGAACTCCAACCGGCCAACAGCAAACGTATGCCCATCGACGCCTTCCTGCGAGGGCACCCGGTCAAACCGGGGACCGTGATGGGGTAGTGGCAGCCCTTTGGGCAGGCGCTGGCTGTAACCAGTCGGCTTGCGCATGGGGCGGGGGCGGCTACAATGGCGGGCAATGCAGAACGCTTCGGATCGTGGGGCATCCACCTGGCTTCGCCCGGAATTGACGCGACTTCTCGCCATTCTTTGGGTTGCTGGGCTGGCGCTCGTGTATCTCATCCGTTTTGACGCCTGGGTGTTACCGTTCCAGCTTGCAGCGACTATCAACGCGTCGATACCCGTGCTTCACGTCGGTCCGCACTTTTGCGAATTCTGGACGGCGCGGATGTATGATTTCGGATGCGTTGTCGCCATCATCGCCGCGGCATTGGGCCTCGGCGCAACAGTGGCGGACAGGCTCATCGCACGACGCGACATGCTCGGCATGCTGCTCGCGTTGGGGGTTGGTTTGTGGCTTCTGGCGGTATTGGTACTGATCGCGGGGGCCGCTTCCGTCGCGGCGGTGCCCTACACGTTCCTCACATTGGTGTGCTGGGCGTTGCCGTCACCTCGTAAGTTTGTCGGCGATTTCCATATATCCATCGAACAGACCGATGGTTGGGCAAAACTGATGCTCGCGTGCATCCTTCTTGCGGCGGCGCTGAATCTCGCGGGTGCGCTGGCGCCGCCGTTCGAGTACGACGAACTGGAATATCACCTTGGCGCGCTGGCGGACTACCAACGCGCGGGCCACATCGTGTTTCTACCGCACAATTTCTACAGCAACATGCCGCAGTTGGCCGAAATGCTGTATCTGTTGGCGAAGACCGCGACGTCGGACATCGCGGCGAAATTGTTGCATTGGTTATTCGGCCTGCTGACTGCGGCGGCGGTATACGGCGTGGCCGAGAGGCTGTGGTCGAAGGCGGCGGGGCTGACGGCAGCGGCGCTATTCTATTGCACGCCATTCGTTCAAGACCTCGGTCAAACCGCGCGGGTTGATCTGGCGACGGCATTTTTCGCGACGCTCGCGTTTGGCGCGCTCGTGTTGTGGATGGAGGACGAGGAGAACAGGGATCTACTCTGGCTATCGGCCCTTGGCGTTGGTGGGGCGGTGGCCACAAAATGGCCAGCGATTGCGGTCGTATTGCTTCCTGCGGCGGGAGTACTGGCGTATCGTCGGAAATTCTCACTACTGGCTGGGTTCTGTCTGGTGGCGGTCGTCATGGTGGGACCGTGGTTGATGAAGAACTGGTTGCTGGCCGGCAACCCTGTGTACCCATTATTGGATCAGTGGCTCCCGAACCCGCATTGGAGTTCAGCGCAAGCACGGGTGTTCTCGGAAAGGCATGCGCCGACCTTTGGGTTGGCGACTTTTGGGGAATTCTTTACGCTGGTGTGGAAGTATTCGTTCGTCGAACCCGGCGCGGTGCCGCTATTACTGCTCACGACACCGCTGTTCCTATTGGTCCCACGAACGGAACCGTCGGCGAAGCGCCTCGGGCGGTTATTCGTAGGTGCGTACGTGGGATGGTTCTGCTGCACGTTTCGGCCATGGCGGTTTTTGTTTCCGGCGTTTGGCACGGCAGCGGTCGCCGCCGCCTTTGCCATGGAAAAACTCGGTCGGGATGCCATGGTGCGGGTTGCGGTGCGCGTTTCGGTCGGGCTGGTGATGGTCGCCAGCGTCGCATCGCTGGCGCTGAACGATTTGGTGGATGTGGGGGACCCGCAACAGGTCCCGCCACAGATCAGCTTCGCGCAGTATAACCTTGGTCAGGTGACGAGAGACGAATTTCTCTCTCGGGTGGGCAAGGGAGTGTTGGAGCCGATTATTTGGATGAACGAACAGCTGCCCCGCAATGCCACAGTGCTTTACGTGGGAGAAGCCCGCGCGTATGACGCCAGGCAATCGGTGGCGTACAGCACGGCGTTTGACCAGAATCCGGTGACGGCGATGTCGCGCATGGCGAAGACCCCGGAGGAATTGGTGGCCGCGTTGCGCGCACGGGGCATCACGCATGTGTACGTGAATTCTTCGGAACTGAATCGCCTGCAGCATGGCTATCATTATATGGCAGGCGCCAACTGGACGTTGATTCAAGACACACTGAACCAGGAACAATTTGCGAAGGTGGTTCATAGCTTCGGGCGGCGAATCGTGTATGAATTGGAAAAGTAGACGATGAGGATTTGTCATGTCATCACGCGGTTGATTGTCGGCGGGGCGCAGGAGAACACCGTGTCCACGTGCATCGGGCTGCGGAAGCTGGGCCACGAAGTGGATCTGGTCATCGGCCCGCAGACGGGACCGGAAGGCTCGCTCTACGTTCAGGCGAAGACGGCGGGCGTGCCGATCACGGTTGTGGACGAATTGCGCCGCACGCCGAATCCGTGGCTCGACGTGAGCGCGGGCCGGGCACTACGGCGGCTGTTCTTGGGGAAACGCTACGATGCGGTGCACACGCACAGCGGCAAGGCGGGTTTGATAGGGCGTGTCGCGGCCAAGGCCGCGCGCGTGCCGATCATCGTGCACACCATTCACGGCCCTTCGTTTTACCGCTATCAAAATCCCATTGGGAACTGGGCGTTTCGCTGGGCAGAACAGGTGGCCGGCGCGTGTACGACTCAATTTGTGTCCGTCGCCAACGCCATGACCGAACAATACCTCGCGGCCGGAATTGGGACACCGGACCGATACGTTACGATTCACAGCGGGATGGACATTGACGCGTTTCTGAAGGCGCGGCGCGACGACGCCCTTCGCGAATCTCTGGGCATTTCGGAAAACGACCTGGTGGTGGGCAAGATTGCGCGGTTGTTCCGGCTGAAGGGACATGAGTTCCTCTTCGAGGCCGCGCCGCGCATCGTGGCCGCCATCCCCCACGTGAAGTTCCTGTTGGTGGGCGACGGGGTGTGCCGCGAGCGATTTGAATGGCTGGTTACGAAGTTGGGGTTACGGAGTCATTTTGTATTTGCCGGCCTGGTGCTGCCGCAGGAGATCCCTCGCTATGTATCCTCGATGGACGTTCTGGTGCATTTGTCGCTGCGCGAAGGCCTGCCGCGGGCCTTGCCCCAGGCGTTGGCCTGTGGCAAACCGGTCGTGGCGTTCGATGTCGATGGCGCGCGCGAAGTGTGCCTCGACGGTGAAACGGGCTTCCTCGTGCGTGTCGGGGAAGTAAACGCGCTGGCCGATGGAGTAATTCGGTTGTTGCAGGACGCCGCGATGGCGCATAGAATGGCTGCACGGGGCAAGGAGTTGGTCAAGGAGCAGTTTTCGGAGGCGCGAATGGTGCAACAACTTGACGAGTTGTACCGACGACTGTGGGCGGCACGGCACTGATATGCACTGGCTGCTCATTTACCTCTATGTGTTTGATGTCAGCTTCGTGCTGGCGCTGATTCTCACGCCCGGGTTCAAGCGGATTTCCTTCCAATGGAAGTACGTCGACGAACCCGACAGCGAACGGAAGATCCATACCGAAGCGATGCCGCTGCTGGGCGGGGCGGCGGTTTTCTGCGCATTTGCCGCCAACGTAATCTTCAACTACCTGTTCATCCTGCCGCTGGGAAGCCGCGTGGATTTGCCGGTGATCGACATGCCTGACGTGAAGATGTACCTCGACGGCGCGTTTTCGGTCTGGCCGAAGTTGCTGGTGATCGTATTGGGTGGCGGCTTGATGGTGGCGCTGGGGATGTACGACGACAAGTACGAGCTACGCCCGCGGACGAAATTGGTCGCGCAGGCGGTCGTCGCCCTGCTGGTGGCGCTGGCGGGCATACGAATCACGGCGTTCATTCCCAATCGATTCATCAACTACGTGATGACCATATTGTGGATCGTGACGATCACGAACGCGATGAACTTTCTCGATAATATGGATGGGTTGTGCGCGGGGATCGGGCTGGTGTGCGCGTCGATGTTTGCATTCATCGCCGGCATGCAGCACGAGTATTTCGTGTGTCTTCTGGCGGTAGCGCTGGCCGGCGCGCTGTTGGGATTCCTGCCGCATAACTTCAAACCGGCAACGATCTTCCTCGGCGATGCCGGCAGCCATTTTGTCGGCTATATGCTGGCGGTGTTGCCCATCTGCGTCACGTTTTATCGTCACGGGAAGACGCCGACGTTTTTGCCCGTGCTGATTCCGCTGCTGGTGCTGGCGGTGCCGTTGTTCGATCTGGTGATGGTGATGTGGATTCGTATTCGGCACGGCCAGCCGGTCTACCAGGGCGATGTGAACCATCTGTCACACCGGCTGGTGCGGCTCGGTCTGCCACAAAGCTGGGCGGTCACGTTGGTTTACCTCATTACGCTCACCCTTGGTCTCGGGGCGACGATCTTGTTGTGGTCCCAAATGACCGCGGCGCTGATCGTCATCGTCCAGGCCCTCTGCATCCTTGCCATCGTCACGTTGCTGGAGCGAATGGGCGGGAAGTGAGACGGTTGACTCGGCACCGTTAAGCTGCGATTATTTCGCGCCCATGAAATTCTACGTCACGACGCCGATTTATTATGTCAACGATCGGCCGCACATTGGTCACGTGTACACGACCACGATTGCGGACATCGTGGCGCGTTTCCACCGGTTATGCGGGGATGAGGTGTTCTTTCTCACGGGCACGGACGAACACGCGGCGAAGGTTGTGGATTCGGCGGCGGAGCACGGGGTGACGGCGCAACAGTGGGCCGACGAAAACGCGCTGGCCTTTCAGGAGACGTTCGCCAAATTGGGCATTAGCAATGACGACTTCGTTCGCACGAGCCAGGAGCGTCACAAGGTCAAGGTCCAGCAATATGTTGGCGAGCTGCTGAAGACCGGCGACGTCTACCTTGGGGATTACGAGGGCTGGTACGATGCCGGACAGGAAGAGTATTTGCCGGAGAACAAGGCGAAGGAATACGAGTTCAAGTCGCCGATCAACGGCAAACCGCTGGTCCGCAAGAAGGAGAAGAACTATTTCTTCCGTCTCAGCAAGTACAGCGACGCGCTGTTGAAGCTACTGGAAGAGCGGCCAGAGTTCGTCCATCCCGACGTGCGGCGCAATGAAGTCCGGAACCGCATCCGCGAAGGGCTCAATGATGTGCCGATCTCGCGCGCGGGCGCGAGCGAATGGGGCATCAGCGTGCCGGGGGACGCGGAGCACACGATTTACGTGTGGATTGACGCATTGTTCAATTACCTTTCGACGGTCGACACGGATGAGCGTCGGAAGTTCTGGCCCGCGGACGTACACCTCATCGCGAAAGACATCCTCTGGTTTCACGCGGTTATTTGGCCAGCGATGCTGATCGCCTTGAAGCGCGAACTGCCGCGGCAGGTGTATGCGCACAGTTTTTGGATCAGCGAAGGCCAGAAGATGAGCAAGAGCCTGGGCAACTTTATCGACCTCGAGAAAATTGACCGGTACGTAGCGAACTTCGGTCTGGATGCGTTGCGCTATTTTCTCGGACGGTACGGCCCTTTGGGGATTAACGACAGCGATTTTGCCGAGGCGAGGTTTAACGAAGTGTACAACGCGGAACTGGCGGACAAGTTGGGCAATCTGGTGAATCGCACCTTGACGATGATCCAGCGGTATCGAAGTGGGTTGGTGCCCGAACCCTACGATAAGGCCTTGCAGGCCGAGGCGGAAAAGACGGTGGCGACTTATCGTGACGGGATGAACCGTCTGGAGTTTGTTGGGGCCCTGGAAGCATTGTGGGGTTTCGTGGTGCGTTCCAACCAGTATGTCGAGGAAAGCGCGCCATGGAAGTTGGCCAAGGACCCGGCGCTTGCGCGTCAACTCGACGGCGTGCTCTACAATCTCGCGGAATCGGTGCGGCTGATTTCGGTGTTGGTCGCGCCGTTTATGCCAACGATTGCCGGCCAGATTCGCACACAGCTGGGCATCGCGGACAAGATGGATTTACTTGACGTTGAAATTTCCTGGGGACGCCTGTCGTCCGGCACAAAGATCGGGCCGGTCGCTCCGCTGTTTCCGAAACGCACATGATTCGTTTTCCCGAGTCGTCCCGATTTCACATCATCGACGAGTCGAAAGTACTCCCGCGGTTCGGTCATCTCGCACCGCGGCCGATCTACGTTCATCTTCCAGAAGCCGCCGAGGAGGATCACCGGCGGCGGTTCCCGGTGTTGTACTGTCACGACGGCCAAAACATCTGGGACGATCCGCACAACTGTTATGGACACGGCGGCTGGTATCTCAATCAGATTGCCGATCACCTGACCCGCGAGGGGAAGATGGAGCCGATTATCTTGGTGGGCATTCCCAACACACACGCGCGATACCGCGAGTACACGCCGGTCAAAACGTACGACGACATTCTGTCGCATCCGTATGCGAACTACGTGGTGGATGTGGTGAAGCGATACGTGGATCGGAGATTCCCGACGAAGAGGGATCGCAAGCACACGGCGCTGATGGGGTCGTCGCTCGGCGGACTGGTCGCGTTATGGATGGCGCATAAACTTCCCGAGACGTTCAGCCAGGCGGCGTGTTTGTCGGGCGCGTTTCAGGTGCGCGATCGGCAAAAGAAATCATTCGTGGAGTTTGTCCGGGAACGCGAGCATCAGGACCTTCGCATTTATCTCGACTGCGGCACGGTCCGGGATGGACTTCGCCAATCTCGCCAGGTTCACGAAGTCTACCTGTCTCGCGGGTGGCGTGAGCGGGAGGACCTATTGTACTTCGAAGACAAGGGCGGCGAGCACAATGAACGGTGCTGGCGGGAGCGGGCGTGGCGCGGGTTGGTGTTTCTGTTTGGAAGCGCACGCGGCAAGGAATAGTTGACCTGCGGGGTGGGCGAAGCTGCTCACGATTTTTTTCGAATTCTCACGAAAAGGTGTTGACACCTTTTGGGTATCGTGTCTAAATGTGGGGCGTTGTGGGGAATGGTGGTTTTCAAGGAGGAATCACGACTCCCAATGGTTAAGGCACTTACAAGGACGGTGTTCTTTGGCACGTTTCGGCACGCGGTGGACGAGAAGAACCGTGTGGCGATACCGGCAAAATGGCGGGCCGCTGCGAGAGGCTCGAAGGAGTTTTACGTGTTACCCGATCCAAAGAATTGTCTGGTGGTGTTAACGGCATCGGCGATGGGGAAGATGCTGGAGCGCGCCGACGACATTTCGATCGGAGAATACGGGCGACGCGACGTGCTGCGGGTCATCGCCTCCCGGGCGCATGGTTCGCCGTGCGACGGCCAGGGGCGCATCGGCTTGACCGACGAGCTTCTTCGGCACGCCGGCATCGGGAAAGAGGCCGTTCTGGTGGGAATGTTGACGCGGTTCGAGATTTGGTCGCCGGAGCGATGGGGCGAAGTGGACCGCAACGCGATGGAGAATTTTTCGGAGGCCGCCAAGCAGGTGGGATTGTGAGGGCGCAGATGAGTCGAGAAGGCATCATGAGTTTTTTGAGTGTGAACCGCAGCCTGACGAATCAGGGCGGCGAAATGCGGCAGTTCCGTCTACCGCGAATGAATCCATTTCCGAAGTTGGACAGCCGGATCGTCCGATCCACTGGCAGTGACGGCGTGCGGCAGTCGGTGTCGCGCCCTGTGGCGCGCGGCGCGGTCATCATCGAGGGAGGCTGCGGGTGTTTGCCCGAAATGGCCACCGACGTGATCGACATTTCCGCGAGTTACGCCGTGGAGAACGTGAAGCGCGAGCGTTCCAGCGACGCTCCATGGTCGCGCATTGGTTTCGGGCATTTGGTCGGACGAATGTTGGGCAGTCATCGTGCCGCGCGCTTGTGAGGAGGGAACTTGCAAGTCTGTCGCGGTCCTGTGAGGCGGTGACAGCGGGAGGGGAGTTTCCCGCGGGCGGGCAGGGGGGGGGTATGGCAGAGGAGGTCAGGATCGGCGCAGCATATGTAGTCGATTTCTTTCCGATCCGGGCTTCTGCATGACCTACCACACACCTGTGCTGCTCAAGGAGGTCGTAAACCAGTTGCAACCGCGCCGCGGCGGTCTGTACGTGGATTGCACTGTCGGCGGCGGCGGGCATGCGCGGGAGATTTTGCGTGCGAGCGGGCCGGATGGGCAATTGATTGGCCTGGATTGGGATGAAGAGGCCATCGCGGCGAGCCGCGAGTGGCTGAGAGAATTTGGGGCGCGCGTACAATTGGTGCGCGCCAGTTACGTGGAGCTGGAGAGAGTGTTGATGAGTCTTGGAGTAACAGTGGTGGATGGGGTTCTGTTCGACCTCGGTGTCAGTTCGCGTCAGTTCGACGAGCCGGAACGAGGTTTTAGTGTCCTGCGGGAGGGACCGTTGGACATGCGGATGAGTCGCCAGCTTGGGGCAACCGCTCGGGACATCCTTCGCACCGCCAGTCTGGAGGAACTGGCAAAGATCTTCCGTGTGTACGGCGAAGAGAAACGCTCCCGAGCGATTGCCCGTACAATCGTCACCGAACGCGACCGAGCACCGCTGGAGACCACCACGCAACTGGCCCGATTGGTGGAACAGGTACTGGGTTCGAAGCGTGGCGCCATCCATCCGGCGACGAGAGTGTTCCAGGGCCTGCGTATTGCGGTGAATAACGAGTTGGCCAATCTCCGGCAAGGTCTGGACGTGGCGACCCGATTTCTGCGATCCGGGGCGCGGATTGCGGTCATCTCATTTCACTCGCTGGAAGACCGGATTGTGAAACAGTTTTTCGTGGAAAAGAGCAGCGGCTGCATTTGTCCGCCGGAGCTGCCGGTTTGCGGGTGCGGGCGCAAGGAAACGCTGCGGATCGTGACGAGGAAACCCGTTACGGCGGATGAGATGGAAGTGGGTGTGAACCCACGAGCGCGGAGCGCGAAGTTGCGCGTGGCGGAGAAGATTTAGGAGGAAAAGGTTTGGTTGGGGGTGGGGAACCCCACGGGGGGGCGAATCCAAGGAGGACGGCCCCCCGGGCCAATTTTTGTGATGAAGCGGAATCGTAAACGCGAGCCATTGAGGTTTGGTACGGTGACCAAGTCGCTGGTTATATGCGCGTGCGTGGCGATCAGCGGTCTGGGCTACGTCTGGCAGAAGAACGCGATCTATCGGTTGGGCGACGAGATCAAGAAGCGGGAGGCGATTTTGTCGTCAGCACAGAAGCGCAACCTGATGCTGGCGGCGCTGCTGGCGCACTTGGAATCCCCGGCGGAACTGGAAGCGAAATGCCGGGCATGCAATCTCAGCCTGGTGGCCCCGAGGGAAAGCCAGGTTGTTCGGTTGTACGAGCCGGGTCCCGAGTGGGACGTGCAGATGGCGAACGCGCCCTTGCCCGCGCGGACGCCAGCGCAACAACAAGTCAGACTGCAATTACGGAATCCCCAACCGCGGGCAATTGTACAATAGCAATGACACTGGCACCGCAACAAGGCAGGGCGTTGATCGTGGTCGGCGCGTTGGCGTCGATCTTCACGGCGCTGGCGTTCCGCCTCTTCGATCTGCATGTCCTGCAACACAAAGAACTGAGTGCCATGGCTCAGGCAAACCGCGAGCAGGTTGTCCACCGGCAAGGCCGGCGCGGGTCGATTTTGGATGCCAACGGCAACTTGCTCGCCAACAGTTTATCGGTGCACATCGTCACGGCGGATGCGACGATTACCACGCCGCATGCGGCCGAGGTCGCGGAGGAACTCGCGCCGTTGCTGAGGACGGATACCGAATCGCTCACGCAGAAGCTCAGCGGCCAGACCCATTACGTTCGGCTTAGTCCGCGGGTCAAACTTGACGAAGACGCAGTGCAGAAGATCCGGGCCATGAAGTTGAAGGGTATCTCCTTTGAGGATCAATTTGTCCGCTCGTATCCGAATGGGTCGCTGGCCAGTCATGTGATCGGTTTTGTTGATGCCGAACACAAGGGGGTGCAAGGCATCGAAGCGTCGATGGAGGACTATCTGCAGGGGCAGGCTGGTTACGAAGTCATCGAACGCGATCGTAAAGGGCACGAAATTCGGGCCTTGCGCGCCGAGGATCTTGGTCCGCAGAATGGTCTGAACGTCGTTCTCACGATCGACCAGGTGATCCAACACATCGCGGAGCAAGAGCTCGACAAGGCGATGGAGCAATTCAAGCCGCAGGCAGGTGTAATCATTGTCTCGCGTCCCAAGACGGGGGAAATCCTGGCGATGAGTTCGCGACCGACATTTGATCCGACCGACATGTCCGCGACGTCCGCCGATGCGCGACGCAATCGATGCATCAGCGACGTCGCCGAGCCGGGTTCCACATTCAAGATTGTAGTCTGCTCGGGCGCGCTCAACGACGGCATCGTGACGCTTGGCGACCAGTTCGACTGCGAGAATGGCGCCTTCATGTACGCGGGCCGCGTATTGCACGATGCGCATCCATTTGGCGTGTTGAGTGTTGAGGAGATTTTGTTTCATTCCAGCAACATCGGGGCGGCGAAGGTAGCCCTGCGGATGGGGCCGGCCCGGTTGTATGATTATATCCGCCGGTACGGTTTCGGCCACAAAACCGAAATCGCGTTGCCCGGCGAAGTTTCGGGGATCGCCCACCCCTTGTCTCGGTGGAACAGTCTTTCCATCACCCGCATCCCGATGGGGCACGAGATTGCGGTGACGCCACTGCAGATGTTGATGGCCATGAATACCATTGCCAACAACGGCGTGCGGATGAAGCCGATGATTGTCAAGAGCATCATCAGCGAAGAGGGCGCGACCGTATTGCAGTACCAGCCGCGGGCGGTCGGGCCGGTTATCACGCCGCGCGCCTCCGAATTGATGGCGATCGCATTGCGCAAGGTGGTCGGACCGGAGGGCACGGCGCCCAAGGCGGCCGTGGAAGGATTCGATGTGGCGGGCAAGACAGGGACGGCCCAGAAAATCGAGAACGGCCAGTACGTCCGCAAGTATTACTCGACGTTCATTGGCTACTTCCCGGCTTCGAATCCGGAGATTTCCATTTTGGTTTCATTGGACGATCCGGTTGGGAATGTGTACTACGGCGGATCGGTCGCGGGGCCGGTGTTCCGGGCCGCCGCGGAGAAAGTCGCCGAGTATCTGGGCATGGAACCACAGGCTCCGCCAACGGAGGTAACCAAGGTGTCATGAAACTCGCGGAGATTGTCAAAAGGGTCAAGCCGCTGGCGGTAGTAGGTTCGCTGGACCAGGAGATTACCGGCATCGCCTATGATTCACGGCGCGTCATGCCCGGCCATATGTTTGTGGCGATGCGTGGCGAGCGTACCGACGGCCATCGATTTGTCGAGGCAGCCATCGACCGGGGCGCGTCAGCGATCGTGTTGGAGCGTGACGCCGGCTTCAATCCCCGCGCGACGCGCATCAAAGTCAGCGACGCCCGACGGTCGATGGCGCAGGCGTCGGCCCAATTCTACAACCATCCCTCGCAGCAGTTGAAGGTCGTCGGAGTCACCGGGACCAATGGCAAGACCACGACCGCATTCATGGTGCAGGCCATCATGGAGGCGGCGGGGATTTCCTGCGGCCTACTGGGGACGGTGCAATATCAGATTGGCCAGCGCGTGATCCCGGCGTCGCGCACGACACCCGAATCCGTGGATATTCAGGAAATGATGAGCCAAATGCTGCGAGCTGGATGCGGCGGCGTGTCGATGGAAGTCAGCTCCCACGCGATTGACCAATTACGCGTGGAAGAAGTGGACTTCGATGTCGCGATCTTTACGAATCTTTCTCAGGACCATCTCGATTACCACGGAACGATGGAGGACTATTTTGAGTCGAAAGTGAGGCTGTTCAGCGCGTTGGGCCGTGTCCGAAAAGCAGGCCGTGCGGTAGTGAATGCGGATAACGCATACGGTTGTGAATTGATCGAGCGCTTGGGCGGGGAAAACGCCGTAATCAGTTACGGCATTTCAAGCGCGGCGGCTATTCGCGCCGAGGATGTGCGCGTGTCGGCGGAGGGAAGTTACTTCGTCGTGCACACGCCTCAGGGACGGATCTCGGTGTCACTTCCATTGATTGGTCGCTACAACGTGTCCAACGCGCTGGCAGCCATCGGCGCTGGTTATGTGCTAGGCATCGACCTGCGGACGGTCGAATCGGCGCTGGCGCAATTGCGTCGCGTGCCGGGGCGCGTCGAGAGCGCGGAAGTCCCGGAGGACTACCGGGTATTTGTGGATTACGCGCATACGGCGGACGCGTTGCGAAATGTGCTGGCTACCGTGGCCGAACTCACGCGGGGGCGACTGATTGTGGTGTTCGGCTGTGGGGGCGACCGCGACAAGGGGAAGCGCAAGGCGATGGGGCAGGCGGCGTGCGATTTGGCGGATTTTTCCATCCTTACGACCGACAATCCGCGCACGGAGGATCCGCGCGAGATTCTGAAGCAGGTGGAAGAAGGCTTCGCGCCAACGAGGGGCAACCGTCACCAGGTGATCGAAGATCGTCGTGAAGCCATCGAGCGCGCGCTGGATATTGCGCGTCCCGGCGATGCGGTGGTGATCGCAGGCAAGGGACACGAAACCTACCAGGAATTTGCGGACATGGTCGTGCCGTTCCACGACCGTCAGGTGGTCGAAGAATACTTTCAACTGAATGGAACACGGTGGAAACCTTGCGTCTAGAACAATTGGCTGAGCTTTGCGAAGCCCGGCTGATCCGCGGCGAGCCGGGACGGCTGGTCGGACGGGTCAGCATTGACTCGCGCGCGCTGGGCCGGGGCGACTGTTTTGTCGCGCTGCGCGGCCCGCGTTTTGACGGACATGCATTTGTGACCGATGTGGCCCGTTTGGGGGCATCGGCGGCGGTAGTCTCGGATCCTACCCGTGCAATGAACTCGCCTAGTGCCTTGGCGCTTCTCCAAGTGCAAGACACCCTCACCGCATTGCACAAACTCGCAACGAACTACCGCCGTCTGATGCCCCCAACGACCCGCCTCATCGCCGTCACTGGATCGAGCGGGAAGACGACCACCAAGCAACTCATCGCCTCGGTGCTTGGGGAGCGTTTTAATGTAGTGGAATCGTCCGGCAATAACAACAACCACATTGGCGTGCCGCTCAACCTCTTACGATTGGATCCGGCGCACGATTATGGCGTGTTCGAACTGGGTACGAACCATCTTGGCGAGATCGCGGCATTGGCTGAGATGGTCAAGCCGGACATTGGTGTCATCACCAACATCGGCTTGGGGCATGTCGAGTTCTTCGGGGACGAAGCCGGTGTGGCCCGCGAGAAGGGATCGCTTCTTGCGGTCTTGCCGCGCAACGGCGACGGCTTGGCGGTGATCAATGCCGACGATAAGTGGTGCCACGAGTTGCGGGCGTGGACGAACGCCACGGTGGTGACGGTTGGGATCGATAATTTCGCGGACGTCCGCGCCAGTGAAATCAAGATTAACGGAGATGTGAAGTTCCGTCTCAATATCGCCAAGAAGCGGGAGGACGTGATCGTCCGTCTCAAGACGCTTGGTCGACATCAGATATACAACGCGCTGCAAGCGGCGGCCGTCGGATATTTTGCGGGGCTGGACCTTGATGAGATTCGCGTAGGCTTGGAAAACGCATCGTTCCCTCCCATGCGGATGGAGATTGTTTCGATCAATGGTGTACGGTTTGTGAATGATTGCTACAACGCGAACGTGGTGTCCATGAAGGCCGCATTGCAGATGATTCGCGAGACACCGTGCCCGGGACGGAAGATTGCCGTACTCGGCGACATGCTGGAACTTGGCGAATGGACGCAGTCGGCGCACGGCGACGTGGGAGCGATGGCAGCGAACTGCGGTCTGGCGTTGCTCATCACCGTTGGCCAGTCGGCCCGGTTGATCGCGCAGGCGGCGGTCGAGGCCGGCATGGAGACCCACCGCGTCCTGCCGTTGGCGACGACGACGGAGGCGGGGGAGACGGTCCGCACGCTGGTGCAGGAAGGTGATTTTGTGTTGGTCAAAGGTTCGAGACGGTTACAGTTGGAACGAATCGTGGAGGAATATCGAAGCCACATAGTCGCGCCTCTATGAGGCGCAAAACAGTCGTGTGTGGGGACTACGCCGACCCAAGGCGCAGAAATGTGGTGTGAGGAAGTGAAGGACCGAGGAGGAGATGTTTTACTATCTGAGCGAGTATACGGACTGGTTCTCGCCGTTGCGGGTGTTTCAATATGTGACCTTCCGCGCGGTGTTTGCCGCCCTCACGGCGCTGTTGATGTGCGTCTTGGTGGGACCGTGGCTCATTCGCCGACTCGTGGAGATGAAATTCCAGCAGCCGATCCGCGGCGAGGACGATTTGAGGGAACTCGCTCAAACCCACGGGAAGAAAGCCTGTCCGACGATGGGCGGCATCCTCATCATCTGGGCCGTCGTGGATTCCGTCCTGCTGTGGGCGCGTCCGACCAACCAACTCGTGTTGATCTGTCTTGTGGCCTTGATCTGGCTGGGGGGCGTCGGTTTCCTCGACGATTGGGCAAAGGTGCAGGAGAAGAAATCCGGCGGGATGCGGGCGAAGACGAAGTTTCTCTTTCAAATCGGGCTGGGATTGTTTGTGGGGATCTTGCTGCTGACCGATCCGCTGCTCGGCGAAACCGCGAAGAAATTGATGGTGCCCTTCGTGAAGGGTCCGTTGATCGCGGACATGGGATGGTGGGCGTTGCTGCCGGTGGTGGTGGTGATCGTCAGCTCGTCGAACGCCGTGAACCTGACGGATGGCCTCGACGGTCTGGCGACGGGGTGCACACTGACGGTGGCGTTGACGTACGCCGTGATGTGTTACGCGGCCGGCAATTTCAGATTCGCCAGCTACCTGCAAGTGCCGTTCGTGTCCGGGGCCGGCGAACTGACGGTGGTGTGCGCCGCGCTTATCGGCGCGAGCCTGGGATTTTTGTGGTTCAACTGCCATCCCGCGCAGGTGTTTATGGGCGACACCGGCTCGCTGGCGATTGGCGGGCTGATTGGCGCGATCGCCGTGATGATCAAGCAGGAACTGGTGCTGATCATCGTGGGGGGAATCTTCGCAATGGAGGCCGCCTCGGTGATTCTGCAGGTCGCCAGCTTCAAACTTCGCGGCAAGCGGATTTTTGCGATGGCGCCGCTGCATCATCATTTCGAGTTGCGGGGCTGGTCGGAGACCAAGGTAACCACACGATTTTGGGTGTTGTCGGTAATCTTTGCGTTGCTGGGATTGGCAACGCTGAAATTGAGGTAATTGAGACATGCAGACGATGGAATTGAGGGGTAAGGACGTGGTCGTTCTGGGGCTGGGCCGTAGCGGCATGGCGGCGGCATCCTTGTTGCGTCGTGACGGCGCGCGCGTGGTGGTGCGGGATGAATCGGCAGGAGATCAGTTGCAAGAGCGGGCGATGCGGTTGCGCCGACTGGGTGTGCGGGTGGAACTGGGCAACCAGTTCGACCATTCGACACGGTTTGATCTCGCGGTGGTCAGTCCGGGTATCGGGCCCGAACGACCGATTGTGCGGGAGATGCTGACGCGGAATACGCCACTGCTGAGCGAGCTGGAACTGGCGTACCGCTTTTGCCTGTGCCCGATCATCGCGATCACGGGCACAAATGGGAAGACGACGACGACGGAATTGATCGCCGCGATGCTGGCGGGTTGCGGCAAACGCACCACGGCTGCGGGCAATATCGGAAATGCGTTTTCCGATGCGGTGGAAGCCAGCGCGGGGTTGGACGCGGTGGTGCTCGAAGTCAGCTCGTTCCAGTTGGAGAAGATCGAGCAGTTTCGCGCGAGCATCGCGGTGTTGTTGAACATCACGCCCGACCACCTCGACCGGTACGAGTCGATGGACGCCTATGCGGCGGCGAAATCCTTCATTTTCATGAACCAACGGACGGAAGACGCGGCGGTCGTCAGTGTCGAGACGCTGCAAACACTGCGGCGCATGGGCATCGCGATCAAGGCGCGCCCCATCACCTTCAGCGCCTATAACCGCGAAGCGGACATCTGGCTCGACTGGTTCGACAACGAAACGATTTGGTGTCGGCTGCCGGAATGCCGCGGGATCCTGCTGAAGATGAGCGAGACGAACCTGCGCGGCGTACACAATGCCGAGAATGTATTGGCGACGCTCGCGACCGGACTGGCGATGGGGCTGCCCGTGTCACGGATGCGCGAGGCGATTTGCTCGTACTGTCCGCAGCCGCACCGGTGTGAATTCGTGGCCGAAGTTGGTGGAGTGAGGTACATCAACGATTCGAAGGCGACCAATGTCGATGCCGTTGAGAAGGCGCTGCGTTCCCTGCCGGGACGCTGCGTGCTGATCGCGGGTGGTCGCGACAAGGGGTTGGATTTCACGTCTCTGAAGGAGGTGGTTGCCGACAAGGTCAAGCTGGCAGTGCTAATCGGCGAGGCGCAGGGGAAGATGTGGCGCGCCTGGTCCAAAGTAGCGCCGTGCGTACGCGCTTCTTCCATGGAAGAAGCCGTCCGTCTGGCGGCCAGTCATGCCAGCCGTGGCGACACGGTGCTGCTGTCGCCAGCATGCGCCAGCTTTGACATGTTTGAGAATTATGAACATCGCGGTGAGGAGTTCAAGCGGCACGTGTTCAATCTGTCGTGAAGTGATGGAACCGGATTTGCAGAACAACGATCGATCAAAACAACAATACCGAAACGAAAGGAACCAATGAAGGTCTCGAAAGTCGTACTCATCGTCGTAGCGTTACACGTCCTGGTGATCGGGGGCATCGTCGTTTTTGAGGGGTGCTCGCGGGTCAAGAGCAACGCGCCACCCATGGCGGACAACGAAAGTCCGTCGGGCCAGTCTGCCGATATGACCGCCAGCAATCTGTTGACCTCGATACCGAACCCGCAGGGTCCGGGGGCGGCCAACTCCCTGGCGCCGGCGACGTCCATGGCGGGCAATGAAGCGCCAGCTCCGTCTCCGTCGTCCGTAGCGGCGGCACCGGCAGTCTCGGCAACCACGCACGCATACATCGTGAAGAAGGGGGATTCCCTGTGGAAGATCGCCAAAGCGGAGAGCGTCACTGTGGGAGAATTGAGTCGCGCGAACAACCTGACGAAGACCAGCACACTGAAGGTCGGCCAGAAATTGACCGTGCCCGCGGCGAAGGCGGAAAAGACGAGCGTGGCGACCGCATCGGTGGTCCCCACGTCGACGGATGCCAGCAGCGCGTTGTCGTCGACCGCATCGGCAGCCCCGTCAACGGGAACCGTCGACAGTGGCAATCTGTATGTTGTGAAGTCCGGGGACTCGCTCTGGAAGATCGCGCGGCACCAGAATGTCACCGTGACGGCGCTCAAGCAGGCGAACAATCTGAATGCTGATTCGCTGAAGGTTGGCCAGAAGCTCCACATCCCGACAGCCACGGCCAAGGCCACGACGGACACGGGTGGCAACACGGTCAGCGCGGGCATTGCGGCCAGCTCGTCGGCGGGATGGCAGGCCCCTGGCACCTATACGGAGAACGGGCAGACAATCCACATCGTGGACTTCAATGAGTCACCGGCCATAATTGCCAAGAAGTACGGCATCAAGACCGATGACCTGCTCAAGGCCAACAACATCACCGATCCGAAAAGAATTCAGTACGGCCAGCGTCTGGTGATCCCGTCGCAGCAAGCGGGCGCGACAGCGTCGCCGACGACGGCTCCCGCGACGACATTGGTTGCCAATACCACGGTTGCGGCTGCGGCCAACCCGGCCCCGTCAGCGAACGCGACGGCGGCGGGAACAACGGCACCGGCCACGCCGGCGTTGGCGGCACCGGTCGTGTCGGCGTCACGTACGACCGTGCAATAACCGACGGCTATACATTCGTTTAACCAGAGAGTGGGAGGCCTGTGAACAAGGCTGCCATCACGCTGTTGACGATCATGCTGGTGTTGTTGACCATTGGCGTGGTCATGCTCTTCAGTACGAGCGCCGCGTACGCCAAGGACCGCTACGGCGATCAGCGCTATCTGCTGAAGCGGCAACTGGCATGGATGCTCGTCGGAGCGGTCGGATGTGTGATGGCTGCCAGTGTACCTTATCCGAAACTACGCGGTGTGTGCACGGGCGTGCTTGTCGCCGCGGGGGTCATGCTGGCATTGGTGTTGGTTCCCCACGTTGGGCTGAAGGTCGGCGGCGCGCGTCGCTGGCTCGGATTCGGTCCCATGCGGTTTCAGCCGTCGGAATTGGGCAAGCTGGCGCTGGTCGTGTGGCTGGCGCACTGGCTCGCGAAAGAGAAACGGCGTCTGGACCGGTTTAGCCGCGGATTCGCGGTTCCCATGGGCGTGGTCGGGATGACGTTGCTCCTGATCCTTGCGGAGCCGGACTTTGGGTCAACGGCGCTGATGGCGTCCGTGAGTTTCGCAATGATGTACATCGCCGGTGTACGATTGCGGTTTCTGGTACCGACGATCCTCGGTGGCATAGTGGGATTTGCCATGCTGGTCATCCACAACCCGACGCGGGCCGCCCGGCTCATGGCGTTCATGGATCTGGAAAAATACAAGCAGGGTGCTGGCTATCAGGTGTGGCAGGCGATCCTCGCGTTTGGGTCCGGTGGATTCAACGGGCTGGGCTTGGGCAACAGTTTCCAAAAGCTGTTTTACCTGCCCGAAGCCCACACGGATTTCATCTTTCCGATTATCGGCGAAGAACTGGGGTTGGTGGGGACGCTGGCGATCCTGCTGGCCTTCGCGCTGGTAATGGTGTGCGCGGTAATCATCAGTTTGCGGGCCTCGGATTTGTTCGGACAGTACCTCGGCATGGGGATGGCGGTGTTGCTGGCGATGCAGGCGCTGATCAATATCGGCGTCGTGACGGCGTGGCTGCCGACGAAGGGCTTGCCGCTGCCGTTTATCAGTTTTGGCGGATCGAACCTGATGGTGAATATGGTCGCGGTCGGGTTGCTCTTGAACATTTACCGATACAGTTCAGCGGAAGCGGAGAGTGAGGAGCAGGAGTTTTTCGCGCGGCGTTCGTCACTGACGTAGGAGGCGCGGCCGCGGTTGCATGAATGAAAGTCATGATCGCATGTGGCGGGACGGGAGGACATCTGTTCCCGGGAGTGGCGGTCGCGGAGGTCCTTCGCGCGCGCCGGCATCAAGTCCGGTTGTTGGTATCCGAAAAGGCAATCGATCAGACGGCCCTGGCAGTATCGACCGGTTGCTTCAACCGTTCGGACGGTATCGCGGTGGAAGCGGTACCGGCCGTGGGGTACGAGGGGGCGGGGCGGCTGATACCGTTTTGCCTGCGCCTGGCAAGGGCGACGCGCGAGTGTGTCGCGGCCTGTGACGAATTTGAGCCCGATGTCGTGCTGGGGATGGGGGGATTTACGACCGCGCCCGCAATATTCGGGGCGCGATGGTTTCGCAGGCGCGGGACGGCGAAGCTGATTCACGAATCCAATGCCGTGCCCGGCAAGGCCAACCGCTGGGCGGGCCGATTCGCGGACCACGTTGCGGTGGGGCTGGCCGACTGCGCCCGGTATTTTGGGCGGAAGCCGGTGACGGTCACGGGCACGCCGATTCGCGCAACGTTGCGACGTGGAAAGGTGGCGGACGCGCGTGGGCGGCTCGGGTTGGAGACGGGACGGCTGACAGTGTTGGTTGCGGGCGGCAGCCAGGGAGCCCACGCGATCAATGAGGGCGTGGCGCTGGCATTGCCGTGGCTGAAGACGCGGGTGGACGCATTGCAGTTTGTGCATTTGACAGGCGTGAAGGATGAACGATTCATGCGTGAGACGTACGAAAGGAATGGAGTTCGGGCAAGGGTGATGAGTTTTTGCGGTCAGATGGAATTGGCCTACAGCGGGGCGGACATGGTCGTGGCGCGCTCGGGGGCGTCGACGCTCACGGAGATTGCGGCGTTCGGTTTGCCCTCGATCCTGATTCCCTATCCGCAGGCGACGGGAAATCACCAGTGGCACAACGCGCGGGTGTTCGAGCGGGCCGGCGCGGCGCGGCTGATCGAACAACCCCGAAGACTCGACGGTTGTCGGGAGGGGTCGTCAACGGACCGAGAGCACATGGAACGGGGCAAACAGTTGGCAAAGGTTATTGGCGACCTGATCGACGACGAAACGGGTCGCGCCACCATGTCCCGGGCCGCGCGTTCCCTGGTTGTGGACGACGCGGCGGAGCGTATCGCAACACTTTTGGAACGATATGGGAGACAAACAGCAACTGATTGAGTTTCTCGGCAGCCGACAGCGACGGGTCCATTTTGTTGGCGTCGGTGGATGCGGGATGAGTGGACTGGCGCGCCTGTTGTTGCAGCAGGGGCACCGCGTCACCGGGTCGGACATGGCGCCCAACGGAGGCATGAAGGAATTGCAAAAGCTGGGCGCTCGAATTTACAGCGGTCATGCAACCCAGAATATCAGTGAGGGGACGGAGTTGGTGGTCTACACCTCGGCGGTTGGCAACGAGAACGTTGAGCTTCAGGCGGCGGCCGAACTCAAAATCCCACGGGTGCGGCGCGGGTTGTTGTTGAGCGCATTGATGAACCACCCCAACAACATCGCGGTGGCCGGGACGCACGGCAAGACGACCACGACGGCGATGATCGCGTATGTCCTCACGCGAAGCGACAGCGCGCCCAGTTATTGCGTCGGAGCGCACGTGCCGGTGCTCGGCGCCAATGCCCAGATTGGCGGCGGCAAGTACTTTGTGGCCGAGACGGACGAGAGTGACGGCACGCTGGTTGGGTTCAGTCCGGAATATTCTGTGTGCCTGAACATCGAGCCGGAGCACCTCGATCATTACGGTTCGATGGACAAGCTTCGTGAAACCTTCGAGGCGTTTTTTGCCAGCACGCACAAGACGGTGTTTCTCTGCGCCGATTGCACGAATTGCCTGGCGCTGGCGCCGAAATGCCGGACGGCAATCAGCTTTGGGCTTTCCCCGAGAGCGGATTACCGCGCCCTGAATGTCGAGCAGACGAAGTGCGGCTCGCGATTCACCGTTTCCTGCCGCGACCAACAGATCGGCGTGATTGAACTGACCATCCCCGGAATCCAAAACGTCACCAACGCGCTGGCGACGGTCGCGGTGGCCGACGAACTGGGCGTGCCCTTCGAGAGAATCGCTGATGCGCTGCAGCAGTTCACGGGCGCCGCCCGGCGGTTTGATCGCAGGTACGATGAGGACGGAATCCTCGTGGTGGACGATTACGCGCATCACCCGACGGAAATCCGCGCGACAATTGCGGCGGCCCGCACCATGCTGGGGAAGGAGAACGAAGCAGGATATCGCCGCCTGGTTGTGGCGTTTCAGCCGCATCGGTACACGCGCACGCAGGCGCTGCTGGAAGAGTTTGGCTCGGCGTTCGCCGGTGCCGGCAAGTTGTTTCTTACGGACATCTATGCAGCGAGCGAAAAGCCCATCGAAGGTATCAACGGCCGGATGCTTCATCAGGCCGTGGTCTCGTCGGGGCAGTCGGAGGCCGTGTTTGAACCAGATCTGGAAATGCTGGTGGTGCGGCTGTTCGCGGAAGCCCGACGCGGCGATTTGATACTGACCATGGGGGCGGGGGACATGTACAAGGTGGCCGAGGCGCTGACGCGCAAACTTCGAACCCGCAGGCCGAATGTTCTTACTCCGGAAAAGCAGCCCCAGAGAATGCAGGCGGACTGGGAAGTATTACTCTCGGTCAAGTCAAAGATCCGGCGCAACGAACCGATGTCGCGTCACACGTCGATGCGCGTGGGCGGCCCGGCCGAGTTTTGGGTCGAGCCAGCGGATGAGCGAGACCTGGCGCGTTTGTTGCATTACTGCCACGTTCGCGAGATCCCGGTAACGGTAATGGGTCGTGGGACAAACCTGCTCGTGCTCGACGGTGGGATCCGCGGCGTGGTCATCAGCCTGTCAAATGACGAGTTTACCAGGATCGAGGTGGACGGGGAACGGCTCGTTGCCCGGGCCGGCGCGAGGCTGAAGGCGATTGTGGCGGTGGCGGCGCGGCACCAACTTAGTGGACTGGAATTCATGGAAGGCATTCCCGGATCGCTGGGAGGCGCTCTGCGCATGAATGCGGGCGCGATGGGCCGGCAGACGTTCGATGTCGTCGAGTGGGTCCGCTACATCAGCTATGCGGGGGATACCTATGACGCCGAGGCGAAGAGCCTACCGGTCACGTATCGGAGTTGCCCGGTATTTCACAACCACATCGCGTTATCCGCCATCCTTCGCGGCACGAAGGCGGAGCGCAAGGCCATCGACAACCGGCTGAAGGCGTTTGCACAACGGCGGTGGGCTTCGCAACCAGCGAAGCCGAGTGCCGGCTGCATTTTCAAGAACCCCGAGAGGATTCCGGCGGGCAAATTGATCGAGGAATTGGGGTTGAAAGGCATGTCGATTGGCGGGGCGCGCGTTTCCGAGGTGCATGGGAATTTCATCGTGAACGAGGGCCGGGCGACGGCCAGTGACGTGATGCAGTTGATAGCGGCGATACGCCAGCGGGCGCGTCAGGAGCGCGGGATCGATCTCGAACCCGAGGTGATGATTCTGGGAGCGGAGAAGCAGTAGAAAGCTGCGACTATGAGGAAACTGAAGATCGCGGTGTTGATGGGAGGGCCGTCCGCGGAGCGCGAGGTGTCGTTGCGGTCCGGCACAGCCGTTGCCAACGCACTGACAACGATGGGCGCCAGGGTTGTGCCGATGGACGTTCACGATGCGGGGTTCGCGATCCCGGCGGACGTGGACGTGGCGTTCCTCACTCTGCACGGGACCTTTGGGGAGGACGGTGCTCTCCAGCGCATTCTCGAGGACAGGGGAATTGCGTACACGGGATCGGATCCCGAGGCGAGCGCGATCGCGTTCGACAAAATCGCTGCCAAACAATCTTTCCTAGTTGCGGGAATTCCGACGCCGGCGTACGAAGCGTTCGAGAGCGCCCACGCGGTCGGGCGCCGACTGGCGCGACTTGGCTTCCCCTTGGTGGTGAAGCCATCGCGGCAGGGGTCGAGCGTGGGTATCAGTATCGTCCAACGGGAGGCTGAGCTGCCCGAGGCCTGTCAGGTCGCCGGGCGCTACGACAATCGCCTGTTGGCGGAGCAATTCGTTTCGGGCCGTGAGTTGACGGTTGGAATCCTGGACGGACGGGCATTGCCGGTGGTGGAAATTCGACCGAAGCGCGACTTCTTTACTTATGAAGCGAAATACACGAAGGGCGAAACCGACTATCTCGTGCCTGCGGCCCTGGACAAGAAGATCGAATTTCAGGCGAAATCGCTGGCGTTGCGCGCGCACGAATGTCTGGGCTGTCGTGATTACTCCCGCGTGGACCTGATGCTGTCGCCGCCCGGCGAACTATTCGTGTTGGAAGTGAACACCATACCGGGCTTTACCGAGACCAGCCTCCTGCCCAAGGCGGCGCGCGCGGCGGGGATCGAATTTCCGAATTTGTGCGCGCGGTTGGTGCAACTGGCCCTGGCGCGGGGCAGCCACAACGGCACCCGAGCGGCGGGCGAGAAAGAGGCGGTCTTCATCTCGCGATGAAACTCGGAAATCGAAAGAAAAAACGCGGCGAGTACCTACTGGACGTGAAAGTCCAGACGCGCGGGCGTTCGTTGCGGCGGATACGGGCGGCAACCGCGCTGGTGGTTGGGCTCAGCCTGATCATGCTTGCGGGCTACGGGATCCGCTGGTTGGTGAGGGTGACGATCCATCGGCTGGTGTACGACAACCCACGCTTTGCGATCCGCCAGATCGTCGTGGACGACAACGGCGTGCTGACTCCGCAGCGGGTGGTGCAATTTGCCGGTGTGCAGGTCGGCCAGAACCTCCTGTCCGTCGATCTGGACCAAGTCCGCAGCAATTTGGAAATGCTACCCCTGGTGCGGTCGGTCGAAGTTCGACGGATGCTGCCGGATCGATTGTTTATTCGGGTGGCGGAGCGCACGGCCGTGGCGCGATTGCGCGTGGCCAGCCGTGAGTTGGGGGATGAGACGTTTTACATCGACCGCGCGGGTTTTGTCATGAAAGCCCTCAAGCTTGGCGATGGAACGCGGCTGCAGCCCCAGACGCCGCGGCCCGCGCCGGTGTTGACCGGCGTGACGCTGGCGGATGCGCGTGTGGGCCGGCAGGTGGAATCGGAACAGATTTATCGGGCGCTGGAATTGTTGGACAAACTCGACCAAGCCGTGGCGGGGTCGATGTTGGAAGTCGAGCAGATCGATTTGTCGAAGCCGCGACAATTGGTGTTGACCACGACCCAGCACACCACGGTGAAAGTGGACGTGGAAGATTTTCCGCAGCAGTTACGGCGGCTGGGAGCGATTTTGCGTTGGGCGCAGCAGCGGCAGAAATCCGTGCAGATCGTGGATTTAACCGTCAACCGCGGCGTGCCCGTGACGTTCAACTAGAAAGGTTTGGCTGGAGGCATGTTAGCAAAGGAAAAGATCATCGTAGGCTTGGAGGTGGGCACTTCCAAGGTGTGCGCCGTGGTCGGCGAGGTGCTCGATGATGGCAACATCATGGTCATTGGGGTGGGTCAGGCCAACAGCGAAGGCGTGCGCAAGGGCGAGATTATCCATATCGACGCCGCTGTCGAATGCATCCACGCCGCGGTGGCGGACGCCGAAGAGAGCGCCGGCGTGGAGGTTCACAATGTGTACGCCAGCGTGAGCGGCGGCCACATCCGCAGTTTCAACAACCGCGGCACGGTGGCGGTGACCAACGACGACCGCGAGATTTCGGAGGAGGACGTTCGCAACGTTTTGCTCAACGCCAAGGCGGTCAACATTCCGATGGACCATGTGGTCATCCACGCGATTCGCCAGCATTTTTTTGTGGACGGACACGATGGGATCCAAAATCCGGCCGGCATGATCGGCGCCAAGCTGGAGGCGGACGTGCACGTGATTTACGGGGTGCGGACGCGCCTGCAGAACACGATCAAATGCATCAAACAGGTGCCGCTGGACGTGGCCAACATCGCCGTCAGCGGATTCGCCTCGGCGTTGGCGGTGCTCACGACGGAGCATCAACAATTGGGGGCGGTGGTTATCGACATGGGCGGGGGCACGACGGATTACATTGTGTACAGCGAAGGCACGATCCAACACAGCGGGGTGCTGGCGGTGGGCGGCGACCACATTACCAACGACGTGGCGATCGGGCTGCGGATCCCGATGAACCGGGCCGAGACGCTGAAAGTGGACCACGGATCGGTGGAAGTTCCCGCGCAGGACGAAATGATTGCGCTCAAGCGCGAGGTCGGACTTCCCGACCGTCAGGTTTCGAGACAACAACTGTGCCGGGCGATGAACCTGCGGGTCGAGGAGACGCTGACGCTGGTGAAGAAGGAGTTGGAAAAGCAGAAGCTGATGGATTACCTCGGCGCGGGAGTGTTCATCACGGGCGGCTGCGCGCGGTTGCGGGGCCTGGAACCTCTGGCGGCCCAGATTTTCGGGTTGCCCGTACACATTGGACACAGTTTGACCGTGGGCGGACCGACGTCGGCGATTGAAAGCCCCGAATATTCGACCGCGATTGGCCTGGTGCGATACGCGCTCGGGTCGCAACGGGACCAGCATCAGGCGCCGCCTCCGTGGAAACGGGTGGGCCAGACATTTGAACATCTCCTGAAAAAAGTGCGGGCCTATATGTGAGACGGAGAGCCGCGATGACACCTCGACGCAAGGCAATTTCGAAATCGGCCGCGGAACCGGCGGCGCAACAGGAAGCCAGCGAGAACATGGAAAAGAAATCAACGCCCGGGCAGAAGATCCGACTGAAGATTTTCGGTGTGGGAGGCGCCGGGTGTCACGTTATCAGCCAGATTGCCCAGGCCCGAACCCAGGCAGACCATCCGTTGGAAGGGGTCGATCTGGTTGCGATCAATACCGACCTGCAAGCGCTGAACGAAATGACCGGCGTGGAGACGTTGCAGATTGGCCGGGCAGTGACGCATGGGTTGGGGACGGGCGGCGAGCCGGAGATTGGCGCGCGGGCGGCGCAGAACGATGCGGAACGAATTGAAGCGCTGGCGCAGGGGGCGGACGTGGTGTTTATCGCCGCGGGAATGGGCGGGGGAACGGGTACGGGCGCCAGCCCGACGATTGCGCGGATTGCGAAGGAGCAGGGGGCGCTGGTGCTGGCCTTTGTGGCGTTGCCGTTTTCGTTTGAGGGAGATCGGCGCAAACAGCAGGCGTTATTCGGTCTGGAGCAGCTCAAGGCGCAGGCTGAGGCCGTCATTTGCATCCCGAACGACAAGATTTTCCGGATTGCCGGCGCGGATTCGAGCGTGGTGGATGCATTCAAACGCGCGGATGAAACGGTCATGGTGGGCGTGCAGGCGATCTGGCAACTGTTGTCGCGCAAGGGGCTGATCAATTTGGATTTTGCCGGTCTGCGGGCGACGCTCGGATCGAAGCATTGCGACGGGTTGTTCAGCTTCGGTCAGGCCGAAGGAACCAACAAGGCGCGGGACGCCGTGAAAGCGCTTCTGGACAATCCGCTGCTGGATGGCGGTGACGTTCTGGCGAAGGCGGAAGGCGTGTTGGTGAGCATTTTGGGCGGGCCGGATTTGACACTGGCCGACGTGCAGAAAACGGTGGAACCGATTTCGCGGTTGGCGAACCGGGCGCACGTGATCATGGGCGCGGCGATTGACGAGGCGTATCGCGGGAAGCTGTCGGTAACGGTCATCGCATCGGCGAACATACTGCCACGGCGGGTCCTTCCTCAGCCCGCGAGCGCGAAGCCATCGCTTCCACACCGTGCTGTGGAAACCATGTCGCCGACCCCGCGACCTGTCCCGGCGCCGGTGCCGGCGGTTGCCGTTGCGTCGGTTCCCAAACCGGCGGTGGAAGACGCGCCGAAGCCCGAGCCCGTTGTCGCCCAGAAATCGCCGTCCAAACCGAAGCAAGAGACGCTGCCGCTCGAAGG
>Ga0116126_1000297_pt1 | contig 39912 bp, 34 predicted proteins | sample June2015DPH_16_5_FD_89730 | JGI IMG/M metagenome (GOLD analysis project Ga0116126, IMG submission 89730) | Peatland microbial communities from SPRUCE experiment site at the Marcell Experimental Forest, Minnesota, USA - June2015DPH_16_40 | ecosystem: Environmental > Terrestrial > Soil > Wetlands...
GATCGAGATCTCCTCCAGCCGCGGCAGGTTGGCCGGCGAGAGCGCCACCAGCAGGCGCAGCGCCCCGTAGGCAAATCCCAACCCCAGCACGCCGCCGATCGCCGCCAGCGAGAGGCTCTCCGACAGCAGCTCCCTTGCAATCTGCGCCCATCCCGCTCCCAGGGCCGCGCGGATCGCCAGCTCCTGGCGCCGTCCTTCGGCCCGCACCAGCAGCAGGTTCGCCACGTTCGCGCACGCGATCAGCAGCACCATCCCCACCGTCGCCATCAGGACCCACAGCACCTTCCCCACATCGCCGACTGCGTCCTGTTTCAGCAGCCGCACGTTCGGACCGATGCGCGCCTGCTCGAATATCCTCATTGTGAAGCCCGGCGGCGGCGGGAACTTCCGGACCATGAGCGGCAGCATGCGAGCCACGTCCGTATTGGCCTGTGCCACCGTGGCCCCCGGCTTCAGCCGCGCGACCGCGTAATGGCCAAAGTTGCCGACGAAGACCTCGCCCCGGTTGATCTGGTAGGGAACGATGATCTGCGGGTGCGCGTTCAGGAACCGGAAGTTCCGGGGCATGACCCCGATCACCTCGCGCGCCTTACCGTCCACCATGAGTCTGCGCCCGACGGCGGAAGCCTGGCCGCCGAACCGGCGCTGCCAGTAGCCATAGGTCAGCATGACGGTCTCCGGGCTGCCCGGCGAATCGTCCTGCCGCGTGAACCAGCGCCCCCGGAGCGGCTGGATTCCCAGGACCGGAAGCACGCCGTCGGTGACGGTCAGCGATTCCACGTGCTCCGGTTCGGCCAGGCCGGTGACCGTGACGGCTTCGTGCCGCCACAGTCCGATGTCCTCGAAAACGCGCCCCTCTTCGCGATACGTCAAGTATGTGGCGGGCGACGCCTGCAAGTCGCGTATGCCGATTCCCGGTGCGGTCTGCCAGACCGCGACCAGCCGGTCCGGATCGGGAAAGGGAAGCGGCTTGAGCAGGACCCCGTTCACCACGCTGAAAATCGCGGTATTCGCGCCGATGCCTACGGCGAGCGTCACCAGCGTCACTGCCGTGAACATCGGGGCCCGCGCAAACCGCCGGGCGAGTTGCTTGAACGAGAACATCGCTTTGGTCCTCTGTAGAGCAATACGAAGGAGGGGTCGCTGGGTTCGCAGGTTCTCACCGGGGGGGCAGGCCGCATTAGCACTGCCTTCGGCCACACCGGCCGCATTTCAGTGCCCAGCCCGCCTGTCGCGGGAGACTACGGCGACCGGCGCACACCCGCTGGTCCGACGCCATACGGCCGTGTGGCATCGGAACGCGGATCACAGGCGCCAAGCCGACTTATCGGGACCATCCTGCGACCCCTGGCGAGAACGGCTGGCACCAGCCGTCCATCCGCGCTTGCCGGAGTACCTCGGAGGCTGGAAGCCGTCGGCCGCCCCGAAGGCATTCAAGCGGGAACGGCACTTCTTGCGTGGTAGACGGCAGGAGTTGCACCTCGCAACCTGCGGGAGCCCGCGACGTTTAGCTTGTTTTTCCAATACATTACGCTTTGGTCCCCGATTTGCTTTGCGTGTGGGACGACCGAGCCGCTGCTCCAGGCGATGGCGTGCCGGATCGCAGCGCTCTCCTTGCCGAGGGGAGAGGGGGCGGCGGCGGCCAAGTAAACAGTCGGAAGGCCACGGATGGAAAAGCGCAGCCAACGGAGATAGTTGGCTTCACATCCCAGACGGGATGCTAAAACGGAAGTCCTGGCCGGACAGGCTGCGACTTCCCCCAATCTGCAGAAAACTTGGAGATTCTCACATGCGTATTGACCTTTACACGAAGGTGATCTTCACGCTCATCGCTGTTTTTCTTGCGGTGATCGTATTACAACCGATGTTTCAACCCCAGGCCGCCAGGGCGGACGGCAACTTCGACCACATCCAATTCTCGTACAGCGGCGGCAACCACGCGTTCTTCGACACGCAGAGTGGCGACGTTTGGGAATATGGGGACCATGGCAACTTTCGCAACCACTACAGAATCCACGAACTAGGTAAGGATCACAAGCGTTAAGAGGAATGGGGCCGGGAGCCCCGGGCGCCCGGCCCGTAATTGTCCGTTGCGAGACGGACGGCATCATCTGCCTGCCGGCGACTCCACGGCCCGCCGGTTATCCCAACTAAGCCACAATTTCCTTTTTGGCCTCGCGGCCGACATGAGCATACAACTGGGGTGTGTCCGCGCCGGGGCCCCTTCCCGCGGCCCCGTAGTCGCAGGGAAGCATCAGGCGTGATGCGTCAAGTTGCCGACATCGGAATTGGGGGGACCCAAGCCGACTTGCGGGGAGCAATCTGCGTGTGTTCAGGGTAACACCTGTCGGAAATCGAATTGACCCTTCCCAATGAGTTCTTCAACAAGACGTTTCGCCGCCAGGGCGCCCTCGGGACTGTTGCTTTCGAGCGCGTTCTTGAGAAACGACCGAGCGGCGGTGACGGGCGTTTTTGCGACGGGCGACGGGCGGCGAGCGGCGGGCAAGGGTTCGCACGAAGGCGCTCAGCGACCGTGGGCATGCACTGAACGCGCGGAATCTCTCCACGGCCTTTGCACGGTGTAACAGGGAGTAGCCGTGACGTTGTCCTTGCTGACAGAAAGCAGCTTCCTTCGAACCAACCAGTTCACCGCAGCCTGTGCGGAACTCTTCGACACGCCGACGGATTCCGCCAGCTCGACATAGCTTACGTGTACCGGCCCATGCCTGCGGGACTGTTCGGCCCCGAGCCAAAGATATACCAGAAAGCTGGTCGGCCTCCGGTCATGCCCAGCCAAATCGCGCATCAGGACGTCAATCACGTACTCGTCGATCGAGAGCATCGCTATACCGACCATCAATATAGCATCGAATAGGACATTGTGCCCCGATGGTGCGTACGCTATGCTCTGGGCAGAAAGGGGATCGACTATGGTTCGAGGGATCAAGTTCGTGGGCGTTCCGGTTCGCAACCAGGACGCCGCGTTGAGGTTCTACACCCAGGCGATGGGGTTCAAGGTCGTTACCGACCAACCATTCAGTCCGACGCAAAGATGGATCGAGCTGCTGATTCCGGGCGCCGAGACCGGGCTCGCTCTCTACACGCCGGAGGGCCATGAGAATCGCATCGGTCAATTTCAGTCCATCGCATTCTGGTGCGACGATGTCTTCGCCACCGCGAAGGTTCTGAAGGCCAAAGGCGTGACGTTTCGACAGGAGCCGAAAACCGAAGTGTGGGGATCGACGGCCGTCTTTCAGGACCAGGACGGGAATCAATTCGCTCTTTCCAGCAAGGGGAAGCCAAAGTGACCGTCAATCCCATCGTCAGGAAACTCGGAATCAAGCCGGGGATGCGAGCGCTGGTTGTTGCGGCGCCTCCTGCCTACTTGAAACTGCTTGCGCCCTTGCCCGAAGGCGTAACTGTCTCTTCAACGGCAGCCGGCACGCATCCATTTGTCCAGTTCTTTGCCAGCTCTCTTGAGGACATTGGCAAGTCGGTACCGTCTCTGTTGAAGCACGCCGATCGGGGCGCGCTGCTGTGGATCGCCTTCCCCAAGACGACCTCGGGGATCGAGAGCGATCTCAGCCGGGATCTCATTTGCGAGGCGATGCACGGGACAGGATGGCGTCCCGTTTCCATCATTGCGATCGACGAAGTCTGGTCAGCGCTTCGCTTCCGGCCGGCAGGCGAGTTCAAGAGCAATCGCCGTGTTCCGCAGCCGGGCCGGGCCAACTCACACCGGGGCGAACCGTAGTCTTGTTTTTGCGACGGGCGTCTTTACGAGACCGGACTCAACCTCACCAGCACCACGTCGTGCGGCGCGAGCGGCGCCTCGAAGCCCGTCGACGTCTGCCCCAGGTCCTTCTTCTGCCAGATGTCCCGGATGCGATAGGTCCCCTTGAGGAACGTCAGGTTCGCCCAATCGATCCGCAGTTGCACCGGCGTGTCGCTGTCATTGAAAAAGCACACCGCCCACTCGCCGTTCGCCAGTTCCTTCGCCCAGATCTGCTTTCCCACGTGCTTCATGAAGCGGGTCGCCTGCTTGCCCAGCGGGTCCTGGTCGAGCGCGATCACTTCGCGGTTGGTCAGGATCTGGCGCGTTTCCTCGGACATTTTGCGCGGATCGTTGCCCGCCATCAGCGGCGCGGCCAGCATGGCCCACAGCGTGAAGTGCGCCCGCGATTCCGCCGGCGTCAGACCGGGATTGCCGACCTCGAGCATGTCGGGGTCGTTCCAGTGATCCGGCCCGGCGTATTGGGCCAGATCCGCTTCGCTCTCCAGAATGAACTTCCAGCCCAGCGAATAGGCGCCCTGGCAATCGTAGCAATCCATGATGTCGCCGGTGGTCCGCCACAGGTGGCCGGTGTCCTTGGCCCACGTCCAGGGCTTGGTGTCGCCCCACTCGCACAGGCTGAACACGATGGGCCGGCCGGCGGCTCGAATCGCATCGCGCATGGTGTTGTACGTCTCCTGGGAATTGGCGGTGCCGTGATTGCACCAGTCGTACTTCAAGTAGTCGACGCCCCAGGAGGCATACGAGAGGGCGTCTTGAAACTCATGGCCGCGCCCGCCCGGCAGCCCCGCGCAGGTCTTGGTTCCCGCGCAGTTGTGAATCCCGAACTTCAAACCCTTGGCGTGGAGATAGTCGCCGAGAGCCTTCATCCCATGCGGAAACCGCTCCGGATCGGCAACCAGGTTGCCCTGCGCGTCCCTCTCGGGGGCTTCCCATCCATCGTCCACCACCACGTAGCGGTATCCGGCCGCCTGCATGCCGCTCGAAATCAGGGCGTCCGCCGCTTCCTTGATGAGCGACTCGCTGATCTTCCCCTGGAACGTATTCCAACTGTTCCAGCCCATGGGCGGCGTGGGGGCCAGCCCTTCGAATTTCTGCGCCGCCAGCGGCGCAAGGGCCAGCGCGGCGAGCGCGAGTGTCTTCGTGATCATTTCGGCTCCTCAGATTTCTTTGTTGCCCCAGTAGCCGCGGATGTTCTTCCAGGCGTACAACTGCGGTCTTGCGAACGGGCGGCGCGCGCTCGCGAGCGGCTCGCCGCGAATCTCGATCTCTTCGAGCGAGGCCGGATGCATTCCCGCCTTGTTGGCCCAGCCGAACGTAGGCACCTCGCGCGGCTCGAAGCCCATCAGGCTGGCGGCGACCATGTCCGTCGCGAGCGGATTCGTGCCCGCCACGATGACGTCCATCTTCACCAGCGGGCCCATCGACGGCCCGTTGCCTTCCATGGCCATCGAACCGTCCACCACCACCAGGCCCAGCTTGTTGGCGCGGACCATGTCGACGATGGCGGCCGCCACGCCGGTCGGATCCACTTCCGAGGTCAGGTCGTGCATGTGGCCGCGGACGGACTGGTACACCGTTCCGGGATAGACGCCGATCAGGTTCTTCATGCCCAGCGTCACGGTGGCGAGCTGGTGCGTCTTCATCATCGGCACCGAGCACAGAAGGTCCGTTTCGGTCAGCGCCCGGTGGATCGTCACCTTGGGGAAGACGAAGGCGCCGGGCACGGCGACATCCGCCATCTCGCCGGAATGCAGGTTCACCAGCGGCACGCGCAGCGCCTTGGCCAGATCCGTGTACCCGAGCTGGTCGAAGACGTACTGCTGCATCGGATCGAGGATTTCGCGCTTCCGGGTGCGGAAGGTGTCGGACCCGATCAGGTTGAACTTCGGCGCTGCCGCCGAGCCCTCGCCGATCGAGACCTCCATGCCGGCCCGCTGCATGAGGTGCGCGATGGTGCGGACCACCTCGGGCTTCGTGGTCGCCTTCGGGTCCGGGAAGACAAGGTTGGGCTTGAGCATCAGCGAGCGCTTGCCCTTGGTGACGTGCTTGATGCCTCCGAGCAGATCGATCGCCTCCTCGACGGCCATGCCGACTCTGTCGTTCTTGATGCGCACGATGCTGACGACGGGCCTGGAAGAGGGCTTCCCGAAGGCGGTGCTTCCGGCCGCCATGGCGGCGCCGGTGAACAGGAAATCGCGGCGGCTGATTGGAGGCATTCTCGTCCGTTATCTCCTCTTGGAAACGATACCACGTGCTAAAATGACCCGCATGAAATTCACCACCGCCGTTCTGCTCTGCCTGAGCGCTCTGCCGGCCGTTTGCCAGACGCGCGTGCCGAACGGCGTTCAAGTGACTGCCGGCGATCTGAACGTGAGGGTGCAGTTCTATGCGGAGGGCACGGTGCGCGTCGTCAAATGGCCCGGCGGCGGCACGTTCGCAAAGTTCAGCCTGTCCGTCATTCAGAAGGATCTGCCAGATCTGGGCCTGCATTTCGAGGAGAGCGGCACGGCGGTCACGTTGAGTTCGAGCCAGCTCAAGATCCAGTTGAGCAAGAGCGACGGGGCGATTCGCTACCTCGCCGGCGACGGCCGAACCGTTCTCGCGGAGCAGGAGAGAGCCATCTTCACGCCGGCTCAAGACAAACACGAAAAGGCCGCGTTCAGCGTTCAGCAGAACTTCAAGCTGACCCCGGACGAAGGGGTGTACGGCCTGGGACAGCACCAGTCCGGCTATATGAACTATCGCGGGCGGACTGTGAAGCTGGTGCAGTCCAATACGGATGCGGTCACGCCTATGTTGGTTTCAACCGCGGGATACGGAATCTTCTGGGACAACTACTCCAAGACGATCTTCGCCGACAGTCCTCAAACCACGTCGTTCTGGTCCGACGTGGCCGATAACATCGATTACTACTTCCTGTATGGCCCGTCCATGGATCAAGTCATTGCCGGATACAGGCAGCTCACCGGACAGGCGCCGATGTACGGCAAGTGGGCTTACGGCTATTGGCAGAGCAAGGAACATTACGCCAGCCGCGACGAGCTGCTGGGCATCGCGCAGGAATACCGCAAGCGGCGGATTCCGATCGACAACATCGTTCAGGACTGGAATTACTGGGGCGGGAATGACAACTGGGGCGGGATGTTCTTCGACGAAACCAAGTATCCCCGCGCGAAGGAAATGATCGATCTGCTTCACCAGCAGCATTTCCATCTCATGATTTCAATCTGGGCGGGGCTCGGACCTGCTTCGCCGATTTACAAGGACATGGAACGCCGGGGGTACTTGTACTCGCCCGTGGGCTGGGCGGGGTTCAGGTATTTCGATGCCTACAACCCTGCGGCCAATGATCTGTATTGGCAATACGCGAACAAGGGGCTGTTCTCCAAGGGAGTGGACGCGTGGTGGATGGACTCGACCGAACCCGACATCGTCAATGCGCTCACGAAGGAGTCCGAGGAGTACGAGATGAAGCGGGTCGAGGACAATCACATCGGCTCTTTCGCCAGATATCTCAATCCTTATTCGCTCGTCATCACGGAAGGCGTTTACAAGAACCAGCGGAAGGAGACCGACCAGAAGCGCGTGTACATTCTCACCCGGTCGACCTTCGCCGGCCAGCAGCGCGCCGCGGCCACAACCTGGTCGGGAGACATCGGCGCGAATTGGGACGTATACAGGAAACAGATATCCGCGGGCATCAATCACAGCATGGCCGGCATACCTTATTGGACCTTCGACATCGGCGCTTACATGCTCGGCAGCGAAGGGGGAGTGTTCTCGAACGGCGGCAAGGATCCGGCGTACCAGGAACTGTACACCCGGATGTTTCAGTTTGGGGCTTTCTGCCCCATTTTCCGGTCCCACGGTTCGGAGACTCCGCGCGAGATTTGGGAGTTTCCGGAGTACGGCGACGCGCTCGTAAAGGCCGACAACCTGCGATACCGGCTGCTACCCTACATCTACTCGCTGGGCTGGCAGGTCACCCACGACGGGTATTCGATCCTGCGCGGCCTGCCGATGGATTTCGCGCGCGACCGGAAGACGTATTCGATCGACGACCAGTTTATGTTCGGCCCCGCGATCATGGTTTCGCCGGTAACGGAGTACATGGTCCATCGGCCCCCGGAGGACAGCATCCTCATCGCGCCCGGGCACTTCAAGACGAAGGACGGAAAGGCGGGTCTGACCGCCAGATACTACTGCGACGACGAGTTCAAGAAGCTGTGCCACGAAGACGTGGAGCCGGGCATCAACTTGGATTGGTACACCGGTTGGCCACGATTCATCACTGGTCCTAAGTTCTCGATGCACTGGGAGGGCAAGCTCGTTCCGGCTCAAACCGGAAAGTATCGATTCCACATGAAGAGCTTCGGGCCGAAAAGAGTCTTTCTCGACGGCAAAGAACTGCCGCTCAACTACGACTCGATGGAGTCCTATACGATTCCCGTGGAGCTCGATGCCGGAAGGGAATATGACTTCGCGTTTGAGACCTCGAACGCAGTGCTGGGCGCGTTCCGGGCTCAGATGTACTGGAAGACTCCGGAGATTCACGCCCGGGAGTTGGTTGTCGAACCGAGGCAGAAGACAAGAACGCTCTATCTGCCGGCTGGGAATCCGTGGATCGATTTCTGGACGGGAGAGACGCTCGCCGGCGGCCAGAGCGTCGTCACCGACGCGCCCATCGATAAGATCCCGCTCATGGTCAGGGCAGGGGCCATCATACCGATGGGGCCGTTCCTGCAATATTCGACGGAGAAGCCGGCCGATCCGATCGAGCTGCGTATCTATCCCGGCGCCGACGGAAACTTCACCTTGTATGAGGACGAGAACGACAACTACAATTACGAAAAGGGCGCATACGCAACGATTGCGTTCCACTGGGATGACGCAAAGCACCAGCTCGGGATCGATGCGAGACAGGGAACCTTTCCGGGCATGTTGAAGACGCGCACGTTTCATGTCGTCGTCGTGGGGAAGGGCCACGGCGCTGGCCTGGAGGTTACCGAGAGCCCGGACAAGGTGGTCGCGTACCAGGGCGAAGGGCAGATCGTGGCCGATTTCGGACCTGCTGGTGGTTCTCAACCGCCAGGCCCATCCCTCCGCGGCGAGTAACTAGCGAGGTATCAGCAGATTCCGCTTTGGCAACCGGCGTGCAGTCCTCACTGGCGACAGGAGGAACAAAGAAATGAAAAGCAAATTGCTGGTGCTTGGGTTACTCGCCGGAAGCTCGCTGTTCGCGGGCACGCGGGTGTTCGTGGGAGTGGGCGGATACGGGCCTCCGCCGGTGGTGGCTTATGCCACGCCGTGCCCGGGTCCCGGATACTCATGGGTCGGCGGCTTCTGGGACTACAGCGGACCGCGTCGCTTCTGGCGCGCCGGTTATTGGGCGCCGCCGCGATTCGTCCGTCCGTTCCGGGCGGAGCCCCACTACTACGGTCGTGGCCGCGACTTCCGCGGGCGCCGCTAGTGTGCGCCTCTGATTGCCGGGCGGCGAGGGACGTTCACTTCGCCGCCCAGTAGGCGCGATGGCCGATGTAGTCTGCGTCGGGAAGGTTGGCCAGGATCGTGCGCCGCAACTCCAGGATGTCCAGCTCGCCCTGCTTCTGGTACAGCACCTTCCCGCCCGGCGCGAGCAGGACCGTGAACGGCACGCCGGCTTCCCACTTCGGATCGAAGGCCGCCTGCATGGCGTAGGTGTCGTCGGAAGCGAACTGGAGGTTGCGGCCGGTCGCGTGCTGCTTCTCGAGCGCGCGCAGAACGCCCGGCCTCTCGTCGGGCAGGTTGGCCGAAACGGTCACGTAATCGAAATCGCGCCCGCGATACATGCGGTAGGTGGTCTCCAGATCGGGGAATTCGCTCACGCAGGGCCCACACCAGGTGGCCCAGAAATTCACCAGCAGGACCTTGCCGCCCGGGTTTGCGCGCAGCTTCTTCAGGTCCTCGGCGGTCGCGGCTTCGAGCTTCACCGGCTCGGCCTCGATCTTCGCCATCTCCTCCATCCGGCCGGCGTGCTTCGATTTCCATTTCGTCGAGCAGCCGAAGACCCCGGTGTGCGGGACCGGCACGGACGTCCCCGCCAGCAGCGCGTCGAGGGCGTTGCGCGCGTCCTGGGTCTTCACCAGGGACTCGCGCTGGCTGTTGTCCACGCGCCCCTCATAGCGCAGGCGGCGCTGCTGGTCGAAGATGAAAACGTGCGGCGTGGCCTTGGGGCCGTAAGCCCGCGCCACGGCCTGGGTCGCGCCGTCGTAGAGGTAGGGGAAGTTGAAGTGCCGGTATGCGGCGCGGATCTTCATGTCTTCGAAACCATCGCCGACGTCGGTCCAGGCCAGCTCGCTCGGCCGGACGGCCTCGGGATCGTTGGGCTCGATTGCGACCAGCGCCACGCCCTTGTCGCGGTAGTCCTCGGCCAGCTTCTTGATCCGGCTCTCGTAAAGCTGGGCGGTGGGGCAGTGGTTGCAGGTGAACACGATCGCCAGCACCTTCGATCCGGAATAGTCGGCCAGATGGCGGGTTTTCCCGTCGATGCCGGGGAGCGCGAAATCCGGAGCGGGCGAGCCAATGGCGAGCGTCGGATGCTCGTCCTCCGCGCCGATGGACACTCCCAGGGCGAGAAGCGCGAGCAATAAGAGGCAATCCAGGTGAAACATGGGACCATGTTCTCACAGGCTCCGGGTACGAGGGGATGCGATCCCGGGCGCGGCCCGGCGCGGCGCCGGGTTATCCTGATAGTTCCCTATGGCCAAGATCTTCCCGTTCCAACCGTACCGCTACTCCGACAGCGCGGGGCCGCTCGAAACGCTGGTGACGCAACCGTATGACAAGATCACGCCGGAGATGCGGGCGCGGTATCTTTCGCTCAGCCCTTACAACTTAGTCCGGGTGATTCTCGGCGAACGCTTCGCCGAAGATTCCGCGGAAGTTAACGTCTACACGCGCGCGGCCGCGTACTTGGAAGACTGGGTCGCGCGGGGCATCCTGGTCAAAGAGGCCGAGCCCGCTTTGTTCGCCTACTTCCAAGAGTTCGCGGTGCCCGACACCGGCGAGCGGCTGATGCGGAAAGGGTTCATCGGCCTGGGCGCCGTGGAAGATTACGCGGAAGGGGTGGTCCACCGGCACGAGCAGACGCTGGCGGGGCCGAAGAGAGACCGCCTGGAGCTGCTGCGGCACACGCGCGCCCACGCGGGCCAGCTCTTCATGTTGTACCCGGATCCGGCAGGCGAGATCGACCGCATCCTGGACGAAGCCGCCAACGCGGCGCCGGCTGCGACGGTCACCGACGAATACCGGACCATCCATCGCTTGTGGAAGATTGCGGCCCCGGAGCGCATCGCGGCGATCGCGCGCGCGATGGCGGCGAAGAAGCTGCTCATCGCCGACGGGCACCACCGCTATGAGACGGCGCTCGCGTTCCGCGACGAGAACCCCGGCCTCGAAGATGCCCGGCGCGTGATGATGACCTTCGTCAATATGTGTTCGCCGGGGCTGAAGATCCTGGCGACGCACCGGCTGGTGGCCGGCCTCGCGGACTTCAACACCGAGGCGCTGATCCGCGCGGCGGGGCTACGCGCGGTGGGCGATCTGGCTGCGCTGCGCGAGCTGTGGGCCGAGCCGCACGCGGGGCGGGTGAGGATCGGCGCGGCGCTGGCGGGCAGCGAGCCGCTGTATGTCTACGAAGCGGAGCGGGCCGAGGGGGAGCTCGACGTTCCCGTGCTGCACCAGCGGCTGCTCAGCGGCGCACTGGGCATCGACGAGGAAGCGGTGCGCGAGGAGAAGAATACGCGCTACATGCGCGGGGTCGAGCCGGCCATCGCCGAAGTGCGGCGCGGGGCGGCGCAGGCGGCGTTTCTGCTCGAGCCGACGCCGATCGACGATGTCGCGCGCATCGCCTTCGCCGGGGGCGTGATGCCGCAGAAATCCACCGACTTCTATCCCAAGCTGCTCTCGGGGCTGACGATCTACAAGTTGGAAAAGTAGGGGCCGCTCAGGAGTGGTAGACTCGCGGACCAGGAGGCCCACGTATGAGAACCCTGCTTCTGGCCGCGCCGCTGGTGGCGGCCGCTCTTTCCGGACAGACTCAACTCACCATCTACAACCAGAACTTCGCCGCGGTCAAAGAGACGCGCGCGCTGGAACTGACCAAGGGCGAGAACGAAATCCGCGTGACCGATATTACCGCGCACCTGGAGCCGGAATCGGTCATCCTGCGCGACCTGCGCCTGCCGGACTCGATCCGGATTCTGGAGCAGAACTACGAAAGCGATCCGCTGAGCGAAGGGCTGCTGCTCAGCAAGTCCGAGGGCAAGGTGCTGGAATTCGAGGTCACGGAACAGAACGGCACGACGCGGATCGTGAAGGGCAGGATTCTGCGTAGCGGCTACGTGCCGCACACCGCGGCGTTCCAGCAGTACGGGGCGCAGTATCAGTACGCCCAGCGGGCCTATGCCAACCCGGAGGGCGGCGGCCAGCCCATCGTCGAGGTGGATGGGAAGATCAAGTTCGGCCTGCCCGGCAGACCGATCTTCGATTCGCTCGACCCAAAGGCGTTCCTCAAGCCGACGCTGCTGTGGCGGCTGTGGTCGGGCGATGCCGGACGGCACCAGGTGGAGTTCTCGTATCTGACCGGCGGGATGCGCTGGGAAGCGAACTACAACGCGGTGGCGGCGGAGAAAGGTGACAGCTTCGACATCGTGGGCTGGGTCACGCTCGAGAACATGAGCGGCAAGGATTTCGAGAACGCCAACGTGAAGCTGATGGCGGGCGACGTGGCGCGGGCGCCGGACGGGGACCAATACCCGGCCATCGCCAAGATGGCGATGCTGTCCGTGGCCCCGGGCGCCCCGGCCGTCACCGAGCGCGCGTTCGAGGAATACCACCTCTACACCTTGGAGCGGCCCACCACGGTGCTGGACCGCGAGGTCAAACAGGTGGAGTTCCTGCGCGCCAGCGGCGTCCCGGCCCAACGCGTCTACGTTTACGACGGCTTGAAGATCGATTCCCGGTACCGCGGCTGGGATTACCAGATGATCCGCAACCAACCGGACTACGGGACCGAGTCGAATCCGAAGGTTTGGGTGATGCTGGAGTTTAGGAACTCGGAAAAGTCGCACCTGGGCATGCCGCTGCCGAGGGGGAAAGTGAAGGTCTACCGGCGCGACACGGACGGGCGGAATGAGTTCGTCGGCGAGGACTCGGTGGACCACACGCCCAAGGACGAGACCGTGCGGCTCTATACCGGCAACGCCTTCGACATCGTGGGGGAACGCCGCCAAACCAACTACAAGGTCGAGAACGGCAACCACTGGGCCGATGAGTCCTTCGAAATCAAGGTGAGAAACCACAAGAGCGAGCGGGTCCAGGTTCGCGTGGTGGAGCACATGTACCGGTGGTTCCAGTGGGACATCACGGCCAAGTCGTTGGATTACGCCAAGAGCGATGCCCGCACGGTGGAGTTCCGGCCGGTGATCGAGCCGGGGGGCGAGGCCGTGATCCACTACACGGTGCACTATACGTGGTAGGGCGGTGGCCGAAAACAACCAGGGTGGTGGCGCGCGGCCACTTGCCACTCTTGCAGCCCATTGAGTTTGAAGTACTTAGCCAATGGCAACGAACCTGCACTAGCAGTTGGCGTGAGGAAATGGGCTATGTCGATTCAACGGAGAATGTTGGTAATGATCGTGGCGTCGTCGCTAACTGCGGCCACGCCGGTATTTGCGCAGGCGGCCGACCCAGCGAACCAGCCGGATCAGCCGGAAGCCAGCGCGCCGAACGGCCCTCAGGCCAACCCTCCCAACATGCAAGAGGCTCCGCAGGGCAATCCGCAGACTGCGCCGCCCTCGACGGGATGGCGCAAGTTCGGAGCGGCGCCGCAAGCGCCGATGCAAATGATGGCGCCGCTGCCGGCGAAGCTGACGTTGCCGGCCGGCACGTGGGTCACCATACGTGTGGATCAGCCGCTATCGAGCGACCACAACCAGCCGGGCGACTTCTTCGCGGCGACGTTGACGCAGCCGCTGATAGCGGATGGCATCGTGGTGGCGCGCCGCGGCCAGATGGTTGGGGGCGCGGTCAGCGAGGCGGTGAAGGCGGGGCGCGCCAAGGGAGTTTCCCGGCTGGGCCTGGAGCTGACCGAGATCAGCCTGGTTGACGGCCGGCAGGTTCCCGTGAAAACGCAGTTGGTGCAACGGCAAGGCGATACGTCTGTGGGCCGGGATGCGGCCGCAATCGGAACGACGACGGCGGTCGGCGCGGCGATTGGAGCAGGAGCGGCCGGCGGGTTCGGCGCCGGGATGGGAGCGATTGCCGGAGCTGGGGCATCGACGATCGGCGTCCTGCTGACGCGCGGGAAGCCGACGGTGGTGTATCCGGAGATGGCGCTGACGTTCCGGATCGAGGCGCCGGTTACGATCTCGACCCTTGCGGCGCCCGATGCCTTCCAACCGGTGGGACAGTCGGATTACGGGCAGAGGATGCAGTATAGGGCGGTGGGACCGGGGACAACGCCTCCGCCCTACTACAACTACTACTCGCCGTATTCCTATTCGCCCTACTGGTATTCGCCCTACTGGTATGGCTCTTACTGGAGCCCGTACTGGTATGGCCCGGGCTTGATTTTCTCCTTCCGCGGCGGCTTCTACGGTGGCTTCCACGGCGGGGGGTTCCACCGCTGACGGCAGACAGATGACAAGCTGAAGCTTGTCCTACATACTGGGGTTGACCGGCATGGCCAACCCCAGGTTTCCTTCCCTCTATCAGATTCACACGCGTGTGTGGTTGAATGGCGCGACGCTCGACGGCGTGCCGGACGCGGAACTCGACCGCATCGCGGCCCTAGGCTTCGATTGGGTGTGGCTTCTGGGCGTCTGGCAGACCGGCGAGAAAGGGCGGGAGGCCGCGCTGGCCGAACCGGCCCTGATGGACGAGTACCGCCGAGCGCTGCCGGATTTCAGCGAGCACGACGTGTGCGGCTCCTGCTTTGCCGTGGCGGGCTACACGGTCGACCGCTCGCTCGGCGGCGACACGGCGCTGGCGCGCCTGCGGGAACGCCTTCACCAGCGCGGCCTGCGCCTGATGGTGGACCTGGTCCCGAACCACACCGCGCTCGACCACGCCTGGGTCCGCGAGCATCCCGAGTTCTATATCCACGGCACGGAAGCCGACCTCGGCCGCGAGCCCCGGAACTACTGCCGCGCCGGATCGGCGGTGCTGGCCCATGGCCGCGACCCTTACTTCCCCGGCTGGCAGGACACGCTGCAGTTGAACTACGCCGAGCCGGCGATGCAGGAGGCGATGATCTCCGAGATGCTGAAGATCTCCGGGCAGGCGGACGGCGTCCGCTGCGACATGGCCATGCTGATCCTGCCGGAGGTGTTCGAGAAGACGTGGGGACTGCGGCCGCGTCCGTTCTGGCCCGAGGCCATCGCACGCGTCCGCGCACGGCGCCCGGAGTTCGCGTTCCTGGCCGAAGTGTACTGGGACCTGGAGTGGGAACTGCAGCAGGAGGGTTTCGACTACACCTACGACAAGCGGCTGTACGACCGGCTGCGCGATGGGCAGGCGCGTCCGGTGCGCGACCACTTGCGGGCGGAGGCCGGGTTCCAGAACAGGTCGGCGCGGTTCCTGGAAAACCACGACGAGCCCCGTGCCGCGGCCGCGTTCCCCGCCGAAATGCACCGCGCGGCAGCCGTGCTGGCGTTCTTCTGCCCGGGGCTGCGCTTCTTCCACCAGGGGCAGCTCGAAGGGCGGAGAATCCGCATCCCCGTGCAGCTCTGCCGCGCTCCGGCAGAACCGGTGGACCAGGAAACCAGCGCGTTCTACGAGCGCCTGCTGACGTGTTTGCGGGATCCCATTCTGCGCGATGGCGATTGGGAGCTGGTGGAATCGGTCCCGGCCTGGGACGGGAATTGGACCTGGGACTGCTTCATCGTCTTTGCCTGGAGCGGCGCCGGACGGCGCGCCCTGATTGCGGTTAACTACGCGGCGAACCGGAGCCAGTGCTTTGTGCGGCTGCCGTTTTCGGAACTGCGTGGGCGGCAGGTGCGCTTCGAGGACCGCCTGAGTGCCGCGGTCTACGAACGCCAGGGCGATGAGGTTATCGAGCGCGGGCTGTACCTGGACGTGGGGCCGTGGGGTTGCCACGTTTTCGAGGTGAAAGTTTGAACCCGGTGATGTACCAGACGTCCTGGTAGACGTTCCGCGCGCAGGGGCTGGGTGGCGTCGTCGGCGAGGTAGCGGTCCGCCAGCACCAGCAGGCCGCCAGGCGGCAGCGACCGGTAAGCCTTCCGCAGGTGCCGCGGCGTCACGACGCCGATGTCGCAGAACAGGACTACGTCGAAGCCGGCGGGCAGCGGCCCTACGTCTTCAGCTCTTCCGGGAAGACCGCGTAGCCGTCGGGCGGCGGGAAGGCTTCGTGGAACAGCTCCAGGCGGCGGCGCAGACTCCGGCTGGGGAGCTGCCGCGGGCCGGTCTCGACGTCGATGTCGCAGCAGATGCCGTGCAAGTAGAGCGTGAGGGAGTCAATGAGCGACTGCCGGGCGTAACTCCGGAACAGTTTCGTATCCCGCCGCACGTCCGACTGCCGCTCGAACAGCGACTGCTTCAGCTTCCAGCCTTCCTCATCGAGCTCGCCGTGAACGCGGCCACGCAGTTCCTCCCGCAGCAGCTCGTTGAAGCTGGCGATCCTCTCGGGAGGGAGACGGTCCGCCGCGACCGCGGCCAGGGCGCGGTAGAAAAGGTAGTGGTATTCGGCGACCTGCTGGTCCTTGATCGCGAAAACCAGAACGGCATCGCCACTCAGGGCCAGGCGCGCGGACCAGATCCGCGATTTCTCGGCGGGGGCCTCGAAGACAACCTTCTCGCGGCCTCCGGCGCCCTTTTCCAGGTACGGCACGAAAAGGATCGAGATGGCGGGCAGCTCCGCGCGGAGCCCGGCCGGCAGCGCGGCGACCGGCTCGTGAAGGTACTCGCGGGCATCGTCGTCGCCGAGCGGAACCGTCGAGAAGTACGAGAGCCTGGCGCTGAGCGGAATCATTTCGGAGCGCAAACGTTTGGCGAAATCTTGAACGTCGGTCCTGGCGAGGTCGGGTGAGGTGGGCATCGATCCAGTCTTCATTCTACGTCAGCGCTTGCTCCGCGCCTTCGGTTTTGCGGCGGCCAATAGAGTCCGCAGCTCCGCCGGGGCGAGCGGCCGGTGTTTCCCAATGGGGAGCGTACCGATGCGGATGGGCCCGATGGCGGTCCGTACCAGCTTCAGAACGCGGCTGCCCACGGCCTCGATCATTCGGCGAACCTGGCGGTTGCGGCCCTCGGAGATGGTGATTTCGAGGAAGGTGTGGCTGCCCGCATCCCGCTGGCGGCTGACCAGCGCCGGCTGCGTGGGGCCATCCTTCAGCTCCAGACCGCGCCGCAGCCTCTCGAGATCCTCGTCGGCTAGCCGGCTGGCCGTCTTCACCAGGTAGGTCTTGGGGACCTTGTAATCGGGGTTGGTGATACGCTCGGCGAATGCGGTGTCGTTGGTGACGAGCAGCAGGCCGCTCGAGTCCAGGTCGAGCCGGCCGACCGGGAAAACCCACTGCTCGACGCCGTCGAGGAGATCGTAGATGGTCGGGCGGCCCTCCGGGTCCTTGTAGGTGGTGAGGTAACCCTTGGGCTTGTAGAGCAGGACGTAGACCTTCTCAATGCCGTGGACCGGCTTGCCGTCGAGGGTGATGCGGTCGCGCTCGAGGTCCACCCAGTGATCGGGGGTTTGAATCAGCTTGCCGTTCACGCGCACGCGGCCCGCGCCGATCCACTGGCGGGCCTCGGTGCGGGAACCGAGGCCGGCTTTCGAGATCGCGCGCTCGAGAGTTTTAAGCGGGCGTTTGGCGGGAGGCACAGAGACCAGTGTAGTGCCCGCCCGACCTACTCCTCGAACCACACCTCCATCTCGCACTGGTCGCACTCGAACCGGAGATCCAGCCTGCGGCCTTCGTCGTCGATCAGCGCCAAGGGCTCGGCCACGAGCACGCCGCATAGGCCGAGTTGCTCGCGGATACAGTAGCGCGTGGTCATGACGCGGCGGCCGCCGAGGTCCAGCCCGGATTCGGCGGCGCGCTCGATACGCGCTACGCCATGCCGGCGGTAGAACGCCTCGGCCTTGGCGTTCAGCACGTTGCCCAGATAGGAAAACTCGCTCTCAGGATACGGCGCATCGTTCGGGACAATGCCGCCCTCGGGGCGCGGCCGGTTCGCCTCCCGCGCCGCGCTCAGCCGGTCGAGCACTTCGCGGCGCAGCGCGTTCATCGCCGAAACGGGCACGAACGGAACCGGATCGAGCGCAATGTCGACGCGCATGCAGATGAACTCCGTGTCGCCCGTTTTCGCGCTCTGGCGGCGCAGGGTTTCGAGCGCGGCCTCGGGCTTCTCCGCCACCGGCGCGGGTCCGAGCGCCACCTCGGCGCGGTTCCCATCCTCGTCCTCCGCTGCAAGGACTCCTGCGCCGAGCGTCATCGTGACGCCGATCCGGCGGTCCGGGCGGGCGCTGGTTACGCCGCTCAGGAACTCGTGATCGTGGTTGCGGCGAATGGCCGTGCCGGGCTCGATCCCTTCGATCTTCTGCGGAAACACCGTGCGCCCCCGCACCGCGTTGACCACCGTCCCCCGCAGCTTCCCGTCGCGCCCGAAGAACGCCAGACCGTCGCCGGGGTGCAGCTCGACCTGGCCATCGATGGTGAACGAATCTGCCGCGACTCCCGCCACGCGCCCGACGCTTTCGCCCGCCATCTTCGGCGTCTCCGGCGATCCGACGGCTTGGCCGCGCCCGTCGAGGAAATAGGTCGTGAAGCCGCGGTTGAAGGTCTTGGCGAGATCCGGCTCGAAGCCGGCCACGGTGTTCTCGGACGAACTCCGCCCGAAGCCGGCCTCGCGAAGCGCCTCGTCCAGCCGGGCCCGGTAGAACGCCACCACGTTCGCCACGTAAGTGCGGTCCTTCAGCCGTCCCTCGATCTTGAACGACGTGACGCCGGCCGCGAGCAGGTCGGGAAGGCGGTCGGAGAGGTTGAGATCGCGCAGAGAGAGCAGGTGCCGCTCGCTGGCGAGCGTTCGGCCCTCCGCATCCACCAGCGTGTAGGCGCGGCGGCATGGCTGCGCGCACTGGCCGCGGTTGCCGCTGCGTCTGCCCAGCGCGTAGCTGAGCAGGCATTGGCCGCTGTAGCACACGCACAGGGCACCGTGAACGAAGCACTCGAGCTCGATGGCCGGCGCGGCGCGGCGGATGGCCCGGATTTCATCGAGCGTCAGCTCGCGCGCCAGAATGGCGCGCTGGAACCCGACCCGTTCGAGGAACGCCACGCGCTCCGGCGTGTGGTTGTGCATCTGCGTGCTGGCGATGAGCGGCAGGGGCGGCAGTTCGCACTCGAGAAGACCGGTGTCCTGGACGATGAGGCCGTCCACGCCGATCTCGTGAAGCTGCCAGGCCAGGCGGCAGGCCGGCGCAAGCTCGTCGTCGAAGAGCAGCGTGTTCAGCGTGACGTAGACCCGCGCCCAGAATTTGTGCGCGTGCCGGGCCAGCGCGGCGATGTCTTCCAGGCTGTTGCCGGCCGCCGCGCGGGCGCCGAACCTGGGCGCGCCGATATAAACGGCATCTGCGCCGCAGTCGATCGCCGCCATCCCGCATTCGAGATCGCGGGCCGGGGCGAGCAGTTCAACGCGGGTCATGCCGGGCTCCAGTCCAGAAGGCCGCGCGCGATCAGATCCGGCAGGATCCGGTTCGCGAGACTCGGGGCAAGCTGGGCCCAGTCGTCGCCCTCGGTGAACCAGATCAGCTCGCCGATCTCCGCGCTCGCCACCGGCGTGCCGGCCAGCTCGCCGCGATACAGCTCGATCCGCACCGTTTTGCTCGCATCGCCGGCCGCGCGGTCGGTGTACGTGCCAACGAGTTGGAGACCGGTTGCCGTGACCTCGCCCAGCTCCTCATGCAGTTCGCGCAGGAGGCACTGGATCGCCGTCTCGCCCGGCTCGAACTTGCCGCCGGGCAGGATGAGCAGGGCGGGCGCACTCTTCTTGCGGCAGAGCAGAATCCGGCGCTCGCGCACTACCAGCAACCCGGCCTTTTCGTAATCCGCCATGGCGGCCAGGACTCCAGGGTATAACCTAAGCTACCTGGATTTCTTGGAGTCGCTTTGGCCGTGCTCGTCCAGAATCCAGCGTCGCCAACTCCGCGGGAGCATCGCGACTTGGCCGGCCATCTCGCTTGCCGACTCCTTAGGGAACCTGAACGTGCGCACCTCGATGAGGATCAAGCCGATGAGGAAGGCCGCCCACACCGCGCAGACGAGCGTCACATCCAGCCAACGGGATTGGGATCCAACCGCCAGGGAAAGGAGGGCCAGGAACGCGAAACAGACTGCGACTCCGTAAAGACGCTTCTTCGCAGCCGGCTGTACGGGCCTCATACCGGAACGATAGCACAGCAATTCATACAGGTCTCATGACGTAAGTCGAGGCGGAGGCGATCCGCACCTTACCGCGGAGAAGCTACATGACAGGCTGCGCTATACTCCGAACCATGCGGAACGCACAGTTGCTTGCCGTGCTGGCCTGCGTCCTCCCGATGACGGGCTGCATCACCCTTTCCCTGTACCCGCTGTACACCGCCAAAGACGTGGTAACCGATCTCCCGCTCGAAGGCAAATGGATGGACTCGGATAAAAAAGAGGTCTGGGAAATCCGGAGGGCCGGCGACGCCTACGTTGCCACCGACCCCACCGACGAAAAGAGCGAGCCAATCGAAGTGCGCCTGGTCCGGCTCGGAGAGCGGCACTTCCTCGACTTCACCTCGAACCAGACGCCCTCGCTGGCCATTGCAGCGCATCTGTTCTCCAAGGTCTGGATGACGGGCGACGAGCTCCACATCCAAACGGTGGACGACGACTGGCTCGCGAAGAAGGCCCGGGACTCCGGTCTCGCCTTCGCCGAACTTCCGGACAAAGACGTGCTCGTGACCGCGCCGACCGCCGATTTGCAGAAGCTGGTCCTACGCTATGCCGACGATGCGAGCGCTTTCAAGGAAGCGGTGACGCTGCACCGGGTCACTCCTCCCGCTCAGTCACCTGCGCCTTGAGCCGGCCGCGCGCCAGCCGGACGCCGATGGCCGCAGGGGGCGGGGCGGCGGCCGCGTCCGTCAGAATCCGTCCTTGCTCGTCCTGGACGATGGCGTAGCCGCGCTCGAGCACCCGCAGCGGGCTGAGCTGGTGGAGTTCCGCGGCGAGCGGCTCGTAGCGGCTCCGCGCGCGTGAGAGGCGCGCCCGCATAGTCTCGGCCGCCGTTCGGTTCGCAGCCTCCAGCCGCCGGCGCGATTGGGCGAATCGCAGCCGCAGATCGAGCGCCTTGAGCCGGGCATCGAGTTCGCCCCAATGCGCCCTGGCCAGCACCAGCAGCGACCGCAGGCGGCGGCGCAGCTCGTAATCGAGCTCGTCCACGCGCTGGAGCGAGCGGCCGATGCGCCGGGATAGCAGCGAGGTCGCGCGCTCGATCCCGCGCTGGTGCAGCTTCCGCTCCGCGTCCGCTAGACGGTATCGGAGCGTCTGGCGCAGCTTCGCCTCCGCTGTCTCGATGCGCTCGATCACGTGCTGCCGCGTGCCCACCACCAGCTCCGCCGCGGCCGAGGGAGTGGGCGCGCGCAGATCGGCCACGAAATCGGAGATGGTGACGTCGGTTTCGTGCCCCACCGCCGAAATCACGGGCACCGGGCAGGCCGCGATGGCTCGCGCGACGGCCTCCTCGTTGAAGGTCCAGAGGTCCTCGAGCGAGCCGCCGCCGCGCCCCACGATGACCACGTCCGCCCAGCCCGACGCGCCGAAGTATTCGATTCCGCGGCAGACTTCCTCCGCCGCGCCCTCGCCCTGCACCTGAGCCGGAAACAGCCGGATGTGGAGGCCGGGGAAGCGCCGCTCCAGGATGTGGAGCAGATCGCGAATGGCGGCGCCCGCGGGCGAGGTGACGATGCCGATGCGCCGGGGAAAGGCTGGAATCGGCCGCTTGCGCGCCGCGTCGAACAGGCCTTCGGCCGCCAGCTTCTTTTTCAACTGCTCGAAGGCGAGCTGCAGCGCGCCGCGGCCCTGCGGCTCCAGGGTCTCCACCAGGAGCTGGTATTCCCCGCGCACCTCATAGACGTCGATGCGCCCGCGCGCGATGACGGCCACGCCGTCCTGGGGCTTGAATTTCAGATAGCAGGCCGTCTGGCGGAAGCAAACGCAACGGAGCTGGGCGTCCTGCTCCTTGAGGGTAAAATAGTAGTGGCCGCTGGCGGCGAGACGGACCCCCGAGATCTCGCCCGTCACCCACACGTCCGCGAACTCGCGCTCCAGCAGGCCGTGGATGGCGGCGTTCAGCTCGGCCACGGTGAAGACGCGGCGCGCGGGCTCAAAACGAAAGGCTATCTGCTCCATAAAAAAAACTTTCTTGACCCTGCCTCACCCCATTCGATATTCTAAGGGACAATTGTCGGTTGCGGCATTCCCAACTGAGAGTGTGTGGTGCGCGTGTGCGAGCGGAGTCCCTAGGGAGGATAGATGAGTCCTAAAGAGGTTTTAGAATTTGCCAAGAAAAATGACGCCAAGCAGATCGACCTGCGCTTCAGCGACATCCCCGGTCTGTGGCATCACGTCTCTTATCCCATAAGCGAACTGGACGAAGACGTCTTCGAGGAAGGCTACGGCTTCGACGGCTCGAGCATCCGCGCGTGGGCGGCCATCAACGAGAGCGACATGCTTCTCATGCCCGATCCCACGACGGCGATCATGGATCCGTTCTGCGAGACGCCGACGCTGGTCATGATCGCCGACGCGATCGACCCGATTACGCGCCAGCACTACGAGCGCGATCCGCGCTGGATCGCCAAGAAGGCCGAGCTCTACCTCAAGAACTCGGGCATCGGCGACACGGCTTACTTCGGGCCCGAGGCCGAGTTCTTCATCTTCGACAACATCCGTTTCGATCAGGATCAGCATTCCGGCTATTACTTCATCGACGCCGAAGAGGGCCGTTGGAACAGCGGCCGCGAGAAGGACAACCTCGGCTACCGGCCGCGGTACAAGGAAGGCTACTTCCCGGTTCCGCCCACCGATCATTACCAGGATCTGCGCAGCGAGATGGTGCAGACCATGATCAAGTGCGGGATCCATGCCGAGTGCCACCACCACGAAGTCGCCACCGGCGGCCAGGCCGAGATCGACATGCGCTTCGCTCCGCTGCTGGGCATGGCGGACCACCTGATGTTGTACAAGTACATCATCCGCAACGTCGCCAACCAGTACGGCAAGACCGTGACGTTCATGCCCAAGCCGCTCTTCGCGGACAACGGCAGCGGCATGCACTGCCATCAGAGCATTTGGAAGGACGGAAAGCCGCTGTTTGCCGGCGACGGCTATGCCGGTCTGAGCCAGTTGGCGCTGTGGTACACGGGCGGGTTGCTGAAGCACGCGCGCGCTCTGTCGGCCATCATCGCGCCCACCACGAATAGCTACAAGCGCCTGGTGCCCGGCTATGAAGCCCCGGTGAACCTGGCCTACTCGCGGCGCAACCGTTCGGCCGCGGTCCGCATTCCCATGTACTCCTCGAACCCCAAGGCGAAGCGCCTCGAGTTCCGGCCGCCCGACCCGGCGTGCAATCCGTACCTCGCGTTTTCGGCCATGCTGATGGCGGGCCTGGATGGCGTTCTCAACAAGATCAATCCCGGGGAGCCGCTCGACAAGGACATTTACGACCTTTCTCCCGAAGAGATGCGCAACGTGCCCTCCATGCCGGGTTCGCTCGAAGAGGCGTTGAGCTGCCTCGAAGACGATCACAACTTCCTGCTCAAGGGCGACGTCTTCACCGAAGAGCTGATCGAAGCCTTCATCGACTACAAGCGCAAGAACGAGGCGGATGCCATCCGTCTCCGTCCTCACCCCTACGAATTCGCGCTGTACTACGACATCTAGGGAGCTGTCTGCCGGGGCGACTTGGGTTGCCCCGGCAGAGCCTTCAGCCGTCATGCGCGGCTTGGTCCTGCAGATCAATCTCTCCCCCGGCGGCCTTCCCAAGCGGCCCGTGCCGGAGGCGTACCTCACTCCGCTGGGATTCCAAGGCGACGGCGTCGCGCATCCAGCCGTGCATGGCGGCCCGGAAAAGGCTCTTCTCCTTGTCACCGCCGAAACCACCGATGAACTCGTGGCACGAGGCTTTCCCCTGTTCTACGGCGCCCTCGGCGAGAACCTCACCACGCGCGGGCTCGATCGGCGCGACATGCGCGGCGGCATGCGGTTCCGGGCCGGACAGGCGCTCATCGAGCTGACGCGGCCTCGCACCCCGTGCACCAGCCTCGATGTCTACGGACCGGAACTGCGGCGTCTGATCCCCGGCAAAGATGCCCCACCCTCCGACCCGGCCTGGGCTATGGGAGGGTTCTACGCCTCCGTGGCCGAGCCGGGATGGGTTCGCGCAGGGGATATAATCTGGGTGGTGGACGCAGCCGTCTGACCGCCTCATGCGAAGACCTCTGGCAGAGATCGAGTTCCGCGACGCCGGGCGGGCGTCGGACTCGCTGGCGCGGTTCATGGACGGGTTGCCGATCGAGTGGCAGGATCGGATCTGCTCGTTGCTGGGTGCCTCGGCAAATCCGGACGACGCCCTGCACTATCTCGAGCGCCTCCACCTGGAACAACCGGCCGCCTTCCAGCGGATCGCGGAGACCGGCTCGGGGCTGCAACTGCTCATGGCGGTGTTTTCGCACAGCCGCTTCCTTCCCGAAGCCGTCCTGCTCCATCCGGATTGGATCCGGGAGCTGGCCGAAGGCACGGCGCTCCAGCGGCTCTTTCTGACCGAAGACTTCGAGGCAGCGCTCGAGAAGACGCTGGCCGCCGAAAGCCCCGGTCTGCCATCGCCGCACACGCTGGCTCTGTTCCGGCGGCAGCAGCTCCTGCGAATCCTGCTGCGAGACGTCACCGGGTTGGCCGACCTTTCGGAGGTCACCGACGAGCTTTCGAGCCTCGCCGACGCGATTCTGGGGGTTTGTTACGGCCGCATTCGCGACGACCTGACCGCCAGGCACGGGTTGCCCAGCGATCCGCGTTTCTCCATCCTTTCACTCGGCAAGCTGGGCGGGCGCGAGCTGAACTACAGCTCCGATATCGACCTGATTTTTCTCTACGCGGGGAACGGTACAACGGCCGGCCCGAGTCCGATCTCGAACAAGGAGTTCTTCAAGAAGGCGGCCAACCAGTTGACCGACCTGCTGTCCACGTACACCGCCGCCGGCATCTCCTACCGCGTGGATCTGCGGCTGCGGCCGGACGGGCGCTTCGGCGAAGTCGTCACCTCGCTCGAAGGCGCTAAGAGCTACTACCAGAACCGCGCGCGCGATTGGGAGTTGCAGATGTTGGTCAAGGCGCGCGTGTCGGCCGGCGATCCCGGGCCCGGCGCCGACCTGCTGGATGCGGTCGAGCCGCTGATCTACTCGAGCACGCTCGATTTCTCGGTGGTCGAAGCGGCGTCGGAAACCCGCGTGCGCATCCGTGAGAAAATGGCGGAGCGGCGGGGCGCCGCGCAGGGTTTCAACATCAAGCTGGCTCCCGGAGGAATCCGCGACATCGAGTTCCTGGTGCAGTGCCTGCAGCGCCTGCACGGGGGGCGGGAACCGTGGGTGCGCCACGCCGGCACGCTGCTGGCGCTGTCGCGGCTGCGGGACAAGGACCTGCTCTCGCCCCTCGAATACTCGGAACTGGCCGGCGCTTACCAGTTCCTGCGCCACCTCGAGCACCGGCTTCAATTCTACGAAGACCGCCAGACCCACACGGCGCCCAAGGATCCGGACGAGCTGGCGGCGCTGGCGCGCAAAATGCCCGGGGCCCATTTCGGAGGCGTGCCCTCGGCCGATTCGCTGCTGGGCGAGCTGAACAAGCGCCTGGAAACAGTGCAGGAAATCTACGAGCGCGTGATTCACGCCCAGCAACCGATTTACTACACCACCGCGGCCGCTCCGGTTGTGTCGGGAAACGCCGCGACGGCCGAGCCGGAGGAGCCCTTCGAGCAGGGCGCGAGCAACCTGGTGCGCTTTCTCGACCAGCGCGCGCCGCAGCTCGCCGCGGCCGTTGCCCGGAGCGGCCTGCGCCGCGGCCGCGTGCACTTCGAGCACTTCCTCGAGCGCATCCTGCCGCACCCGGACTGGCTGAACTGGCTCAACGGCGACCCGGTCCTCGCTTCTTACGTGCTCGATATCGTCGAGCACAGTCCCTATTTCGCGGAGCAGTTGATCCGCAACCCGGAGATGCTCGCTGAGCTGCGCAATATGCGCCACGAATCCGGCTCCGACCTTCCCTACCTGGTGGAGGCGCTGGCCAGCGACGATCCGGCCGAGCTGCGGCGGTTGTTCCGGCGCGGCATGTTCCGCATCCAGTCGGAAAGCATCTGCCGCCAGAGCGAAGTTTTCGCGGCTCTGGCCCGCACATCCGACCTGGCCGACGCCGCCATCGCCGGGGCTTACCGCATGGCCATCGAGCAGATGACCGCCGCGCGTCCGCCCATCGGCACCGGCTACCGGCCGAAGGACCAGATGCTAGTGATCGCGCTGGGAAGACTCGGTATGCGTGAGTTCGATCTGGCCTCGGACGCCGATCTGATCTTCGTCATCCCGGACCAGGACCTGCCCGAGCTGCTGTTCTGGACGCGCGTTGCCGAGCAGATGATCTCCATCATGACTGCCTACACGGGCGAGGGGATGATGTTCGCCGTGGACACGCGCCTGCGGCCCAACGGGCGTTCCGGGGCCATGGTGCAGTCCGAGACCGCGTACAAGAACTACCTGGCCAACGCCGCCGAAGCCTGGGAGGGCATCACCTACATGAAGTCGCGGGCCGCGGCGGGAGACATCGAGCGGGGCACCGAGTTCCTCAACGAGCTGCAAAAGGTGGATTGGCGGCGCTACGGGCAGAGCGGCCGTTCGCGCAAGCAGCTCCTGCAGATGCGGCTGCGTCTGGAGAAGGAGCTGGGCGGCGACAATCCGCTCAAGGCGGGCCGGGGCGGCTACTACGATATCGATTTCGCGCTGATGTATCTGCGTCTCAAGGGCGCGGGAATCTTCTTCAAGGTGCTGAATACGCCGGCGCGCATCGACGTGGTGGAACAGATGGGACACCTGGAGCGTCCGGACGCCGATTTCCTACGCGACGCGGCGGCCTTCTACCGCGCGCTCGATCACGCCCTGCGGGTATCGAGCGGGCACACCGAGGGCATGCTCCCCACGGGCGGCTGGGCGCTCGACAACCTCACCGACCTGGTGCGCCGCTGGACCCCGGACCACCTGCACGACCAGCCGCTCGACGTCGAGCTGGCGCAGATACAGACCCGCACGCGGGAGTTCTTCGACCGGCTGTTCCATATTTAGCCGTCAGCCATCAGCCATCAGCCGTCAGCCCAGGGCTCAGCCGGGGAACAAGCGACGAGCGACGGGCGCAGTTGCTACAATTCTCCCTGACCGATGATCGCCCGCCTCAAAGCGCTGTATGGGAAGCTGGGCCGGCTCGACAAGGTGTTCTTCCTTGTGCTGGCCGCCGCCGTCGTTGCCAACTACGCTTTTCCGGCCGGCGATTTCGAACTCCTGCTGACGTTGCTGGCTTTCGTGCTGGCGGTGGTCTGGGTCTTCAAGTGGCTGGGGGTGTTGCTCAAGAAAATCATCTGGAGGTTGCGCTACCGGCTGCTGGTCGCTTACCTGTTCATCGCAGTCGTGCCCATCCTTCTGATCCTGGTGCTGGTGTGGCTCGGCGCCTATGTGCTGACCGGGCAGGTGGCGGCCTATCTGGTCACCTCCGAGCTGGAGCGGCAGACCGCGGAGTTGTTGATGCCGGCGCGCGGCCTGGCCTACACGGCGCCCGCGATTCGCGACCAGCAGGCCGGCTGGCTGGCCTCCGCCCTGAGGACCCGCTTCAGCGGCCTCGATATTGTCGTCCGGAGTGGCAGCCAGGTGTGGCGATATCCCGCTGATTCCAACACCCAGCCGCCGGCCGCGGGCTGGGGCGACGCGAGCGGACTGGTGCGGCGGGGCGGCCGGCTTTACCTGTGGGGCCGCGCGGTCCACGAAGCCACCGATGTGACCATGACCGCCCCCGTGACGCCGGGCACCTTGGCCCAGCTTCTGCCCGGCTTGGGCGACCTGTCCTTCCGGAGAATCGAACCGGGCGCGCCGCTCGAAAAGCTGGCCGATGACACAGCGTCCGAGCGGTCCTCGCTACCGCCCGCGGAAAACGGCCTCGACCGCGACATCTACTACCCGGCGGTGGTTCCGGTAGCGGTCTGGGAGTCGCCCGGTAAGTTCGGCCAGGATACCCTGGGCCTGGTGACGCGCTACTCGGCGGTGTTGGGGACCATCTTCCCAAGCAAGGGGGAGTTCAGCACGGGCGAGACCGCCGCGACGCTGGTTTCGGCGGTGTTCTGGCTTGTCGGCGTGTTGTTCTTCGCAGTCGAGCTGGCTGCGGTGGTGATCGGCTTCCGGCTCACGCGCACCATCACGGGCGCCGTCCATGGGCTCTACCTGGGCACCGAACGGATCCGCGTGGGAGATTTCTCCCACCGGATCGGGGTCCGCGGCGACGATCAGCTCGCCCTACTGGGCGCCTCGTTCAACAGCATGACCGAAGATCTGGAGCGGCTGGTCGAAGTGGCCAAGGAGAAGGAGCGGCTGCAATCGGAGATCGAGATCGCGCGCGAGGTCCAGAACCAGCTATTCCCTAAGAACCTGCCGGTTTCGCAAACGCTGCTCTTGGCTGCGGAATGCCGTCCGGCGCGACTGGTGTCGGGCGACTACTACGACTACATGACGGTGGGGCCGCGGATTGCCCTGGCGATCGGCGACGTGGCGGGCAAGGGCATCTCGGCGGCGCTGCTGATGGCGACCCTGCAATCCACCATGCGCGCGCAGTTGCGCGCCGGCCAGGCGCTGGGAGTGGGTGCGGGTAACGGCGCGCCGGCGCCCGCCCTATCGCCGGCCGACCTGGTTTCCCGCCTGAACCAGCAACTGTTCGCGTTCACGCCGCCGGAGAAGTTCGCCACGTTCTTTTTCGCCCTTTACGATGATTCGACCGGCCTGATGACGTATACCAACGCCGGACACCTCCCGCCCATTCTAGTTCGCCGTGGCGCGGCGACGCGCCTGGAGGTGACGGGGACGGTAGTGGGGGCTTTCGCGTTCTCGGAATACACCGAGAGTACGATCCAGCTCGAGCCCGGCGACCTGCTGGCCTGCTTCACGGATGGCGTGACCGAACCCGAGAACGAGTTCGTCGAGATGTTCGGAGAGGACCGGCTCACGGAAGTGATTCTCAAGCATTCGAGCCGCGACTCCGAAGAGATCATTGCCGCGGTCATGAGTTCGGTACGGGATTGGACCGGCTCGCCCGAGTTGCAGGACGATATGACGCTGCTGCTGGCCAGGAGGATATGATGGCCGTGCCACTGGCTGCTTTGATGGGCACGTGGGGCAGACCTCCAGGTCTGCGCGGGGCCTCCAGGCCCCGCCAAGCGGGTCTGGAGACCCGCTGCAGGCGTAGACGCCCGCCCCACGGTGAGAGGTTCCTATGCACCGGCTAAGACGGCGGCTGGTTTGGCTCGGCCTCGCGATTGCGTTCGTGCTGGCGACAGGCACGGTCGGGTTCACGCTCATTGAAGGCTACGATCCGTTCGACGCCTTCTACATGACGCTGACCACGATCACCACGGTGGGCTATAGTGAGATCCAGCACCTGAGCCGCGCGGGCCGCATCTTCAACTCGTTCGTCATCGTCTTCGGCGTGACGACGATGTTCTTTGCCATTGGGGCGATGACCCAGACGGTCATCGAAATGGAGTTGGGCGAGTTTTTCGGAAAGCGGCGGATGAAACGCATGATCGACAAGCTCGAAAAGCACTACATCGTGTGCGGCTACGGCCGCGTGGGGCGGGCGGCTACGCGCGAGTTGCAGCAGGCGGGCGTCCCGCTGGTGGTGGTGGACCGCAACCCCGACAAGGTGGAGCGGGCCGTCCGCGACGGCGCCGCGGCGCTCTGCGGCGACTCGACGCAGGACGCCACGCTCACCGAGGCGGGCGTGCGGCGCGCCAAGGGACTGGTGGCCGCGCTCGCCACGGACGCCGACAACCTTTTCCTCATCCTCTCGGCCAAGACGCTCAACTCAGGCTTGAAGGTGGCGGCGCGGGTGGGCGACGAGCAGGCCGAGGAGAAGCTGCGGCGCGCCGGGGCCGATACCGTGTTCGCGCCCTACACGCACGCCGGACACCAGTTGGCGCTGTCGCTGGTGCGGCCGCACGTGGTTCAGTTCCTCGATGCGGCTACCAAGAACGTGGGGCTGGACGTGGGCCTGGAGCAGTTGCGGGTTTCGGCGGGTTGCGAGATGGCGTCGAAATCGCTCAAGCAACTCCAGCTCCGCCGCGACCTCGGCGTCATCGTGCTGGCCATCCGCAAGGCCGGCGGCGAGATGCTTTTCAACCCGCCCGCCGAAGCGGTGCTCGACGCGGGAGACTTTCTCATCGTCATGGGCGAACATGAAGATGTGCGTCAGCTAGAGACTCTGCTCGCGGGGGCGATCGCATGAAAGTCCTGACCGCCGCGGAAATGCGCGAGGTGGACCGCCGCACCATCGAGATGGGCATTCCGGGCATCGTCCTGATGGAGAATGCCGGTCACCGTGTAGTCGAGTTCCTGGCCGAAACCTTCGCTCCGCTTTCGTCGCAGCGCATTGCGATCCTGTGCGGCAAGGGAAACAACGGCGGCGACGGGATGGTAGTGGCGCGGCAGCTCTGGACGCGGCTGCGGCCGCGGTCGCTCTCCGTGGTGCTGGCCTCGGCGCCGGAAGAGTTGAAGGACGACGCGGTGGCCAACTACCGCATGCTCCAGGCGTGCGGCTGCCCGGTGGCGCGAGAGATCCCCGCGGACATCCGCAACGCCACGATCGTCATCGACGCGCTGCTCGGCACCGGGCTCCGAGGTCCCGTCACGGGCCCGATGCTCGACTGGGTGCGGGAGGTGAACGCCGGGTTCCCGCTGGCGAAAGTCGTCGCCGTGGACATTCCTTCGGGCATCGAAAGCGACAACGCCACGACCGTGGGCGAAACCGCACACGCCGATTTCACCGTCACCTTCACCGCTCCCAAGGTGGGGCTGGTGCTCGGGCCTGGCAGCACGCGCGTGGGCCGGCTGCGCGTGGCGCCGATCGGCAGTCCGCCGGCGCTTTACGAAGAAGACGATGCGATCTTCCTCTCGTTGGTGGAACCGGCCTGGTTCGGCCCGCTGTTCGCTCCGCGCGTGGCCTGGGCCAACAAGGGCAGCTTCGGCCACGTGCTGGTGGTGGCCGGCTCGCGCGGCAAACCGGGCGCGGCGGCGATGAGCGGCATGGCGGCCTTGCGCGCGGGCGCGGGTCTGGTCACCGTGGCGTCGGCGGAATCGGCGCTCCCCGTCATCGCCGGCCATGCGCCCGAGCTGATGACCGAACCGCTGGCCGAAACCGCCGCCGGCGCGGTTCTCGACGACGGCCGCCTGGCGCGGCTGGCCGAGAAGAAAAGCGTCGTGGCGGTGGGTCCTGGATTGGGAACAGCGGCCGAAACCGTCGAGCTGGTGCGGCGCCTGGTGCGCGAGTGCCCGCAGCCGCTAGTGATCGATGCCGACGGCCTCAACGCGCTGGCCGGCAGCGCGTTCGAGGGCGGCGGGCGCCTGCGCGTGCTCACGCCACATCCCGGCGAGATGGCGCGCCTGACCGGAAGAACCATCGAGGAGATCCAAGGCGACCGCGTCGCGGCGGCCCGCGGCTTCGCCATCGAGCATCAGGTGGTCCTGGTGCTCAAGGGCCACCGCACGCTGATCGCGTTCCCCGACGGCCGCGTCTGGATCAACCCCACGGGCACGCCCGCCCTCGCCACCGGCGGCACGGGCGACATTCTGACCGGGACCATCGCCGGGTTCCTGGCCCAGTTCCCTGCCCGCCCGGACCAGGCGGTGGCGGCCGCGGTTTACGTCCACGGTCTGGCTGGGGAGCTCGGCGCCGCGGAGCTCGGCGAGAAGAGCCTGGTCGCGTCCGACCTGCTGCGCTATTATCCGGCGGCGTTCCATGCTTGTGTTCCGAACGCGCTCTGAGGAGGAGACCGTCGCGCTGGGCCGGGAGCTGGCACGCAGCCTGCCCCCGCGCGCGGTGGTGCTGCTAATCGGCAACCTGGGCGCAGGGAAGACGACGCTCGCCAAGGGGATTGTCGCGGGCCTCGGCGCGGCGGCGGCGGAGGAAGTTTCGAGCCCGACCTTCACGCTCATCCACGAGTACGGCGGCGGGAGCGTCTTCCACGTCGACCTCTACCGCATCGACGACGAGCGCGGGCTGCGCACGCTGGGGCTCCCCGACCTGTTGGAGCGCGAGGCGGTGATCCTGGTGGAATGGGGCGAACGGTTCCCGCACTTGTGGCCGCCGGAGCGGATCGAGATTCGGATGCGGGCGCTGGAGGGGGAGGAGCGGGAGATCGTGGTGGGAGAGGGGTAGCCAGAGCCTCACCGAAGAGCGGATCGGGTCGCGAATTCAGTGCGGGCGCATTGCCGAGGCGGCGCATATGCGAGTCATGCAACCTGCCTGTTCTTCGCTTTCGGCCTGCCCGGAGTGACGTCGACATCCACTTTCAGGCCAGCGGCGGCCAGCATGTTAACCAGTGTGTCGATCGTGAAAAGCCCGATCTTGCCGCGTACCAGGTCCGAGATTCGCGGCTGTGATACACCCATGACTATGGCCGCGCGAGATTGCGTGATCTTCCTCTCCTGGATATAGCCAGTCAGAGCCATCATCATCTTGGCGCGGATCCGGAGGTTCTCCGCTTCCGCGGGCGGAAACCCGCAGTCTACGAAAACATTCTCACTGCCCTTTGTCGCTCGCATCACTTCCGCCTCTCCAACAATTCACGGTAGCGCTTCCTCCCCAGCTCAACGTCAAGGGAGGACGCTTTCCGGGTCTTCTTAGCGAAGACATGCAACACATAAACGGCGTCTTCGAACTTCGCCACGTAGAAGACGCGATACTCACCCGCCGCATGGACTCGAATCTCAATGACTCCGGCGCCGACGACTGGAATCGGCTTCCAATCCCCGGCCGACCGTCCGGCCTGAATCAAGCTCAGTTGAAAGCCGACTTCGCGACGCGCCGACTCCGGGAATCGTCGCAAGCGGTCACGACTGTCACCGAGCCATTGAATCGCCTTTGCGCCGGTTCTCACCCATCACGATTATACAGAGTTTTTATAAGCGAACCTCGAATGGCATTCGGGCGCGACAGGGGGGCCCCTGGCTCCGAAAGACGCGAGGGGCGTTCTATCCGCACGTCCATGTGGCAGACGGACTGGGCAGCGCAGGTCCCGATGCGTGTCGGTTGGGCCTGTGTCAGCGCCGCGTCGACCGGTCGCAGGCACTTTTGCGGCGAGTTTACGGGCCGACCGCCATAGCGTTTTAATCCGGGGCCTGTCCGGCAGCGCCCCTCAGACGTGCGCGTGTTTCCGATCAGTCTCTTCGCCGATGGCGGCCCTAGGTTGCACTTATGCGATCCCGATCCCCAACCGCTGCCGCTTGCCGTAAACTGGTCGCCATGTTCATCGGTCACATCGCGGTCGGGCTCGCGGCCAAACGCCTCGCGCCTAAGACGTCACTGGGGCTGCTGGTGGCCGCTCCGGTGGCGCTGGACCTGCTGTGGCCCGTCCTCTTGCTGACGGGCGTCGAGCGGGTGCGCATCGATCCCGGCAACACCGCCTTCACGCCGCTGGCATTCACCTACTATCCCTGGTCGCACAGCCTGGTGATGGCGCTGGCGTGGAGCGCGCTGGCCGGCGCCGCCTACTGGCTGTGGAGACGCTACCGGGCCGGCGCGCTGGTCCTCGCGGCCGGAGTCTTCAGCCACTGGGTGCTGGATGCGGTCTCGCACCGGCCCGACCTGCCACTCTACCCCGGCAGCGCGACCTACATCGGCCTCGGGTTGTGGAACTCGGTTCCCGCGACGCTGGTGGTGGAGTGCGGGATCTTCGCGGCCGGGGTGTGGCTCTACGCCAGCGTGACGAAGTCCACAGACCGCGCGGGCACTTACGGATTCTGGGCGTTCGTGGTATTTCTGGCAGCGTTGTACGCGATGGATGCCTTCGGGCCGCCTCCGCCCTCAGTGCGCGCGATAGGCTTCGCGGGCCTGGCGCTGTGGCTGCTGCCGCTATGGGCGTGGTGGTTCGACGCTCACCGCTCCTGCTCGTGCCCCGCCGGGTAACACTCCGCCACTTTTTCGCGGAAGTTCTCGATGGCGCGCGTCCGCCGCACTTTGAGCGTGGCCGTCAGCTCGCCCAGCTCGATCGAGAAATCCCGGTCGAGCACGTGGAACTTGCGGACCTGCTCGAACGTCGCCAGTTTGGCGTTCACGCGGGCCACCACGCGGCGCACGGCGGCTTCGATAGTGCCGCGGTCGCGCGCGGGTTCCGCTTCCGTCTTCACCGTCAACAGCGCGGAGACGTAGGGCCGGCCATCCCCCACCAGCAGCACCTGGTTGATGAGCGGATCCAGCGTCAGCAGCGACTCGATGCGCGCCGGGTAAACTTTGCGGCCGTTCGAGAGGATGATGACGTCCTTCTTCCGGCCGGTGATGTAGACGTAGCCGTCGGAATCGATCTCGGCCAGATCCCCGGTGTGAAGCCAGCCGTCGCGCAGGATCTCGGCGGTCGCTACCGGATCTTTGTAGTAGCCGGAGAAAATCGTGGGGCCGCGAACCAGCAGCTCGCCATCGTCGGCGATCCGGACCTCGGCGCCGGGTAGCGGCTTGCCCACGCTGCCGGGGCGGGTCTCGCCGGGCGGATTGAGAATGACCACGCCGCCTTCGGTGAGCCCGTAGCCTTCGATCAACGGCAGGCCGGTGGCCAGGAAGAATCCCGCCAGCTCCTTGCCGAGCGGAGCGGAGCCCGAGCCGCAGATGCGCAGGCGTCCGCCGAAGCGGGCGCGCACTTTGCGGAAGAACACCCGGTCGCACAAGGCCAGCAACAGGCGGCTGAGAAGGGCCGGGCGCCGGCCTTGGAGCCGCAGACGCACACCGCTCAGGCCCAGCCGGACCGCGCGATCGAACAGCGCCGAGACCACACGGCCGCGCTTGCGCACTTCCGTGCGGATGCTGGCGTGGACCCGCTCCCACAACCTCGGCGGCGCGACAAAAACGGTGGGCCTCACGCGCAGAAACTCGTCCGGCAGCTTCATCAGGCTCTCGGCGAACCAGACCGGCACGCTGCAGAGGATGGGGAGCATCTGCAAGGCCAGCCGCTGCGTGATGTGCGCGGGCGGCAGAAAGGCCAGCACGGCGTCGGCGGGTCCGATGTCGAGCACCTGGGGGCCCATCTCCACGTTCGAGATCAGCGCCTCGTGCGTGATCATTCCCATCTTCGGCTCGCCGGTTGCGCCCGAGGTGAGATACAGGATGGCGCCGTCTTGAGGAGCGATCTCGGCGACGATTCGCGAGAACAGATCCGGGTCCTTCTCCATGGCCGCGCGGCCCATTTCGCGGAGGTCATCCAGCGTCATGACGCCGGTGGAGGACCCTTTCAGCAGAATCGCCGGGAGGTTGGGCGGGAACTGCGGATCGGCTTTGAGCGCGCGCAGCAGCGTCGGGCTCTCGACGAACAGCGCCTCGGCGTCGCAGGCCCGCAGCTCGCGCGCCAGCTCGGCAACCGGGTAGCTGGTGTAGAGGGCCGCCGCGATGGAGCCGTTCGCCATGATGCCAAGATCGGCCAGGCAGAACTCGGCGCGCGCCTCCGAGGCCAGCCCCACGATCGCGCCCTTGCCGATACCCAGGCCGCGCAGCGCCACGGCGATCTCGCGGGCGGCGGCCGCAAACTCGTCCCACGAATAAACGCGGTTCGGCGCCCCTGGAACCGGCTGGTGAAGCGCGGCCAGAGCGCCGCCACGGGCGGCGGCCTCCTCAAGGACCGAATACATCGTGCGTGAGATCATCCGCAGCCAACTAGCGTACCATTTTCAGTAGCAGGCAAGGATGGGATTCAGTGGGTTATGAGCGGGAAATTGAGGTGGCCCGTACCGCCGCCCTACGGGCGGGACAACTGGCACTCCGGTACCAGAACCAGGGCGTCGAGCCGGAGACCAAGCCGGACCTGTCGCCGGTAACCATAGCCGACCGGGAATCCGAGCGGCTGATTGCGAGCCTCCTCGCCGAGGCGTTCCCCGAGGATGGCTTGCTGGGCGAGGAGGGCGGCAGCAAGCGGCCGGCTTCCGGGAGACGCTGGATCGTCGACCCCATCGACGGCACGCGCGAGTTCCTGCGCGGCCTGCCCAACTGGGCGGTGCTGATCGCGCTCGAGAGCGGTGGCGGCGTGGATGCCGGCGTATGTCATTTCCCGGCCCTGAACGTGACCTACCACGCCGCGCGCGGGGCGGGCGCATGGCGCGACGACAGCCGCATCCGCATTTCGAAAATCGCCGAGCCCGCGCAGGCCGTTCTCTACATTTCGGAGCTGAACGAAATGGCGGGCCTCGCCTTCGCGCCGCGCCTGATCGAGTGGACACGGCAGTTCGGGATGGTGCACAACTACTCCTCGTGCCAGGACGCGATGTACGTGGCCGCCGGCCAGGCCGAGGTGTCGATCCAGGCGGGCGGCAAGGCCTGGGACCTGGCGGCGCCGAGAATCGTCGCGGAGGAGGCCGGGCGGTGTTCTTCAACTTTGACGGGCGCCAGTCGATCTACGGAGGCAACCGCGTGATCGCGGTTCCGGCGCTGGCGGGGGGAGTGCGGCGGTTGCTGGGCTTGCAAGCGGACGCTACATAAACGAAAGGGGCAGCCCGAAGGCTGCCCCTCTGCAACGAAGAGACTTTGACTCAGTTCAGGCGGAGAGCTTACGCCGGAGCAGACCGAGTGCCAAAAGCGCGGATCCGACCAGCACTGTGGTGACTGGTTCCGGAGTAGACGCAGGCGGCGAGTCCAGGGAGAGAGATTCGGAAATGCTGCCACCACTGTCAACGACGCTGATTCGGAGGCTGGCAAGTGTGGCGCTGAATGAGGAAAGGTCGCCACTTGGGGTGAAGGTGCCGAGCAAATACACGTCCAGGAATCCGGCCGACTGGTCCGCGATGAAGCTGCCGACGGACGTGGTCGTCCAGCTTCCGTAGAGGGCATTGTCGAAGGTAAAAGTACCGAGGTTTGCAAGATTGAGGTCAGTGGCGCCGAAGTTGGTGCTGACGGGGATCGTGCTATAGTCCAACAGACCAGTGGTCGAGACCAGGGTCTCCGTCGCAAGGACGTCGGTGGCGTCCGACAAATCGGCCGAGCCCGGGGTCAAGGTAACGCCGAAGCCAACCAGAGGCAACGAACCGTTCATTTGAGCGCCAAAAGCAGCGCTGGCAAAGGTAAGCACGACCACAGCGAAACAGATTCTCTTCAGCATGAGCATGATGAACGTTCTCCTAGTCTGAGAATCCCCGTATGAGTAAGCCACCACCTTCGTGGTCGGACTCTCGCCTGATAGGCTAGTATAGGTGGGGTCAAGTCCCTGTGTCAACACACATTTCTTACCTAGGCTCGCTTTTTCGCAGGAGCCTGGTTCTACGTAGGACCCCTGGTACCGAGCCTCCGGCGGCGCACGGCCGCTGACCCGGAATCTGGCTTCAGCCTTGCCCACGTGACGAGGCGAGGTGTCGATGCGGGGCCGGGGCCTTGGCGACCTAGCGTCTCCGCGCCACCCCCAAACGTGGGGGCCTCCTGGTACCCAGGTACCAGAGCGAAGGGGAATTCGGTACTGCTACCTAGGTTTTGGGGACGTTAAGCCCTTGACACCTGATACCATTCACTACTACTATTACCCTAATACCGGTTCGAGGTGAAATGTGTGCGTCCGTAACGCGTGGGCTCTAAAGGAGGCCGGTCGATGAAGCGCCTGTTCATTCTGGCGTCGCTAGCGCTTTTCCTGACCAGCTTCACGGCCTCGGCGTCAACAATCAGCTATGACAGTTGGGTCGCCGGCCCTGGGAACTACACGTTCACTGAACTCACAGGCAGCTTCAGCCTGCCGCAGTTCGATCCCAGCCTGGGGACGCTGACGGGCGTCACGCTGACGTATAACATCTACTGGCAGAACGTGTCGGCCACGGTTCAAAACTTCTCCAGCAGCGCCGGAAGTTATGAGGTAGAGGGGCAACTCTACACCAAACTCACGGGAGCAACGATCAGTACTTTCGGCCTCAGGTCGGTCCTTTACGACGACCCACCGACTTGGCCCGGAGACGGGGGCCTCAACGCGATTCCCATCGCCGGCAACACAACCGCCATAATTCCGATCAACCTTGTGGCGACAAGCGCGTCGGGCAGTCCCACGGTGACGGCGGGCCTTGCCGCCTTTATCGGCGTGGGGACCCTCGACTACGGTCTGGATGTCGAAAACTCCAGCAACAACCAATTCACTGGCGGAGACCTCCAGTACAACCAGACGGTCGAGGCGCTGGGTGAACTGACGATCACCTACGACTACACCGCTCCCGAGCCGGCGACGCTGACGTTCGCGGGTTTGGGGCTGCTGGCCCTCGGGTTCCTGGGCCGGCGTTTTGTCCGCCGCTAGCGCGACGCTTTCGCAACGCTCCCGCTCCGTTTCCGCTTCGCTCCGGCTATAATCGGAGTTTCACGTTCCATGAAAGGCGCCGCCTTCCAGATCGCGCAGGAACAACCGAAACCAGGTGTGGCCGTCATCGCGCTCACCGGAAAGGTCATGCTGGGCGCGAACACTGGCGCGATCGAGGAGATCGTCACCACGCTGCTCGCCCAGGGCGTCCGCAAGATCGTGGTCGACCTCGGGGGCGTCACGCACATCGACAGCACCGGCATCGGAGTCTTCATCGCCAGCTTGGGAAAGGTGACGCAGGCCGGAGGGGCGTTAGCGATGGCTGGGGCGAGCGGGGTGGTGCGCGAGGGCTTTCGCATCACGCGCCTGGATCGCGTCTTCCGCTTTTACGCCGACCGCGCGGCCGCGCTCGACGCGGTCTAGCGTCCAAACCGTGTGGCGCACTCTTTCGGCTTGCCGGGTCGAAAGCCATGCAGCTCCGCTCCCTGACGGTCGCGGTTCGGTGCTCCAGGGGGGAACAGCGGGACGGAACGGCGCGCGCATGCGATGGGATGGTAGGCGCGGCAGGACTCGAACCTGCGACCCTCGGCTTAGAAGGCCGATGCTCTATCCACCTGAGCTACGCGCCCGTGGAGGTCTCGTCCGATTGTAGGATAGACGGATTAGCTGTGGCCACCGAGGGCAAGGTATGAGTTCGCAACGCTCCAGATCCCGCTGACGGCCGAGCCATTGTAGAGGAACAGGGCGGCGGTCACCATGGCCACGAAAGCCAGGAGGAGAGTGTACTCCGTGAGGTCCTGAGCGTCTTCCTCGAACAACCATTTGTACGGGATTATGTACATGGACGGGGAGTGGCATCTCACTATAGGACCCTTTGGTCATGGAATCAATGGGCGCGTGGTACTGGCAGTACAGGGATCGCCCGCCCTAAATGAGCACGGGCAGCACCCCCTTCCCGGCGCTACTTCAGACCGGCGCGCTCGAGCAGCGCCCCCGGATCCGGATCGCGCCCCATGAAGTCGCGGTAGAGCAGCGACGGGTCTTCGCTGTCGCCGCGGGCCAGGATCTTCTCCCGAAATTCGCGGCCCGCTTCGCCGCTCAGGATGCCTAGGGCGCGGAAGCGGGTGAAGGCGTCGGCGTCGAGGACCTCGGCCCACTTGTAGGAGTAATAGCCCGCTCCGTAGCCGACCGGGTTGGCGAACAGGTGGGTGAAGCTGGCCACGGTCGCATGTTCCGGCGGCAGAGGCGCCGGCGAGAACTGGCCGAGCACGCGGCGGCCGTACTCGATCGCATCGCCGTCGGATTCGGGCGCATAGGCCGTGTGGAGCAGCAGGTCGAGGAAGCCGAAACCAAGCTGGCGCATCTGGCCATTGGCGCTGCGGAAGGTGCGCGCACGCTTCATCTTCGCGAAGAGGTCCTCGGGAATCGGCGCGCCGGTCTCATAGTGGCGGGCAAACAGGTCCAGGGCTTCGCGCTCCCAGCACCAGTTCTCCATGATCTGCGACGGCAGC
>Ga0116126_1000298_pt1 | contig 39893 bp, 30 predicted proteins | sample June2015DPH_16_5_FD_89730 | JGI IMG/M metagenome (GOLD analysis project Ga0116126, IMG submission 89730) | Peatland microbial communities from SPRUCE experiment site at the Marcell Experimental Forest, Minnesota, USA - June2015DPH_16_40 | ecosystem: Environmental > Terrestrial > Soil > Wetlands...
ACATGCCGAATTCGGAGAGCGAGAACGTGGCGAACACGTTGATGCTGTACATGACGACGAGAATATGGATGTCGCCGTGCGTGTAGAGCAGCGCCGTTGCGGCGGTAATGCCCATCAGCAACACGCCGTTCTGGCTGGTCAGCCGGTCCGACAGCGCGGCAAAGCGGCGGGGCAGCCAGGAGTCGATGGCCATGTTGGCCATGACGCGGGGCCCGTCGATAAAGCCGGTTTGCGAGGCCACGAGGAGCAGCATGGCCTCGGAGATGATCGTGATGGCCACGAACCAGACACCGACGGGGATGGAACCGAGCTTGAACCTGGCGGCGAATTGTTCCGCGAGCACCGTGTTGAGGGTCTTGCCCTCGACAGGCGCGACGCGGAACAACATATAGCAGAACAACAGGCCGGCCGCCGTTGCCGCCAGCGAAACGGCCATGTATCTCATGGTGCGCTTGCCGGTTTCCACTTTTGGCTCGCGCATGATGGCCAGGCCGTTGGACACGGCTTCGATGCCGGTGTAGGTGCCGCCGCCGATGGAGTAGGCCCGCAGGAAAAGAACGAACATGCCCCAGATGCCGAGCTCGCCCATGCCTTGAGCGAACCCGGAGCGTACGTCGTGGGCAACGGCTGGAAGATCACTGGCGCGCAGCAGCAGTCCGCCAAACACGAGAATGATATGGGTCACGACAAACGTGAGAAAGATCGGCACGAGCATGGAGACGGATTCTTTGACGCCCCGCAGATTCATCAGGACCAGAAACACGATGGCGGCGAACTCGACAGGCAGTTTGAAGTGCTGGAACGAGAGGGGCAACAAGCTGAAGGATGCGTCCGCGCCGCCGGCAATGGAGACGGTGATGGTGAGGACGTAGTCGACGAGGAGGGCACACCCCGAGACGACGCCGGCGGAGGACCCGAGCAACTCCGTGGCCACGATGTAGCCGCCACCGCCTCCGGGGAAATGCTCAATGATGCGGCTGTAGGCGTAGGAGATGATGAACACGGTTGCCGCCGTGGCCACTCCCAGCAGGACGGCCAGATAGAGATGGTTGCCCAATGCGACGAAGGCCTCCGGGGGTCCGTAGGCCGACGACGACAACCCGTCAGCGCCCAAGCCGACCCAGGCAAGAAACGCGATGAGCGATATTTTGTGGCCGATGGACGGGTCGTGAAGGTCACGGGGAGCGCCAAACAGCACCCGCTTCACGCGCGACCACATCAGGCGCGGCAACCTCGGCTCCGGGTCCGAGACCGAGTTGTCCGTAGTGTAGTTCAAATGTTCCTCTCTCGTCGCCTACGAGGTTAGCTGACGGGCTCAGGCTGAGAAGAACCGGCTCGCCTGTTCCGGTTCGATGACCGGAATCCGCCCCGTGCAACATGGGTCCCCCGTTCCGTGCGGTGGGCACGGATTCGGTAATGAGCGAGGGAGCATAACACAGTGCTGCCCCCAGTCAATGCAAGCAACCATTTCACCATCAACAAATTACGAGCTATTTTAACGAATTATTTATCCATTTGAGCGCGCTGATCTGTTCGGGGTTGGCGGTGGGTGCCACGAGCTGGAATCCCGGTTTACACGACCGCATCGGCGGAGCTGGCCACCGGTCCCGCCAGCAGTCCATTCATCGTGATGGTTGGGTCGGGCTTGCGAGTGGTCACGATCATGAAGGTGGCGGCGGTGATTGCGCCACTGGCGCCGGCCAGGATGGTGCCGACCGCAATCGAGGCGGCCGATTCGGGACCTGGCGCGACATTGAAACCCAGCCAGCCGATGACGAGCAGGAACGATCCGAGCAGGGACAGCGGAATATTGTGCGCCGGAATTGGAACCAAGGCTGTGTCCCGGTTATAGCGGCCAATTCGCGGGCCGAGGATCGAAACACTGGACTACGCTGCCGCTGGCCTCAACGGTGGTGTGCGGGATGATAGAAGATAAGAAGGAAAAAGAGAAGCGCGAGCACCAACAGGGGCAGCAGGATGGTCAGAGCGACCTTGCGAACCTTGCCCCAGCCACGCTTCCAAGCCGTGGGCGCCTGCAGCCGTTCGGCGCGGCCGGTGACGTACACGCTGCTGGGATCGTCAATTTCATCCTTCATCTCGGCAGCGGACCGGTAGCGGCTGGCCGGATCACGCTCCATGGCGTGGAGAACGATCTCCTCGACTTGGGGCGAGATATGCGGCTCGAACTGGCGGGGCGCTACGGGGTCGCCGACAAGTCGGGCGTTCATGACGATTAGCGGGGTTTCCCCTTCAAAGGGGGTGTGGCCCGTGAGCAACTCATACAACATGGCGCCCAGGCTGTAGATATCGGTGCGCGGATCGCCACGTTTGCCTTTGACCTGCTCCGGGGCCATGTAATCTGGCGTGCCCATGGCCGGTGTAAAACCGGTGTACGTGATGCGCCGTCCTTCGCCGCCGCGGGCGATCCCGAAATCCATAAGCCGGATCGTGCCATCGTAACACATCATGATGTTCTGCGGTTTGAGGTCGCGATGGGTGATGCCAAGGTCGTGGAGATAGGCCAGTGCGTCACAGATGCGGCTGGCCAGCTTCAACCCGTCGGACACGGGTATCGGTCGGATGTTGTTGAGCAGGTGGGCGAGCGTGTAGCCCCGCAGGTACTCGGTCACAATGTACGGGCGCGACTTTCCTTCCACGGGGATGAACTTGAGAATGTTGGGGTGATGGAGTTTGAGGCCGATTTCCTCCTCGCGGGTGAACCGTGAGAAGGACCCCGGATCGCTCTCGAATTGCATGTGCGGCACCTTCACCGCGACCATTTGTTTGGTCTGGCGGTCGGTGGCCCGATAAATCGTGGCCATGCCGCTACGGCTGATGATCTCGTGGATAAAAAACCGGTCGTCGAGGAGCTGGCCCGCATCGACTTCGCCGGTGGCGGCCTTTCCCGCCGTCTTGTGTAACATCGGCACGCCGCGGTAGTAGCCCACGGCCTCGATTTCCTCGATCTGGATCACCTGCGCCGAGACGTTGTCGTCGGTTCCGCGTTGCTCGGCCAGCGCGACGAGTTGGCGGCAGGCGGCGGCGGGCGCGTAGCGGCCGACGACGTCGCAGATTTCGCCGTCGGCCACGCAGGAATGCAGGCCGTCCGAGCACAGGACGACACGGTCGCCTTTCTGGACGGCGACCTCCTCGATGTCCGCGCGAATCACAGGTTCCTGACCGACGCTGCGGGTGAGGATGAAGCGGTTGTCGCTGCGCTTGGCGTCGTCCTCGCTGATGAGGCCGAACTTGCGTTGCATGGCGACGTAGGAGTGGTCGGTCGAGATCTGTTTGATCTCGCCGCGGCGCGTGAGATAGACGCGTGAATCGCCGACGTTCCCGACGGTGACGTGGTCGTTGCGGAAGATGGCGACGGCCAGCGTGGTGGCCATGGGTTTGCTGGTGCGATCCTCGGCGCTCTTGTCGAACACGGCGAGGTTGGCGGCGTTGACCACCTGGGTGAGCAATTGTTGCGGGGAGACGTCGCCTTTCGCTTCGCGGAACGATTTCAGCGCCTCCTCGACGGCCAGACGGCTGGCCACGTCGCCGCGTCCCTGCCCGCCCACGCCGTCGGCGAGGACAGCGATGGCGCCGCGGGCGCGCTTTTCCTCGATCGACTCCGGCTGCCAGAAGCCGACGTAGTCCTCGTTCTTGGGTCGAACGGTGCCGGCGGAAGAAAGTTCTCCGTAAATCAGTTCCATGTCATCGAGCGGAGCAATCCCCTTGGGCGAGATTCTTTTTGATCGCGTCGAGATAGGCGGCCAGCGCGTTCATTGCCGCAAGTGTAGACAGGCGGGGTTCCTTCGGCAAGCCCGCCGAAGAGAGGCCACGACAGAGCGCCGGTTCCGGGCGAGTCCACCGAGGGCCCTCCGGACGACGAGGATTTCAGCGGTCGTTTCGACTGTGCTCAGCGCAGGTGCCGACCGCCGCTACACTGGTTGCGTGGCAGGGCGATCCGCAGTACAGGCGGGACACGCCGATCTTGGAATCAGGGCAGGCCCATGCAACACGGCAAACGGGCGGGACACCCGTTCAACAGGGCAAAGCCGGGCAGAAGGAAACAGCCGTCCCCGGTGAAGGAGGCGGCTGTTCCGAGAACTGCCGGACTACGCGATGGCGGATACGGCTGGTTTGCTGGTAAGCAAGGCTTCACGTCCCCTGGCCTTGCTCGACTTAAGGAAGTAGAACACGCCATAGAGGCCCCACGAAAAGACCACGCCGAGAGCGATGTAGGGTTCGTGCCAGCTCATGCCGGCAACCGTAAACGGTCCGATGAGATAGAACAGCATGCAAACCAGGTTGGCCAGCAATCCAAAGATCGGGATGAACACGTGCTTGAACCCGTTGAACGAGTGATGTTCCTTAAACGCCACCATCGCGACGATGCAGGTGGTCATGTAGAGCAGGAACGTGCCAAAGTTGCTGATCAGGGTGATAATGACCAGCGTGTTGGGAAATTTGGTGTAAGAATCGGGCGAGAAAATCCCGAAGCTGTACCAGAGGTTGTGATACTTCGCGTCCAATGCCGCGGGAGCGCTGCTCTGGCCGCCGAGGTACACCGTGCACGTGATAATCCCGATCATCGCGGACAACGCCGCCAGTGTCCAGATCGCCCGGTAGGGCGAGAGCGTCCTGCCATGAAGCAGACCGAAGTGCGACGGCACTTCTTCGTCACGGCCCATGGCGTAGGTCACGCGAGCGCCCGTGCTGAGGCAGGACAAAGTCGTGCCGATCAACGCGAGAAATACCGTCAATGCCTGCACCAGCATGAAGGCGCGGCCGACGGAGTAGCTGCCAAACAGCCACGTGCCGACGATGACCATCATGTCGCCCAGCGGCGCGCCGGAAGCGCCGGCGTTTGGCAAGGTATAGCCGTTATGCAGGAAGTAACTGGCGGCGAAGTATTCCACCAGGTAGCAGAACCCGCCCTGAATCGTCAGTGAGAGCAGCACCGCGCGCGGGATATCGCGCTTGGGTTGCTTTGCGTCCTCGCCCATCGCCGTGACCGATTCAAATCCGACCAGGATCAGAATCGCGATGCACGCCTGAATAAAGACGAAGTTGAACCCGTGCGGCGCAATGACGGACCCGGCCGTCGCATGATAGTTGAATGTCGGATTGCCGCTGCTGTCTTTGGTGATCGCCCCGTCTGCGGAGTAGTCCACCGTGAATGGTGCGGCAAGTTTCAGATCCGTGACCGGCTTGCCATCCGTATCGGCAGGCACCGGACTGCCGTCCTTGTCTTGCGAATCCTGCGTCTGATAGACAGGCTGTCCCTTGTCATCCACCGTTGGCTTCCCATTGGCGTCGAGGACCGGCGTGGGATTGCCCTTGTCATCCTTCACGACTTCCTGGGCGACCCGATAGTTCACGGCAACGCCGTTCGACAAATGGTAGCCCTGTGAACCTTGCGGATGATGGACGCGATAGGCGATGGCGATGACCGTGAACACCAGCAATGCGGTGATCTGAATGATATTGATGGCCAGGTTGACGCCCGTGGTGCCAGTCACTCCGCGAAAGGCGATGTAGGCCACGCCGAGGGCGAACACGATGCAGAACAAAAACATGAACAGCGGGCTGTTATACGAACCGCTAAACGTGTCCGGCCAGAACTGATTGAGCAGGTACCCACCGAGGATCGCGGTCACGCCGACCATGCAGCCGGGATACACCCAATAGTACAGGTGACTGGCCCAGCCGGTGAAGAACTTGGCCACGCGGGCGAACTTGTAGGCATGCGTCTTGGAGAGGAACGCCTGCTCGGCGTAGAGATAGGACGAGCCGGCCCCAGGGTACAGTTTCGACAATTCGGCGTAGCTGATGGCAGTGGCAAAACACAACAGCAACGCCGCCAGGATTCCAAACCACATCCCGCAGCCGGCCATCGGTGCTCCGTACAAGGATTGCATCTGGTAGGTTAACCACAGGAACGCCCCCGGCGCGATCAGCGCCATCGCATTCGATGTCAGCCCCGTCAGCCCCAGGGCGCCCGTGGTTTTGGGCCTTGCTGCCGCCCCACCCGCTTGTTGTTCCGCTGCCACCGGTGTTCTCCTTACACAGATTTTAACGTTTCCTTTGTTGCCGACGGTGGCGGGCCGCCGTTGCTCGGCGCCCGACTGCGGCCACACATCATCAGAGTGAATAACCACACGCGCATGGTCGTGCCCCTTAGCGTCCGCTGTGCCAGCCGGAAAGTGAGTATAAAAAAGACGTTAAAGCACAACACCTTGTGCCGATCCCCCCGGGTGAACACGAGGTAACCATCGGACTCTTGTTATCCAGCGTGATTAAAAGACGACAGACCGCCGCTCGCGCAATGCCCGAGCAAATGACCCGCGGCGCCTGTACCCTCCGTGCACCGTTCAGTTTGCTACCCGTTTTTTTGATGAAGTTAGCCAGTCGCGTGTGGTACACTCCTCGCCGGCGATGGGGTTCGCCTGCAACTCCCAGCCCTTTTCGACGGCTGCAGAATCGATGAAACGCATTCGGTTGTAAAGGGCGGGGTGATGACTCCTACCGTGGCAGAGAGATCGCAATGTTCAGATTGTTGCTGCTTATCATTGGCGGGGCGCTCGGCACGCTGACCCGGTACGGGCTGAATGGCGTGATCTCGGAGCACCAGTCGAAACATTACCCGTGGGCGGTGGTCTTCCCGCTCGGAACGCTGGTCATCAACGTTTCCGGCTGCTTCGCCGTCGGGTTCATTGCCGCGATCAGTGGACCCGAGATGGGGCGCGTGTGGATCAAACCCGAGTGGCGCGACTTCCTGATGATCGGTTTCTGCGGTGGGTACACCACGTTTTCCAGTTACGGACTGCAAACACTCAACCTCGCGCGGGACGGTGAATGGCTCGGCGTGGCGCTCAACATTGTCGGCTCGAACGTGCTCGGCCTGCTGGCGGTCTATCTCGGTTGGGTCGGCGGCCGCGCGCTCCAGGCAAAATTCCACGGAGGCATATTGTGAAACTCGATGGCGAAGGCTCTCTGCTGCGCATTTACCTCGGCGAACTCGACAAGTGGCATTACCAGCCGCTCTACGAGGCGATCGTGCTGAAGGCCCGCGAAATGGGTCTCGCCGGCGCGACCGTCCTGCGCGGCCCGATGGGCTTCGGCGCCAACTCGCACCTGCACACGGCCAAGATTCTCCGGCTCAGCGAAGACCTGCCCGTGCTCATCGAGATCGTCGACAAAGAAGACAGGATCAACGCCTTCCTCCCCGAACTCGACAAGATGATGGGCGACGGCCTCGTCACCTTGGAAAAAGTCCGCATCATCCGTTACCGCGGCACCGCGCCAACCTGATGCCTCCTGGCGCGGTCGTTTTAGTGGCGCAATCAGCGTGATCGGGAAGAAAACACCCCCAAACGAAGCCAATTTTGAACAAACAAAGCCAAGTGACAAACTGTCCCACTTGGTCTCTTAACCAATTGTCCCCCAAGCCAATCCACAACCACACCCACTCCAGAAAATTGGCTTCGTTTGGCAGATTTACATATTTTCGGGTACCCCCCTTCCTCCCGCGTGTCCGCCGCAGCCTTGGCGAAGGTGGATGTACGCGGACCGGCCGTCCGGCCTGGTCGCCGTCGTTTCCGTCCCCTCGAACGCTGAACCCTGAACGCTGAACGTTCCCCCACATCCCATCCGCTATATCAAAGAACAACCATGCTGCAGCGAATATATCGGAACACGATATTAAAGTCAAGTGGAAACCGCATAAAAGGTGGCCCGCCATGCCATGGGGGATAAGCGGCAGGTCGCGCCGCTCGTGGTCAATCCTCGCGATGAACCGCTTTCCATCTCACGTCTTCTGACTTCTGTGACCTGTCTTCTTCTTCTTCCCCTTCTCCACAATCCTCTCCGTTGCACACTCTCGCAATCCGTTCCGACACAAGGACTTGGGTCCATGGCGCGATTCTGCACAATCCCCATGTGTACCCACCTCTGGCACGTGAAATGCCTGTAATACCCCCTCGGAAGCGAAGTATGTCGTACGCGATCAATAGTTCCACGCCTTCAGACGGACAACCGCGGCCCCAGCCGCGCCGTCCGCGTGTGAAGTGGCATTACCTGTATTTCCTGCTGGCCGCGTTTGTTGTGTTTACCGTTTCCCTCAGCCTGTTCCTGAACCACCAGTTGGTCGAGACGCACAAGCGCACCGTCCAGGTAAACCTTCAATGGGTCGCCTGGATCAAGCAATGCGATGAGTTGTCCAAGCAGGTGAGCCAAATCCACGTTCAGGGCAGCGATGTTCTCACCTCGCACGATGTGCCCAAGGAATCCGGTCAGATGGACGCCGCTCTTTCCGTCTTCAACCACAGGCTCTCCACGTTGCGTAGCGAACTCCAGCGGAATGTCTCCCCCGCCAACGCTACGGTGCTCCTGCACGATTGTTCGTCAATCCATGAGATCACGGACGAACTGACGAAGGGAATCGACTTCATATTTTCACTCGTTCGCAATGGCCGGCTGGACCAGGTCCACTCTCAAGTTGCGCCGATGAACCGTGATTATGATAACGTGCTACGGGCTCTGGACACTCTGCGCTCCGATCTGCGCGACCAACGGCAGGCCTATCTCGAGGGACAAATCGCCGGGATCAACGCATGGCAGCGCTACGAATGGTTGTTGGCCCTGCTCATCGTCGTGATGGTAACCGGCATTCTCGTCTACGGCGTGCGCCTCGACCGCCATATGTCCGAGTCCGAATCGGAAGTTCAGGAAACACAGGAACGCTATCGATTGTTGGTGGAACAATCCGCGGACGGGATCCTGATTGTGGATGACGACTGGAATATCCGGTTTGCCAACCAGGCCGCCTGCCAACTGTGGGGCTACACGTTTGAAGAGATTGTCCATCTCAACGTCGAGGACACCTACTCGACGGAAGATCGCGATCTGCCGGCCCGTCGCAAGCAGGAAATACGCGCCGACGGAGGTGCTCATTACGAGCGGAGCGTCCTCAGAAAGGACGGAAGCCGTTTTCTCGCCGAAGTAGTTGTCCGGCGGCTCGATCAGGGTGGGAATCAGGCGGTTGTTCGTGACATCACCGAACGCAAACGGGCCGAGGAAGCACGCCTCCGGCTGGCGGCAATTGTCGAATCCTCGCACGATGCCATCATCAGCACCGATCTGAAGGGCATTATTACCAGTTGGAATACCGCCGCCGAGCGCCTGTTCGGTTACACCGTCGACGAAATCATCGGCCAATCCCTCGCGCGGATCGTTGCCGAGGAGCGCCATCAGGAAAAGGATGACGTTCTGCGGCGTGTCTCCGCCGGCGAGCACGTCGGCCAGTTCGAGTCCCCCTGCATTGCCAAGGACGGCCACCGCATCCCGATGTCGGTGACCGTTTCCCCGATCAAGGACGCGTCGGGCAACATCGTTGGCTCGTCCGCGATCATCCAGGACATCTCCGAGCGTAAGCGGGCGGAGGAGGCGCTACGGGACAGCGAAGAGCGCTATCGGCGGTTGCTGGCCTCGACGACGGATTACATTTACGCCGTGCAGGTCCAAGATGGGCGGGCAACGGCGACCACCCATGGCGCCGGCTGTGTTGCCGTCACGGGGTACAGCGCGGAAGACTACGCTGCCGATCCGTGCCTGTGGATGCAAATGGCGCACCCGGCGGACCGCGACACGGTCCAACAGCAGGCCGAACGCGCCATGCGCGGGGTGCCGCCGCCGCCGCTCGAACACCGCATCCTCCGCAAAGACGGCTCCGTCCGCTGGATCCGCAATGCGATCGTCCTGCGCAAAGACGAGCAAGGGACCGTGGTGTCATACGACGGCCTGGTCAGCGACATCACCGAGCGCAAACGGGCGGAACAAGTGCTCGATGAGACCAACAAGCGCCTGAGCAACGCTCTCGAAGAACTGCAGACCGCCCAGCAATCGGTCGTCCAGCAGGAACGCCTGCGCGCTCTCGGCGCCATGGCCGGCGGCATCGCCCACGATTTCAACAACGCCCTCGCCGCCATCCTCGGGTTTAGCGAGTTGCTGCTCTACCGGCCCGAGATCCTCGATAACAAGACGACCACCAAACAATACCTGGAAATGATGAACACCGCCGCCAAGGACGCCGGCAACGTCGTCAACCGCCTCCGCGAGTTCTATCGCCGCCGCGAACGTGGCGAGGTGTTCACCGCGGTCGATCTGAACCGGCTCGTCCAGGAAGCCATCTCGCTGACCCAGCCAAAGTGGAAGGCGCAGGCGGAAGCCCGCGGCATTACCATTCGCACGGAAACCGAGTTGCAGGAGGTCCCACCGGTCTCGGGCAACGCGGCGGACTTGCGCGAGATGCTCACCAACCTGATCTTCAATGCCGTGGACGCCATGCCGCGCGGCGGCGTGATCACTCTCCGCACACACAGCCACGATTCCCGCGTCACCCTCGAAGTCGCGGACACAGGCACGGGCATGACCGACGAAGTCCGCAACCGCTGTCTCGAACCATTCTTCACCACCAAGGTCGACGGCGGCACCGGCCTCGGCCTGTCCATGGTCTACGGAATCATCCAGCGCCACGAGGGCGCCATCGATATCCAAACACAACTCAACAAAGGCACCACGTTCATCCTAACCCTGCCCGCGCACAGCCAGCCACAAGAGACCGTCAAGGACGCCGTGCCGGAGCCCACCCCGCTCGCCTCGAAACGCGTGCTGTTGGTGGACGACGAGGAGGTCGTCCGCGCGGTGCTGAACGAATATCTCATCCGCGACGGCCACGTCGTCGAACTCGCTGCCAATGGTAAGGATGGGCTCGATAAGTTCCGCCACGGCCGCTTCGACGTGGTGATCCTCGACCGCGCCATGCCCGACATGAGCGGCGACCAGGTCGGCGCGGCCATCAAACACAGTTTCCCCAACCTGCCCGTCATCATGCTCACCGGCTTCGGCAGCATGATGGAAGCCGCCGACGAAAGACCCGTTGGTGTCGATTTTGTTGTCAGCAAGCCGGTCACCATCGACACCCTGCGCCAGGCGATGGCCAGGGCCGTCGGCAACAACTGACGTCCTGTCTACAGTAACGAATCAGGGTCACACATCTCAACATTTGCGCATTTGGGCTGCCCGGAAGTCGTCACGGTCACCGTTCCCGCCCTCCTCCCTCTGCCGCCTTCAGCCACTCCGTGAGTGACCCTCTCCTTCTTTGCGGATCGGCCGCCCGGCTTTTTCGTTGATGCGCGCGCGGTGAGGCGTTACAAGACATCCGGTTCACCCCGTTGCGATTGGGAGCGGGATATCATCATGAGCAAACCGATTCGTGTCATTCAATACGGACTGGGCGCTATCGGACGCGCCGCGGCCCGCGTGGTCCTCGACCGACCGGGATTCCAACTCGTTGGCGCCATCGACCGCGATCCGAAACTGGCGGGCAAGGACCTGGGCGAGGTGCTCGGTCTGACCCGCAAACTCGACGTCGCCGTGACCGACAAACCCGTCGTCCTGTTCGCGCAAACCCAGGCCGATGCCGTGGTCCATTGCACGACCTCCAGTTTCGTCGAGGCGTACGAACAACTCACCGAAATCGTCCGCGCCGGCCTGCATTGCGTCACCTCGTGCGAGGAAGCGCTGTTCCCGCATTACCGCCACAAGCTGCTCGCGGGAAAACTCGATGATCTGTGCATCCAGAAATCCGTCGCGGTCGTCGGCACCGGCGTCAACCCCGGGTTCGTCATGGACACGCTCGCGCTGCTGTTGACGATGGCCTGCCAGCGCGTTGATGCCGTGCGCGTGCTGCGCGTCGTCGATGCCGCGACCCGGCGCGAAGCGCTCCAACGCAAGGTCGGCGCGACCCTGACGAAAGCGCAATTCGACGACCTGAACCAGCAACACAAAATCGGTCACGTCGGCCTGGCCGAATCGCTCGTCTTTCTGGCCGACGGCCTTGGCTGGACGCTGGACGAGGTGAACGAAAGCGTCGCGCCCGTGCTCGCCAGGAAAACCATCAAAACCGAGTATCTCACGGTATCGAAGGGCTCCGTGGCCGGCACGCACCAATTCGCCCGCGGCAGCCGCGGCGGCAAGGAAGTTCTCACGCTCGAACTGCAAATGTATGTCGGCGCGCCGAACCCGCGGGATGTCATCGAGATCGACGGCGCACCGCCGCTGCGGTTGGTCATCGAAGGCGGGGTGCCCGGCGACATGGCCACGCCCGCGATTCTGGCCAACACATTGCCGCGGCTCGTCGAATGCCCGGCCGGCCTGCACACCATGCGCACGCTCGGCCTGCCGCGGATGACGCTGTGAAGATAAAAGTGGAGCGTGGCAATTTGGATTTGTCGTTTTTCGGATTTGTTTCGGATTTCGACATTCGGATTTCGAGCTTTTGATGAACAACATCGTCTACTTCGATCTGGAAACCCAGAAAAGCGCCGCGGACGTCGGCGGCTGGGACCGCAAACGCGATATGAAAATGTCCGTCGGCGTCACCTTCAGCACCGGCGACAGCCAATATCGGATTTACCCCGAGGACAAGGTCGCCGATCTGGTCAAACAACTGATGCGCTCGGACCTGGTCGTCGGTTTCAACATCATCAATTTCGACTACGAAGTGCTCCATGGCTACACGCCTCTGGACTTGCGTGCGACGCCGACGCTCGATCTGATGGTCGACCTCGAACAAAAACTCGGCCACCGGCTGTCACTCGACTCGTTGGCCAAGGCGACGCTCAACGCGCCGAAGATCGCCGACGGGATGCAGGCGTTGAGGTGGTGGAAGGAAGGTCGCATCGTGGACATCGCCGAGTACTGCTGCTTCGACGTGAAGATCACCAAGGAACTCCACGAGTACGGCCGCCAGCATGGCGAGGTTTCTTACATCGACCGCCTCGGCCAGAAACGCAGCGTCAAGGTCAAGTGGTGAATCCCGACTGGTCGGCGGCGGCAGACGCCTCAGCCTGCCGTGATTGACCTTCCCGCCGAGGCGCGAAACCCCAACGGCGTTGCGGTGTTCCATTCGATACAGTAGCATTGTGGTGATGACCTCCAGCGATTCCGACGTGACGCTCATGCTGCGCGTGCGCGAGGGCGACACGGAGGCGCTTCGCGAATTGATCGAGCGCCACCAGCGCGCCGTCATCAATACCATCCATCGGGCCATCGGCGACGCCAACGAGGCCGAGGACCTCGCCCAGCGTGTCTTCGTACAGGTCTATCGTTCGGCCAAACGCTACAAGCCCACCGCTAAATTCACCACGTGGCTGTTCACCATCACCCGCAACACGATCCTCAACGAGCATCGCCGACGAAGCCGTCACCCGTCGCAATCCCTCGACGCGTTGCAGGACCCGAGCGATCCCGAAGCCGCCGGCTGGCAGCCGCCCGACACGTCGATGCGCGATCCCGCGCAGGCCGCGGTCGAGCGCGAATTGCTGGAGAAGATCAAGCAGGCCGTCCAGGAGTTGCCGGAGGCGCAGCGCACGGCGGTCATCCTCTGCCGGTACGAAGGGCTTTCCTACGAGGAAATCGCCGAGGTGCTGGGCTGCTCGGTTTCCGCCACAAAATCAATGCTGCATCGGGCGCGCCTTGCGCTCAAAGACAAACTACGAGGTTATTACTAGCAGAAACCATTCACGAAACTTGGTGTTTAACCAGGTGGACAGGAAGGACATGAGTTGCCAGACCATCAGAGAAAAATTTGATTATCGCCTGGATGGGCGATTGAACGCGGCGGAGCAGGCTGCCTGGGAAGCGCATCTTGCTGGCTGCGCCGAGTGCCGCCGCGAATGGGAGGCGTACGCCAGCGCCTGGCAGGTGCTCGCGCATGACAAAGGTATCGAACCCTCCTTCGGGTTTGCCGAGCGCACGTTGCGACGGCTGACCGAGCGCCCGGTCGTTGTCCGTCCGTGGTGGTGGCGGCCGTCGATTCGCTGGGCGACGCTGGCCACGACGGCTGTCGCTCTGGCGGTCACCGTTTGGGTCGGACAGGAACGCCTGGTGGGCCGAAGGCACGCCGAGATCTATGCGCGGGTGCAGGAAGGAGATTATCTCGAAGACTACGATGTGATTGCCAACCTTGACCAGCTCAAGGGAGGCGATCATCTATGAAGCGGTTCCTCTTCCTCGCGGCAGTGATGATGGGTGTGGTGGCCATGAGTACGTTGGCGCAGCAACCACCGCCACCGCCGCCGCCTCCGCCCGTGTCGCCGCAGCCCAAGCTGAAACAGCCAATGACCGAGCAGCAGCGGGCCCTGGCTGAGCAACGTCTGGATACGCAATGGAGCCGAATGTCCCTCGATGGCAAAATGCACGTGATGCGCCTCCATCGTGCGCTCACCGAGATGCCGCCCGACGAACGGAAATTCATCCACGACCGCGTCGAGCGCTTCCTGAACATGACGCCCGCGGAACGAGCCAGGCTTCAGCAGAATAAACAGAAATGGGAGCAGATGACGCCCGAACAACGTCAACAAGCCCGCGAAGAGTTTCGCAAACGCCGTCAGGAGTTTGAAGAGAGATGGAACCGCGAGCAGGCCGGCGGGGAGCCGCAAGGCAATTTGCCGCCGACGGAGAACAACGCCACGCCGACTCCGCCGCCACCACCGCCGTGAAAATGTTCTTGGTCGCTAAGCAACCGTACACCCCATGACCAAATCACAAACAAACCAGCCAAGGAGACTAAGATGAAACATGGAATTGTCATCGCCTGCATGATGGGCCTTGTCATCGCCGGCGGCGCCTATGCCGCGGATGATTCGACCAATGCTCCGCCCGTGCCTCACCGGCCGATGCGACCGATGGTCGACAACTTGTTAGGGCCTCGCATTCTCGACGAACTAGCGCTCACCAGCGACCAACAGACGAAATACAACGCGCTCGACGCAAATTTCAAGAACGACGTTGCCAAGTGGCGGGCTAACAACAGCCAGTCCGGCAGCACAAACACGAACGCGGCAGCCGGCGGCAATCGCCAGGAACTGAGGACCCTCCGCAGGAGTTACATCGAAAAACTGCGCACGTTCCTCACTGCCGACCAGAACGCCAAACTCACCGAGGCGATCCAAAACGGTCCGGGCCGTGGACGTCGCGGGGGTGGCCCAGAAGGGGCCGGCAATCCTCCACCTCAGCCGCCGCCGGCCGGCAGTCCTCCGCCCCAGCCACCGCCTCCCGCAAACAACTAATCGCAACGGTTTGAATCCTGCGCCGCGTGGGACCGCGTTCGGTCTCACGCGGCGTTTGTTCGACGAAATCTGGCGACGAACGCGCCATCCACGCCATCGCGCGGTGGAAACAGCGAACGCGTCGTCTCAGGTGTGAACCCTGTATGGCCCGTGAGAAAGGTGTCTACCACGGCTTCATTTTCTTAGGGTTCCAGACTGCACGTGCTGTAAACGAGAATGCCGCCGCGTTTCGTGAACTTCGCGGCCGAATCCAATAACTTCGCCTGGAGCGACGCGAGTCGGGTGATTTCCTCTTCCTCGATGCGCCACCGCAGGTCGGCTCGCCGGCGGAGCACACCCGTGTTCGAGCACGGCGCATCCACCAGCACGCGGTCGTACTCCTCCCCGCGCAGGCACCGATCCAATCGCGTCCCCTCGCACGCCAGTGTTGACACGATCGACACGCCCAGGCGCCGGCAGTTTTCACCCACAAGCGCCAGCCGCGAATTTGTCGAATCCGCGGCGATGATGCGTCCGCGGTTCTGCATTCTCTGCGCGATGTACGTGGTCTTGCCTCCCGGCGCCGCGCACAGGTCCAGCACCGCGTCGCCGGGTTGCGGATCCAGCACGTCCACGGCTGTCAGCGTCGACGGATCCTGAACATAGAACTCCCCGTTAAGGAACGATCTGGTGCGGAACAGACCCGACGCGTTGGTCACCCGCCAGCACAGCGGATGGTCGGTCGGTTCGGCGAGTACATCCGCGGGTTTTGTCGACGTTTTGAGCGTATTGACCCGCAAATACAACGCTGGTGGCTGGTTATTCCATTCGCATAACGCCGCCGCACTTTCGTGGCCCAACCGCGTCGCCCACCGTTTCCACAGCCATTCGGGGTGGGAGTGGTAGATCCACGGCTCGGTTTCGCGCGTGGCTTGAAGTTCAGCCAACAACGCCTCGTGTTCACGTCCCGCCCGGCGCAGGACGGCGTTGACAAATTTCGCCTCGGGTTCGCCGCCACGATCCCTGGCCAGCGCCACGCTCTCGTTCACTGCGGCATGGGCGGGTATTCGAAGAAAGAACAGTTGGTATAGACCGAGTTTCAAGACGTCGGCAATGACCGGTCGCGGAGGCTTGTTGACGAGCCGGGCCAGCAGGAATTTCAGTGCCAACTGTAGCCGTAGGCATCCGTAGAATAGCTCCATGACAAACGCGCGGTCGAATTCGCTCAGCGAAGAGGTTCCCAGGGCGTCTTCGAGCAACTCATCAGCCATGGCCCGTGACCGCGGCCAGCGATTCAGCAAATCCAGCGCGAGTTCCCGGGCGTTCACGGAGCGAGGGTAGCCGTCGGGAAAAGATGAGGCTAGCACAATCCACTTGTGTTCGAACCATGCATTACTACAATCTCGCGCGATAACCCAAAAGCGACGGAAGGAAAGGGGTGGGATTGTGAGGCGCTCCCTGTCTTGGATGTGGTGTGGCCTGTTGGTGCTGACGGCTTCGACCGCCTTCGGCGCGCTGGCGCCATTGGCAAGTCCTGAGTTGAAGGTGGATTCGGGTGATACGGCGTGGGTGTTGGCGTCGGCTGCCTTGGTCATGCTGATGACGCCGGGCTTGGCGTTCTTTTACTGCGGCATGGTTCATCGCAAACACGTGCTCGGTACGATCATGCAGAGCTTTGCGTTGCTGGCGGTGGTGACCGTGCAATGGATGTTGTGGGGTTACAGCCTCGCTTTCGGTCCAGATGTCGGCTCGGTGATCGGCAATCTGAGTTGGTTCGGCTTGTGGGGCGTGGGCAGTGCTCCCAATCCCGATTATGCCGCCACCATCCCCCACCAGGCCTTCATGATCTTCCAGATGATGTTTGCCATCATCACCCCCGCGCTGATCTTTGGGGCCGTGGCCGAGCGCATGAAGTTTTCAGCCATGTTGCTGTTCTCTCTGCTCTGGGCAACCTTCGTGTACGATCCGATCTGCCACTGGGTGTGGAATGTCGGTGGCTGGCTCCACAAGCTCAATGCCCTGGACTTCGCCGGCGGCACCGTGGTCCATGTCAGCTCGGGCATGACGGCGTTGGTGTGCGCGTTGGTGCTCGGTGCGCGGCGCGGCGACCGCAAAATGGAACCGCATAACATGACATTGACCGTCCTGGGCGCCGGCCTGCTGTGGTTCGGCTGGTTCGGGTTCAACGCCGGCAGCGCGCTGGGGGCGAACGGGCTGGCGGTCCAGGCGTTCGTCAACACGCACATCGCTTCCGCCGCGGCGGCGATGTCGTGGATGTTTGTGGAATGGAGGTTCCGCGGCAAACCCAGCGTGCTCGGCATCGCTTCGGGATGCGTCGCCGGCTTGGTGGCCATCACGCCCGCCGCGGGGTTCGTGACGGCTCGGGGCGCGCTGATCATCGGTTTGCTCGGCGGCGCGGCCTGCTATTTTGGCGTCACCGTGAAGAATAAACTCGGGTTCGATGACACCCTCGACACCTTCGGGATTCACGGTGTCGGTGGAATGCTCGGCGCGCTGCTCACGGGCGTGTTCGCGACGACGCTCGTCAACAGCGCCGGTGCCGAAGGCTTGTTCCGGGGCAACCCAAAGCAGTTGCTCATTCAAGCGGTTGGCGTTGCCGCGACCATGGTTTATGCCGTCATCGTCAGTTGGATTCTGTTGAAGATCGTCGACGCGCTCATCGGCCTGCGCGTGACGAACGAAGAAGAGGAGCAGGGCCTCGATTGGACCCAACACGGCGAAAGCGGATATAACCTCTAGCGAATTGCGTCTGAGTTCGCTATGGTGCAAGGGCGGCCAACAAGCCGCCCTTTGCTATTTCGATGCGACAGACACATGACATCCTCGCCATTGTCGGACGTCCCAACGTCGGGAAGAGCACGCTCTTCAACCGGATCGTCGGGCGGCGCGTTGCCATCGTGCATGAAGAGCCGGGAGTGACCCGTGACCGCGTCGCGGCCACGGCGCGCTGGGGCGATAAATCGTTCGAGGTTGTCGACACCGGCGGCATCGCGTTCATGGACGACGAGAAAAGCGGTGACCTGATGGCGAACGCGACGCGCCATCAGGCCGAAATCGCCATCGAAATGGCCACGGCCATCATCATGGTGGTCGACGTGACCGAAGGCGTCGTGCCGCTGGACCAGGAAATCGGGCGGAAGTTGCGCACCAGCGGCAAGAAGATTTGTCTCGCGGTCAACAAGGTCGATAACGACCGCCGGGCCCGAAACGACGCCGAGTTCTCCGAGCTTGGGTTCGATAAGATGTTTTCCATCGCCGCCGTGCACGGCACCGGCGTATCGGAGCTTTTGGACGCGGCCACCGAGGGGTTCTCCGCGAGCGCCGATGAGGAGATGCAGCCGCCCGCGCGCATCGCCATTGTCGGCCGGCCCAACGTCGGCAAATCCTCCCTGATCAATGCAATTTTGAAGGATGAGCGCACGATCGTGAGCCACATCCCGGGCACCACGCGCGATTCCATTGACGTGCCCTTCGTGGTGAATGAGAAACAGTATCGGCTCGTCGATACCGCGGGACTGCGGCACCGGGGCAAGATCAATTCGTCGGTCGATCAATTCGGATTGATGCGCGCCGAACGCAGCATCCGCGAATGTGACATCGCCGTCTTGGTGCTCGACGCGGTTGCCGGTGTGACGAGGCAGGACAAGGCCATCGCGGGACAGATTGCCGAGGCAGCGCGCGGTTGTATCGTGCTGGTAAACAAGTGGGACCTCGCCGAGGAAGAAGAGCGGAAAGAGAGAGTGCGCGAGAGCCGCGGTATGAAGCGGAAGAAGAATTTTCGCGAGCAGTATCTCGAGGCGCTACGGAAGGAACTGTTTTTCCTCGATTGGGCGCCGGTGTTGTTTGCCTCGGCGAAAACGGGTCAGAACCTGAATCAATTGTTCGAGCAGGTCGCCGTGATTGAGACCGAGATGACCCGGCATATCGACACGCCGCAGCTCAACAAGCTCTTCATGCGGGCCCTCGACGCCTACCCGCCGCCATTTTCCGGTGGCAAGAGATTTAAAATCTATTATGCGTTTCAAAAAGCTTCCCAACCGCCGACGTTTCGGCTATTCGTAAATCAAGCGAGTAGTTTGACGCCGCATTACAAGCGGTTCCTGATCGACAAAATTCGGGCGGCATGGGCGTTCACGGGCTGCCCAATTATGTTGGAATGTCGGGAACGGGAGCGGCGAAAGTTCGTTAAAAATCAGCGAGTTTGAAAAAAAGTGGCGGCGGGCGTAGTTTTAGCTTGAAACACAATATATGGGGTGCATATAGTCCCGCCCGCACTATTAGCGGTGGTTTCCAACCCCGACGTTGACCGCCGAAAAGTCGCAACCGACCAGCTTTTTTGAGGAGGGGACAGTGATCAATTTGAAGCAAGGAGTGGGGGAGCTTTCTGCGGGCAAGGATAAACTGACCCGGAAGGATTCTGCAGTGGATAGGTCAGTCTCGACGGAACCAACCAAACGCGGCAGACGCAGCGGCCAGATGTCGCGAAACGGTCCGCCGGAGTCGCCAAAGAAAAGTGGCTGGGTGGTGCCGCGCGTGTTCAGTCGCGCGGACGTGAAGCCGTTCGACGAAGTCGAATGGGACCAGCGCACGGCGGAGATTACCGATGAAAGCGGCAGGGTCATCTTCAAGCAGGAGAATGTCGAGGTCCCGAAAACCTGGTCCATCCTTGCGACGAAGGTCGTCGTTTCCAGGTATTTCTACGGCGAGATTGGAACCGTCGAGCGCGAGCGGAGCGTTCGCCAGCTTATTCACCGTGTCACCCGCACGATAGCCGATTGCGGCAACCGCGACGGCTATTTTGCTTCCGACAAGGACGCCGAGACCTTTTACGACGAGTTGACGTGGCTGTGCCTCAATCAATACGGTTCCTTCAATTCGCCCGTCTGGTTCAATTGCGGCCTGCACAGCCAGTACGGGGTGGGCAAGCGGAGCGGCGCGGGCAGCTACTATTTCGATACCACCGCCCGGAGCGTCAACCGCGCCCCGTCGCAGTACGAATATCCGCAATGCTCGGCCTGCTTCATCCAGTCCGTCGGCGACACGATGGAACAGATCATGGAGCTGGCCCGTAGCGAAGCCATGCTGTTCAAATACGGCAGCGGCACCGGTACGGACCTGTCTTCGCTGCGTAGCGCCCAAGAGGGACTTTCCGGTGGCGGACGTCCCAGCGGCCCGCTGTCATTCCTCAAGGTTTACGACGCCATCGCCGGCGTGGTCAAATCCGGCGGCAAAACGCGCCGCGCGGCGAAGATGAACACGCTGAAAGTGTGGCATCCCGACATCAAAGACTTCATTGACGCCAAACAAAGGGAAGAGCGCAAAGCCTGGGCGCTCATCGAACACGGCTACGCGGGGGACTTCAATGGGGACGCGTATGGCTCCGTTTCATTCCAGAACGAGAACCTCAGCGTGCGCGTGACGGATGATTTCATGCGCGCCGTGCTGGAGGACAGGGATTGGACGACGCACTGGGTGACGAATCCGAGCAAGCCCGGCCCGACCTACAAAGCCCGCGAGTTGATGCGCGGGATTGCCGAGGGGGCCTGGACCTGCGGCGATCCGGGGGTCCAATATGAGGACACGATCCAACGCTGGCACACGTGCCAAGCGACCGGACCGATCAATTCCAGCAACCCGTGCAGCGAGTACATGTTTCTCGACAACAGCGCCTGCAACCTCGCCTCGCTGAACCTGATGAAATTCCTCCGCGCCGACGGCTCGTTCAACGTGGAGCGGTTCGAATCGGCGGTGGAGATTTTCATTACCGCGCAGGAAATCATCGTCGACAACGCGAGTTATCCGACCGAGACCATCGCGTTGAACAGCCATCTATTCCGTCCGCTCGGCCTGGGCTACGCCAACCTCGGCTCGCTCCTCATGGCCATCGGCCTGCCGTACGACAGCGACGAGGCCCGTGGACTGGCCGGCGCAATCACCGCGATCATGCACCTCCACGCCTATACCCAGTCGGCGCGCCTTGCCGAAAGAATCGGCCCATTCGAAGGTTACGCGAAGAACCGCCAGCCAATGCTGCAGGTTGTGGAAATGCACCGTGACGTGGTGAAACGGATTCATCCCAGTTGCCCGGAGGTTCTCCGTAGCGCCGCGCAACGTTGTGGCGACGAAGCCGTCGAGCTTGGCCGGCGTTTCGGCTATCGCAATTCGCAGGTCACCGTGCTGGCGCCGACCGGCACCATCGCGTTCATGATGGATTGCGACACGACAGGCGTCGAACCCGATATCGCGCTGGTGAAATACAAACTGCTTGCCGGCGGCGGCATGTTGAAGATCGTCAACCGCACCGTGCCCATGGCGTTGCGCAAACTGGGCTACACCGAGCCGCAAATCACCGATATCGTGAAGTACATCGACGAACACGACATGATTGAAGGCGCGCCGCATCTGCAGCAGAAACACGTCGCGGTGTTCGACTGCGCGTTCAAGCCAGCCAAAGGCCGGCGCAGCATCCCGCACATGGCGCACCTCAAAATGATGGCGGCGGCGCAGCCGTTCCTCAGCGGCGCGATTTCCAAGACGGTGAACATGCCGCAGGAGTCCACCGTCGAGGACATCATGCAGAGTTACGTCGAGGGCTGGAGACTCGGCTTGAAGGCGGTGGCGATTTATCGCGATGGCTCCAAGCGCTCGCAGCCGCTCAACACCTCGAGGAACAACGGTTCTGCGTCCGCCGAAGCCATGGCGAAACAGGTCGATTCCTTCAAATCGCGCATCTTGGAACTGGAAAAAGAAGTCGGGCAGTTACGCGCCCAGCTCGGCACGCCGGCGCGGCATCGTCTGCCCGACACGCGCCGGGCCATCACGCACAAGTTCGACATCGCCGGCCACGAAGGCTATATCACTGTCGGCTTGTTCGAAGACGGGACGCCTGGCGAGTTGTTCATCATCATGGCCAAGGAAGGCTCGACAATCGGCGGGTTGATGGACACCATCGGCACGCTCGTCAGTCTGGCGCTGCAGTACGGCGTCCCATTGGAGACGCTCGTCAATAAATTCGCCCACCAGAGGTTCGAGCCCAGCGGATTCACGAAAAATCCCGACATCCCGATTGCGAAGTCGATCAGCGATTACCTGTTCCGCTGGTTGGGATGCCAATTTATTCCCGGTTTTCGCGAAGCGAGTTCGCCGAAAGCGGCGCAATCGGAGCTACCACTCAAGGAAGTCGCGGAACAGGAGAAGAAAATTGTCAACAAACCGGTCAATGAACTTGAACAGACCGAGGAAGCACCGGCCCGGCCGACGGGTCACCAGGGCGGGATGACCGCCGTGCAACGTCTCAGCCGGACCATCGAGCACTTCATGCAGGACGCGCCCGCGTGTGACACTTGCGGCGCGATTACCGTGCGCAACGGCGCCTGCTACAAGTGCCTTAACTGCGGCAACTCCATGGGATGCTCCTGAATCCACGGAGCCCCTACACACACAGGAAGCCCCGAGGGCAACCTCGGGGCTTTTGGTTTCCGTCGCGAGGCTTGACGGCGGCGCGCGCAGGCGGTTAAATACACCTCCCTTACACCGAAGACGATTCAGGAGACACATTGTATGGCAACAGTAGCAGCACCCAAAGTAGGCGTCACGCACGCGCGCCCGAAGGCGAAGGACGACAAGGCGGGCGGCAAGAAAGAGCAGAAGGTCGTTTATCCGAGCGATTTCGGCTCGCACACCAGCATGGCCAATGAAGAACTGACCGGCAAAATCATCGCGGCCAGGCAGGATGCCGCCGATCCGTGGGTTGTCTTGAAGGACGAACGCGGGGACTACGCCACGCGCAAATCGCGACTTGATTCCGGGTTGGCTGACCCGAACCGCTGTGCCGATCAACCCGTTCGCGACAAGGCCGTCAAGGATTTGACCGCCGCCTGATTCACGGGGCAGGCTTCGTGCCTGCCGGTGATTCCATGGCACGGGGCAGCCACAGCGGGCTGCTTCTGCATTTTTCCATGGCAAACGAACCAACAACGCCGCCCTCCGATTTTATCCGCGACATCGTCCGCGAACATGTCGCCGCCGGGAAGTACCAGAAGATCGTCACGCGGTTCCCGCCGGAGCCGAATGGCTACCTGCACATTGGCCACGCGAAATCGATCTGCCTCAATTTCGGCATCGCCCGCGAGTTCAGCGGCCAATGCAACCTGCGCATGGACGACACCAACCCGACCAAGGAAGACGTCGAGTACGTCGATTCCATTATCCAGGACGTCGAGTGGTTGATCGACGGCTGGGCGGATGACAAGCTCGGGTTTAAGCCTGCGGGCAAGACGCCCGAGCCGCAGGCAATTGACGGCAAACCGGATTTCTATCTTGGCCCGGTAAACCCGAAGTCGGCCCCGAAAGGCGAGAAACTGGAGCCATTCTATGCGTCGGATTATTACGACCAGATTTATGTGTGGGCAGTCGAGCTGATTCGGAAGGGCAAGGCGTACGTGTGCGATCTGTCGCCGGAGGACACCGACCGTTATCGGGGCTCGCCCGACAAGCCGGGCACGGACAGCCCGTTTCGGAATCGTTCCGTCGAGGAGAACCTCGATTTGTTCGTGCGAATGAAGAAGGGCGAATTTCCCGACGGCAAACGCACCCTCCGCGCGAAGATCGACATGGCCTCGCCGAACATCTGGATGCGCGACCCCGTGCTGTACCGCATCCGCCATACGTCGCACCATCATACGGGCGACAAATGGTGCATCTACGCCATGTACGATTTCGCCCATTGCCTGAGCGATTACATCGAGGGCGTCACACACAGCATCTGCACGCTCGAGTTCGAGGTGCACCGTCCGCTGTACGACTGGATCCTCGAGAACCTCGACCTGCCGCGGCCGTTGCCGCACCAGTACGAGTTTGCCAAGCTGATTCCCACGTACACCATCGTTTCCAAGCGCAAACTGATCCAGCTCGTGAACGACAAGGTGGTGTCGGGCTGGGACGACCCGCGCATGCCGACGATCAGCGGCATTCGCCGGCGCGGCGTGCCCGCCGAAGCGGTGCGCGCGTTCGCGATTGGTGTCGGCGTCACCAAATTCAACAGCGTGACCGACATGGCCGTGTTCGACCACGCCATCCGCGAGAACCTCAACAAACGCGCCCTGCGCCGGCTCGTCGTGTTGCGCCCGCTCAAGGTGGTCATCACCAACATTGACCCGCATCATTCCGAGGAACTCGACGCGGTCAATAATCCCGAAGACCCCTCCGCGGGCACCCGCAGAATCCCGTTCGGCAACAAGCTGTACATCGAGCAGGACGATTTCATGGAGAATCCGCCGCCGAAATTCTTCCGATTGAAACCCGGTGGCGAAGTGCGGTTGAAATACGCCTACATCATCAAGTGCGACGAGGTCATCAAGGACGCCAGCGGCCACGTCGTCGAACTCCGCTGCACTGCCGACCTCGGCAGCAAGACCGGCGGACCGACGTCTTCGCGGAAGGTCAAGGGCACGATCCACTGGGTCTCGGCCGCCCACGCCATCGACGCCGAAGTCCGCCTCTACGACCGGCTGTTCACCGTCCCCGAGCCGGACGCTGGCGGCGATTTCAAGGCCCACCTCAACCCGCACAGTTTGGAGGTCGTTACCGCCCTGTGCGAGCCGAGCCTCGCCTACGCCCAGCCCGAACTCCGCTACCAATTCGAACGCCTCGGCTATTTCACCCTCGATCCCGATTCCAAAATGGATTCGCCCCGTCCCAGCGACCACAAACCGGTGTTTAATCGGACGATTACTTTGAAAGATACTTGGGCGAAGATTGAAGCGCGGAAGTAAGATTTGAGTCAGGCGCTCACAAGAAAGATGATAGGTGGCAGGTATCCGCTCGCCGGGTACTCCTGGGGGTACGATTTCAAAGCGATGTCTCACCATTTCGGCGAGACGGCCCTGAAGCGATTTATCGAACGCCTCGCTTCGCAGTGTTCCAAACAGACGAAAGTGTGGAACCACGATCTCAACTCTCAGTGGGTTTGCCGCGACTACCTCGCTGTCAAGATGATCCTGTCCTCCTCCGTGATGCTCGAAAGCCTCGAATACGCTGAAGAGAAGAACCTTCGGTTTGTTATCTCCTACCTCGAATACTATTCGGTGTTGAGCTTGCTAAGGGCGGTCGTTTTCACAGATCCCAATACACATTGGAATTCTGGGGACGTGGTCTACCAGAATCACCGGGCTACGATTAACAACTCAGCCGCAATCATAGCGAAGCTCGATCGACAATTGTCCAAGACGATCAAGGAACAAGTTGAGTACCTAAAGGCCTACCGTGAACTGATTTCTTACAACGCACCTTCAAGCGGAGATGCCTTTCCACGACTCAAGCTGCCCTTGACGGTGATGGAGCTATGCCGATTGCTCGCTGAGGTCGCCCAACTTCAGTCCGAGGTGTTTGAGCGTTCGGTTGGGAAACACGCAAAGACAGGCTTCAGTCTGAAGCCTGATTACATACGCTTCGTTTGTAGCCGAGAAATCGAGGGCTACTCGTTTGACGACCGTGAGGATGCATACCGGTTGGATTACATTCGCAGGAAACACCCCTTTCCCACCGATCTCCTTCACATGATGTCCGAGGGCCACGTGGAGGATTTCTTCGGGTCTTGGTGCGCCAAGGAAGAAGAAGACGGTGTCTTTGACCCGGATGATGATTGGCGCATCATCTTCGATGTTCCCTAGCCACTCGCAGCGGCCAGCCTGCGCAGCTTCAAAACACCTTGATACCTAAGCAGTTTCTTTGCCTCGAGTGGCTACCTCGCACACAGCCACAGGCCATGATACATGGCACTACCATGTATCGCCGATCACCGGTTCTGCGAGTGTCGGGACGGGGGATTCAGTAGGACGTTGACTGTCCGGGTGAAGGCGGTCCACTGGCGGCGCTGCTGTTGCCAAAACCGTTGACCGCGCGTCGTGAGCCGGCAATAGCGGCCACGTGGAACGTGGTGAACCTCGACCGGCCCCGCAAGCTCTCGGGCGGACGGAGGGTGACAATTGCAAGAACCGCTACCCAGATGTTTCCCGATGAGCGTCCTAGTGTGACCTGGTGTCCGCGTTTGCCTGATACATGGTAGTACAATGTATCTTCGCTTGCGAACCACGACTTGTCTTCGGATTGCTTGCACCTGGCACCTGTCGGTGGGTGTCTGATGCATGGTACTACAATGTATTATCGCTCCAGCAAGCCGTGGGGAGTCAGGCAAACATATATTTACGCGAGCGAGTTCCACACAGCACGCACGATCTGTGGCGGAGTTCTTTCCCATCGGCGGTTGCCAGGTGTTGGACTGTGCGGCGCATTGACCGCGTAACCGAGCCACGGTTGCGCGTTACGGGGTGAGCAAGGAGTTGACGGCGCGGGTGAAGGTGGTCCACTGACGGCGCTGGTGTTGGCAGGCGCGTTGGCCACGCGGGGTGAGGCGATAATAGCAGCGCTGGCGGCCGTCCTTTGGTCCCTTCCAATGACTTGTCACCAAGCCCTGTGTCTCCAAGTGACGAAGGACCGGATAAATCGTGCCATCCTGCCAGTTCAACGTACCCTTCGATTGTTCGAAGATCCGCTTGCGAATTCCGTAACCGTAGCTCGGCCCGGTCCGCAACACGTCGAGCACAATCAAATCATACGTGCCCGTCGCCAGGTTTCTCGCATACTCGTCCCGCTTCACAGGTGATACATTGTACTGCAATGTATCATTACGAAACAACAGGTTCTAGAAGCCATCTCGGGAACGGAATTGTGGCAGTATTTCTCCGCTCCGTATTGTGCTTTTGCCCAAAACCGTGCGATTTTCATTACGCAGAGCGCCACAAAGGCCAAGCTGGCATGTTTATAGGATGGTTTCTGATTAAGAGCGCAGTGGCTCCGTGGGCGGCGGTGGGTGCGTCTTGATACTGCCGCCATTGTGGCGTCGGCTGCCCCCAGCCGAAACTCTGTGAGTGCCCGCTCGGATGCGCTGAGGATTGCGCCGTCGGCAAACATTCGGCGCGTGTCAGTTGCGCCCAAGACGACATGGGCGCGTCTCGCCTTCGGTTCGGCTTGCGACCTGGGCGCGACATGGTCGCGTCTCGAAGACTCGGCTCCGTCGGACTCGGCTTCGCACGCCACACCGCCCGATGCAATTTGTCAGGGTTGGCGTGCCAGAGGCACCCGGCGGCGGTGCATTTTTGCGTCGCAGACGTTCGACAGATCAGGAGGCCACAGTTGCCTGTTGGCGCCGCGCGGGATAATCGCTACTAGCTGCTGCCGCCGGCGGCGGCGATGGCTTTGCGAATGCGGGGTTCATTGCAGCCGATGATGGTGTCGACTACGTCGGCACTCTTGTCGTAGATGATGATGTGCGGAATGCCGGTGACGTTGTATTCCTGCATGAGGTTGCGATGTTTATCGACGTTTATCTTTTGCAGGACGATGTCGGAATTGCCTTCCGCAATCTTCTCCAGGACCGGGCCGATCTTTCGGCACGGGCCGCACCAATCGGCGTAGAAATCGACGATCGTTATCTTGCCGCGCTCCGGCTGGATGGACCCACTCGCGGGGGCACGGGAGGCCGATGCGGGCAGAGTCGCGGGTTTGGGCCGAGGCGGCGGTCTTGTGGGCGCTTCGGTTTTCTCGTCGCTAACCGTGATATCGGTGACCTCGGCCGCGGCAATAAGTTGTTTCACGCCATTCGGGGCCGCCAACGTGAACAGACCATCTTCCAGCGCCAGCAACTGTCCATTGAAAGTAATGTGATCACGGGTGGTGACCATGGCCGTTTTGGAAACAAAATTGATGCGCCTGACCTGCTGGAAATCCACGTGGTTGACGCTGCCGTCCCTGTCCGCAATCTCCAATCTCTGGTTAAACAGACTCAGAACATGACACTGGGTCTTCGTGCCGTTTTGGAATTCGACCACATCCGCGCGGGCGCCGACAGCAGCCGCGAAACACAAGCCGGCAAGCAATATTCTCTTCACAACGGGTGATGAGAGCAGGTTTTCTGCCCGAAACTTACCGTCCGCCCTCACGGTTGCGGCCAATGATCGCGCGGCCCGGTCCGTTCCCGTCACTTCTTCTGCTCGTGGACGCTGAGTTGTTTGACGCCGTCGAACATGTACCAGATGCCGGACACGAGGGTGAAAAAGCCGGCGGCGTAGAGCGTCCATTGGTATGACGGGCGTTCGATTTTCAGCAGCACCCAACCGAGGGCGATCATCTGGAAAAACGTCGCGCACTTGCCAACGACGCGTGGTCGCGCGATCACGCGGCCCGCCAGCATATGAATCAGCACGCACCCGCCCAACACGATCAGGTCGCGGCTAACCACCAGCACCGGGAACCACAGCGGTAGCAGTTCGAACGGCGTGCCGTCCTTGAACCGGATGCTCAGGAGGATCAGCGCGGAGACGAGCAGGGCCTTGTCTGCCAGGGGATCGAGGTAGGTGCCCAATTCGCTCTTTTGGTGGTACCGGCGCGCGATGTAACCATCCACGGCATCGGAGATGGCGGCGATGGCGAACACCGCGCAGGCCAGGACTCGCTCCCACTCCAGCTCCTGGTCCTTCTGGTAATCGCGGATGTAATCCAGTGTCAGCCACACAAACACCGGAATCAACAGGATGCGCGCAATCGTGATTTTATTCGGTAGCGTCATGAGCGAAACTTCTTGGCGGCCCGCTGCAGCCGCGCCAGCACGCGGTCGCGACCGAGCACTTCCAGCATGTGATACAGCGACGGGCCGGCGGATTTACCGCTGACGGCGACGCGGCACGGATGAATGAGTTCGCCGGTCTTCACGCCAATCTCCGCCGCGAGCGCTTTCAAAACCGTTTCCAGGCTGGCCGCGTCCCACGAACTGGTTGCGGCGAACTTGTCGGCGAGCTTGATCAGCCGTTCGCTCGTCTGCGGCGCGCTACATGACTTTTTCACCGCCTCGGGATCGAACGGGTAATCATCACTGAAAAAATAAATCGTCCAAGAAGGCAACTCTTTGAGGAGTTTGACCTTTTCCTTTACGAGGCCGAGCACCCGGGGATCATCGTGGCCGCCGGTGAACGGCCGCGCCAACTCGATGAATCGCTCGAGCGGCATCGCGCGCAGGTATTCGCCGTTCATCCAGATCAATTTGGAGGAATCGAACCGGGCGTTGTTGCGCAGGATTTGCGGGAGATCGAACAGTTTGACCACATCATTGATCGGCAGGATCTCGCGGTTGTCCTTTGGCGACCAACCGAGGAGACAGAGGTAATTGCGCACGGCTTCCGGCGCGTACCCGTCTTCGATGTACGTCTGAAGAGACGCGAGCCGGGCCTTGGCGGGCTCCGGGTCGCTCTTGCTCATCTTCGTGCCGTCGGGATTGAGAATCATCGGGATGTGGGCGTATTTCGGCGGCTCGACGCCGAACGCGCGAAACAACGCGATGTGCTTGGGCGTGTTCGAGAGATGATCTTCGCCGCGGATGACATGCGTGATCTTCATCTCGATGTCGTCCACCACATTGACCAGATGAAACACCGGATTGCCGTCGCTGCGGACAATTACAAAATCGGGGTCGAGCATTTCGGTTTCGTTCAGCGGACGCACCACGCCGCCCGCGATGAGGTCCGGCACTTCGATCGGCTGGCGCGTCATTTTGAAGCGAATCGCGCCCTCGCGTTCGTACGCCAGATTTTTGTCCTTCAACTCCTGGATGCGGCGCTTGTAAATGTCGGCGCGCTGCGATTGAAAGTACGGACCGAACGGCCCGCCGATTTCCGGACCCTCGTCCCAGTCCAACCCGAGCCACCGCAACCCGTCAAGGATGGTGCGCAAGGATTGTTCGGTATTGCGTGCCGTATCGGTATCCTCAATGCGGAGGACGAAGACGCCGCCGGCGTGCCGGGCGTACAGCCAGTTGAACAGGGCGGTCCGCACACTCCCAATGTGCAAAAAGCCGGTGGGGCTGGGCGCGAATCTGACACGAACGCTCATGGTGTCTGCGAAAAATAGCAGACGTCGCTCGTAAGTCGCAAGACCCAATCGGATTTTTACCGTCAGGAGAGCGCGGTACCGTGGTGGCCGGTTGAAGAACCGGTGACGGGGTGTGGATGCTTGGACCGCTAATACGGCGGATGCGACTGCGCCCACAGCAACCGCAGGGCGGTCCCCAAGGCGAGCAACAGGTTGAACCACGCGAGGATGAAGCTGAGATAATACGCGGTCAGCGGCCTGGCGACGGCCGTCTTGATTTCCTTGTACCGGCGCAATTCGCCGAACACGCGCCAAAACAACAGGCCCGTTGGAAAGCGCGCGCCGCGACGGTACAGAGTTGGGCAGATAACGATCCAGTGCATCAAGACGCCGGCGACCAACGACACGCCGAGCAAGACGACCAGTGCCAGGAGTTCCCGGTTATCAGCTATCAACTTGAGCATACGCTACAAAGACTGCAGGAAGTCTGCCAGTTCCATGGCGTTGGGGCTCTTGGCCGTGCGCACGTAGTAGCCCGACGCGGCCACGCCGATTTGCAGCGAGATTCTGTTGTCCGCGCCGATCAGTTTGCCGAGGCAGAAACCGGCATTGAAGTGGTCGCCGGCGCCCGTACTGATCATCGGCCTTTCGATGAATGGACCGTCGGCCTTGACCACGCCATCCGCCGACGCGGCGACGGCGTAGAAGCGCGGGTGGACCACCACCCCCGAAATCTTGATCTTGTCATGGATGAACTTCGCCACGGCCCTGGCCGCGGTTTCTCCCTCGTGGGGTCCCTGGAAGCCGAGCACCTCGCCGATCTCGAACGACTCTTTTTCGTTCAGGCCGAGGTACACATCGGAGTACTTCTGGAACCTGCCGATCAAGTCAAGGGCGTGCCGGATGTCCGCGGGTTTGCGCTTTTCGGGGTCGGCGAGGTCGAAAAAGAATGTGTGGCGCGGGTGCGCGGGCATTTGGGGACAGATTTCCGCGAGGACGTGTTCCCAGATGTCGCTCATGTGCGGCAGCATGGTCCAGTTCTGCAACCCCACCAGGTCCGCATTGGCGAAACAGTCGGCCAGCGTCTTGTGGCCGATACGCTCGACGAGATTGGGCCAGTTCACGTCGCCCAACGACGCGTGCTTGCCCATCATGATTTTGCCATCGTCGAATTCCAGCGCATCGGTGCGTCCGGGTTCGGCGATACTGTAAACCGTGGCGCGCTTGGCTAATTCCACGAAGACGGGGTGGATGTTGGGATAACCGAGACTGCCGATATAGGTCACCTGGGCGCTCAACGCAGCCAGCGCGTTGGCCATGATCGGGCCATTGCCGCCGAGCTTGACGCGTTCGACCACCAACTCGGCGTTTGTGCTCTTGCCCGCCGCGGCGCTGATCCGCGCCGCGAACGCCGTAAGTGTGGGCACGCGCGTGAATTTTTCCTCGGTCTCGCGTTTGTCCACGACGCAGATGATTTCGTCCACGAACCCGTCGAGGCCGATGGTGAGGCGGTGCGTGGCAATGGTGTGTGCTTGGGCACGCAACTGTTGCGCGGCGCGTTGTGGAAGTCGTTCCATATTCAACCGATTCTCTGTGAAATCGACACGCAGCTCAGCCCGGACGCGATCGTGTTTTCCACGGGTGCGTGTTGTGTCTAACAGAAAGGGATGCGTCGCTCAATCACTTTCATGGCGTTGTCAACAAGGCCTTGACCTTTACGGGCGCGCTGCATAGGCTTTGGCGTGTCATGGTTGCTCAACGACGGGACAACGGGTGGGGCATGGGGGATTGGGTGAGACGATGAAGAAAATCGAAATCGGGCATCGCGCGCCGGATTTCTCTCTGCCGGGGGTGGACGGCAAGGACTACTCCTTGGATGCTTTCGAGGACAAGAAGGTCGTCGTGGTGATGTTCACCTGCAATCATTGTCCCTACGTCCAGGCCTATGAGGACCGGTTGATTGCGATCCAGCGTGACTACGCCAAGAAGGGCGTGCAACTGGTCGCCATCAACGCCAACGACGAAGCCGGCTATCCCGAGGACGGTTTCGACAACATGATCAAACGCGCCAAGCAGAAACGATTCAATTTCCCCTACCTGCGCGACGAGTCCCAGCGCGTGGCGCGAGCCTACGGCGCGGAATACACGCCCGAAGTCTTTGTGCTGAATTCCCGGCTGGAAGTGCGCTACATCGGGCGGATCGATGACAACTGGCAACACCCGGACAAGGCCCACTCGCATGATTTGCGCGCCGCCATCGATGCCGTGCTCGCCCGCAGGAAAGTCGCCAATCCGGTGACGCATGCCATCGGCTGCACGATCAAGTGGAAACTGTAAGCCCGGGCGCCGACGGCGATGCTTTATCGATTACTCATTCTGATTACCAAGCTTGCCATCAACGCGCTGGCGTTGCTGGTGGTCACATCGATTTTCCAGGGGATTCGCTTCGATAACAACCGGGCGATGATCGCGGCGGCGGTCGTGCTCGCGCTGGTGAACACGTACCTGCGGCCCCTGGTGGTAATCCTGACGCTGCCCATCAACATTCTCACGCTGGGCTTGTTCACGCTGGTCATCAACGCCGGGATGTTGGAACTCGTGAGCTGGATGATTCCCGCCTTTCACGTCGATACGTTTTGGACGGCGATGGGCGGCGCGCTCGTGATCAGTATCATCAGCTTTCTGTTAAGCTGGTTTTTGCAGCCCGACAACGTCCATGTGCGGGTGTTCCGCGGGTGACGAGATTCTCCGCCATCATCTTCGACATGGACGGCGTGATCGTGGACAGCGAGCCGCTCCACCAGAAGGCGTTCGAAGCGCTGTTTGGAGAACTCGGCAAGAAACACGATCACGGCATCGTGTTTCGCGAATACTACGGGCGGTCGGATGGCGCATTGTTGCGGGACTTTATCGACAAGCACAAGCTGCCTCACGAACTCGAGGATCTTTCAGCCCGCAAGCTGAAATACTTCCTCGGCTACCTGCGCGAACGCCGGCCCGTGTTCCAGGAATTGCACGTCCTGGTCCCGGAACTCGCGCAGCGCTACAAGCTCGCCGTGGCTACCAGTTCCTCGCATCACGTGGCCGATGTGGTCATGGAGATTTCCGGGCTGGGTCCGCACTTCCACCTCATCGTCGCCCGCGAAGACGTCCGGTTTCCGAAACCCGATCCCGAAATCTACTTCACCACCGCCCGAAAACTGGGTGTTCGGCCATCGACGTGTTGCGTCATCGAAGACAGCCCGCACGGCATCCAGGCCGCCAAAATGGCCGGCATGACCTGCATCGGGCTTACCACCAGTCTCCCCCCCGAACAACTCAGCCGCGCCGACCACATCGCACGGAATTATGAGGATGTGCGGAAGCTGTTGCTATAACTGCTACAGCCGATCGACACCGGATAGGGTTCCTACCGCAGCCGTTCGCTTAGAAATTGTCTCAGAAACTTCGCGGTATGCGATTCCGCCTTGGTGACCTGTTGGGGCGTGCCCTGGGCGACGATGCGGCCGCCGGCGTCGCCGCCTTCGGGGCCGAGGTCGATGATCCAGTCGGCTTCGGCGATGACATCGAGATTGTGTTCGATGATGATGACGGTGTTACCGGCATCGACCAGGCGGTGGAGCACGCGAATGAGTTTGTCCACGTCGGCCATGTGCAGGCCGATGGTGGGTTCGTCGAGGACATAGAGCGCGCCCGGCTTCAATCTGGCGACATCGGATTCCTCGCCCTTGGCCTTGGCCAGCTCAGTGACGAGCTTGATGCGCTGGGCTTCGCCGCCGCTGAGGGTGGGGCTTTGCTGTCCGAGAGTGAGATAGCCGAGGCCGACTTCCTGAAGCAGTTTCAAGCTGTGATGAATGTGCCGGTGCGCGGCGAAGAAGTCGACGGCTTCCTCAACGCTCATGCCGAGCACGTCGCCGATGGATTTGCCCTTGTAGAGCACGGCAAGCGTTTCCGTCGTGAAACGTTTCCCGCGGCACGCGTCGCAGCTAACGTACACATCGGGTAGAAAGCTCATCTCGATCTTCTTCCGCCCTTGGCCTTCGCATTCCGGGCAGCGACCGCTGGCGACGTTGAACGAGAATCGCGGGGGTTCGTAGCCGCGCATTTTCGCCTCGGGCGTGCTGGCAAAGAGTTTGCGGATATCGTCCCAGAACCCGACGTAGGTGGCGGGACACGAACGCGGCGTTTTGCCAATGGGCGCCTGGTCGACTTCGAGAATGCGGGCGACGTGTTCCACACCGCGGATTTGCTCGCAACCTTTCAGCGGGACAGACGGATCGCCTGACGGTACGCGGCGGGCCCGGCGGCCGCGCCCCACCAACGACTTCAGGTTTTCATACAATACGTTGCGGACCAGCGTGCTCTTCCCGCTGCCACTGACGCCGGAGACGCAAACGAGTCGCTGTAGCGGGATCTTCACACTGACCTTCTTCAAGTTGTGAAGAGTGGCGCCGATGATTTCCACGGATTTGGCTGCGGTCCGGCGCCGAGCTTTGTGAAGTGGATGTTTCAATGGCTCGCGCAGCAACTTGCCGGTCAGCGACTCCTCGCTGCGCACGATGTCCTTGATGGTTCCCTCGGCGACAAGTCGGCCGCCGTTGGCGCCGGCGCCGGGCCCGAGGTCGATGATGTGCTCGGCGTGGCGGATGGTGTCTTCATCGTGCTCGACGACGACGACGGTGTTCCCCTTCGCCTCGAGTTCGTGCAGCGTGTCGAGCAGCATCAGATTATCGCGCGGATGCAGGCCGATGGTCGGTTCGTCGAGGATGTAACAGACACCGCGGAGATTGGAGCCGAGCTGCGACGCGAGACGGATACGTTGCGCTTCGCCACCACTCAGGGTCGGCGCGGCGCGATCGAGCGAGAGGTAGGACAAGCCGACTCGATCGAGAAAGCGGAGACGCGATTGAAGTTCCGCGACGATATCGCGGGCGATCTCGGCGTCGCGTCCGCGCAATTTCGACGTGCGGAAATGTCGTTCCGCCTCGGTGACAGACCATTCCGTCATTTGTGCGATGTTCACGTCCTGGAAGTGGACGGCGAGCGCTTCAGGACGCAGACGTTGTCCGTGACAGACGGGGCAGGGGCGCTCCTGGCCTTCGAACCATTCGTTCCACCAGACTTCTTCGCCGGTGTGCTCTTCACTGAAGCCGTAGAACAACAGTCCGGTGCCGTAGCAACGCGGACACCAGCCGTGTTTCGAGTTGAAGGAGAACAGGCGCGGATCGAGTTCCTCGAAGCTGCGACTGCATTTCGGGCAGGCGCGACGGGTGGAGAACAACGTCTCTCCCTGCTTGCGGGGAGACGAGACAATGACCAGACCCTTCCCAAACTCCAGCGCGACGTCCAACAATTCACCCAGTTGTGTCTCGCGTTTGGGAGTGACCTCGCAGGCGCCGACGGGCAGTTCGATATTGTGCTCCTTGAAACGGTCGAGCCGGGGCCATTTAGCGGTTGGAAGAAGTTCACCGTCCGCGCGGAGATGAGAAAAACCCTTACGCAACGCCCATTCGGCGAGGTCGGTGTAGTAGCCTTTGCGGGCCACGATCAGCGGCGCGAGCAGTTCCACGCGCTGACCGCGGTAGTCGTTCATTAATTTTGCCAGGATGACTTCGCGCGTTTGCGGTTGGATCGGGATATCGCAATCGGGACAGTATTGCGTGCCGAGCTTCACGAACAGGAGGCGGAGGAAATGGTAAACCTCGGTGACGGTCGCGACCGTGCTTTTGCGTCCGCCGCGGCTGGTGCGCTGTTCGATGGCAACGGTCGGCGGAATGCCAAAGATCGCGTCGACATCGGGGCGTGACGCCGGCTGGACGAACTGGCGGGCGTAGGCGTTTAGGGATTCGAGGTAGCGGCGCTGGCCTTCGGCGAACAGGATGTCGAACGCCAGCGTGCTCTTGCCGCTGCCGCTGATGCCGGTGATGACCGTGAACTTGTCGCGCGGGATGCGGATATCGATGTTCTTGAGGTTATGTTCGCGTGCGTTGTGGATGCGGATGGCATGGTTGGGGCCGATCCCGTAACTTCCCGGTAGCGCCTCCGTGACCACGCGAGGTGTGGACGCTCCCCGCAACGCGGCGCCCGTATGAGTCCCTTGGTGTTGCGCCAAATCGGCGGGTGTGCCGACGCCCACAATCGCGCCGCCCGCGTCGCCGCCTTCCGGCCCGAGATCGACGATCCAATCGGCCGCGCGAATCACGTCGAGGTTGTGTTCGATGACGATGACGGAATGACCGCGGTCGATGAGTCGGTTGAACGCGTCGAGCAGTCGGGCGATGTCGTCGGAGTGCAGTCCCGTGGTCGGCTCGTCGAAAAGAAACAGGGTGCGTTGGGTCGTGGTTTGGGTGAGATGAGCGGCGAGTTTCAGGCGTTGGGCTTCACCGCCGCTGAGCGTCGGGACCGGCTGGCCGAGTTTCAGGTAACCGAGTCCGACCTCGCGCAACGGGGCAAGCCCGCGGAGGACTTCGGAATGGTCGGCGAAGAACCCGCCGGCTTCGTTGACGGTCATTTCCAACACGTCGGCAATGGATTTGCCGTTGATCTTCACTTCCAAGACGACGCTGCGGAAGCGTTTCCCATCGCAATCGGGACAGCGGAGATACACGTCGCTGAGGAATTGCATCTCGACGTGCTCGAAGCCGTTGCCGCCGCAGGCCGGACATCGGCCTTCGCCGGAGTTGAAGCTGAAAGTGCCGGTGGTGTAACTGCGTTCCCGGGCGAGCGGTGTCGCGGCGAACAGTTTTCGAATGGCGTCGAATGCCCCGACGTAACTGGCGGGGTTCGAGCGGGTGGTGCGACCGATGGGGGATTGATCGACCATCACCACGTCTTCAAGTTGTTCGTGGCCGACGATGGCACGGTGGCGGCCGGCGGGCTGGTCGGGTTTATGTTTCAGTTTGCTCAAGGCGTTGTAGAGAACGTCTTGAATGAGCGTCGATTTTCCCGAACCGCTGACGCCGGTGACGCAGACGAGGCGATTCAATGGAATCTCGACATCGACGTTCTTCAGGTTGTGCTCGCGGGCTCCGAGAATCTTGAGGCGCGGAGTTTTGGATGAGACGTGGCGCGGTGTCGAATCGGCGGCGACGCGTCTTTGGCCGGTCAGATACTGCGCGGTCAGGGACCGCTCGCATTTCCGCAATTCGGTTTGCGTGCCGAAGAAGACAATTTCGCCGCCGCGCTCCCCGGGGCCCGGGCCGAGATCGAGAATGCGATCCGCGGCGCGGATGACATCGGGATCATGTTCCACTACGAGCAGCGTGTTTCCCGCGGCGCGGAGCCGGTGCAGGATGCCGATGAGGCGATTGATGTCGCGCGGGTGGAGGCCGATGCTGGGTTCGTCGAGGACGTAGAGGGTGTTGACGAGCGAGGTGCCGAGGGCGGTCGTGAGATTGACGCGCTGGACTTCGCCGCCGCTGAGGGTGCGCGATTGGCGGTCGAGAGTCAGATAACCGAGGCCGACATCGACGAGGTACCGCAGGCGCGTACGGATTTCGGCAAGCAACAAGTCGTCGGCTTCGTCAAGCGGGGCGGGCAGTTTGAGTTCTTGGAAGAACTCGTAACAGCGGTCGATGGGCAACAGCATGACGTCGTGAATGGTCTTGTCATTGACGCGCCAGAGCAGAGCATCCGGTTTCAGCCGCGCGCCACCGCAGGCTTTACAGGGGACGTACGTGCGATACTTCGACAGCAACACGCGGATGTGCATCTTGTAGCTCTTCGTCTCCAGCCAGTCGAAGAAGCGTTTCACGCCGTACCAGATGTTGTCTTCCCAGGGGCCCTCGCCATCGATGACCCATTTGCGCTGGGCATCGGTGAGTTCGCGCCAGGGGATGTTGGTGGGGACGCCAGTGTTGCGGGCGAACTTCATCAAGTCGTCCTGGCATTCTTCGTAGCTCTCGGTCTGCCAGGGTTTGATCGCGCCGTCGGCGAGCGATTTCGTCTCGTCGGGAATCACCAGATCGTAGTCGATGCCGATGGTCCGACCGAATCCGCGGCAGGTTTCGCAGGCGCCGATGGGGGAATTGAACGAGAACAGGCTGGGCACCGGATCGCGGTAGTGAATGTCGCATTCCGCGCAGTGCAGATCGCTGGAAAACTTCCGGCCGTTTACCGCGACGCGGCCGTTGCCGACCTTCAGCGCCGCTTCGAGGGCCTCGATGATTCGGCCGCGATTCGTTTCGGCAAACCGGACAGTATCTTGGATGACTTCGAGGGAATCGCCGCGTTTTTCGACTTTGTAATAGCCCTGCCTGGTGAGAAGTTCGCGGATTTCGGTTTCGGCAAAGTTTTGCGGAATCCTGATGGGGAATGAAATGATCGTTTCGGAATCGGGGACTCGCGCATCGGACCGGAGCTGCTCGTAGATTGAATCCGCGGTGTCGCGCCGCACGGGCTTGCCACAGTTTCGGCAATAGAGTTGCGCCGCGCGCGCAAAGAGCAGCTTCAGATGGTCGTTCAGCTCCGTCATCGTGCCGACGGTGGAACGCGAGGTCTTGACAGGATTGGTCTGGTCAATGGCGATAGCGGGCGGGATGCCGTCGATGCGGTCGACTTTCGGTTTATCCATGCGGTCGAGGAACTGGCGGGCGTAAGGCGAGAAGGTCTCGACGTAGCGGCGCTGGCCCTCGGCGTAGATCGTGTCGAACGCCAGGGATGATTTGCCCGAGCCGCTGACGCCCGTGACGACGATCAGTTCGCCCAATGGCAGCTTGAGATCGATGCCTTTGAGGTTGTTCTGCCGCGCGCCGACGACTTCGATGAATTGGCCAGGATTTGCCCCCATACTCGCGGCGCTACTGTAGCGCAAAGTAGCAGGTTGGCAAGGGGGGGCAAGACTAGAATATATTTCAGAGCAGTTTTGGGCGGCGGGGATGGCGGGCGGGTGGGAAGCAAACGGAGTGGATTATTCGGACTTCTTGACGATGCCATACGACAATACATACCCGGGCGGACTTACCACTTCCGAGATCACAAACGAACACCCCTTGAAGCAAAAATCCTCCCCTTGGAGGCGGTAGACAACATTGCTGCTCAGCTCAAATTTGCTAAAGTTATTAACGTTGTACAGGACGATGCGTATTGGCTTGGCAAGCTGCTCGCCGTTGACTTGGGAAACGTCGAGGTGAAACCCGGCCCAACAGGTCGCGGATAGAAACTCAGCGGGATGTGTTCCTTCAATGGTGAGCGGCGTTCCAACGACGTAGCCAAGAGGCCCAATGTCTGGGTAGATCGTCGCGTCTGAGGGCTCCAGTAGCTTGCCACCCTTCCAGAGAGCTTCTACAAGCGTTCCGTTCGGGTAGATCATTTTGCCCTGACCGTCGATGATCCCGTCCTTGAACTGACCGACCAACTTGAGGCCATCGGAGAGTATCATTGTGCCGGTGCCGTTCGGCTTTCCATCGTGTAACTCCCCGACGAATCTCGATCCGTCGTTGAAGAAATTGGTATGTTGAGCATCTGAGGCGAATACAGGCAGAAATGAATTGGCTATCACCGCTACGACAATGAGGCTGCGTCGTTTCATCATCGGCTCCTACTGAGACTGGTTCCGACTGCCCTTGTACCACAGACGCAAGGGGACTGCAAGATCCGGGGGCGGGGCGGTGGACTCCACTGACGACCCATCGGGAACGACAAGAATCCACAGCCAGTTTCTAGTCAGATCAGTCGATCCATCCAGTGGTCGTCGATGAGGACGGAGAGGTCGAGGAAGACTTTCTTGTTCATGGCGACCTCGAGTTCTTTGCGGGCGGCGGAGCCGATTTCTTTGATCTTCTTGGCGTGCTGGCCGATGAGCATGCGCTGGTGGCGGTCGTCGATCGTCAGAACAACCGCTTTGATGTA